>Ga0185307_1001447_pt1 | contig 13179 bp, 12 predicted proteins | sample LHCtaG_FD_128010 | JGI IMG/M metagenome (GOLD analysis project Ga0185307, IMG submission 128010) | Hot spring microbial communities from Little Hot Creek, USA to study Microbial Dark Matter (Phase II) - LHC4sed_matched (SPADES... | ecosystem: Environmental > Aquatic > Thermal springs > Hot... | reverse complement strand
GCATCCTCAAGCGCATCCCCGTGCATGACAGCCAGGTGAACCCTGCGGTCCCCAATTTTCTGCTCCGCAATCTTCAGAAGCTCTTGAAGGGCTTTGGAACGAGTTCGCGGTTTGGACCAAACATCCACTACCCCGTCCCTCAAGTAAAGCACGGGGCACAACTGGAGAGCAGATCCCAAAAGAGCCGAGGCAAGCCCAATCCTTCCCCCAAAGTAAAGATACTTAAGAGTACTCAGGAAAGCGTAAAGGTGGACCTTGAGGCCAACTTCCTCAACTCGCTTCAAAATCTCTTCCGGCTCAGCACCTTGCTTGGCAAGCCTTGCCGCTTCCAAAACCACAAGACCTTGCCCGGCAGCAGCGGTGTGGGCGTTTGCGACGTAAACTTTGGCCCCTTCCACCATCTGTGCTGCGGTCCGGGCAGCCTCATAAGTAGCACTAAGGTTAGGGGGAAGGTGGATAGAAATAATCACCTCAGCCTTTTGGGCCAAAGCCAGGTAAACTTTGAGAAAATCGCCCACCGAAGGAGCTGAAGTCTTGGGCAAAGTAGTGCTTTCCCTTAGCCTCCTGTAAAGCTCCGCAGGGGAAAGGTCAACCCCATCCCTGTAAGTTACACCATTCCAGAGAAGGTAAATGGGTACTATCGTTATGCCATGCTCCTTAACCAATTCTTCCGGCAAGTTCGCCGAAGAATCTGTGACAATAGCTATCTTCGCCATCTTTCCTCCCAAAAGACCAAAATTTGGAAGGCCAAAAAACTACCCCTTCAGGTTTAAACCTGGGCCGGGATTAACTCCGTAACATCCTTGACTAAACTAATGAGCTTCTCCCTATCCCCCTCTTCCAGTCTCCTAACCTCATCCATGTACCTGGGAAGGTAACCGTTGAAAGCTTTGCCCAATCCCCTTTTGCCAGACCTCCATATGTAACCCACCATCAGCCCAGCTAAGAGGATAAGGGCTGTTTCAGTGGTGCTAAAGGAAGTTATGACCTCCTTTAACAGAACTAAAGCCTGCGTTGTCTTCCGGATAGTCCATAGGGCAAGGATTAAAGCTAAGATAAGTTTAGCGCAAAAAATTAAAGGGTTGGAGATTTTGGAAAGCTCGGCGAGGGTATCCTTTATGACAGCTTTAGCGCCCTTGCGGTCGGCTTCCTCAAAACGCTGGAGTAATTCGGCGCGGATGCATCCCCAATCGGCTTTGGAGCAAGAGTTCATGGCATTGAAGGTCAAAGGGGTTGGCTTGAACTTTACCTTTGACCGCCCAGGCGTCTCCTCTTCCCTATCCACTTGGTAGATTATTTCCAAATAACCTTTTTCGGCCAAGGCGGTGAGCATATCATAAGCAGTCCAAGGACTTACCCCCAAGGTTTCAGCAACCTCGGTGTAATGGACAGGCTGCCCTGTAGCAAGGTACTTTTCTACCACTGCCTTGAGGAATTCCTGACGCCTTTTGGTAAGCATTTCCCAACCCTCCCCAGGATAATTATATCACCGAAACTTAATTTGGGGCAAGGCAACTAAAGGTTAAGGGGAGGAGCGATATGCTTCCCTGTAGGCAGCGTACTGTTCGTAGATTGCCTTTATGTAACGTGCAGTCTCTTCCACAGGGATGATTTCTAAAAATAGGTCGGGGTCACCACCAGCCTGCTCCCACCAGCTTGCCACCCTCACAGGGCCAGCGTTATAGGCTGCTAAGGCCTTGAACCAGTGGCCAAACCTCTCTTTCTGCTTGGCAAGGTACCATGTCCCAAACTTAAGGCTAACCCAAGGCTTTTCCAGGTCCTTCTCCAAAAATTCTGGCCAATCCATAGCAGAGGCTATCGCCTTCCCCGTAGAAGGCATTATCTGCATTAGACCGATCGCCCCGGCCGGTGAGCTTACCCATGGGTCAAAGAGGCTTTCTTGGCGGATTATTGCGGCTAAAAGAAGAGGGTCAATACCCCAAGAAGAGGCTTCTTGCTCTAAAAGGCGGGGGAAGAAAAGCGGATAAGCCATTCTCCACACCTCTAAAGGAACCGAAACCCCCGCCTCTTGAGCCCGGTTGATGAGAACCATGGCTGAGCGAATGGATAGGGAATAAAGTTTCTTCTGGCGGAAGTAGAAAGTAAAGTAGGCAAGAGCTTGGGGGTCACGAAAGTACTCCCATAGGAGGCGACGGTAAAGGGCTAAAGCTTCATCCCTGTAGCCGGCTAATAGGAAAGATTCGGCCCTGAGGAGCCGGGAATCATTCTCCGGATTGAGCGATGATTGACCGGAAGCCCAGCTTCTGAGCCACTCCCTTAAGTCCTCAAGTGATAGTTCCTGTTCGGGCTTTTTGAACCCAGAGCCTGAGGCAAAATCTAGTTTGCGGAGGCTGGCCAATGCCCGGAGGCCATAGTAGCTTTCGGGGGAAAGAGAGTAAGCTCTTTCCCAGTAGCTCCTGGCCTCGGCCCACTGCCCTTTCCTCATCAAGGCTTTCCCCAGCCAGAAATAGGCCCTAACACTGCCAGCCTCCTTCCAAAGCTTTACGGCAGAATCTAAATCCCCTGCCCTGTAAAGGGCCAAGCCTGCTCGGAAATAGGCTTCCTCTTTATCCTTCCCGGCCATCTTAAGGTAAAGGCTTGAAGCCTGGCTGAAATCACCTCTATCCTCCAGAAGGCGAGCCGCCCGCATGAGGGCTTTCGTGGCAAAAGGACTATCGGGATAAAGCTCAGATAGCTTTCGGTATGCCGATATTGCTTCCTCCTCCCGGCCAGCTCGTTCTAAAGTCCTGCCCTTCTCCCACCAGCCTTCAGGGACAAGGTGGCTTTCAGGGTGGGTGTAAATGAGCCAATCCCATTCCTTGAGAGAAGCTTGGTAATCACCAAGTTTGCGGTAAATCAAGGCTGCGTAGTAGTGAGCCTCGGCTTTGTGTTTTGAAGGGTGAGCAGCAACATAGCGCCCAAAGGCTAAGAGCGCCGCACCACAAGCCTGAGGGTAGGAAGAGCAAGCATAGTAATCCACCAAGCCCCTCACATAATCGTCCACCGGCTCATTGGCTTCCACAAGCTCTATCAAGGCTGAGTAGGAATAGGGGGATTCGGGAGCGAATTCAATAGCCTGACGGAAGAGGCTGTAGGCTTTGCGCGCATTACCCGCTTCCTGATAGACTTTGCCACAAAGGTAATTTATGCCAGCCCGGACAGAAGGCAAAAGAGCGACCTTTTCCAAGCTTCGGCACTCGGCCAAAGCGCGGTCGTAATCCCTCGCCTTGGCCAGGGCTTCAATAATCTTCTGCCGGAGGAAAACGGAGCCGTTTAATTCGTAAGCTTGCCTGTACGCTTTTACCGCCTCCTGGTAGTAGTTCATTTGCAAATAGATATCTCCGGCCTCTTCCCAAGCGACATCGGCAAGGGGACCACCACTGCGAGCATAACGCAAGTAGGTCTGAAGAGCTGCTTGACCGTTTCCGGATTCTTTGTAAAGGTGGCCAAGCCGCAGCAATAGAGGAGAAGCCCTTGGGTCTTGGGGGTAAAGGTTTAGGAATTCTTGCCAAACATTCAGGGCCTCTTGGCCCCTGGCTTCTTCCTCCAAGCACTCCCCGAGGGCGAAAAGGGCATCGGGGCTGGAACGCAAGCTCTCAAGGAGCTTAATGGCCTCAGTGCATCGCCCTTCTTCCTTGAGAGAAAGCGCCTCCTCCAGTCCAGGAGGGCCTTGAGCAGTGATTTTCGTAGCCCCGGAAACCACCAAGAGCAAAACCAGCGTGAAGAGAAGCAACCTCATCACCAAATGCTATCCAAGATTATCCCTAAGAAAAGGGCGGCCAGGTAAGGGCTTGTGACTTTGAAAGCCAACCAAGCGTTCTTAGGGGTGGGCTTGGCCCAAAGGTAGAGGTTGACTGCCAGCAAAGCGGCACCGGGGATGTAAGCCAGCAAAGAGTAAATAAGCCCAAACTGCCCAACGAAGTGAATTAAGACCGAAGCGATGAACATAAGCAGAGAAGTGTAGACTATGCACCGCAGCACCTTTTTTTCGCTCGTTACCACTGGGAGCATGGGTACACCTGCCTTAGCGTAATCATCGCGGTAACGGAGAGCCAGGCTCCAGATATGCCCAGGAATCCATAGTACCACCAACGCCGCCATCAAAAAAGGAAGAAGCGCCACATCCCCACGCATAGCCGCCCATCCGAAAAGGGTTGGGGCGCCACCGCTGAAGGAGCCAAGGACTATGTTCCAAGGGGTACGGCGCTTGGAAAGGAGGCTGTAGATTACGATGTTGTCAAATAGCCCAAGCAGCATCCAGAACAAAGCCCAACCGTTCAACAAGGCCGAAAGAAGAAGAGCAACAGCGCTTAGGGCAATACCCCAGGCAAGCGCTTCCGCAGGCGAGATTATCCCCTGGGGCAAGGGACGGCGGCGCGTCCGCTCCATCACGGCATCTATGTCCCGGTCAATGTAGCAGGTGATAGCGTTAGCCCCGGCACAGCCGGCAGTTATGGCCAAAAAGGCTTTAATGAATTTTCCCCAGTCCATAGCCGGCCCTGCCGCCGCTACCATCCCGCCAATAGAAGTGAAGACCAAAAGGTAGATGAGCCGAGGCTTGGTCACGAAGATGTAGCCCTTTATCCTTGAAGCTAAACTTACTTTCCGTGCTTTAACCAGTTCTCCTTCCATAGTTTAACCTCCGATTGGTCTTTTGCCCTCAACAGAAGCTCTGCTACCGTAAGCCCCAAAAGAGGGTGAACCAGGTCAGGAGCAATTTCGGCCAAGGGGATTAAAACAAAGCGTCTCTCGTGCAACCGCGGGTGAGGGATGGTGAGCTCCTCGTCCGAAAGAACTAAGCCGTTGTAAAATAAAATGTCCAAGTCAATGACCCTTGGCCCCCACCTTATCCCTTCACTCCGCCCCATCTCCCTCTCAATCGCTTTGAGGAAATCCAGGAGAGAGTGCGGGCTAAGGCTTGTTTCCCCGGCGCAAACCGCATTCAAAAACCACGGCTGCGCCACATAGCCCACAGGCTCTGTTTCGTAAAGGGAGGAAAACCGAGTTATTTTGACCTTCTCCCCAAGCCTTTTTACGGCCTCAAGGATATTCCTCTCCCGGTCTCCAAGGTTAGATCCAAGCCCAAGGTAAACCTCGGCCATTACCTCTTCACTCCGATTTTACTCAAATTCTCTACTATGAATTCCTCAGGCAACGGCCCCCCAACGGTTAAGTCCACAATTTTACCCGAGGGGTCAATCCAATAAGTAGTGGGTAGCCCCCTCACCCTATATCGGTTAGCGACCTCCCCCTTTGAATCCAGCAATACTGGGAAGGTCAGGCCATTCTCCTTTATGAATTTCTTGACCTTCTCAGGTGACTCACCGACGTTTATTGCTACAATGGTGAGACCGGAAGGGCCGAATTCCTCGTAGATTTTCTGGAAGGTAAGCATCTCTTCTCGGCAGGGAGGACACCACGTAGCCCAGAAGTGAAGCATTAGAGGTTTCCCCTTGAAATCCTCAAAGCTCCTCTCCTGGCCATCAATGGACGGGAGGACGAAAGAAGGGGCCAAGCTTGTCCCTTCAGAGTAAGGGCTTTTAGCTTTGCAGCTCAAAAGGGCTAAGGTGGCTAAGAATACAAAGATTACGGTCTTTGCTCGTCTCATAGGACCCCCATTCGCATCTCTTCAGCTCGTAGACGGAGCTGCTCCCGCAAGAGCCTTATGTCCTTTGGAGCAAGCCAGGCGGCAAACGAGAAGAAGAAAGCGCATATGGCCCAGGCCGAAATGCAAATGATGAGTATAGCCGTCTTGAGGTTAGCACGCACGGCTATGATTCCGGCCATAAGCGGAGAAAGGGCAGCCCCAGCTGACTCAATGAAATACTGAATGGCCAAAGCTGTGCTTCTGACTTCAGGCAAGGTCACGTCGTAAACGGTGGAGACGACGTTAGGGGCAGCAAAGGGGATAAACAAAGCCGTTATGCAAAGCATAACCAGGAAAAGGCCCTTCGCCTCTAACGGGATGTTCATGGTTACGAACAGCAGCACTGCCCCTGTTATAACCCCAAATGTAGAGACAAAAAGCCTGCCGCGGACGGTGCGTTTGAAGAAGAAATCCCCTAATGCTCCCCCCACGAAGTAGCCCGAAGCCAACACCAAAACGGCCAGCACCATCGTCACCATTACTTCCTGCGCAGAATAACCCCTTTCAACCTCAAGGTAACGGAAAAACCAATAGGTTATGACATTCCAAGGGAAAACCCCAAAGAATCCCTGGGTGAAGAGGAAGAGCAAGGTAGGCTTGCGGAAAAGCCCCCTGGCTACTTTCCAATCAAATCGGTAAACTTTTATCTGCTCCAGCTCCGCTAGCTCTGGCTCGCTTTTACCCCTGGGCACGTCTTTCACTCCGAAGAAGATGATAGCAGCCAATATTATCCCAATGGAGCCTGTTATGTAAAACACACCCCTCCATCCCAAGACATCGCGCAGAGAAAGGGCCAAAATCATCCCCAGAAGGTAGCCTAAGGGCATAGCTATTTCCAGGAGGCCGTAAATCTTGCCTCGGGTATGAGGGCCGAAATAGTCGGCTATGAGGCTGTAAAGCCCAGGATAACTGGAGTCATCAATCCCTGTAGAAGCCCTTGTAGCCAAGAAGGTCGGATAAGTTGGGGCAATGGCGCTGAGCCAAGTAGTGGAGCCCCAGATGAAAGAAGCCAAGGCCAAAAGCTTCGGCCGGGCAAAGCGGTCGTATAGAAAACCCCAGAGGGGGTAAAAGAGGGCCCCCACAATCAAAGCGCCTGTGAAAACTGCCCCCATTTGGGCTTCATTTATCTTAAATGTTTCCATGATTGGCGTAGTAAGCGGACCAATTAAGAGCTTATCAGCCTGGTGGAGGAGGATGAAGGCGAAGAAAACTGCTACCACAAACCCCTTGTATCTTCCGGGATTGCTCATGGCTTAATCCTCCAAAAAAGTCTTGCCCACTTTAAGGGCGCAAAAATCCCCATGCCTATGAAAGGCAAAGGCAAAACCAAAAGCCCGTTCAAGAAAAGTTGCCAGAGGCCCATTAATTGAGCTACGTATAGACCTAAAGGTGGGATAAAGTAAGCTGGCTTCGGTCCTGCCAAAAGGAAGCCAAGGGCCACTGGGAGGGAGGTAAAGTAAAGGACCCACAGCACGTAGCTGGCCAAGCTTTCCCCTGCCTCAATAGTCCCCTCTTCTCCTTCCAGGAAGAGCCAGAGCAGAGGGAGCAAAGCTGGAAGGTAGAGGGAAAGGAAAGTTCGTTTCAGAGCAAAGGGCGATGGCCCCATGTGGATTAAAGCTTCCCAAGAGAAGTAAGGCCATTCTTGGCGGAAAAGCCAAGCGTTCAAAGTGAAAGAAAGCAAGCCAGCCAGGAAAGGTACGAGGAGCTGGCGCCTGTAAATTAACGCTAAAATGATAGGCCAAACCAAGACCCAGAAGAAGAAAAGGGGGAGCCTTTTCCACCGGCCAGTAGCCAAAGCCTTAGCCCTGGCTTTATCTATGGCCAAATTGGCCTCTTTCAACGTCAGCCCCGCCAATTCCATGGCCCCATAGGGGTTGCCAAGCTCCAGAGAATTCAAAGCTAACTTAGCATCACTCTTTAAATCCTCATCAAGGCCTTGGCCTAAAAGCTCCTTGGAATAAAAATCAGCCAAAGAGACTCGCTGGCTCGCTACTGAAACCAGCTTCAAGGCCTTAAGTTCATCGGGGAGGGAAAAAGCTTGCAGGAAAGGAATGCCTCTTGAAGCGGCCGGGGGCGGAGAACCGGAAGCAGCGGCGAGAGTTGGAGCAATGTCCAAAAGCGAGGCTTCACCGTAGTAGCCTGGCACAACCCCTTTTCCAAGCAAGACAAAAAAGTTGGGAGTAAGGATAGCTAAAAAGTCTTGGGAAGCATTAAAGCCTAAACGGCTTATCGCCTCCTCAAGGGAAGTGCTTCCCGCTGGGATGTGGAGGAAAAGGAAATTGGGGTCAAAGAAGGAGACAAAGCGTACCATCTCGGGCACTATATCCCCATAACGCGCGGGAGAAGCGAAGAAGCAAGCGTAGAGTTTTTCGGTTGAGGAACCCAGAAACTCTTTCCACCACTCAGGCCCCGAGAAAGCAACCCGCTGGCCAGATTTGGCCGCTTCCTCCAATAGGTTGCTGACTTTCAGAGGAGAAGGAGTGAAATAAATTCCCGTCAGTTCAGGGGGAGCACCGGTTAAAATCATAGCATAGGTGGTGTAAAAGCCAGGGACATCAGGCCAAAGGACTCTGAACTGAGCCCCGCCTTCCAGTTCGGCCGTTGTTCCATCGTAAAGGATGAAAATTACTCGCCTGGCAATCGGCTTGCTGGCTAAGCCCATCGGCAGCTTTTCAGGAAGAAGAAAGGAAAAGTTTGCCGGAAAATCCCCCAAGAACGAAAGCCAAAGGTGGGCAAGGTAGGAAGTCAAGACAAAAATGAGGGAGCTTAAAGCCAAGAACAAGCCTTTGCGCATCTTAACCTCAGTAAAGGAAATTAACTGCCTGGGGATGTATCCGGAAGACAGCAGGAGCTGTTCCTACGATTTCCCCCTCAGCTTGGATAAAAATGGTTGCTTCGGAATTTATTTCTACCCTTTGAGCTTCATAGATTTTAACTTTGCGGTGGTGCACGTGAGTACCGCGGTAAACCCTGGGCACGAGAGTTATAAACTCAAGCTTGCTCATATCTTCACCTATTGCTACGTAGAATTTGCCATCGTCCAGTAAGGCCTCGGGCGCTACAAACATACCGCCCCCAAAATATTTCCCATTGGCCACCACCACAAGGTAAGCCTTAAGTTCAAGGGTTAAGGAGTCCAAAACTATTCTAAAAGGCAGGCTTTTATAAGTCAAAAGGGTCAGGAAAAGGTTGTAGAGGTAGGGTATAGTGCCTCCAAAGACTTTAGGGGCCCTGTTGGTCCTCTCGGCAACTACAGCATCAAAGCCCGTCCCAGCTACGTTTATGAAGTAGCGCTTTTCTTCCCTCCCCTCTTTCATGCACTCAATTTCCCCAAGGTCCACTCGCATGGTTTTTCCTTCCAAGATTTTAGCGAAGGCCTTGATTGGGTCCCGTGGCAAACCGAGGGAGCGAGTGAAATCCGAACCGGTCCCCCCAGGGATAGCACCGAGGGTTATTTCTGGGGAAATACCATAGCGAAAGGCGCCGTTCAACACCTCGTTCAGGGTCCCATCCCCCCCGAAAGCTACAATGGTCTTAAAGCCCTTTTCCACTGCTTCCGCAGCCAAGGAAATGGCATGGGTTGGGTACTGGGTCAAGGCGAAAGAGAACGGCACTCCCTTGCTTTCCAGAAATTCCTTCACCAAAGGCCATTTCTTCCCAACTTTACCATTGGCTGCTATCGGGTTCACAATAACCATAATTTTCTCCATCTCACGCCTCCTCAACCTTTTTAAAGTTATTAACCCCTTTCCAGCGATTCAGCGACTGCCAAGAGTGAAAACCTCCGTAGGGCCTCCTCCATCCCCCCTTCTATCCATCCCTCCACTACCTTAATACCTTTCTCAAAAGCCAACAAAATAGCTGCCTTTTCCTCCTCCGAAAACTCCCCCAAGACATAATCCACTGGGTCTCCTCTTGCCGGGCGGCCAATCCCAAAGCGAAGCCTTGGAAAATCGTTGTAGCCCAATGCATCTATTATGGACTGCATTCCACGGTGTCCACCGGAGCCACCCTTCGGCCTAAGCCTTAAGGCTCCCAGAGGAAGGTCCAAATCATCGTAAACCACGAGCAAGTTGGAGGGGATAATGCCCAAGGATTTGACCAAGGGCTTGACGGCCTGCCCACTAAGGTTCATGAAGGTCAAGGGCTTAGCGAGAACAACCTCTTGCCCCTTTATTGAGCCGAAAGCCAAATGGGCGTTGAAGCGGAAGGTGGAGAAATTGAATCCGTATTTTTGGGCTAAGTAATCCAAAAATTGGAAACCCACATTGTGGCGGGTCTCGGCGTATTGAGGCCCAGGGTTGCCAAGCCCCACAATCAGCTTGCTGGCCATAGCACTCAAAGCCTCCGCACCGAGTTAATGATAGCCCGGAGGAGGAAGAGGAAGCCGGCGAAAGCGAAGAAAGCCCCAGCTGCTCCCATGCCATAGCAAAAAGAAGAGGCCAATTTGCCCGGCTCAAAAGCAAAACCCTCGCTTCGGGCGGCGGTTGGAGTAGGCAATATGCTCAAAGTCGGAGAAGGTTTAGGGGTTACCAGAACTTCGGTAACAATGGTAGGGGTTGGGGGTATAGGGGTAGGAGAGGGTTCGGGGGGCAAAGGGGTGAAAGTGGGGGTTGGAGTCGGAGCCGTGTTGGCAACCACAAGCCCTCGGACGAATACTTCCACATAGTTCCCATCGCGCCTGGCAACCCTCAACCTGAGCACGTAAGAGCCATCTGGCACTTTGGTTGTATCCCAAACTCCAAGGATTCCATCTACTACCTGGGTTTCCACTACCCCCCCGATTGGAACCCACCTATCGCCTGTCGGGGGTTCGGGGGAATAATGTAGCTCATATTTCCAAAAATCGGGGAGGCTGGCCGTCCCTTTTATGGCCACCTCCCCTCTGAGAGTTTCCCAATCTTTAGGGGAGGTGATATAAGCTCCAGGCAACTGAGGCCTGAAGGCTAGGGAAATAAGACTAGCCCCCAAAAAAATCGCTGCGATGAATTTCCTCACTAAAGCCTCCTTTTAGCTTTACTTCTAACCGAATGATAAGGCATCAACCTTTTCCTGTCAAGCCACTCACGCCGACGGGTATGTCCCAGAATTGTGGCTCCTCTCATTTTCCCACCCTCGTTGGCTGAGGGTTCGCCAACGCCTTAAGTCCCACTCGTGGCAGGGTTACAGGGGTTGGCTACTAAATTTTAGTTTTGCGCGGGACGCCCCTCGCTCCCCTGTACCCCCAAGTTTTTGCCCACCCTCGTTTGCTGATGACCTGCCAACATTTTGAGTCCCACTCGGTAACAGGTTGGTAAAAGTTAACAACTCACCCCTTGTTTCTATTCGGCATGGGCAGCCGGGGGAAGATGCCGATGAAATTGGGACACATCCATGCCGACTTGAGTCAACCCCTTTGGCTAAAAGTTTACCTTCACTGATTTCTAAGTTTTTAACCCCAAACGGGCACTCAAAGCGTAAAATTTTTTAAATGCCCGTGTGTTTTTGCGGTTAATTTTGGAAAAAGCGATTGAATTTAGCCCCCTCCAGCCTATAGCCAGCCTCCGTTGACCTTCGTCCTTTACCTTAAGGCTAAGGCTGTAAGGAATGCGGCTAAAAGTAGCAGGGATTCCCGCTCCTTTCCTTCAGCTCCAACGAAACTCAAGGCCAAACAAGCTAATCCTCCGGCCAAAATAAAACGTCCAGCCCACCAGAAAGCCAACGATAGGAGCAAAATCAGGCCAAAAATCAGCCATTTTCCCCAGCTCTTCACCCTCAAACCCCACCCCATGAGCCCGAAGGCTACTGCACTTAAGAAAGGCAAAATCCCGAGGTCGCGGTTAGCGAAATACCCAATTAGCCAAGGGATTGTAACCTCATAAAAAGCTTCCCATAGGGAGTAGTCTTTACCCCCTTTGATGGAGAGGACCATAGCAAAGCCCAAAGCCCCAGCCAGCAAAATAGTAGGCCAGAGCCTCATCCCTTGCGAGAGGGCAAGGGTGGGAGCAAGTACGGATAGGAGAAGTAAAGAGCCAAATGCTTTCCCTTGTTGGGGCCAAAAACTATCTACCCACCAAGAAACAAAGCGGCCTAAAGCCTCAGCAATCTTCCAAGCAATAGAACCGGGTAAAGAGTAGGGAAACTGGAGAAACCTCCTACTGGAAGAGGGAAAGGGCTGAAAATCAGCGGAGGTAAGAGCCTCAAGATAACGCCACCATGCAGGCATCAACCACTCCACAAGGAAGAGGAGGATAATGAACTGGGCTGGGGAAAAGGGGTTGCCTGCAGCCAAAAAACCAGCGATAAAAGCCCAAAGAGGCCTTAGCTTGAAAAAGGGGCCTTCAAATGTTAATGACAATTTCATCCTTAGCCGTTTATTTCTTGTAAACCTCAAAACTTACCGCGAGACGGGCGAAAAAAGTCCCTCCATCACCTAATTCCACATCTTTTATGATGACTTTGCATTCCAAATTCTCTGTCTCCAATTGGAAACTTTCGCCCTTCTTAGCTTTAACAACCTCTCCCGAGGATTGAGCTCTCAGGCTTGCCAACATCGTATCATCAGCTTCGGGAATAGCGATGAACTTGGTCACCGTGCGAGCAGAACTCTTGTCAAAAAGCCAGACCTCAAAAGCTCCGAACCTTGGCGGATCGCCTGGCATTGTCACCTCGGCGCTATCAATACCGCATTCCCCTAAGTATTCGCTACCACTCTCAATGGGAAAGGACTCAGAGAAGCGAACATCGCCGTAGGTATAAGTAGCTGAATACTGGGCCAATGGGAGGACTTCCCTGTATTCTCCCTCAATTACTGGCTGGGCTTTAGGGCCGGGAGAAGGTTTAGCACGACGCCTGGGGAATTTGAGGGGCATTTTCAGGGCTTGGCTTTTCAGGAGCCTAAAAGCAAGGCCACCTAATAACACTAACACCAACAGAAGAGATATAATCCCAAGCACGGAGAGAATACCAGGCCCTTTCTTGGGGGCCTGAGGGGCAGGTGTAGGTTTAGCCGCTCCCGGCTCCGGGAGATTAAGAGCAGATTTGATGGCATCCAAGCGCGCAGAAAGGAGCTCATCCCCGGGATTTTCCCTCTTAAGTTCGTTTAAGAGGGCGGCCAAATCCCTGGAAGGCCACCCTTTGAAACGTTCTTTAAGGATTTCGGGGTTTGAATTTATAGCATAAGACTCAGCAGCCATGAGTATGTAATGTTTTTTGAACTCTGGCCTCAGGTCCCAAGGGTCAGTATTCACCCATTTGACAGGCCAAAGCCACCAGCCTACTACCAGCCAGCCCAATAAGAAACCAGCCACAAAGACTAAAGCCAAACCAATGTGCTTGCTTTGGATTTTAAGCATTTTCCCTCCTTTAACCCATCTTCCTTCGCCATTCTTGCTTTATTTCCAATTTATCCAGCTCAACCCCGAGGGCCAAGAACTCCTTGAGGAGCCGGTTGAACTTGGACGGCTCTTCAAGCATTGGAAAGTGGCGAGTTCCAGGTATAGCCATGAAGCGCAAAGGGGCCCTGAAATCTTTAAAGGCTATGCTAGGCTCTG
>Ga0185307_1001446_pt1 | contig 13196 bp, 10 predicted proteins | sample LHCtaG_FD_128010 | JGI IMG/M metagenome (GOLD analysis project Ga0185307, IMG submission 128010) | Hot spring microbial communities from Little Hot Creek, USA to study Microbial Dark Matter (Phase II) - LHC4sed_matched (SPADES... | ecosystem: Environmental > Aquatic > Thermal springs > Hot... | reverse complement strand
TAAAATCTTCAGAAAGCCGAAATACTGACGCTGGAATAAACTCCCCTACAAAACCTATATAAAGGTGCGGGGGGTGGGGTTCGAACCCACGCAGCCCTACGGCAGCAGGTCCTAAGCCTGCCTCCTTTGACCACTCGGACACCCCCGCGTACAGGTTCAATGCGTCAGCATCAAAATAGAATTTTGGTATGGACGGAAATAAATTTCTTTCCTCACTCTAGGTCAAAATTTTTGAGAGATGGGCCCGCAGCTTAAGGTTATGAAAACTTTTGGGGTTGTCCCATAAATCTTCTATCTTTATGGTTTGTAGGCTGACCAGGATGGTTAAAAATAAATGCCTCCTTTGCTTTTACGAGGGCTTTCAGGTTATGGGCGTATACGTGGAGGCTTCCCTCTATCTTTTTGCCCTCAGGCCTCCAGCTCTTCAGCCTGCATCCATACCTTAACTCATGGCTCCATAGACTCCTTCAGCCCTCTTAGGCCGGGTCCAAGGGTCCGGAAGGCCCTTGAGGAGGTGCCCCGTAGCCTCAACAACCATCCTAAGCTCCCTCTTCCTAGACCTGAGATAGATTCGCCAATAACCACGCCTACCGCGACGCTCAGCGCCCTTCATAGGATAAGCTTAGACATAGCTGGGAAAACAATTATGGGACAACCCCAAAACTTTTGCGTGAATAAGCTGAATTATTAGCTGAAAAGAAAAGATGGTTTTGAGGATTAGATTTAGCTGTTCTCCACAAAAAATAATGTAATCTGTGATATCTATTCTGAATAGCGGCAAAAATCTAGTGAAGATCCATTGGATGACAACTGCAACAACATATAACACCACGTATAAAATAGCCTTCGCTAGGGCGGCTGTCGTGTTTTTCGCAATATCAGATCCCACTTATCTGCTCCTGTTGAGTTGAAGAACTCATATTCATACCATCATAAGAGACCACTCAAGTCTCGAAGCAGCCATCAGAGAGAGCCAGCCAGTTAAAGGCACGGGCTAAAGGAATGTTGCTGCGCAATGCCTAATGCTATTTATGTATTTTTCTTGCCTCCGCTAAAATCATCTCCAGATCTCCTCTATGCTCCTCTGGATTATAGTAGCATTCAATTATTTTCTCGTGTGGTAGGCTGTTTATCCTTTCATTCATTATCTTAAGTACTTTAATGTTGATCTCAATGGATTTTTTAGGCGGAATCCTCTCAGGATTTATATCTATTCCAAAATATCCGCGGTAGCCTGTCATCTTTAGGGCATATAAGGCGGCTTCAGCCTGCTCCCATCCAACAACCCCAACATTTAAGTCTTGATCATAGTTGCCTAAAGGTTGACTGTTCCAGTGCGTATGAACTAAACGTCCCTCTCTAGTTATTCTGCTCAAAACATAAGATGGGTCCTCAAATCCCATGAGAATATGCCCAATCTCCGGCTGTAGTCCAACCAACGTATAGCCGTCTTCAAGGAGCTTACGGTTAATATTCGACTTCAATCGAGTTTCTATGTCTCTAGCAGCTAATATTCCATCTGCCGTTGTCCTATATATATTGTTTGGAATCGGCTCGTAGGGCTTCGGCTCAATGGCAACAGTGACCCCTGGAACCTCATCCATGGCTTCGGCTACCGCCGTCTCAAAGAGATCCCACATCTGGTAGAAGGGTACCCCGAAGGAGCATGTATACCCATCCATCCCAGGCCATATTCCGCAGTGGGATGCGCCAGTCTCCTTCACGAGTCTCAAGCATCCAACTAATACTTCTTTAGCCCTCCTCCTATATTTTTCAACGGGGTTTGAAAGGGAGCCGAACTCGAACTCCCTGCTGTAAAATATGTTTGGACCAATATTAACAATCTTTATCCCGGTTTCCTTCTCCAGTCGCTTATATAGGTGCACATTATCCTCGTTAATTTCATTTGGGTAGTGAGCTTCGACGCCCTTAACCCCAAACTCCGCTGTCTCAGCGATAATATTCAGTCTCTCCTCTATGGAGAGGGGCTTCCCATAAGGTTCATGGAATCTGCTTACCGCCGGAGTAAAATACCATATTCCGACACTAAACTTGAGATCTAGGCTAAATTTATAGAGGTGATCAATTAATTCCTCTTTGCTCCTCCTAACCTTCTGATACCTTAGGTCAAGCATTTAATTTTAACCCTCCTTCTCTCCGTAGCCAGCAAAGCAGATTTATGAGAAAGATTGAATATAAAACTTAACCAAAACATCTCTAAGATTATTGTGGTAGAAGGTGGGAGGAGACTTATTAAACTTGAAAACTATTGGGTTAATCGTTAATCCTATAGCTGGTATGGGCGGGTCAGTTGGTCTTAAGGGAACAGACGGTGAGGAGATACTGGAGAGGGCGTTAAGTCTCGGAGCCAAACCTATGGCTCCACGGAGAGCTGAGATATTTCTTTCACATTTAAAGCATCTTAGTGGAGATGTCGCCGTCTTAGTTGGAGCTGGCTGGATGGGAGAGTTTGAAGCTCAAAATGTAGGTATCGAGCATACTGTTATAGGTGAGAGGAGGGAGAAGACGACAGCCGAAGACACGAAGAGGACGGCGAGAGAAATGTTGGGGGAAGGCATTAAACTAATAGTTTTTTGCGGTGGAGATGGAACAGCGAGAGACATTATGGATGCCGTTGGGATGCGTTTACCAGCGCTGGGGATCCCAAGCGGCGTTAAAATGCATAGTGCTGTTTTCGCAGTTAACCCTGAAGAAGCTGCGAAAGTGGTCTTCAGATTTCTATACGGTGGGCTGCCGTTAAGGGAAGCCGAGGTGATGGATGTTGATGAAGACTCCTTTAGGGAGGGGCGCCTCTCAGCTAAACTCTATGGCTATATGCTGGTCCCCTATGAACCAGAGATGATTCAAGGCGTCAAAGAAGCCAGCGTATTAACTGATGATGAGCTATATAATCAAGCTGCGATCGCAGTTTACTTCGCTGAGGAAATCATGAAGCCGGATACACTGTATATCCTCGGCCCGGGGACAACAATTAGGGCTATAACAGCGCTGTTAAACGAGGAGAAGACTCTTCTAGGCGTTGATCTCCTTCTTAACGGGAAAGTGATAAAACGCGATGTGAATGAATCTGAGATTCTTGAAAGTATAAGGGGGAGAAGGGCGAAGGTAGTTGTCACACCTATTGGTGGGCAAGGCTTTATATTCGGTAGAGGAAACCAGCAGATAAGCCATAGGGTTATTAGAGAAGTAGGCTTAGAGAACATAATTGTTTTAGCGACAAGACACAAAATAAAGGGGTTAAAATGTCTTAGAGTTGACACTGGGGATACGGAGCTAGATGATAGATTAAGGGGTTACATAAGGGTTATAATCGATTATGGCGAAGAATATTTAATGCCTGTAAAGTGAGTTGGAAAAACATAAACCGCCGAGTCATGGAAGTCGGGAGCGAGGGGGGTTAGGATATGAACTTGATGAAAACTCACCTCTACGACTTTCATAAAAAATATGCTAGGATGACGGAGTTCGCCGGCTTCGAGATGCCCCTATGGTATGAGGGGATAATTCAGGAGCACTTAGCCGTTAGAGAATCCGTTGGAATATTCGATGTAACTCATATGGGCCGCTATTTGATAAGCGGAGGGGACTCCGAAGAGTTCCTCAACAATATTCTCACAAAGGACGTTGCATCGATGAATATTCATCAAGGGCAAGTTTCAATGATATGTAATGAAAAAGGCGGGATAGTTGACGACGTCTTCATTTTTCGCCTTGGGGAGAGCGACTTTCTGTTGATATGTAATGCGGCGAATAGGGAGAAGGATTACAGATGGATGATGAATTTTACTCAAGGTTTCTCAGTGGAAATTAACGATGTATCCGAGAAAACAGCGATGTTCGCCATACAAGGGCCAAAATCCCTAAATGTCCTACAGGTTGTTTTCGAACCAAATCTAAGCGACTTGAACTATGGCTGTGGTAGGTGGATAAAGAAGTACGGTACACGTATCTTCATTAGTAGAACCGGCTATACTGGGGAGGACGGCTTCGAGACAATTTTATGGGATACGCCGCTGAGCAGCGCAGAAAAAGCTTATGAAGTGTGGGAAAAAATCCTTAAAGCCGGAAGAGAGTTTGGTATAAAGCCATGCGGTTTAGGTGCCCGAGACACTCTTAGAGTCGAGGCTGGCTTCTGTCTCTACGGGAACGATATCAACGAGACAATAACTCCGCTTGAAGCGAGACTGGGCTTCACCGTCAACTTTGAAAAACAATATTTTATCGGAAAGGAGGCTCTTTTAAAGCAGAAAGCTGAGGGGGTTAGACGTATAAGAGTTGGAGTCCGCCTTCTGGAAAGCGGCATCATTAGGCCAGGACATAAAATACTTTTTAGTGAAGAAGTCGTTGGTGAAATAACCAGCGGGACTTTTTCGCCAATACTTAAGTGTGGTATAGGGATGGGGTATGTTCCTCCGGAAATTTCGAAGCCTGGGACGCCAGTTAAGGTTCTAATTCGGGGAAAAGAGGTTCAGGCGGAGATAGCTAAGATGCCCTTCTATGATACAACGAAGTATGGGAGGAAGAGAAGGATCACGTAGCGGTGACCCAAATTTGCAAAAACCCTTACTTGACAATGAGCTGTTTCGAAGTTGATGGGAAGTTGTTGAAGAAACCGCGCCCACCGCATTCTTAAAACTCGAAAATCCTATCAGCCCACTCCCTAAAATATAAATAAGCCTTCGCCCCATCACTACCTCGAGGATGGACCTAAACCAGCCAGGGGCACTACAAGGGGCTGCGTTAGGGGCGAGCGCGGCTGAATTAGAATTAGAGAAGTGAATAGCGGTGATAGAACCCTCAGCATTAAATCAGGAGGTAGGAAACCTAATCACCCCAGAGGAGTATAGGGATCTTATAGTGTCTCTGGTGAGAAGTGGAGGTTAGATGGGCGTCTGCGGGAAAGTGGAAAGACTATTGCTGCGCTCTTTCGGCGATTCTCCTCTTATACATTCTCCAGCTTAAACATAGATGTCTTGGGTGGGAGGCCTTGGCTTCATCCACTAAGCCTACACTTGTATTGTAGGGGGCGCCTAATGCTTTCTCAGGGCTCTCATATGCCTCCCTAGAGATCCATGCTAGGGCATCTGCAAACTTATCTAAGTCTTCTTTAGTCGCTGTCTCAGTTGGCTCTATCATTAATGCCTCCTCCACTATAGGTGGGAAATACATTGTTGGCGCATGGAAACCGTAGTCGAGAAGCCTCTTTGCAACACTTCTAGCAGTAACCCCGGTCTCTCTCTTTAGAGGAGCACAGCTAACCACAAATTCATGTTTTCTAAGCCTACTTTTACCATAGGGCATTTCAAAGCCCTTGACCCTCAGTATTTTACTTGCTAAGTAATTTGCGTTTAAGACTGATATCTCCGCAGTCCTCTCAAGCCCCTTAGCGCCCATCGACAAAATATACGCAAAGACGCGGACAGCTGCGTCAAAAGCGAAGTGAAAGCCCCTAATCTTTCCAATGGAATGCGGCACATTATACTCTAAATAGTATTTTTCCCCATCATACTCCACTAGAGGAATTGGAAGGAAATCTTTTAGGTGCCTCTTTACGCCAACCGGCCCTGCGCCTGGTCCCCCTCCCCCATGGGGAGCTGAGAAGGTTTTATGTAAGTTTAAGTGTACGATGTCGAACCCCATATCTCCAGGCCTAACCTTTCCTAGAATAGCGTTTAAGTTGGCTCCGTCATAATAGAGCAGGCCGCCGTATTCATGGATTATATCTGCAACTTCACTTATCCTCTTCTCGAATATTCCGAGGGTGTTGGGGTTTGTTATCATTAGCCCTGCGGTTTTTTTGGAGACGACGCTTTTCAAAGCCTCCATGTTAATGCAGCCCTCATCATCTGTCGGAGAAATGATGACGTTGAATCCAGCCATGGCGGCGCTTGCGGGGTTGGTTCCATGCGCGGAATCCGGAATAATGATGTCTCTTCTATAATCCAATTCCCCGTTGAATTTATGGTAAGCTCTAATTATGAGTGCGCCGGTAAGCTCTCCGTGGGCGCCAGCGGCAGGTTGCATAGAGAATTTATCCATCCCAGTAATCTCAGATAACCATTCAGAAACTTTATAGATGATTTCAAGCATACCCTGCATGGTCTCTTCAGGTTGATGTGGATGCATCCACCGAACTTTATCTGAGGACGCTAAAGCCTCATTCACCTTAGGATTATACTTCATTGTGCAGCTACCCAGAGGATAGAAGCCGCTGTCAACTCCAAAGTTCATCTGCGAAAGCCTAAGGAAGTGCCTAACGACCTCAACCTCAGAAACCTCAGGCAGCTCAGGATCCCTATATCTCCTTAGGTTCTCCGGTATATACGATTGAACCTTATGGTCTCCTCCTCAGATAGTTTTGGAAGGCTGTAGCCTCTTCTACCCTTGCCTCCAATTTCAAATATTGTCGGCTCCGGCCACGTAGCTTGCTTAAATCCCCTCATCTATCTTCCCCCCCACCAAGTCAAGTAGGCAATTATATAGGCTGTCGATATCTTGCTTCGTATGCATCTCAGTGACGCAGTAGAGGGCTGTTTCACCGAGTTCTGGGAAGTCTTTTTTCAACGGTTTTCCGCCAATCACCCCTCTCTTTAAAAGCCTCTTGCCTACATCTTCAACCCTGATTGAAAGTTCATCAAAATTCACGGTGAACTCCTTAAAATGATGGGCTTTAAACAACGGCGTCCTTAAGCCATCTATCATGGAAAGCCTATTTATTGCGTAAATTGTCTTAGAAAGTATAAGTTCACTCAGCTCCCGGAAACCCTTAGGTCCAAGGAGACTCATGTATACTGCCGCCCTTAAAGCGCATAATGTTTCATTGGTGCATATATTTGATGTAGCCTTATGTCTACGTATATGTTGTTCGCGTGTCTGCAGAACCAGGCAAAAAGCCCTGTCTTCCCCATTAACTGTTGTGGTCATTCCAACTATTCTGCCAGGCATCTGCCTAATAAGATTCTCATCGCCTTTACAGGCAAATATTCCTAGGAGGGAACCGCCCCCATTCATGTAGTTTCCGAGGGGCTGCCCCTCTCCCACAACTATATCGGCTCCATATTCCCCAGGCGGTTTTATTATTCCGAGGGATGTTGGGTCAACTCCGACGATAAACAGGCTTCCTGAGTCATGCGCTATCTCAGCTATCTCCTCAGGCCTCTCAATTAGAAATCCAAGGTAGGAGGGATTCTCAATGTATACTCCCGCTGTCTCCGAGGATACCTTCTCTTTTAAATCCTCAACGTCCACCTGCCCGTCGTCGATCCTCTGTTTAAACTTCAGTGTTCTGACTCCAGCTGGTTCAGTATAATTTTTTAGAACGGCTAATCTCTCGGGGCTTATAAAATGTGGAACCAAAAACACTTTCCTCCGTGTTACGCGCACAGCCATCCTTGCAGCCTCCCCTAGGGAGGTGGCCCAATCATACATCGAGCAGTTGGCGACATCCATCTCTAAGAGTTCGCATATCATGCTCTGGTATTCAAAGAGCGCCTGAAGTATGCCTTGACTTATTTCAGGCTGATACGGTGTGTAACTTGTTAGAAACTCGCTTCTCGACGCTATGATGTCAACAACAGATGGGACGAAGTGAGGCCAAACTCCAGCTCCGAGAAAGCAAATAGAGTCTTTAAATGATATATTTTTACCTAAAACTCTCTCCGATTCACGAATAACTTCGTTTTCGGACAGCGGCCCCGGTATATTTAAAGGGGTTTTTAATTTGAGGTCTTCGGGTATATCTGAAAAGAGGTCTTTGATGCTATCTATGCCTATCTCACGCATCATCTCTTTTTCAATACTAGGTTCATCATTTGGAATATACCGCTTGAACATCTTAATCCCTTATGCGTCTTTTGAGTGACTACGATAAATAAAACTTTCTTGGAAAGTCTCTTTTGTATTAGCGGATGCAGTCTCATCGTATGCTAAGCTGTTATATCATAAAGGTTCATGTTCAAAGCATCCTCAACTATTCTCCCAGCGAAGAAATCTTCCAGAGACTTTACAACTATTTTGCCTATCATGTGGTAGCCATAATATCCTGCTCCAGCAATATGCGGTGTAATGAAGACATTTTTAAGTCTTCTAAATGGACTCTCTGGAGGAAGAGGTTCAGGTTCAGTAACGTCTAAAAAGGCTATTATGCGGCCCTTCTCGCATTCCTCGAGGAGAGCATTATGATCTATAATTCCGCCTCTAGCAGTATTTATGAGCACGGCTCCATCCTTCATGCGTTTAAGCTGATCTCGCCCTATCATGTGATAGGTCTCGTCCGTTAGAGGGGCATGTATAGATATGACATCACACTTCTCAAAGACCTCGTTTAACTCTGCCTTTTTAACATTTAGCCTACCTGCCTCCCAATCTGAGAGGTATGGGTCATAGACAAGTATTTTAACGTCAAATGGTTTAAGAAGCCTTATAACTTCCCTGCCAACCATGCTTGCACCAATTATCCCAACATTTGCGCCGAGGAGGTATTGACCATTCGCCGGTATTTCAGGGCTTCTCCACACACCCGTCTCCCTGTAAGCCTGGATGTGATCAAACCAGCGTCTTAAAGCCATAATCATTATGCCGACGGTTGACTCAGCTACATTAACGGCTATTGCCCTCCTACAATTTACAACACATATACCACGGGGTATAATATGCCTTTCAACGATAGTTTTTTGCAGTATGGGCCTAATCGACCCAGCGGAATGAACTATTATCTTAAGTTTATCGGCTCTTTCAAAGACATCGTCTGTTAGCTCTGGGCTTCCCCAACCAGTCACCAACCCATCCATGCCCGGTACTAGTTCAGCGACTTCATCTGAAGACAGATTTCGGTCTTTAGTGTTAACAACTACGTCAAAAATTCTAAGAAAGGTTTCAAAGTCTTCTTTGGCAAAAACTCTTTCAGTATGATGTCTGGTTGGAATATAAAGTATCCTGTACTGCTTTAACATCGCTCAACCACCAATAATAACAGAGATCTAAAATCATATTAAATTTGCAGCCTCTGGACACTAGGTTGTCGCTCAAGATAGCTCTTTACCTTTTTATCGGCTTTTATCAGCATAAGCAGCGCGGCTCCATGTTGAATTTTTACAAGTCTATCCATTATCGATATGAGACTTTTAATGTCTTCAGGTTAAATCCCCCTTTAAACGGACGTGGCATCTTGAGCTTAGCTGTCAACTAGTTAAATGTTATGCTTATACTTCGCTTCAAGCGTATTTCCAAAATAGCCGCGGTCTCCATCATTTAAGGTTCAGGCTCCTTCCGTAACCTGACCAGACAAACAATAATCCCCTAAGTTGCCACGCTCCAAAGAGCCCAAAAATTGTTAGTTGAGTTGGAGACTTATATAGGTTATAATAGAATATCTGGACGTGGCAACTTAAGGTTTATATGTCTTCTATTTTGAGTTTTTCTTATGTTGAGTATTTGGTCTTTGGTTGAAGCGTTTTTGAGAGGAATAGGGTTCCATTGGAGCTTAAGATTCTTGGCTTAGCATTCAGCTTTCAAGCCTTAGGGGGGCTGCTAGGGCTCTTTCAGAGACACGTAGGGTTTCTAAGACGGTTGTTTGGAGGCGGGTTGGGAAGTTTAGCGAGAAAGTTAACGTTAACCCATCTAGGGTGGTTAGGAGGATTATAGCCTTAGATGAGACATATGTTAAGGTTAATGGATTAGAATACTGGGTCTATGCTGTGATAGACGTTGATAGAAATGAGATATGGGGGTTTATCCATCTAGGAATGCGCTTGCCGCAGAGCAGTTCATACGTGAGGCCCTAAAATACTGCGAGGGTAAGCCAACTTTCATTGTTGAGGATGCTCCATGGCTTAAGCAGGCACTAGAGGAGCTCGGCCTACAATACAATACTGAACCCTTTCGGAGATAGAAGCCTAATAGAATCAGTGTATTCATCATTCAAGCAGAGAACAAAAGCCTTCTTCAACAATATAACGTCAAACCCGCTTAACAGAAGCGAAAGATATAGAAGGTCAATAGCATGCTGGAACTTAACAATAAAACTATTCACCCTATACTACAACCACCTAAGAAGGTGAAGTTAAGTTGCCACGTCCCTTAAATGTTTAGAAAAACTTAAGTTTTTAGTGGAATTTTTAAGGCGTGTTTCTCATCTTTAACTTTGGGTGCGTTGAATTGGATAGAGTTGAGAGGGTTTATAGGGCTTTAAGTATTGAGGAGCCGGATAGAGTGCCTAAGGGTGAACTTCAAATACATGATGAGCTTGTATCCGCCTTACTAGGTGAGCCGATAGATGACTGGTTTAAAGCCCACGTTAGGGTTAGGAGGAGACTGAACATAGATTTGGTGAATACTGGGCTGAGCGGTGGGCCGCGGGTTGAGTTGATAGGTAGATCTGAGGGAGGCTACCCGATATACAGGGATTATTTTGGCAATGAGTGGATTGAAAGTGGGAAGACGAAGACTTATCTGAGGCATGCGCTGAATGCCCCCGAAGACTTCAAGAGCTTTAGGATGCCGGATATATCGATGTATAATGCTGAGAATATTAGGAGATGGTCTAGGGAGACGGACTTCTGTGTTTTTGCTCAGGTTGGCGGAGCCTTCGACTCAGTATATCCCCTAATGGGTTTAACGGGTTATGTAAAAGCCCTCTATCAATACCCGGATTTACTTAGGGGGGTTGTAGAGGAGGTCTGTAGATTTGAACTGGAGGTTATAAAGTTGTTCGCTGAGGCTGGGGCACATGTCATACTCATAGGCGACGATCTATCCTATGATAAAGGCCCCTTCATATCTCTAAAACATCTTAGGGAATTCGTCTTCCCATATATATCTAGGGAGGTGGACTTGACACATAAATTGGGTCTGCCAGCGGTCTTCCACTGTGATGGAAACGTAACCCCCATAATTGAAGATATTGTGAAAGCAGGCTTCAACGGGATCCACAGCCTACAGCCAAACGCAGGCGTAAACATAGTTTCCATCAAGAGGGGTTGGGGCGATAAAATATGCTTGATGGGCAATCTGGACCTAGACTATCTGCTGACTCTTGGAAGCCCAAGTGAGGTTGGGGCTGAGGTTAAGAGACTAATAAGGGAGGTGGCTCCGGGAGGAGGATACATGCTCAGCACAACAAATGTGTTGACGAGGTATGTTCCGCCTGAAAACGCCCTAGCAATGTATGAGACTGCGGATAAATACGGTAAATACCCTATTAAAGTAAGTCGTTTAAAGGCTGAATCAACTTAAACACTTCAAAGAAAATCGGTTTATCGTATTTTCGTGCCTCACTCAAGATGGGTTTGCCTCCTCTTTATTACGGCTTTAGTCCATTTGCCGCATTTTATCCATGCTAGAGATATTGTTCCTCCTATAAAGTTGCCTAAAGCTATGGATAGCCATGCCCCGAAGGAACCCATCCCAATGTTAAATGCCAATACATAGCCTAGCAGCACCCTTAGAATCCATAATCTAAACGCTCCTGTAAGCGTGGGTATTAGAGTGTGCCCGGATCCTCTGCCGACGGATAGGGCTACTTGGAGTAAGCCGAAGAACGGTAGTGATGGCAGTATAACCTGGATGAATAGCGATGTCTCGCCTATTATGTCTGGGTCGTCTGCAAATATGTCTGCGAGACTCCATCGGATGGGGTACAGTATGGCGGCGCCTACGGAGACGCCTAGAAATATGATTGAAGCTGACTTTAAGGCTATTCTCCTTGCTCTTGCATCCCTGCCTGCACCTAGGTTTTGCCCTATCATAACAGCTGTTGCCCCGGTTAAGCCCCATAGGGCTGCGTCCGCTATATCCATTATGATGAATCCTATAGCATAGGCTGCAGCAGCGATGACTCCAAGCATGTTAACTATTCTTAGCTGAAGTAGAAACGCGAATCCATTCATTGAACCTGTTGCCAATATAGGTAGCCCTATACGCATAACTAGGCGTATCCATTCGACGTTTATATCCCTTGTAAGCCTCAGCTTGAATTCAGGATAATTTTTCCTAAATATGTAGGTCATGGCGGACATGGAGATGATCTTACCTAAAACATCCGTTAAAGCTGCACCTATAACGCCGAGTCTAGGGAAGGGGCCTATGCCTAGAACTAGGAATGGGTCAAGCACAACGTTTACGGCTACGGCTGTCATGTTGATGAGAGCAGGTCTCCTAGTATCGCCTAAGGCTTGGAGGAGCGTGGTGTAGGTCAACACTATATAGTTGAGGAACACGTCTATGGAGATTATGCCGGAGTAGTCTATAACGTAGCCCAATATCTCCTTGGGCGTGGAGAGAACCGCCGTAAATATATATCCTCTAAAGCTGAATAATAATATGCACAGGGATATACCTGAAATGATTGAGGCTGTCATGAAGCGTGAAGCCTCTCGTTTAGCTTCCTCAAAGGATCTACTGCCTATATACTGGGACACTATGCTGAGGCTGGCAGCATTCAAGGCATTTAAAAGGGCTTGAAATAACATCAAGATCGGCCTAGTCTGTCTAGGTGCAACTATGCTTAATTCGCTGTAGATGCTAAGCCAGTATGCATCCGCAACATTATAAATTATAGAGGCAATTTGGTTAAGCATAGGAGGTATACCAAGCCACACAAGCGTACGCAGTATAGGCCCATTAATTATCCTATCCCTGTACCTGCTTACAGCGCAATACTCATCGGAGTCACCCACCGAGCCTTCACCACGTCTCTCGCCCTTACTTTTAGTATTCCTATTATAAGGAGAACGCTTTTATATATTGCCCACACCCCGCTGACAGCAGGACCCTATTCCCCAACGGTTTTGGCTCTGACCTCCTCCCCGCCTTGAAGAAATTACGATAAAAGGTGAGGGCTCCTGATAGGGCAGGAAGGTTTGGGATTTTTCTTTCGGGACTCGGGGTTATGAGTATATTGAGGGATCAAAAAATTTTTGGACCGATAACGAGAATTGGGCCCTTTTGAGAAGGATTTCAGAACTCCTGCATCTGCTATTTTTTCAAGATGTTCTGGCCTGACCTCCTCCCCGCCCTAAAGGGCGAGGGTTCATGCTAGAGCGGGGAGGTTTGGGGCTACATCCCCTCTTTTCGAGGGTTTAGCCCCGGGCTGGGTCTCCGGCCCATTACCCCTCTCGGGGCTCGGGGTTATGGGTATGTTGTATGCTCCTACTAGGTCTGCGTTGAAGACTTTGTTT
>Ga0185307_1001445_pt1 | contig 13200 bp, 13 predicted proteins | sample LHCtaG_FD_128010 | JGI IMG/M metagenome (GOLD analysis project Ga0185307, IMG submission 128010) | Hot spring microbial communities from Little Hot Creek, USA to study Microbial Dark Matter (Phase II) - LHC4sed_matched (SPADES... | ecosystem: Environmental > Aquatic > Thermal springs > Hot... | reverse complement strand
GCTTAGAACGCGAGGCTCGTATATCATGAACTTAGCTGGATAGGGGAACATGAGCTTCGTGCCCTCTAGCCCAGTCACCAAGTCCTCCATGAGCTTTGCCGGGAACGCTATCGACATCTCATCCTCCTCGGACCGCCCCAAGAACACTTCGCCAGCGCACGGCACGCTGAGCTGGGGCTTGCCTGACAAGTGGGCCTTGGAGATGGAGGAGCACGCGGCTACCCCGATGAACATCGTCTCCGGGAAGACCCCGTGCCACGTGAACGCCTTGGCCAGCTTGGCTATCTGGATCGGCGTGCCGTACATCACGATCACGTCCGGCTGGGCCTTCATCCTCGTCAGAGGAGATATCAAGACGCTATATGTGCTCCCGGGCGGCAGGCACTTCTTCTCCAAGCCCTCCCAAATGGCCTTCCCAGCTTCTCCGTCTTTAGCGTGAAAGCGAGCTACGTCCTCGAATAAGTACTCAGGGACCTCGTCGATTAAGCCCATCACGCGAGCGCCGAGGATGCAATAGGCGTCCTCCAGCGTCGTGGCGACGGCCCACCCATAGGTCCTGGATATGTTGACTAGCTGGCATATGGGCATTCTGACGTTGAAGTTTCTTAGAGGCCTCCTAGCTTTCTCGAGCTCTTCGTCGAGCTCCTTGCTCTTGTAGAACTTGACCCCCAAGGGGTGCGTGCGCAGGGCCAAGTCCTCTTTAACCTTCTTGGCCATCTCGGCAAGTCTCTCCGTAGAAGACACAAGGCCTCGCCTCGTTAAGGCGTTTTGCTTTAAGGAGTTTTTTAAGCGTTGCGCGTAAGGCTCTGTGCGGCTTTCAGTATGGGGCGCGTGAAGGTCGTGAGCGGGCGTGGGGCTAGGACGACGTTAAGACGCACTCGCCCCTCGGAGGACAGCATTAGAGTAGCGGAGCCCCCAAGTCCGGCTAAGGGCTTGGAGCCCCAGGCCCTCGTATCGGGCGTTGACTAGTCCTTCGAAGCTAGCAGGTAAGCTAGTCAGGTTCAGCTAACGGACTTGAAGAGCCTCGAGATCATCTTAAAGAGCCAGCGAAGGCCAAAGACCCTCGTACTGTGCTTGATGGTTTCCCTGAGCGCCAGAAGCAGTTTCTTCGATGAGAACGCCTCGGACAAGGCCTCGTTGATCCCCTTCTCAGACCAATCGTAGTTGAGCCCACGCACGACCACGATCGGCACCCCCTCGTCCCTCTGGCCCATGAGGAGTGAGGCGGCGGAGCACACAGAGAAGGCCAAGTTGTCCACTCCCCCAAACTTAGGCTTCCCGTAGGAGTCGAGCTCTCCAAACTCCCTCTTCAGGGGCTCGATGCCGTAAGAGCCCCTCGCCACATCCATAGCCCCCCACGGGAATAACTCCGTGTCGCAGATGACTACTGAGACCCTAATCCCACCCCTCTTGAATATCTCGTCCGAAATCCTCTTCGCCAATTCATCCAGCCCTCTAGGGGGGATGGAGTAGACCCCGATCGGGTGGTTTGACGTGTCTATGCCTGACTCGCTCCACAACATCCCATCCCTCTTCGTTATGAAGATCGTCGGGTGGAGCTCCAGAGCTTTCACCGCCTTTGAGAGGTCCCTCGAGAGGAGCTCCAGGCCGAGGACCTCTCTGGCCAGCTTCTTGAAGGGCACCGCTAGGAGCACGTCCTCGCTCTCTCTCAAGAGGAGCTCGACGAATCTCGGGTCTGAGCCTGCCTTTCGCGCAATCTGACGGGCCCTCTTAGACGGCTCGATTTCCTTGATGTCTATGAGGAGGCCCAAGGACTTCGACAAGACCTTGCTCGTGATGACGATTACGTCTCTGTCTTGGAGGGAGAGGCCTTGGGCGCTAGCTGCCTTCAAGAGCAGCTCAACTACGTCGTCTCCTGGGCGGACCTCCGGTAGCCTTAGCCCGATCAGCTCGATCTTCAATTGCTTCACGAGATGGCTTCTCCTCGACCCCCTATTCAGGCTTATTTAGATCGCATGCCCGTCCCCTGCGAGTGCGAGACGTGGACTTGAGAAGACCGTCGAGCAAGTAGAGCGGGGCATCTTTATAGCCGTTCAAACGACTGCCACACTAATGACCTTATGTCCACGACGATGGCGATAGGGCTCGACCTCAAGGCCCTCAGATAGACGGCTTCCAAGATGGCTGAGAGGTCTCGGAGGGCGAGGGGCTTAGCGATGGGAAGTCCCTGGTAATGAGCTTGATGATGATGGGGTCTTCGAGGGATACGTCGTTGAGGAGCTAGTGCTGTTGAGGGGGAATCGACGTAGTCTACAACGAGACCTGCTCAACAAGTCCTAGCGTAGTGGAGATGATGAGGGGTTGCTCGAGGGGCTTGTGGAGAGAAGAGCTAACTTATTTGGATCGATTCACGAGTAGCGTTAATGGCTTTGCGCTAGCCTCGCTCGACCAGCACCGTTAAGGAAGGCCTAGAGGCCTTCCCGCGAGGTCCATGGCCTCCTTCTCTAGCTCCTCGTCCTCGACGACCTCATTTACGACCTATCCTGAACGCCTCTTCAGCGCCTCGCAGGCCGGACGGCCCTCGGCGACTATGACGGCCAGCCCCCTCTGGCCCCTCCGTCCCTGGCCCTCGCTCAACCCCTAGACGGCCAGCCTCACCCTATACCATAGGCATTTATTGGGTTCTCAGGGCCGAGGTTGAGGTTGAGAGGGCGACTGAGGCTGAGAAGGCGGCACGAGCCCCTTCTCGACCTCCTCGATCTTCTCCTCGAGCTTCTTGAGCCCGGCTAGCAACCTCTCCCTCCTCGCCCGAGCGCCATCGATATCAAGCGATAGCTCATGGCTGATCGGTTTCAATTGCGCGAGGAAACGATAAGCGTTTCGCAAAAGTTGCGAAATTGCGAAACTCTCGAAGAGTTGCGAAACGGTTGCGAAATGTTTCGAAAACGTTTTTCGAAACGATAAATGCCCGTACCTCGCTCCGTATCGCGATGTCCAGGAGGCCCAAGCTCTCCGAGGAAGAGCTCAAGAAGATGAAGGAGCTCAAGGACCAGGGCCACTCCCTCAGAGAGATCGCATGACGCTCGGGGTTAGCGCGTCGACGGTCCATAGATACTTCCAAAATATGGAAAGAGAGGAGAGGCGCAGGAGGAGAGGGGGAGGAGAGGACAGGGGCCAGCAAAGCAGAGGAGGCCCTGTCCAGACCCCCGAGGCCCAGACCCCGAAATCATTAGTGAGCCTTCTGAAGAGCTCAAGCCCTCCGATAAGCCCCGAGACCAAGGCCGAGGCCCCTGAAGAGCCTCTTAAGGGGAGGACCGAGAGGGCCAAGGACATCGAGGAAGACCTCTTGCTGAGGGCCATTAGGGGCTGGGGATGGGAGAGGAAGAAGGGGAAGAGAAGGGAGAGGAAAGGGGCGGGGGGTGAAGGCCAAGGACCTCATGATAGAGGCGATGAAGATGCTAGACGAAGGGGCCTCGCCGATTGAAGTCATGGCCGAGTACCGCATAGACCCCCTCACCATGAGGGAGATATTGAAGTCGTACAGGGAGATAGTGGGCATGAGCCCGAAGGAGGGTACGTTCTCTGCCTTCAAGGAGATCATTGACCTCTTCGGAGAGCAGGCCAGGGACGAGTGCGACCACACGACGTCGAGAGGGGATCTACACGGCTTGGTCTCTATTGGACGTCGATGAGCTTGTAGTTTCTTTTCGTTGCTTCTCGTCGATGTATATGTTTACCATTCCGGGCTTGGACGAGAACTCGTAGTCTCTTTTTGTTGTTTCGTCGAGAACGACCAAGATATGAGTAGGCCCCGAAGGGTACCTTACATTGGACTCCCCAGAGGCACTCACGAACGTCTTTTACAATCTTCCACAGAGCCCTGAAGAGGGGCAGGAGAAGGAGCGGAGGAGCCTGAGGGAGTGCATCTACGTCAAGGCCTGGGAGCTTAGGCAGAGCATGGAGAGGGCCGAGAGGTTTGAGCCCTTTGTGTACCGTGCAAAGCAATGAGGGTTCCCCGGCTGACGCGGATCCGATGGCGGGGAAGCCAACCCATGAAGGCTTTTAAAGCCTCCAGCACAAACACTCTCGTAACCTCAAGAACCGGAAGCAACAAAAAGAAACTACAAGACGCAGGCATGGCTCTCTGGGACGGGCGCTACGTAGAGGTCTCCCTGAAACAACAAAAAGAAACTACAAGGCTAGTCGTGTCTTTGCCAAGCTTCCACCTTGGTTGAGGTGGTAAAATGAGGCTTTACCTAAGGAGGTTGAAGAGGCATCTGAGGCATGTAAGGCCTCATTTCCGAATAGCTCCATATTTCATCATAGTACTTCTTGTACTCTTGGGGGCGGAGCCCGCTCTCCCGCAAGGCCCTCCTGACGGAGAAGCCCTTCTTTATCAGCTCCTTGAAGCGCTCGATCTTCTCTTTTACATCGTCGCTCGCCACGTCCAAGCACCACCTCCACGTCCAGGCATCATATCACATATCCATGTCCACCATATCCACATATCCAAGTATCATATCCATGTATCATATCCACGTCCAACACGTCCAAGTCACGTCTATCCGCGCTCTCCGCGTTCACTGCGTTCGCGAAAGGCCCTAACCTCAGGAACTGCCTCAAGAATTCTCTTCAGCTTCTCAGCCGTATCTAAAATCCTCGCAACTGCCGTGTAGCATTGAAGGGCGTCCTCCTCTTTAACGGAGTCCTTCAAGACCTCGACGTCAACCCTCAGGCTTCCAAGGGCCCACTCGACGTGCTTCCAGCTGAAGCGGACCGGCGGGACTGGCGGCTTCGCGTACTCCTCAAGCTCCTTCTCTAAGATTATCTGACGGGCCTCGTCCATTAAAACGAGCTCGTTGTCGCTGTACGGCATGTTCCACGCAATTAAGTCTTCGAACCTCTCTGGGTCGATGCCCGCCTTCCTGAGGGTCTCGCTCCAAAGCCTCCACAGGTCCTCGTATTCAGCTTCGGTGAGGACCTTGGGGCTGGCTCCCTCCTCGCTTCGTGGAGCCTGAGGAGCTCGCTCCCAGCTAAGAGCCTCTCCTTGGCCTCTCCTAGCCACTCGTTTATGCTCTTCAAGTAGGCGTAGAGGGCGAGGGCGCTACGGACCTCAACGTGATGCTCCATGCTCTTCAGCCACGACTCAAGGCGGCTCGCGACCTCGCGCATCCAACTCCAATCGACTGACGGAGCCTCGACCGCACGCCTGGGAATCTCCTTCTCGGCGGCTTCGACGGCCCTCTCGACCTCCTCGGGCTTAGGCTTCGGGACGGCTACGCGCTTAGCCTCCTCGGCGAAGGTTACGACATTGACGGGCTTGCCCTCCTTTTTATCGCCTCTTCTGCTGGTGTCTGAAGCCGCGACGCTAAATCCATCTACAGTTCGCCCTTAAACGCTTTATCAAGGATTGAAGGAACAAGTTTTTCAAGCTCTTCTTCTGTTTTCTGCTGAAGGGCCATAATGGACTTTATAGTTTCCTTTACTTTATTAAGGTATGCCACTATTTTCTTCTGCTCCTCAAGAGGAGGAAGAGGGATTTTTAGTTTGGCTACTTGGGATTTCCTAATTGATGGAAGAGCTGTTGTCTTAGCAAGTTCCATAAGGTCTATTGTACAAAAGAAGTAGTATAACCATTCAGGAAGCAGACCTTGCTTGGGCACTACACCCATTATGTTATTATCGAACGCTCCTTCTCTAGCTAAAATGCGCTTTTTATTGGTTGCTATAGCTCCACCGATCTTAGGAAAGATAACCGTCCCGACAGGGTAAGTTTTTGCGTTCATTTCATTAAGTAACTCATCATCAACGGTGTTTTCTGTGGTAGTAATATAAACTTCGTTTCCTGGTAAATTCATATCATTAACTTTAACAAATAAATATTTCAATCCTTTTTTACCTTGAAATTTTCTCGGAAAACCAAAACCTCCGCCTATCTCTGCAACTCTATCTAAGATAGTCCATCCCCAATTTTCTCTAACTCTCAGGAAAACTTTGTTTAAAGCAACCTGCATTATCTTTTCAGCTTCTTCCCTAGCTAATTTCCTGAGCCTCTTAGCCTCTTCAGCTCTGCTAACGAGCTGTTCTAAGCGTGAAACTATGCGTTTTTGCTCTTCAAGAGGTGGGAGAGGAACTGGACACTCTAGGAATTTGTTAATAATGACACGTGGTTGCCTTGTCCCAATTATATGGGACATAGCAAAATTTACGACTTCCCTTTTTCTCAGATAATATGCAATATATTCTCGAACCGCTTTGACTACAACGAAAGGAATAAACTCAGTAGTACAAATGCCCTCACTTTCTGGAACATATACTTTATTTAAATAAGGCCTGAGTTTACCATAAAGAATGTGATTCGTATTGAATCTATACTTTGTGCTTTTAATTTCTTTGCCCAAACACTTAACTAACTTCAAAAGTTTGCCACTATTGCTCTCAATGCAATCCATAGTTACCAAAAAGAACTCCTTATCGGGGTATTCTTGTGGGTTAATTGATTGCCGGTCCTCTCTTAATATTTCTTTTAATTTAACCCATTTCCATCCCTCAGGTAAGTCATAGAATCCTTGAACTTCTAATTCACTTTGATTTTCTTTCCTCTTGTCCTTTTCCATAAAGATATCCAGTTTTACCTGCTTACCCACGACTTTCACCTAAAATATTGCGTAATTCTTCGAGGATTTCAAGAATGCGTCTTTCCTTCTCAAGAACGCTTTCAACAAGGTCCTCAGGTTCTATGTATGTCGTTTCTCGCTTTTTGTTTGGGTTCCTTGCGGTTAAATCATAATCCCTTTCTCTGATCTCTTCAACTGAAACTATCCATGAGTTTTCTGAAATCTTTTTACCCTTCCATTTTTCAAAGCAATCGACTAGGTCTTCATCTTTTACAGGATTTGCTTTAGTGTAATGTGTTCCAGATGGTGGGATTAGCTCATAATACCAGATCTCTTTTGTTGGACCAGTCCTATCGAAGAATACTAAGTTGGCTTTTGGTCCCTGACCACCCTTGGGGGCTATATGGGCAAAAGTGCCGGGGGGTAGGCTTATTATCGTGTGGACATTAAATTCTTTCAACAATTCCATTTTAACCCTTTTATATGCCCCTCCTCTGAACAGAACACCTTCGGGCAGAACTATCCCACACCTTCCACCCTTCTTAAGCTTCCTCATGCAATACTGTAAAGCCGCAAGCTCGGTTGAGCTTGTTGGCACGGGTAAATTATCCCTTAAATGCTCTGGAACGCTTCCACCAAATGGAGGGTTAGTAAGTATCACGTCAAACCTTTGGCTTGGAGTGCTGACAACGTTCTCTTCAAAAGTATCCCTCCTTACAATATTTGGTAATAATAAGCCATGAAGAATGCAATTCATAGTTCCTATGAGATAAGGTATTGCCTTCAGTTCTTGAGCATAGAATGTTTTCTCTAACAGCATTTCATATTCTTCTGTCGTTAGCTTTCTCTGCTCCTTCATGTGTTTGAATGATTCAACGAGAAAACCACAGGAGCCACAAAACGGATCAAAAACGGTTTCGCCTATCTTCGGATCCACGATTTTTACCATGAGTTTTACGAGGGGTCTTGGCGTATAATACTCTCCAGCTGCTCCGCCTTCCCTACCCATCATCATTAGAAGCTCCTCATAAATCTGAGAAAGTGTATGGGAATCCTCAGGGTTGGTGAAGTCTATATCGTTGAGCATTGAAATAACTTCTTTTAAGTTAAAGGGATCCCTCATCTGCTGCCTAATTTCTGCAAAAACGGCCGCTATTAGGTTTCTTTCTTTTGAACCGTGAAGGCTTCTTAAATATGGTAATAAATCGTTTTCTATGAAGTTTTTCAGCTCCTCAGCTCTCATGTCCCTTTTCGCCCAACTGGACCAGCTGTACTTAGGCTCAATGATAGGTTCGTATTTCCTTCCTTCAAGCTCAGCCTCAAGCCTATACTCTCCTTCTAAATCCTCAAGGATCTTTAGGAAAATAAGCCATGACAATTGCTCCATGTATCCTAGAATTGTCAACCCGTCCCTTCTCATTATTTCGCAGACACGTTCGATTTTATTTGCAAGTTCCCTTCTTTCCATCCACCTCAACCCCCAAATTCAGGGTAGATGCCTGCCTCAATTTGTTGAATTGCCTTCTTTAGCTCATCCAGTCCACCGAAAATTTGTACTATACCTTTTAAGGCTCCCATTTTGTCAAAGGGAGGCGTTTTGAATACTTTCCAATTAACAATTTCATCGATGCCAGCAATTCTGTACCTGTCAACCAGCTCAAAAAGTACTTCCCTCGCCTTTGTTCCATATTTTTCAAAGAACTCCTTTCGCATGTCCAATAATGACCTAGCTCTCTCGTCTCTTGTTATGATCGGTGCATTGAAAAGGACGTGGGCGATCAGATCAAACTCATCCGCATCTGGGTTTTTAAGGATTTTTGATAATACTTTTAAATTTATTCCCGCTTTTTCTAAATCTTCCTTAAACTTAATCCTTTTACTTTTGTCTTTCCATATTTCTTTTAACTGATTTAAAGATGCTACTCTTTTAATTAATCCATTTTTACAATACTCTATGTACTCCGCCTCAAGCAGTTCGTTTCCGAGAGCATTAACTTTAACGATCCCTTCTTCCGCTATGTAAACTTCCACATTTTCAGCTTTAACAAGCTCTTTTCTTTCTTTGACTTCTTTTTCTAAGGTAATAGTTACATATTGATCAGGCGCCGGAAATGTCGGTATAGTCGTCTCTTTCTTTTTATATCCACTCGCACTTACGTCGATCTTGATGCTCCCTCTAGGTACACCTTTAAAGAGAGCGGAGCCATTTTCATCTGTTCTTAGAGTTATAGGTTTGCTTGGAGCTAGAAGAGCTACGATGGATGCCTTAGGTATACCCCTCCCAGTTTCAGGGTCGATAATCTTACAAGATAAATACCAATCCGAAGGACCCTCAGGCGGTGATGGTGGCGGTAAATCCCATTCATCAAACAGCCTAGTCGCATTCGTGTAATCGATTATTCTAAAGGTAAACTTCCTCGAAACGTCATCTATTCTCGCCCCTCTTCCTATTATTTGGTGAAATACAACCTTGGAATCTATGTGTTTCAAGAAGACTATGTTCTTCACAGGAGGTATGTCAACCCCTGTGCTCAGTAAGTCAACTGTCGTTACGATTACTGGAAAATCCTTTTCCGAGTCTCTAAACTCTTTTAGTACTTCATGAGCATAAGGCTCATCCGTAACAACTCTAACGGCATAATTGCTAACTCTGAACAGTGGACCGAAATGATTATTTAATTCCTTCGCTACTTCAGCTGCATGAGGTTGAGAAACGCAAAAGATGACAGTTTTTCCTTTCGGATTCGTGCTTTCGAGAATTCCTGCTAGGTGTTCACATATCCTTTTAGTCCTATCAGGGAGGGTTATTTCCCTCTCAAATTCCTCGACCGTGTAATATTCCTTTAATTCAACACCTTTTGGAACTTCTACCTTTGCGCCTCGACTTTTTGCCTCAATTATGTTTAAGACACCTGCTCTATCTATGTTAGTAAAAACCCTTATGATTTCGCATGGCGCTAAGAATCCATCTTCGATCCCTTGACGCATTGGATAATCGTACACTGGCTCTCCAAAATACGCGTAGGTGTCTATGTTATCATCCCTCTTAGGCGTGGCTGTTAAACCTAAGTGGATCGCGTTAGAGAAATATTTTAGAATGTCATGCCATCTTTTCCATCCAGATCTATGGCATTCGTCAATTATTACCATGTCAAAAAAATCCGGGTCGAAGAGTTCATAAACTCTTTTACCATCTTTTTCGCTATAAAGGGTTTGATAAGTAGCAAAATATATGTCCTTATGCTTTGAAATGCTTTCTGCCCCTACAAGTTCCTCCCTCGCTGTTCCAAATGGGAAAAAAGCGTCATGGGCTTGTCTCCTAAGGAAGATTCTGTCAACTAAATAAAGGATTCTTCTTATTTTTCCTGTCTTATAAAGCTTCCAAGCAATCTGAAAAGCGACATAAGTTTTTCCACTTCCAGTAGCCATCGTAAGCAACAACCTCTTTTTACCTTTCAAAATAGCTTCAATAGCATTTCTAACGGCAACCTCTTGATAGTACCTTATGGGTTTATCAGGGATTGGATAGTATGGATAGATTAAGGGATTCATTTTTGAAGCTGCAAGTTCTTTCAACCCCTTTCCTTCAACATATCTTCTCCATAGTTCATCTGGCGAAGGAAAATCCTCCAATGTAGTTTGTTGCTTTCTAAAATCGTCATACTCCTCAATTTTGCGCCCATTTGTAGAATAAGCGAATGGTACTCCTAACCTCTCCATGTATTCTTTTGCTTGTTGCATTCCAGCTAGATGCGATTTATCTTCTGCCTCTGCCTCCACAACAGCTATTGGCATTCCATTTCTGTCAGGATAATATAAAATGTAGTCAGGTTTTCTGACAGGAAGGCGATCACCGCTATCATTTATAATCATACCCTTCGTTATTGCTTTATCTCTTACGATCATTTTTTCCATCCATCCGCTCCTCAGAAGTTTAGGCTCGATCAGTTTTGCCCTAGTATCAGCTTCGTTCAGCACATTTACACCTCCTTTTCTTTGACACCGAAATGCACCTTAGCAGGTCTTACCCTCTTCGACTTAACATGACCTTGATTCTCTAGAGCCTTAAGATGACCTGCAAGGAAAATTCTGTTTGCACTTAGCTTCTTATCCAAATCCTTTACAGGCTGTCCAGCATCGTTCTCCAGCAGTTTAATTATCTTCGCGGTTAAACCTTCGAGCTCCTTCATAATGTCTTCGCCATTATTAATTTTAATTTAAATGTTAGGTTTATAAATCTTCACTAGTGTAAGCCCATGTGTTTGCACAGAAGTAAATGTGTCAAGAAGAAAAATTGAATTTAGAGAGGGTGAGGGTGACGAATGTCTCTGTTAAAGAGTATTGTTGACAGTTACATGCACAAGGTTTCTGGGCTAAAAGAGCATCGTGAAAGATGCCTTAGAACAGAGAGGTGGGGAGGAAGCGTTGTCCTAATGGTTGTCGATGCAACTTTTACCTCTATTGGTTTAAATTACTTCACAGCTGTTGTTCCAAAGGTTGAGGAATTTAACAGAGACTTTGTTGAAACAGGAAAGATAAGGAATCTGAAAGAACTTACTAAAGTAGATATAAACAATTTGAGAGAAGTATGGAGAAATAGGCGTTCTTGGATTATTGCGAAGGACATATCCTCTTATTTGTCAACTATAAGCGAAGACGATAGGTCAGCTCTTAGGACTTGGGCAAGGAATACAAAGCTTGAAAATTGGGGAGAAGATCCTATTGGAGGAATTAAATGATGAATAAAAGATTGCTTGAAGAGCTGTTAGAAAGTCTTTCTAAAGATTATGTTGATAAAAAATTTATTCCGGTATTGGAGGCTGACGTAGTCGGATATTTGCATTACCTCTGGATTTCTAAAATGGGTGGTGCGAGTAAGGTTCACCTAAATACGCGAATCTGTGGATTTGAGGATAGTAGGTTTGACTTTGTGGTTGGTGATGTAAATTTTCATGCCGAGAAGCCATGCATAAAGCCTGAGCTTGTCATTGAAGTTAAATCGTTTCCGGTAGGATTTACTAACCAGCAACGTAGGAAGCGCTACCTTCACGTGATTGAAGATGATATTCCAAAAATAGGAAAACTCAAAGAGCCTTCAGACAATCGCTACATTCTACTTTTCGATGAAAATAGTTATCTGAGGGGATTCGACAGAAAAAGTAAAAGCACTAGAATAGATAGAATAATAACAACTCGCAACATTATTGATTCAAGGATTAAGATAATATGGGTAAATAGGGAAGGAAAAATCCTCAAGTGGAAAATGCTTTAACATCGAGAACGGATAGCCTTAGGCGCCCGCTCATACGATCAGCGCAGGGGGCTCGCGGCCGGTCAATGCACTTGACCGTCGATTAGATGGAATCGAAGGTCGAGGAGGCCCGACCGCACATTTCCTGAGCCCCTCACCGCTCTCCTCGCTTGAGGGCCTCGCCAATGCCTGCCGCGCGGGCCCTCAACCCATAAGCGAGGGGAGTCCCCTCACGCCCCCCTGAAAACCCTATAGATGCCTATACGATGGGGTGGTGCTGTGGCTTTTCCATCACCGTGGGCTCTGAGGGGCTTTCAATCGCGAAATGGGGATGGCCTGATGGAGAGGGCCCCGAGGATAGGCTAGAGTAGGCTCGGGGCCCGGAGGCGGTGCGTAATCGCTATTGTTGTCGGTAACATATTAGGGATAACGATCTTGAAGGTCTTAGAAAGCCTATTATAAGGTAATTCTTAATCGAATTTTAATGTTGCGATTTAATCTGGTTTTTATTTGTGCTAAATTAGAAGCAATAAATAATTTCACAATCATTAAACGTTGGTATATGCCGTATGGTCATCAGAGCATAGTTCACAAGTTAATCTTTGTAAAATTCGTCGCTTAATTAAACTTCGAATGACAACTAAATTTTATTTTGTTTACTTACGTGCAGAAATCTAATGGATGGAATTTAAACAAACTAAATAAATTGCTGTTGCAACATCGCTACTACATGTGCACTTAGTACGGCCATATGATCTGAGATATCGAAGAGCCCTATCGGTTCGTTAGGATAGACGCCCTCCACACCAGCTCAAAGTTTTTGGGCTGTCTAGCTTGCTTATAAGTCGGGCGAGACGTTGAAGATCAAGAGGCAGCTCGAGGTCCTCGAGGACTACTTCAAAAAGTTCCTCGAGCACAGGGCTAGGAGGGAGTCGATCTACGCCGTCGAGAGGCTCGCTCAGCTATCGATACAAGCCCTCTTAGACCTTGGGGCGATGATAGCCGTCAGGGCCAAGGGGCGCAAGCCCGAGTCCTACAGGGAGGTAGCCTCGTTCATGTGCGACTTCCTAGGCTTGGCCGAGGAGAGGGGCTTCCTAAAGGGGCTAGCGGGCTTTAGAAACGTACTAGTCCACGGCTACGTCTCTATAGACGAGGAGCTGGAAGAAGAGGCCTTCAAGGAGATGGAGAGGAGGCTCCCCAAGGTCATCGAAGCTACCAAGAAGTACCTCGAGCGCGCAGGCACAGATCCCAACGTCGACGAGAGGCTGAGGGGGGTCTTCGAGCGCCACAAAGTCAAGTTCGCCTTCCTCTTCGGCTCGAGGGCTAGGAGGGGCGAGGGCAGGGACTACGACATAGCGGTCTCGGTCGAGG
>Ga0185307_1001444_pt1 | contig 13212 bp, 18 predicted proteins | sample LHCtaG_FD_128010 | JGI IMG/M metagenome (GOLD analysis project Ga0185307, IMG submission 128010) | Hot spring microbial communities from Little Hot Creek, USA to study Microbial Dark Matter (Phase II) - LHC4sed_matched (SPADES... | ecosystem: Environmental > Aquatic > Thermal springs > Hot... | reverse complement strand
GACAGGGATTGGCTAAGAGTAAGAATTTAAATTTTGTCCCCGACGAGAGCTCTGAAGGGGCCATGATAGAGATAGGGGAGGACGTGAGGTCGCTGGGAATATTCTTGAAGTGGACCTCTCTCGAGGGGGTCGAGGTCTACGACTCTCGCTTCAGCGAGTACGTCGTAAGAGTTGTGAGAGAGGCCGTAGAAGAAATCAGGTCCAGCTTGACCTTGGAGGGCCTCAAGGACAACCCCGTGATCAGGGCGTATAGGGACTTCTACTGGCGCTTGGGGATAGACCCGACCAAGACCAGGCCCTCGTCTGAGGCCCTCGTGAGGAGGGCCCTGAGGAGCGGATCCATACCGCTAATTAACAACGTGGTGGACCTGGGCAACGTGGCCTCGATCAAGACCATGGTGCCCATAGGGATATACGACCTGGACAAGGCAACACCGCCGCTGACCTTGAGAAGGGCTCGCACCGGAGAGCTCTTCCATCCAATAGGCGGTAGTCCAGAGGTCCTGAGCGACAGAGACGTGGTGCTGGCGGACTCGAGAGGCGTCGTTATGCACGTCTTCCCCCACAGGGACTCCGTGTACACGATGGTCACTAAGGAGACCAGGAGGATACTAATAGTGGCCTGCGGCGTCAGAGGAGTGAGCGAGGAGAGGGTTCAGGAGGCCGTGGAGCTGGCCTCAAAGTTGATAGCTGAGTCTTGTAAGGCTCGAGCGCGAGTCTAGTGGAGGTTCTCGAGCTCAAAACCGATGAACTAAGCAAGGTCGCCCAATGAGGGCCGAGGTCCTTAACGGCAAGCGTTATATGGCCCTTCGCTTACTACATTATCACGCCCGTCCTACAAGGTCTGTCTCGTTTGATGTGGCTCGTTGGTGGGGCCTGTGAACTTTTGTGCGCTAGTCGTGTGGCTCGTGACCGGCGAGTGTAACTTGAGCTGTAGGCACTGCTACGCATCTCGCTTTAGTGGCTTGCCAGAGCTATCGACCGAAGAGGCCCTGAGGGTCGTTGAGGGGGTCTCTGAGATCGGGGTTAGGCACCTCTCGATAACTGGCGGAGAGCCGACGCTGAGGGAGGACCTGCCGAAGCTAGTAATCGAGGCCCAAGAGAGGGGGTTGCACGTGAGCGTCTTCACTAATGCCCTAAGGCTCACGGACGGGCTCATGAAATTCTTGGCCAAGAGGGATGTCGAAGTGCGAGTGAGCATCGACGGCGTATCCGAGGAGTCCTTCACCAAGATCAGGGGGCCCTACTTGCGCCTAGTCTTGGAGAAGGTCGAGAAGCTAAGGGGCTTTGGAGCAGACGTGGAGCCGGTCATGACCGTCAACACAATAAACTATCACGAAGTCGGGAAGTACGTGGAGCTATGTGCTGAAATAGGCGCCTCCGGAGCCGCCTTGATACCGATAATACCCATCGGTCGAGCGGACAGATTAATCATGCCCACGCCGAGTATGACGAAGGAGGCCTTCTTACTGGCGGCTCAAAAGGCAGAAGAGGTCGGCCTCGACGTAGAGCTTTGGTGCTCGCCGTTCGCTTCGTCGTTCATGAAGTCGAAGAGGGTTTACGTCCCGGGTTGTATAATAAGCGTGTGCATGGACATAGCCCCTGACGGTAGCGTGCTCCTCTGTGATACGGTCGACATAAAGGTCACGGACGTCAAGAAAGGGGTCCGAGAGGCTTGGGAGGAGTACTCGAACAGCGAGCTCGTCAGGTACTTGACTAGGCAGGAAAACCTAAAGGATCCTTGCAGAACCTGCAAGCATGCGAGCGCTTGCCTAGGCGGTTGCCACGCGAGAGCCTTGGCTATCTATGGCGACTTGATGATGCCCGACCCGCTATGCCCCCTTGCCTCTAACGAGTAACGCCAGCCCTAAGTGACCGACGTCGAGGCCAATGACCTTCTCGATCATTGTTTCTAGGTACTTGCTCGCCACTAATATGGCCAATAAAACTGTTAGCGACGTCAAGCTCATGAATATTAGACCGGGCAACAACCTCTTCACCCTAGGGTCGGGGGTGCCGCTCTTGCTCACGAGCTCTTGGCACAGGAAGTCAGCATGTGAGCGAAGCCTTCGAATAATCCCGACCATCAAGAGCGTAGCCATCGCGATGACAACGGCCATGAGTGTAAAGGAGGCCAAGACCTCGCCCAGCACTATCGCGAAGGAAAATCATCCCCAAGCGCTTGATGTTCTCGAGGCCCACCTCCCTCCGGACTTCAAGCGCCAATAGGGCTATGGCGATGCCCGAGAACACGTCTAGGAGCGTCGCGCAGCCCTCCCTCACGTTAGAGGCCAGGAGGCTGAGCAAGACACCGGCTACCACGTAACCAGCGACGTACGAGAGGCCGACCCTCTTGGTAACCCAAGCTAGGGCAACTGTTGTGGCAAAGAGCAATGTCAGCAACAAGTAAGGGTCGACGAAGCCCATCGCTTCAAATCATCTCGTGGTTAGACCTCTATCAAAGCACGTCCGACTACGACATTAAGTGACCGGCTAGGCATCAGATCATAAGCTTCCTCCTTGCCATCTCCTTCAGTCCAAGGACATAAAACCCCACTTTCTTGCACAGGCGATTGAAGACGTCGTCCGCCAGCTCGTCTAGCTCCACGTAAGCCACGCCATTCCTCAAGGCCTCGTCGACCAGCGCCTTCAGCTTCTCGTCCTCCTCCTTGAGCGCCCTCTCAATGACGTCGCCCAGCTCCTCCACGACGCCCTCCAAGTTCTCGACCACGTCACCCACCTGAACCTCTACTATATTGGCCAATATGTCGATCATCGAGCGGGGTGGCCTCTCCTCCTTGAGCTTGATCAGGGGCACGTCGCAGAACTCCACCCTCTTGCACTTCAAGCCGAAGAGCTCGACGCCCACGACGAGGTTCCCGGAGAGGGCCAGCTCGGGCACGGGTATCCTCTCGAACGCGACTCTCTTGCCCATGTTGCTCTTAGTCAGGCCGACGCACGAGCACCAAGAGCCCTCAAGCTCCAGCCCCTCAACGAGCTTGCCGGACAGCCTGACGAGCCTCCAGCACTTGTTGACCGCTTCGAGCCTCGACAGATCCCCTACAAATACTCCCCTGACATTGCTCAGCAACTTCAGAGCCTCTTCAGCGCTCAACTCGTCGGGCCTCTCCAAGAACTTCAAGGCCAAGTCGTGAGAAGGGGGGTTGGGGATAGCGCCCCCTCTGCCGACGACGATCACGCCCACGGCGCTGTCAATCACCTCTCTAACGCCTTCCGTGAGGTCGTACTTGGACCCCGAGTTCAAGACCGTGAGGATCAAGCCCCTCACCAAGCACCTGAAAAGGCCGTCGCGGATAAGACTATCGGCCCTCTTGGCGAAGATATCAGAGGAGGTCGTGCGACCAAGGATAGCGTTATTTGGCCGTCCCTCTAAATAGAACGCGGAAGGCCGAGAGGTCTTCAGACGGATAGGCGGGAGGCAGTCTTGATTGACCCGCGTGAGGGAGTACGAGAGCCTCTTAGAGAGGTCTAGGAGGTTTTGCGAGACCGCGAGCATGCAGGTCGAGAGGGGCTTCTACGACTTGGCGGTCTTCAGCTTGGAGCAGGGCCTCCAGCTCTTCTTAAAGGCTTATTTATTGAAGTTGGGCGCTGACTACCCGAGGACCCATAGCGTCAGGAAGCTGTTGGAGCTTATATACAAGATCTCCGGGAACGAAGCGATAAGCGACCTCCTCCGCAAGTTCAGCGTGGAGCTCGGGGCTTTGGAGGACGCGTACATAACCTCTAGGTATGTGTCGAGAAGCTACAGCCTCGAGGAAGTGGAGAGGCTCAAAAGAGTGGTCGAGGAGGTGATGGCTGTTGTCAGAGGAGTTGTTCGTTGAGGAGGCGAGGCGTAGGGCCGAAGTCTTCAAGAACCTCGAGAGGTACTTGACCGCCATAGCAGAAGCCGTCAAGGAGCTTGACGAGGACGCCGAGGTCTACTTGTTCGGCAGCGTGGCCGAAGGCAGGCACTTGCTCTCGAGCGACGTGGACGTCCTAGTGGTCACGGACCTGAGCCCGGGCGAGGTACTCGCGGCCCTGTGGGAGAGGGGCATAAAGGACCCCTTTGAGGTCCACGTGGTCAACAGGGAAGCGTTGGAGATTTACAAGGCCAAGTCCAAACTCGTCAAAGTCATGCCCCCAAAGCCGAGCGATCTAGCGAGCTCGCGTGAGCCGTCACAGGGCTTTACCAAGACCTCTACGCATCTATAACGGTTAGGCGCGTATGCTCTCACGAAGCCTGGAAGCCCTCTAGGCCCTCGTTCCCTGCTAATGCTTATTTGGCTAGCAAGCTTCAGCTAATGTGAGGGGCTCGACTAATGCCAATAGTCCACGTGTACGTGTGGAGCGGTTTCTCGAACGAGGCCAAGAAGAAGACTATAGCTGGCATAACGAACGTGTTCGTGGAGATGGGAATTCCGAAGGAAGCTGTAGAAGTGGTGATCCACGAAATCCCCAAGGAGGATTGGGGTGTAGGAGGAGAGCAGGCGAGCGAGAAGTTCAAGCAAGTGCGGCCGCCCTAAACCTTAACCTTTTTTTAGGACGATGGCGAAGAAGACCCTTCTAGCAGGGATTACGACCTTACTTAAGAGGCCCTACGATATTCTTAACTTTTGTCTTGTGCGCTTAAACGTGTTGCACGTCGAGCTGATGGAGGAGGTCTACGACGCGCTGGAGAGCGCCGACAAGGACGACTCTGTGCAGGCCGTGATAATAACCGGCGTGGGCAAGGCCTTTTGTGCTGGGGCCGACGTCAAGGAGCTAATGCCAGTGGACTTAGAGAGAGGGATTCGATGGCTACAAGCCTACTGGAGAGTCTTCGACCTCCTGAGGGAAACGGGCAAGCCTGTGATAGCGGTAGTCAAGGGGTATTGCGTGGCTGGAGGCAACGAGTGGGTCTTGGCGTGTGACCTCGTGGTGGCTGGCAAGTCGGCCGTCTTCGGCCAGCCAGAGCCGATAATAGTGTCGACTGCCTTCCTCGCGGTCCTTTTCCTGCCGATAGTCGTAGGCGAGAGGCGCGCTAGAGAGATGTTGCTCACCGGAAAGCTCATCTCGGCCGACGAGGCGCATCGCATTGGGCTCGTCAACAAAGTCGTCCCGGACGAGCAGGTCGAGGAAGAGGCCAGGAAGCTGGCCATCGAGATACTTGTAATCGACAGAGTTAACCCTCCAAGCCTTCAGGATAGTCAAGTCGGCGCTCGCACATCTACGGCCTCGACGTGGCCCCTCGCCGACGAGGCGTTTAACGGCTTGGCAGAACTCGTCGAGCAAGCCCTCGTACTCGCGACGAATAAAATGGTTGAGTTCGTGACTCCCCCTTGCCACGACTCACGGTCGCGTCCCTGCTTAACTGGAGAGGTGAACATATGTCCCAGATGTTATGGATGTAGAGAGGCCACGGACGTTCGGCCAGCACATGTTCATGGGGATTCCGGCAAAGCTAATGCATGAGATCGCTGAGTCGCTCGAGTTTCTATCGAAGAAGGCATGATAGCCGTCCGAGAAAGGCGCGTGTACAAGACGTACATGGCGGCCATGAACGAGAGAGCCGTCGAGTAAACTTCAAATCTTTCAACTCGTCGAGGTCAATAGCAGAGGATGTGATCACAGCCCTCTACCACGCCATCCAAGTCGTCGACGACCTTGCAGACCTCACTCAACAATTCCTTCGACAACCCCCTCGGTTTAAGGGACTCGTTGAGCACGAGGACCTCCACGCCGTTCGCGTGAGCCGTGTAGAGCAAATCCTCGAAGCTTACCTTATCGCCTCTCTGGCCTCTGAGCGCGCAGTAGACGCCGTCCTCTACCAGCAGGACCGAGGCTTTGACTCCTTCATCGACGAGTGCCAAGGCCGTGTACAAGCCTCCTAGGGGATGCTCGAAGGTGTAGGGGGGCTTCGTGATGATTATCAGCGCCCTCTTCGGGCGGCTCTTCTCACTTGCCAATCGTTATCACCACGTCTGCGTCCTTCGCTTGTCCAGCGAAGTAATGGAGGGGCTCGAGCCTCGAGCCCTCGACGATGTCGTCAGGTGAGTGGCCCCTCGCCGTCGCGCACCTCATGCAGGCCACGACCTTAACTCCCTTGCGGGCCAGCTCAGCCATTTTTTCCCCGATGTTCATGAAGTCCCTGGGCCTCTGCCCCCTCTTCACGCAGTGAACGCCGTCCATGTACAGGAAGAGGACGACTTCGGCCCCTCTTTCAACGGCCTTCTCCGCTATCTTCGTAGCCACGTCGGAGTGCTCGAAGGTGTAGGGCCCCAGCAATAGCTTTATCACGACCTTCAACGCTGACACCTACAAGACCACGACCTTCTTTACGCGAAGAACATTCTCGACGAAGTCGCCGTAGAAGTCTCTAGGGATCTTAACGCCGTCTATTAAGTCGTCGATGCTCAGGCCCCTGACGTCTAAGTCCTCTCGCGAGACCTTGACCTCGCCCCTCTTGGCGAGCTCAGACACCAAGCCCTCGACAGGGTTTCCACGAACGGCCGCGTAGACCCCGCTGCTGGCGAGGTAGAGCGCGACGGCCCTTGGGGCCAAGAGCTTGAAGACCTCGCTGTGGGACAAGCAGTAGGGAGGGCTAAGAGATAATATCAGGATCATGAAGCCCACTATTCTAATGGCGAGGAAAGCATGGCTTTAAGCTTTTCGTGGAACTCCTTGAACTTCGGCCGCTCTATCAGCGGCCTGCACATGGACAATTGGGCCTCGCCTGACAGGAGCTTCGCGGCGAACGCCATGCAGTTCTGCTCCCCGCAAGCCCCGCAGTTGGTCTTCGGCAGGAGCCTGTAGACGCTCATGACATTAAGCCTCCTCCTGACCTCAAGTTCTTCCTCGCTCGGCAGCCCTCTCTTCGAGGCGAGGTCGTAGGCCTTGGATATTAGCTTCAGGAGTTCGCCCAATATCTCCTTGGCCCTCTCCTCGCTCTCGACCTTCACCACGCAGACCTTGCCGGACGAGTACACCGAGACCATCTCATCCCTCGTAGTCGTGAACGTCAGTACCCCAAGGGGCTCCAAGTACTTGGAGTTCTTGAAGTGTAGGTAGAGATAAGGCATGGCCCTCTCTAGAGGGCCGTCGACCTCGGCTATCACCCTGATCTTGGCCGAGTCTGCGATGCAGGGGAGTATGCGCTTGACCTCGAAGCTCGAGGGCCTAGAGGGCTTTCTGCGAGCGCCGACCACCTCTTTCAACACGTCTAGAGCGTTTATGAAGCTGAAGCCCTTCTTGACCCCCACGACCTCGAGGAACAGGCTCTCCACGTCTCCGAAGGAGAGCGCCAAGTCGGGCGAGCACAGGAGGGCCTTGTTGTAGCCCAGCACTAGGAACCTCTTCATCTCGTCGACCAGCGACTTGAAATCCCCTTTCTCGGCCCTCAAGACGGCCAGTTGCCTAGGGGTCATCTCGTAGACGGCCTTGAACTCTATCAATACGTTTTCGTCGTCCCTCGACGTCGTAAAGACGATCATTTGCTCGTTGGTGTAGGTTCCAGCAACGTGCATGACGAGCTCGTCGAGGGAGCTGACGTGTTCATCGAACCTCTTAAGCTCGCCCAAGGCGTTGGGCCCCACGAAAAAGAAGAGGAAGGAGCCTCCTTCGGCCTCCTTCAGGCGCCGCTTGAGTCCCTCGAGCTCGCCTATGGCCTCGACGCGAACCTCCTCGTCGATGAGGCGTCCAGTAGCTTGGCGGAGCTCTTCAAGCAAATCCTCGTACTCGCGACGAATAAAAATGGTTAAGATTACAAACCCCTCCTTCTGCAGCCCGTGGGCGTGAGCTACTTCATGGACTCCTCTACGGCCTTCTTGAGCTCCTCCTTAGTGGGGACCTTGCCCGAGAAAGCCACTCGGTCATTTATGACGACTGCTGGTGTCATCAAGATCCCGTACTTGTCGGCCTCCTCCGAGAGGGCCGAGAGCTTAACCACTTTAACCTTGTCGCCGTACTCCTTGGCGACCTCCTCTACGGCCTTCTCGACGGCTCTGCACTTAGCACAAGGTGGCTCGCTATGGAACACCTTAATGACCACCCCCACGTCTATCACCTTTTTTCGCGAAATCACGATATGTCGATAATTACATATAAAGCTTTCTCGCCAGCTCCTTTGAACGTCAAAGGTATCGACATATTTAAATATAGCGAACAAAATCCTTAACGTGAAAGTCATGAGTGGAGACGCCTTAGTGGAGTCCAAGGTCAAGATATTAAAGGCCTTGGCGGACCCCACGAGGTTGCAAATACTAGAGCTCTTGAAGAGCGAAGAGAAGTGTGTCTGTGAGCTAATCCCAGCTTTAGGGAAAGCTCAATCGACCACCTCCAAGCACTTGGACATCTTGTACGACGCCGGGATACTGGACAGGAGGATCAAGGGGAGGAGGACTATTTATAGGGTCAAGAACCCCAAGGTGTTTGAGATGTTAAGGCTCGTCGAGTCCATGGCCCTTGAGGAGCTCGCGAGGATGGCCAAGGCACTTGAGACCGCGAAGAAGTCCAGCGAACAAACGGTCCCTCCGTGAGGTCGAGATCCCTTAAATTGACGCCACGCGCTCTAAGTGATCCCCCAACAAGCTCGAGCACTGAACCTGACCTTCAAGTCCTCGCAGTAATTCCTCACACTATATAGAAATCACTATATAGACATATAGCGATACATTTATATAACTGAAGCTTCGCCCTCGCCTTGTAGGCGAAGGAGGCACGAAACTTGGACATCGTCGATGTAGTGATAAATGCGATAATGGGAGGGCTGTACGCCCTTGAGGACTACGTGGCCTACCACGTCTTGACCTGCCTCGTCCCGGCGTTCCTGTTGGCAGGGGCCATAACCGTCTTCCTCTCCCGCGAGGCCATACTCAAGTACCTCGGCTCTGCGAGCAGGAAGGCAATGTCGTTCCCACTGGCGGCCGTTAGCAGCATGGGGCTGGCCGTCTGCTCCTGCACGGTGATACCGATCGCGGCTGGGCTCTACCGCAGGGGCAGTAGCATAGGTCCGGCCTTCATAATCCTGTGGACTGCTCCGGCGTCGAGCCTGCTGGCCCTAGTCTACACGGGGGCCGTACTCGGCATGGACATGGCCTTGGCGAGAATAGCCGCCGCTTTATCCACGGCGGTGGTGGTCGGCCTAGTAATGACCACGGCCTTCAGGCGCGAGGAGGTGGAGAGGGCCGCGAGGCCAACTAAGCTTTCTTTAAGCGGTGGATCGAGCAGGACGCGGACGACGATCATAGGGCTGAGGGGGCTCGTATTGATACTCCTGCTCATAGCGACCCTGCTGATGCCGAACTACTTGGGGGTCGGCAGGCCTTACTTCCCCGACAAGGTGGTGTTGTTCATCATACCGATGACTGTGACCTCGATATACGCTTGGCAGGTCTTCGAAGGCTCATCAATCAGGGAGTGGCTACGCGAGACCCTCTGGTTCGTCAGGCTGATATTTCCGTTGATGCTGATCGGGGTCTTCGCGGTCGGCATAATCAAGGCCTTGCTACCCGAGCAGTGGGTTCACGCGTGGCTCGGCGGGAACGGCCTCTTCCAGACCTTCTTAGCAACGCTCATAGGCGCTGTGACGTACTTCGCCACGCTCACCGAGGCGCCCTTCGTCCACGCGCTGATGACACTTGGCATGGGGCCAGCTCCGGCCTTAGGCCTACTGTTAGCGGGCCCGGGGCTGAGCGCGCCAAATATGATAGCAATAATGAGAGTCTTCGGCGTCAAGAAGGCGGCGGTCTACATAGTGACGACAGTGGCCCTCGCCACGGTCACGGCCTACGCGCTCGGGGACGTCGTTTGGAGGTAACGCCTTGTTAGCTCGATGTAGCACTGGGTCGCCATTAATTATCGCTCTAACGCTTTAACGAAATCTTTTAAAATAAATAGTTGTAATGTTATGAGCTGACCAAATCGATGATCGCCTGCGAGGTATAGTGGTCTCAATGAGCAATGGGGAGAGATTGCCCATACTGACTAAGTTCCTCACGCTCTGGATATTCCTGGCCATGGTCTTCGGCATCGGGCTGGGTTACGCGTACCCGGAGGTCGCCAACATCATCGGCTCCTTGAGCATAGGCGCAACGTCCATCCCCATAGCCATCAGTCTCATATGGATGATGTACCCTCCCCTAGCGAAGGTCAGGTACGAGGAGCTGAGGAAAATAGTCACAGCCAAGGGGTCTAAGGAGATGCTCTCCCTGTCCATAGCGCAGAACTGGATGATCGGGCCCTTTTTGATGTTCCTGCTCGCCTGCACCTTCTTGGCAGACTTCCCGGAGTTCAGGACTGGCGTGATACTGATAGGCCTGGCTAGGTGCATAGCAATGGTGATAGTCTGGAACAGCCTAGCCGAGGGGGACAACGAGTGGGCCGCCATACTCGTGGCCCTGAACTCCATCTTCCAAATAGCGATGTACTCCGTGCTCGCTTTCTTCTTCATAACGGTACTCGGCTCTTGGCTCTGGGGCGAGAGCCTCGTGGTCCAAGTCTCGGTGCTAGACGTGGCTCAGTCGGTTGCCATATACTTGGGCATACCGTTCTTTGCAGGGGTGTTGACTAGGTTCGCCCTCCTCAAGAAGAAGGGGAGGGAGTGGTACGACAACGTATTCATGCCGAGGCTTAGCCCCACGTCGCTCTTCGCCCTCCTCTTCACCATAGTGGTGATGTTCTCGCTGAAGGGAGAGTACATAGTGGCGTTGCCGCTTCACGTAGTTAGGGTGGCCATCCCGCTGTTGCTGTACTTCGTGGCCATGTTCTTGGCGTCCTTCCTCTTGGGCTGGTCATTTAGAATCGACTACGCGAGGACCACTACACTTGCGTTTACGGCCGCTAGCAACAACTTCGAGCTAGCAATAGCCGTCGCTGTCTCGGTCTTCGGCTTGGCGTCAGGAGAGGCCTTCGCGACGGTGATAGGGCCGCTGATAGAGGTCCCGGTGATGATAAGCCTAGTAAACCTTGCCCTCTGGTTGAAGAAGAGGCTCTACTCATGCGAAGGGTTTCAGTCTTAAGTGACATGGTTGTGTTGCAAGCCCCTCTGAGGAACCCCGTCTAGGAGTCGGTGGGCCGTAATTTCGCTCCCTTCTCATCAGCGTAGCCTGCCGATACACGCTAGTTAAGGCGTTGGATGACCGAAGCACTAAGGACGGGTCCTCCATTTACGGATCAACAAGTCGAGCCCCCGTCCCTCGTTGGAGGTCATCGCTGCAAGCGAAAAGCGTAACTCCTGGCTCATGATTTATACTATAGAACGTGGGCGACTTGAGCGTCAAGAGCTTATTGCACATTATTAGGCTGGTCTTCGGTAACAGGCTCTCTCGCTTCCTCTTGAACAGGATGACATCTCCCTGCCCCCATGGTCGTGGAACTAGGCTCAGCCACGCCCTGGACTACATAGTTGGCGAGGGTGCCGCCTCCTTCGGCTTGTGCAGGGTCGAGGGCTGGGCCCTGAAGCTCGCTCTGTCGCTCATGACTAGAGCTGTGAAGGCGGACTTCGAGGCTTTTAAGGGCTACGCCAAGGACCCCTCAGTGAGGAGAGGGCTCGTCCTCGTCCTTAAAGGAATAGCCAAGTACGGCATCACGGTCCCCCAGAAGCTCCCAGCGCCGTTCCTGATAGTCTGGAACTTCACGAACATGTGCAATTTGAGGTGCAAGCACTGCTACCAGAATGCTGACGAGCCATTACCGGACGAGCTCACGCTAGAGGAGAAGCTCGCTGTCGTGGACCAGCTGGACAGGGCTGACGTACCGGCTATAGCGTTCTCGGGCGGCGAGCCCCTAATCCACCCCCACTTCCTCCCCGTCGCCCGAGAGGCTGCGTCGAGAGGCATGTACGTCGCGGTCGCCACCAACGGGATCGTGATAACGAGGGACTATGCCAAGAAGCTGAAGGAGACGGGCGTCCAGTACGTCGAGGTGAGCCTTGACTCCCCAGACCCCAAGAAGCACGACGAGTTTAGGGGGGTTCAAAGCTCTTGGAAGAAGGCCGTCGAGGGCGTGAGGAACTGCGTTGAGGAGGGCATCACAACGGGGATCGCCATGACACTGACGAAGGCCAACTACCACGAAATAGAAAAGATGGTGGACTTCTGCGAGGGCCTCGGGGTCAAGAGGGTCGTATTCTTCAACTTCATACCGACTGGCAGGGGAGCGGACATAGCGAGCTGGGACCTGACCCCCGACGAGAGAGAGGAGGCTCTCAAGACAATTTACAGGCTGGCTACGAGCAGGAAGATAGAGGTCGTGTCGACGGCCCCGCAACTCGCCAGGGTCGCTCTCCAAGAGAGCTCCGGAAAGGTCACGGTCCCGACGCACTTCATCGTGGGGGCCGACCCCGGGACGCTAGCGCTCGCCGAGTTCATAGGCGGTTGCGGAGCTGGGAGGATATACGCGGCCATTGAGCCGAACGGCGACGTGACCCCTTGCGTCTTCATGCCGATAAAGGTCGGGAGTTTGAGAGAGCAGGACTTCGAGGAGATATGGAGCTCCTCCCCGATACTCCTGCGGCTGAGGGACAGGGATTCCTTTGAGGGGCCCTGCGGGAAGTGCGGCTACAGGTACGTCTGCGGGGGTTGTAGGGCGAGGGCCTACGCCTACACGGGCCGCGTGACGGCGCCCGACCCGGGTTGCATAAACTTCAAGTTGACTGGGGGCGTAGTCCCTAAGGTTAATAGTGAATAGACGGCACCTGTTGGGCTTAATCAATGGCTCGCTTCGCGCCGGTCTTGGCATGTTAGTCGTGAGGCAATCCCCGCCCCATGCGTTGGGTGCCTCGCGACGCGTAGAACTCGTCCAGGCACTTAGCGATCCGCACCTGACAGAACATCTACCTTAAACCCCATCGCTCGGAGGCAGGACTTGAGGTGCTGGTTCACGACTTGGCCTGATAGCGTTTACTCGCTAACGGTATTTAATGGCATCCTAGTAAATACTTACATAAATTACTATTTTGTAATTCCGTTAGCAGGGTTAGGCCTCTGTGTAAGTTCGCTAGCTTTCACCCGCACTTCATGGGGCTCGGTCAAGCCCAACTCCATAGAGCTTCCGTTTGAGGTGAGGTACTTCGGCCCAATGCTTATAGCACCTATAACGTCCCTATTTAAGGCAAGCCCATTGCCTAGCTTAGCTAACCTCAACTTGACCTTAATCGTTCTAGCGTAGGAGATAATCAACTTATCAAGATTGGTCTTAACTCTGTGAGCTCCATGAAGTATCGTGGGCTAAAGCGCT
>Ga0185307_1001439_pt1 | contig 13252 bp, 15 predicted proteins | sample LHCtaG_FD_128010 | JGI IMG/M metagenome (GOLD analysis project Ga0185307, IMG submission 128010) | Hot spring microbial communities from Little Hot Creek, USA to study Microbial Dark Matter (Phase II) - LHC4sed_matched (SPADES... | ecosystem: Environmental > Aquatic > Thermal springs > Hot... | reverse complement strand
TAGAAAGCTGAACGTAGAACGCTAAGCCAAGAATCTTAAGCTCCAATGGGACCTTATTCCTCTCAAAAACGCCTAAGCTCTCAACCAAAGACCTAATACTCAACATAAGAAAAACTTAAACAAGAAGACATATAAACCTTAAGTTGCCACGTCCTAAAAATGTAAGGATAAGTTTTTAACTCGCAAATTGACGGTGGCCCTTACTTTAAAATTTTTCCTGTTTCAATATACCATAAATATAGGTCTAACTCCCCTAGTCTAAGCCCAGTTTTCTCAGCTACTTCACCAAGTATTCTCTCAATCTCCATGTATCTACGTCTTGTTAATGTTTTCGGCTTATCAATTAACCCATACTTTAACAGTAGATTAATTATGTGAAAGTCTATTATGGCTAAGTTCATGAAACCTATATTTCTGAGGAAATGGCTTGCCTCCTTATAGCCTAGTCCCTTAATATTTCTTATAAGCCACTCCCGCAAATCCTTCTCGCTAAGAGACGACTTTAAAATGTTATTTAGTTGGTGAATGGATTTTCTTGCTTCAACAATGTACCTAGCTCTTAGGGTTGGGTATCGATGCCCTAAAAATCTAAGTTTTTCCTCTAACTCATTCTCAGGAAGATTTATGAAGCCGTCATCAATTATCCTTTGAATCTCTATGCTTTTCTCGGCGCTAAAGTTTGCTGTCAATATGCAGAAGCATAGTTCCTTAAAAATTTCGGTAATAGGCTTATTTCTATTCTCTTTAAACTCTCTCACTCTACTTTCAACAAGATACTTAATATTGCTCTTCCTAAGATACTTAATGTGCTCTATTAGCCTATTTAGGCCATTCAAACTACGTGCGCCCAATCTAGATGCTTTCTCCACTCACCTCTCCTTTTTCATCCCGCTGTGTAATCTCGTCCATCACTCGAAATCTTACGATGCCCCCGTCTTCTATCTCCAATATGTCTTCCATCTTGGCGTAAATGCCCTTCTCCTCTAACATGATTCCGTGGTCTTCGAAGTAATCGTAGAAGCCGCATGTGTAGCAGAATGTTCCCCTGAACTCCATCTCAATAATGTTATCTTTGATTAAGATGAGCTTTGCCTCAACCTCCGAAGACCTATACCTATTATATTCTAAAATTGTCTCCTCAATAGCGTCCTTTAATTTCGCCAAAGACCCCATTAATTAGCACCATTCAATAAACCTTAAAGAGTGCGCACATATTTGATAAAACATAAATATATGGGCTAAAGCGTTACAATAAACATTAAGCGCTCTATTAGTTCCTTATATCTGTTCCTAATTGTAACCTCAGTTACCTTTGCTATCTCAGCTATTTCCCGCTGTGTTCGCTTCTCGCCAACTAACACTGAAGCCACATAGCTTGCAGCGGCAGCTATACCAGTTGGGCCCCTCCCAGATGTCAGTTTGAGTTCCGATGCTACTGAAAGGATTTTATTAGCGATCTCCTCAACCTTCCCCTGCATTGTAAGTTGATTTGAGAATTTTGATATATAATGGCTTGCTTTGAGTGGGGGTATGGAGAGATTAAGCTCCCTAACAAGGAACCTATAGCTCCGTCCCACCTCCCTTTTACCTATATTTGCCGCATTAGCTATCTCATCTAGGGTTCTTGGGAGACCGCATTGCCTACATGCTATGTAAACGGCAGCCGCACTTATCCCCTGAATTGATCTTCCACGTATAAGGCGCTCCTTAACAGCCTTCCTATAAATTATTGAACTGGTCTCAAAGATGCTTTTTGGTAGAGATAAGACGTTCGCTATCTTCGTTATCTCCGAAAGAGCGAATGCCAAATTTCTCTCTATAGCGTCTGAAACCCTTATCCTCCTCTGCCACTTTCTGAGCCTGTACATTTGCGCCCTTTGATTGGCGTCAAATCTTTTGCCGAAAACATCTCTATCATGCCAATCAATCATCGTGGACAAGCCTTTATCATGTATCGTGAATGTTACCGGCGCGCCAACCCTAGCCCTCTTATTCCGCTGCTCATTATCAAAGGCTCTCCACTCAGGACCTTGATCCACTATCTTCATATCTATTACATATCCACATTCCATGCAGACTACCTCAGCGGAATCGTAATCACGCATCAACCTCGTGCTGCCGCACTCTGGACAGCGCTGAATATCCCTAAGAATTGGGGGAGGAGATTCTCCTTCTTCATTTTCACCCAATTTTACCTCTTCCCCTTAAATTTTAGTTTTAGGCATAATATATATGGGTGAACCAATTATTTTCTTGGGATTCTGATCCTTGACTTCGATTTCAATGTAAGGCGATTTTACTGGTCCAAAAATATCTACTACTACGCCTATTGGTTTTTTCTTAATGTCAAAAATGGTTGCGCCGATCTTAGGGAGATCCTCAACCTTTGCTATAACCCTATTACTTGGACCGATGTGAAGAACTTCTCCAATCTTCCTCAATCTTATACCCCGCTTAGAAAGGATGGATAAAAAAATTGATCTTAATCGGTTATTTAAACATTTCTTAGAAGCAAACTATGTGGAAAGCCTTATTAGCTCAGATGCAACCTCTCTTAAGATTTGACTTTTCTTCTTCCCATTCTTTTTGACAATTATGGAGCCCATTTTGATCCAAGGAAGGCGTGGATAGGCTGATTCTGGGGATTTTTCAAAATTTAAGCCAAGGTTCTTAACGGCTTTCTCAAGCATAAAAATATTCGGTGAGGTTACGCAAAGCTTTTTTGATAAGCGTCTACCCTCACATCTGGTTCTCGATGAATCAAAGTAGACTGGCCATAAAATTATTATATCTCTTCTCTGCATCCCCCAGCGCCTAAACAATCTTAGATAATATTATTTTAATTTTACTGGCATTAAATTTACTTTTTCTTGTCAATTAACACGGCGTTTAGAACTCCATTCTGTCCAGGTCTAGAGGTTACCTTAGCTGTTCCAAGCGGGGTCTCTATCAGACAGCCTTTTGTTATAACCCCCCTCCTATTGTAATCTATGTTAGCTGGATTCTCCAGAACCCTAGTTATCTCAACCTTCTTTGTCTCCCCAGTCTTAGGATCAGAAACATTCGCCCATTTAGCGCTCACCAACCTAACTTTTATGTTGCCTCCTCTTCTGCGGCTCGTTTTAGTCTTATGCTCACCTAAAATTGTTTCCGTGGGGAACGAGCCCATCTCATACTTTCTTTTGCCTCTATAGGGCTTTCTTTTTCCACCAGTAGGTTTCCTCTTATGTAAATCTCCATGCCAAACGGACATTTAGTTCCCTTCTTGAGAGTTTAAGAAAGGACCTAGATTAATATAAGTTTAACGGATATAAACGGATGTAAGGCTTCAGATAATATAGTTGTTTGGTGGTTTTGGAAAATCTAATGATTATCCGAAAATTTGCTGATGAAAGCATCCACATACTTCCATAGTTCTTCTTCGTCTATCTCGGGCTTCGGAACCTCCTCCACAGTTATGCTGGACGATATCTCATCGCCTATATCGCATGGTTCAGCACCCTCCAGCGCACATTTAGCGCATATAGCGGCTCCTAAACCCGTAACTTCGGTAAAAACGGTCTTAAAAACTCTGCTTTTTTGAAGAAGGGCTGATAAAATGCTTAAATAAATATTGTTTTTTGCAAAGCCTCCTTGAATTATTACATTAATATTCTTTAAGTCGGTTATCAAGCTCATTGCTGCATAAGATTCTACCGCTAAGTATAGGTTTAAAAGATGGTAAGCTTCTTTAGCACTCCTATTAAATGCTTCCCCAATTATCCTTGCTTTTGAACGCTGAAATTGCCCCGAACCCTCAACTAAGCCAGGTGCTATGAAATCCTCCCCAGCCCTCAAAATATTATTTAGCGTGTTTACGTCTAAAGACATATTTTCCGGGTTTACCAGAAACTTATCCCTTATGATTGAAGTGTAGTAGTCGTATTCAAATCCTCCTTTAAACCTGGATGATCTGACAGGTCTACCGAAAGCATCTATGTAGTAGAGGACATCCTTATATAGGTCATCATTCCTCGGATTAAATGCTTCTCCGGGGCGCATGAACACGCACCACGTGCCAGTTGAGGCCAATAGAACCTTCTCTCCCTTGATAATATATGGTAATAGGGAAGCATTGGAGTCGTGTATTCCCGGAGTTACGATTATATCTGAGCCCCCAACCTCGTATTCTCCCAGCTGTTCCCAAACATTATATATTTTAGGTAGCCTGAAGTCAACATTCAGTCCTTTAGCAACATTGCTCCATCCTCTCTTCGTTATATCATGTAGGTAGGTGTGGCAGCCTATACTTGTTATCTCGCTTGACTTAAAGCCCGTAAGCATATAGGTGAGGTACTGTGGTAAAAACATGATCTCATCTATATCATTGAAAATCTCTGGAAATCTCTTCTTTATCCAATAAACTTGTATCCCAACATTTAGAAGTTGCCCGTATGGGGGTGTTCCAGTAGACATGTAGAGTTCAAGTGGGCTCCCAAACTCCTCGTAAAATTCCTCTTTTATTTGCCTATCAACTTCTTGGTTATAAGATACTACTGGTAGCCTTAAAGCCCCTCCTTTAAGATTCGCTATTGTTGCACCGAAAGTTGTAATAGATAAAGCACTAATTCTCCATCTTCTAGCCGCATATAAGAGTTTAGACTTCATCCAAGAAACTATTGATTCAGCGTCATCACAAATTAGACCATCAATCTTAACCTCATCTATTCTAGTGTAATCTAAATAGGATGGTTTTAAATCCTCAGAGAATAAAATGAACTTTTTATTTGACTTACCTATATCAAAGACCGCTATAAATCTCTCCGCATCCTTCATAGAGAAATCTAAAAATGAACGGTACATAAAAATTTTATTTCTTCAGAAAATAGTCATTTAATCTTCAACTCTAGGGAGCACTATTCCTTTATTTTCGCTATATCCTCTTGTTCCTCTTTTTTGAGGGATACTGGTAGAGTTTCCTCTCCGCGCATCTCAAAAATCCTCTTAAGCTGCCTTTTCATAACTTGTATGTTTCGGCTTAGTCCAAAGTAGTCTGCGAAGTAATCTGTGGTTCTTAAAATAAAATTCTTTCCATCATTTTTTTCTCGAATAATTAATCCCATTTCGAGGAGTTCCCTGATATGGCGATAAGCATTTTTTCCCCTAGCCTCAATAACTTGCTTTTGTGTTACTGGTTGTTTATAGGCTATATAGGATAGTGTTCTCAGAGGGCCTGCCGTTAAAAGCGGTCTTATGGCGAGCTTTCTAACCTTCTCGGAAAATTCATTTTTAAGCTGTAAAACAAATCTGTGGTCGTCGAGCTCCAGTATTTCCAGGGCAGTGTTCCGCCGCTTATATTCATCCATCAGCATTCTAACAAGCTTCTGAACATTTCTCTCGGAGCGGGAGCCCGCAATATTACATAGAGTTTTCAGGTCTAATGGTCTACCAGCAACGTAAAGCGCTGCTTCAATTAGCTTGATTTTCTTATCAATGTCTTCTTTCTTTCTTACCTCTTTTTGAACTTTTTGGTTACCGCTATTACTGATGGTTAAATTAACTCTCGCTATTGACATTTAATGTTCCTCCGCTATTGCCGTTTAATGTCACATATATTTCGCCAAATTCCTCATGTTGCCATAGGGTTACCTTGCCCCTCTGCGCCATGAAGAGGAGAATTATGAAAACCCTTATCATTTCAATTCTATCTAAACCACTTACTAACTTTGAAAAAGTTATAATCTCACCCCTATCAGCTAGCAAGCGCATTTTACTAAATAGGTCTTCTATTCTATCCTCAATCTCCATTAAATATGCGCTTATAGTTGGAATTATCTCTGGCGGCGGCAGAATTGGTTTTTGAGGTGCCTTAAGAGATAGCATTCTCTCGCTCCTTAAAGCTTCGTCCAGTGCCTCTAAAAGATTCCGTAGGGTTGTGGTGGTTAGTTCATAGCGCAAAGGTGGGATAAGTGGTGGAGGTACAAGGTCAGCAGTTGGTTTTGAAGGTGTTGATGGTGGTTCTTCAAGTTTTAGGAGTAAGTTTGATTTTAGCAGATATATAAAGGCTGATGAATCTAAGGCTATGCCGGAAGCCCTAAAATCGATATTCGCTCTCCTCTCCATCTCTTCAAGGAATGAGAGGAGCAGGAATGCTATATTTATATTCCATGGATTAACTTTCTGAAGGCGCTGTACGTTGAATAGTATGTCCCATGGCGGCTGGAGATAAAATGGTTTTCCTGCCTCACTCATATTTTATGCCGCCCCCTTAAATGTCGTTGAGATAACATGTGAAATCCCATTTTGCCCATAAACACCATATATCTTGTCAGCTTTGCTGATCATTTCGGCTTTAAGAGTTATAACTATAAACTGCAAATTTAGTTTAGATGCTTCCTCAGCTAATAATTCACCTAACCTTTCAACGTGGAATGCATCCAGATGGGCGTCTATCTCATCAAACAAATAGAATGATGCAGGCGAGAACTCTTGCAGTGCGAATAGGAATGCGACGGCTGAAACCGATCTCTCACCACTACTAGCTCCACTCACCAGTATTGGGAGCTTACCAGGGAACTGAACTATCATATCAACCCCTCCGGTAAAGGGGTTTTCTGGGTTCTCGAGCTTTAGGGAGGCGCTTCCTCCACCAGTTAGCTTTGAGAAGTAGACGTTTATCCTCTCATTTATTTTATTGAATGCCTCCATAAAGACTTTGATTTTTTTCTGCTCTATTTCCTCAATGAACTTTAGAATCGCCATCTTCTCCCGCTCAAGATCATTAAGCCTAACCGACAGCTCCTTATACTTTGATATTTGCTCAGCATATTGCGTTTCAGCCAGCTGATTAACGGCGCCTATGCGCTCGAGCTCAATCTCCATTAGTTTTAGCCAAGAATCAATATCTTCATCCACACATATGTCACATAAAGTGCTATCCGGCTCCCCGTAACCCAGATTTTCTAATCGCTCCTTAAGCTTGCTAATCTGGAGATTTATAGCTTGCATCTTGAGGTTTAATTCATTAAGCATCTTTATTTCATTCTCATATTCCCTATCAAGCTTAACTAGCTCATTATCTAGGAAATCTATCCTTAAAGTAAACTCCTTAACCTTCTCCCTAGCATCGATAAGCTCCTTAGATATTTCGCTCTCCATTCTCTCAAGTTCCTCGATTTTACTACGCGTCTCAGACTCTTCTTTAAGCGCATTCTTAATTTCACCCTCTAAAGATTCTATTTGACTTGAAATATCGCTTATTTGGACTGCTAGATTCCCTAGATTCCTCTTTAGGACGCCCTCTATTCTGGACCTTATAATTGATATTTCCGCCTCAACGCTATTGTACCTCTGTCTCAATAGGATTATTTCGTGAGCGATAGCCTCGCGCTGCTTCTCCGCATCATGCATTCTGAGCAAGCTAATCTCGTTTCTTATACGCTCAAGTTCGCTTCTTAAAACATTCTCCCCTTCATTCATCTCGGTTAACTTAGTCTCAATTGACGTTAAGAGAGCCTTATCCTCCTCAACCCGCCTTAATAAATCCGATATACTATTCTCAATATGCTTAATCTGTGATTCAGATTGAGCTATGTTCTTCCTAACCCGTTCAACCTCACCCATAAGTTTACCCAATGATTCGGAGAATTTCGCTATGTCACCCTGTACTCTTGCTATTTCACCCTCTATCTCAGCAATTATATTCTCCCTATTCCCCAAATATTTATTCAGCGCGTCAACAGCCTTATCTAAGCTCTTTAGTGCTTCATCGCTCGGCACAAATGATGAAAGGTCGATTGGAGTTCTATAAAAGCCGCTTTCAACCCCTCCCCCGGCTTCATACAAGTCACCATTCAGCGTGGTAACTCTGAAGCCTTCCTTCGAAACTTTTATAGCAGCGTCCTCGTTTAAAGCTAGCAAAGTATCGCCTAAAACAAAGTTTACGGCGGACTCATATCGCTTGTCACATTTAACGAAGGATGAGATTCTACCGCCAAGGCCTTCAATATTGACCTCCCTAATATTATTGTTGTTTATTGAGAGCCCATTTAATGGAATTATTTTAATTCTTCCGAGCTTCATACGCTTTAATGTCTCTATGCATGTGAAGGCAACATTCATATTCTCTACTACTAGCGAGTCCAGCCAGCCAGAGGCTGCAGCCTCCACAGCTTTCTCATAGCCCTTCTCAATCTTTATCAAGTTTCTAAGTCTGCCATGTATTCCATTTATAACTCCTAAAGCGCCTAGCTCCTCAATGCTCTTTAGAGCGTTTTCCTCGGATCTAATTCTTTTCACAAGTTTCTTCTGTGCCTCAAATTCTATAAGTGCTCCTTTAGCCATCTCAGCGACCCTTTCAGCCTCCTTAATCTCTTTCTCTAAGAGAGCCCTTTGCCTGAGCCGTTTTTCCAATATCGCTTGAAGACCTTTCATCTGCTCGACTTGCTCATTCACTATGCTCTCCAATTTAGCCAGCGATTCGCGAAGCTTTTCATAATATGCTTTTAGATCATCCCTCCTAGCTTTCAAGTCCTCAAGTCTCTGTAAGTATACGCCTACCCTAGACTGGATTTTTGCATACTCACTTTCAAGACTCATCTTCTCTTTGTGAACCTGATTTAGTTGTTCCTCTAAATCGCTGGCTCTCTTAGCCTTCTCCTCAAATACTGATCTCACCTTAGATATCTCGCCTGATATAGCATCATAAAGCGCCTGCTTTTTAGCAACCTCATCCTTCAGCTCATTTAGGGCTACTGTTAACTGCCTTATCTTCTCCTCTGAGGCGTCAATCTCCCTATTTATTGTCTCAGACTGCTGCTGTAATCTCTCCCTGAGATCACTCAGTCTCTTAAGCTCAGATTTTCCTCCATCAATCTTAAGAAGAATCTCGTTGAGCTTAGATTTCAGGTTCCTAATGTTCACTTGAACTTCAATTATATGGCTCTGCTTTCTCTCGATCTCATCAAAACCTAATTTTCGTAATTCATTCTCCATATCTCGGCGCTTGAGCCGAGTATTTTCTCTACACTCAAGCAGCCGCTTAATTCTCTCCTCAACCCCTATTATTTCACTCGATATTTTATTGGCTTCGGATTCGAGATTTTTTATCTCCCTAGAAATTTTTATTGATTCTAGGCGCGCTATCTCCCTTTTAATGAAGTTATAGCGTAAAAGATCGTTCCTCTCCCTCTCTAAATCCTCAACCCTCTTTTGGACTTCGCTTATTTGTCCCAAAGCCGTCTTTATCGCTATATCAGCCTCTTTAAGCTTCGCTTCAGCCTCAGTTTTCTCAGCATCGTATTGGGCTATCCCAAGCATGTCCTCAATAATCTTTCTTCTCTCTAACGTGGATATTTCAGCCATCCGCGTAAGTGTGCCCTGCAGTACAATATTGTGTCCATAGGGGCTTATCCCAGCGACTGAAAGAACCTCGAGTAGATGGGCTCTTGGAACTTTCCTACCATTTATCCTATAAACGCTCTCCCCATTCCTATCAATTTCGCGGGATATTGTAACAGTTGAGGTTTCAACAGGTAAGCGCCCATCGGAGTTATCAAATTGTATGACTATCTTAGCCTCATTCTTTTTTATGCTTGACCTCTCTCCTCCATTAAATATTAGGTTTGCGAAATTCTCAGATCTAAGCCTTTTAGCGCTCAGCTCACCTAAGCAGAATAGGATCGCATCAATAATGTTGGTCTTACCACTACCATTCGGTCCAGTTATTACGGTGAACCCCCTATCAAACGTTAATGTCGTTTTCAAACCAAATGTTTTAAAGCCGTTTATTTCTATGCGCTTAATGTAAGGCATCCTCCGCGGTTCTCCCGGAAACTGTTATCACCCGTTTATCCTAGCAATTTGAAATTGAAATGGCACGATTATGAAGGAGAATCTTCCCTCTTAGATTCACGGAATTTCTCAGCCATCTTCTTAACGAAACCTTTTACCTTTTCATCCTCACCATAAACTAGCGCATATTCGTCTCTCTCAACCCTAAATTTTAATCCAAACTCTCTTGCGGTCTCCTCAACATATTCGAGCGTGATCTCATTAGTGATTTGAACCCTAACCCATTTCTCACCCCTAGGCAGGTCTGGATGAAATCTTATAGGAATTTCAGTCACGATTTCTTCAGCCTCAAGCTCACACAATCTTCTCAGAACATTATTAACATATTCATCTCCAAATTTGCTTCTTGCCGCTGAAAGAGTGTAGGCTTCAACATTACTCAAATATTCTTCTAGGCGGGAGATATTCTCGGGATGAGATTTATCAATCTTAAGGATTTCTAGCATAACCTTCGCTGAGCGTAGATCATTAATTATTTTAGGCGGCACTCTTTCACCGCCCCCACAAAGATCGTTTATTACATCAGCCAGTATCCTCCACCGCGCCTCCCAATCCATCATAAATACCTCGCAAATCAAATAATGTTAATCCAACCATAAACTTATCGCTGAGGAAAATATAATAGGCTTTCATAAATATTAAGATCCCGGCATCCATATTAGAATAGAGCATTATAATATCCCTTCAGCAACTGTTAATCAATGCATAAATATTAGTTTCTAACATGTCAATCTATATGCGCATAAGGTTTAATAACGCTCCACCTAAAATTCAACATCCAGCAGCAAATAAGTGTTTAATCTTTAGGTCGGCTTAAACCCCACATTGAGGATGCATGAGGATGTCGATTTCGAGATTTAAGCAGGTTATAGTACTTAGATCCGACTTAAAGATGAGCCCTGGAAAAGCTGCTGTTCAAGCAAGCCATGCCGCTGTCTCGTCAGCTGAGGAGGCGAGGAAGAGTAATCCTTCATGGTGGAGGGAGTGGATCGAGAGTGGACAATGCAAAATAGTATTAAAGGTTAATTCGGAGAGCGAGCTTCTGAGCTTGGAGAAGAAGGCTAGGGAAATGGGTCTGCCAGTAGCCCTAATATCCGATATGGGATTAACCGAGCTTGAGCCCGGCACAATAACGGCTCTTGGTATAGGTCCGGCCCCATCAAATATTATAGATAAGGTTACTGGTAGCTTACCATTATATTGAGGATTTAATGATGCTTAAGGTTCCGGAAATAGAGCGAAGTATTGGGATAGAGGTTTATGCCTCGGAAACTAGGGGAATAGGCGGGGTCATTAAGCTCTCCCCGGAAGACTTTATTGTTGAAGAGATTTTGACTGACGGTTCTAGGGCATCTACTAAGTTAGAGGATAATGTGGTTAGCTCGCTTTCTAATCATGGCCGCTACCTCATATGCATCCTAATTAAAAGGGGCTGGGATACCCTCTTAGCCATAGAAGAGATATCTAAATCGCTGAACATAAGCTCTGATAGAATAGGCTTCGCCGGAATAAAGGATGCAAATGCCCTAACAGCCCAGTACATAAGTATAGGCGGCATATCTCCTTCGAGATTAGCGGAAATAAAACTTAGAGACCTAATTATTAAGCCATTAGGCTTCTCGAATGAAGAGATATCGCCTGAAAAACTTTTTGGAAACAAGTTCACGGTAACTGTTAGATTAATAGGGCTTAGGGAAAAAACGATTGGGAGGAGAATTGAGAGTATAGGCGAAGAGATAGCGGATTTAGGCGGGGTCCCAAATTTCTTTGGGCATCAAAGGTTTGGGACTATAAGGCCAATAACGCATATTGTTGGAAAACATATAGTTAAGGGCGATTTTAGGGAGGCTGTTTTAACGTTTCTCACACATCAAAGTCCCTACGAGGGGGTGAGGATTAGGGAGATTAGAAGAGAATTATATGAGACAATGGACTTCAAATTGGCACTGAAACATTTCCCAAAGAGCCTAACTTACGAGAGACTTATTTTAGCGCACCTCTCAAGGAGCCCAAACGATTATTTAGGCGCGTTACATAAGATTCCCTTGAATCTACGTAAGCTGTTTGTACAAGCATATCAATCATATTTATTCAATAGGTTTTTGAGTGAGAGAATCAAACGCGGAATATCTTTAAAAGAAGCTTTAGAGGGAGATTACATTATAAAGTTGAATGATAATGGGCTGCCGGAGAAAGGGTTCTTTAAAGCCGAAATAAGTAACATACAAACCATAAATGATGGGATTAAGCGTGGAAGAATGGTTCTCGGAATACCTTTAGTAGGGCTTAAGCAGCCATTATCGAGTGGAGTGCAAGGTGAGATCGAGAGGGAGATCCTGGAGGATGAGGGTGTGAGCGTAGAGGACTTTAAAAGAACCCAAATAATAAAGGTTAATGCTTTAGGCGGGTTAAGGCCAGCTTTAGCGAGAGTAATCGACCTAAACATTTCCATTACGGAGGATGAGAAGAAAAATGATAGAAAGGCTGTTATATTCAGTTTTACGCTTAATAGGGGGGCTTATGCAACAATACTTCTAAGAGAATACATAAAGCCCTTAACTGATAAACAGCTTATTAAAAGTGGATTCTAATGGATTTTGGAGAATTTTCTTGAGAATCCAATCTAGGAGTTTTTCGGGCGGAATATTTCTTTTTGCGGCTTCCTTCAGCATTTCCCCGTGCTCATTAAGCGCCCTATTTAGAGCTAAGAGAAGCTTCCTAATAGTGTCCTTAGATGTGCCAAATTCTTTTAGGATTTCATCCTCCGTCATGTTCCAGCACGTAGCCATTGTGCAATCCCCATTAATCTCTAGTGGAAAATTGTCGGCTGATGGCTTTGACCCGCTTATCCACCAGAAGGGCCAAACCTTGCAGATTAACGGCCTACTGTCGTTTAGAGCGCAACCTTTTCCAGGTATAAGGGCTATGCAGGAGCCGTTCACGAACCTCGTCTGGAGACGATAGTGAACGTTGCCCCAAAAATAATATATTTTTGACATTTCGGGATCTGATAAGTGGTGAAGGTAAATTTTTGGGATCTCGCCAACCTCAACTATTTTCTTCACCTCATACAAGGAATAGCTCTTTAGTAGTAGTCGTAGATCCTCAACTAGTATAAACGGGCGGCAGCGGCTGCAGCATCCAAGTCCAAGAGAGGCACAGCGGAGGCATAAATCATGAGTCACGCATTTTTCCCTTAACGTATAGGGGTCTCCTCCCCTTAAGTGGGAGGATGCTGATGAGGAAATATATGCCCAAGGTTTTAAAGTTTTCGTTTTAAAGGGGCGTGTCCAACTTATTCATAGATCCATCTCACTATGATTTTTAGGCAGTATATTATGATTCTTAGGAGTATTCTTGTTTCTGTTGACTCCTTTTTCTTCGTTTTTATTCTGTCTCCGAATTCTACTGTTAGTGCTCC
>Ga0185307_1001434_pt1 | contig 13270 bp, 14 predicted proteins | sample LHCtaG_FD_128010 | JGI IMG/M metagenome (GOLD analysis project Ga0185307, IMG submission 128010) | Hot spring microbial communities from Little Hot Creek, USA to study Microbial Dark Matter (Phase II) - LHC4sed_matched (SPADES... | ecosystem: Environmental > Aquatic > Thermal springs > Hot... | reverse complement strand
GTGCACCTATAAACCATTTCGCACCGGGGAACCTGCTTAAGTCGTCAACCACTCTATTGTATCCTGGATAAGCAATTACTCCACCGAAATGCCACATTGCAGCCCAGAAATCCTGCATATTTTCAATGGACCAATTGTACAATTCAAAGTAGGAGTCAATGCTAAGTCCAAATCTCCTATTAACAAAATCGATAAAGCTCGTCATATTAGCCTTCCTTACGTGCTCCTCAGTAGGTTTCCAAAGCAGTTTCCCCATAATCTATTATCCCCAATAAATTATATTACGAATTAATATAAACTTTAACAAATTTGGAACATGCCCTCTAATAAGATTTGCACTGTTTCTAAATGTGGCAGCTTAGGAGATAAGATAATATGTTAAGTTGCCAGGTCGTTTCTTATGTTGTTTATGAATGTTCCCGATCTTCTTTCTATTTTGGGGTTTGCTTAGGCTTTTCATGGTTAAATAGTGTAATTGCGTTTACCGCCCTAGATACGGTTTCTGGAAGATGGAAGTCATGGAAATTATGAGGATAGTCTTAAAAGCTGCCTCCGTAAGGCTTGTAAGAAGACGTTTAACGATAAGATGAAAACCATACTCTACTACTCAAGGCATTAGGGAGTGATTTATCCTCATCCTCCTATCCCCAGCCTTACATAAACCAGCTCCGGTTTAAGCTGACTTTTAATAGAGCTACATGTCATATTTAAGGCTTCGATAAGGCTCAGCCTTTAAGTTAGGCGGGGACTATGTAACTGCTGGCTTGAGGGTAGAAATAGTAGATGTATTAAACATGTAGATGGATGGTCTAGACATAGTGGTCTTAGGAAACGGAGCGTAGAAAACGGGTGATGATAGGTCAGCCATATTCATCTTGCTGAGGGGGAAACTATGTTTCATCAAGAGGTTTTGGGACTGAACAACTCTAAAGATTTTGGAAAGGTATGGCTTCATGTTCAATAATCTATATAGACTTCTTAATACCTAAGAAAGCCTATGGGAATTAATGAAACCATTCCGCTCCATGAGAGGCTAGATACGTGCATGAAGCTGTTAACTACTTAAAGGTAAATTGGTTAAGGGTGAAGTACGTATTAACGGATGTAGGGAAGAGCCTCTTCTGCTCAGGTCTTGGCTAGCTGTCTGCATAAGCATATGTAAGGATAACTTAAACTCTACCTAGCAGCATTTAAAGCCTGAGATGATCAGAGGCGTGAAGTACATGAGTACCATTAAGAAATCTGAGAACATCCCTATTTCATAGCTCTACCAGCAATCCTAAGAGAATAAACAGCTCTGAAACAACAATCCAAACCAGCTATAGCATCCCTATTTATGAGGGTTGAAGCATATCTAGCTATGCTGTTGATCTACCTAGTGGGTTTAAATCCATAAATACTTCCACCCTACCCTTCAATACAGCTTCAATTAGCTCTAACCCTCCTCTTCTTGATAGTGTTCTATTGTTATTACCGCAGAACGGGTCGTAAACACATCTTGGACATCCATCCTCACATTCACACCAACTTAAAATCTCGTAAGCTACTCTATGAGCCTTCTCCAACCTTCTATAGAGTAGCTTAGCTAGTCCTGACCCGCCAGGTGTTGAATCGTAAACCACTACGTGGCCGCTTGGATAGCTTACACCACCTAAATCACTTATACCAGCACCTACAGCTGGTCTAGCAGCATGTATTATAGCATGCTCCAGTGCATGTATTGCTTCAGGCTCTACGTAGTTAGCATACCTACCAATCACTATTTTCGTATTGTAAGCCCACGATACTGGGGTATTGAGAAACTCTATGTTTTCAGGCTTCTGATCTAATCCACCGTAAATATGGTATGTTGCATAGCCTACAACTGTTTTAGTTATTAAGCCTTCACCGTAAGCTACAGGAACACCATCTCTCCTACTTTGCTCCTTAATACTTACATTATCAACATCAACCTCATATAAGGGCTTAGTATAGTAGGGCCAATCATCATCTAGCCTCTCAACCCTAGCTACACCCATATTAAGGTTTAACTCTAAAACCTTGTAAACTCTACCTTGATGTAGATATATAGCGTTAGGATGCAGGTCGTGGAGAGCTGCAGGCATCTCCCTGCGACCTATTATATTCCAACCATCAGCAATAACTATTTCTGAACAAGCACTTCTAAGACCACGCCTTCTAAACTCCCTCCAAGCCTTAATAGTTGGCCTATAGAGCTCATCATGCTTAACTAGGTAGCCATCAGCAACTAGGGCTTTAAGACTACTCCTCCACTCAATAGGTAGTAGGTCTTCAGAAACTTTAAAGTATTGTATAGCCATGGCTAAAACATGGCTTTTAATAACCTCCTCGTTACTAGGCTCAAAAACAACCGGTGTTAGCTCCTGAGCATAGTATTCCTCAGGTTTTCTCTCATAGTATGCATCTATAGGGTCATCGCTTAAAACAAGAAATACATAGCCAACCCTACCACGTCTTCCAGCTCTTCCAGCTCTCTGTAAATACTTAACGTAGCTTGGAGGCGGGGCAGCCATAACTACAGCATCAAGAGAACCTATATCAACACCAAGCTCAAGAGTTGGTGTTGACACTACACCATCAATCCCGCCGGATCTAATAGCATCCTCTACTTTTACTCTATCCTCCCTCAGTAAGCCTGCTCTATGTACAAGAACGTTGGAGCCATTCTGTCTAGCTATTCTAGCAATAACCTCAGCCATTTGCTGACTATCAGTAAACGTAAGTACTTTAAGACCTAGAGAGGATAGTATTGATATAAGCCTACCTGTAACAGTCCACCTACTTAAATGCCCTGAACTAACTAAGACGTGGTAAGCTAAACCTCTCCTTCTTGGAAGACCGTAAACCACATGTACATCATCATTAAATAGTAGCTTACCAAGCTCTTCCGGATTACCAATAGTTGCGCTACTAGCTATAAACTGAAGACTACTGCCTAGCAGTATTTTAAGTCTTTCAACTATCATCCTCATATGTGAGCCGAAAGCACCTTCATAGACGTGTGCTTCATCAAGAACTATTAGCTTAACACCTTGAAGAGCTCTTCTAAACCTTGACGAATATGCTAGACCGAAATGGATCATGTCGGGATTAGTTATAAGAATGTGAGGGGGAGCTTCCACTATTCTTCTACGCTCACCCTCTAAGGTATCACCATCAAAAACAGCAGCTCTATAACCTAGGGGAGGGCTAAACTGTATAAATCTGGTAAGCTGGTCTCTAGCTAAAGCCTTAGTTGGATATATTACTAAAGCTCTTAAACCCTCCTTAAGCACTCTATCAATTACAGGAATTATAAAGGCTTCAGTCTTCCCGGTTGCAGTTCCAGATACAATAACAACATTACTGCCACCCATAATCTTTAAGTAGGCTTCATGCTGGAAACTATAAAGCCTTTCAATACCATAATCTAAAAGAGCTCTAGACAACATTGGATGAATACCTAGCCCACTAACCATAGGGCCATACTCAGGATCACCTACAACCTCACGTCTAACGTGAACTACCCTACATCTCTCCGATACTTTCTGAAGCTCAACAGCAACATTATCTATAACTTCACTATCAACCAACAGTTAACCCATAACTAGTGGGGTTAGGTAGATAAATCTTTAACCACTACATCAGCTTATTGCTAGAATTAAAGGTCTACGTTCAACAATTGCTTGAGTAATCTTCCTCCTACCGTTTTCAAGAGATCTCCAAAGTGTTCCTCTAGAAACCATCATTCTCTTAGATGCTTCATCCTGAGTTAAACCCTCCAAATACACTAGCCTCATAGATTCCAGCTCGTCAGGGGTGAGGTAGATAGGTTCACCCATAATGGGTTCGTTACGCTCATTTAAAGGTATAAACTTAACTGCTTGAAGATCAAAACCGATAAATCTACGTATAGGTGGTCTTCCAGGACCCTTCCTCCTCCAACACCAAGCCCATGATGGACCTCTACAAGCCATCAGTAACGCCCTTAACCATGTAAAATCCAACAAGAACTTATAAATCTTTAGGATATAAGCTTTAAAATACTATTTAGTTCCCCATAGTTCCAAACAATGTTTAAGACTTTCAGTAGATTAGGATAATGCTATTGGCTACTAACTAAAGCTGAGGTTCTTAACTTCTCCACTTGAAGCTTCAACTGGGTTCTAAGCTATATTAAGACCCAGTATCGTACAGCTATACTGTTGAAGATATTCTTCCAGGTTTGAAGCCTCTTCATTTAGCATAAATCCGCTAGAGCCTTGAAATAGGGTTTAACATCAATCCATGATTAAACCTGAAGCTTCCGCCAAGGCTTGGTGAAGTTATTTATTGAAGAATTTTTCAATTTTCTCAACGATGTTCATGAATGCTTTAGCTGTTGATGTTTGGTTATGCTCAACTATGAATGGTACTCCCTTATCTGATGATTCACATATTCTCTGATCTAGGGGTATTTTACCGATAAGCTCTATACCCATATCTTTAGCTATCTTCTCACCACCGCCATGCATGAATATATCTATTTCAGCTCCACACTTCGGACATGTAAACCCACTCATGTTTTCAACAATACCGATTATTGGTAGATTCAGCATTTTGCAGAATGAAACCGCTTTCTTAACCACTAGTTGGGATACTTCTGACGGGATTGTTACTATAATAACTCCATCTATGGCCGGTATGGATTGAGCTACAGTTAAAGCTTCATCACCAGTTCCTGGAGGTAAATCCACAAGCAAATATTCAAGCTCCCCCCACACAATCTCCGCGAGGAACTGCCTAATTGCTGAAGCCTTCATAGGTCCTCTCCAAATAACAGGGGTTTCATCGTTTGGTAGGAGGTAATCCATGGAAACTATCTTTATCCCTAGAGGACCTATAGCTGGGAATATTCCAGGTAAGCCTACTGATAGATGCTGCTTTCTAGTATTGAGGATTTTAGGTATGCTGGGACCGGTTATATCAGCATCTAGAATACCGATAAGGTTTGGCTTACCATGCCATGCAAGAGCCAATGCTAGATTTGCTGTAATAACACTTTTACCAACACCACCCTTACCACTTAAAACAATTACTTTATGCTTAATTTTACTCATCCTAGTCTTTATTAGCTCATCAACTTCATGAATTTTCCCTACCTTCCCATCACTCATACAACAACCTGTAGCTTACCTATATATAGTTTAGGTTAAGCCATCACTCTTGAAAGTATGGCTTACCTTAATAGTAGGCTTATTAAAATTATTTTTTAGTGATTCTCCGCAGCTCCTCAATTCTTGCTTCAACCCCTTTAAGCTCCTCCTCAATATCTTTTAACTCATCCTCAAGATTCCTCTTATATTCTTCAAGCATTTTAAGCTCCTCCTCAGGGCTTATAGGCGGATAAGCTGGGTATGGGTAGGGAGGGTAATGCTGGGGACTCCATCCATACCATGGTGGATATAGGCATCTACGCCACCATCTCCTAGGATACCAGTAGCTCAAGATTTACCACCGAGTATATGGCCACCAATACTGTGGAGTTGGCTGTATTGGTCTATACCATGACATATACCAGAATGGAGTATACCATGGTGTAAATGGTGGTGGAGTATATCCATGACGTGTATATGGCCCGAAAAGCCACCAGCAGGCTCCTCTACCATATAGCCATCCAGGCCTCATCCATGGTGGTAGATAGCTGAACGGTCCTCTACCAGGCCAGATAAACCAAGACATGTTATCACCTCTATAACCTACTATACAGAGGGGTTATATAAATTTTGTGCAATAGCTAAAAATTACTTAATCAGCTTAAGCTAGCTTCAGTATTAGCTTAATTCCCGCTTTTCATAAATCATGGAAGGGAAAGGTGGAGTTTCCTACTTCTATAAAAGCTAAGCTTTAAATTTAGCTAAAGCTTATATCTAATTAACTATTTTAGCTTAACATAGTTTCTTTTAGCTACTCTCCTTACCTCAATAAGTCCCTTCTTAACTAGGCTGTTTAAAGCTCTTGAAGCTGTAGATTTAGGCAGCTTTAAATCCTTAACTATATCATCCTGATAGGCTCCACCTCTAGACTTTAAATAATCCAAAATTAAAAGTTCAACACCTGAAAACTTAACCCTGCTTTTAGTCTTAGCCATTAGGTAAGCTAGAAAAGTAACAGTTAGAATAACTATAACAATAAGTAGTGGAAGTAATCCTGAAAGCTGTGGGGGAGCTTGAGGAGGTGTAGATTGAGGGGGAGGTGTAGAGTATATTTGGGTAATGGATGGTGGAGATGTTGGTTTCGGTAGAATTACATACTGTATTTCATAGGATCCGGGAGGCATTAGTATTCTGATTCTTCCATTTACAGCCCCCAGTTCTTCAGGTATTATGTTCATGTATACTATGTTTGAGTTTCTGGGAAGCATGATTTCGCATCGGCTACTAGATGAAAACCTAACATACCATAATCCCTCAACCATCTCCACAACACCATAGGTTAAATAGGTTACATTAATCCTCTCAACACCATATGTTTCAGCAATCATTAACGTATCGTTTAAAGTATAGCTTACAGGAACTCCATCCTCATCAGTTACAATTATCAACTCGTCAATAGGCTTAGCTAGAAGCCTAACCTGAGTTGTAATATTATCAACAGCAACAATATGAGTTACTTCAGTAAGACCGGACTCACTAATATCAACATGTAAACCTATAAACTGAGCATTTAAAAACTCAAAGCTGGAGGCAGTAGTAATTAGGAGAAGTAATAGACATAACCTAAACCTCATATAGAAAACTTAGAGATTAGATATTTAAACATAACTATCTAAATAGTTGCCTCATCAACTTTAACGAAGGCGAGGCTATGTAGAGGCTAAATTAAAGTATGAAGAGGCTGTTCTTAAAACTTTAGAGAGCTAAGTATTCATAAAGCATAAACACTATAAATAGAGGTTGAGCTTAGCATATTTCATAAGGTTTATATTTTACTGTTGAGGTATTAATTGAGGTTCCTTGACGGGGTTTCTTATAGACCATCCATTAGTTAAGCTTAGAATTAAGATTGAAGAGGTTGAGAAGCTATTTATTCATGAAGAGGTTATACCTGAACTCCTTAATAGACTTATATTGGAGATTAGTAGGGATAATGTTGTTAAGCATCCAGTTATTGTTGATGAGAATAGCCTAGTTGTTCTTGACGGCACTCATAGGGTTGAGGCTATTAAGAGAATTGGATGTAAATATATTCCAGTATGTCTTGTTGACTATAGTAATCCAAACATAGCTGTAGGTGCATGGTATAGATTGGTGGAGAGCCCTATAGAACTTAAGGTAGTGTTAAACATCGTTAAGGATTTAAATCTTAAAGCTAAAGAGGAAAACAGTAGTAATGCATATAGACTTGTAGCGGGTAGGAAGGCTATTATGGCTTTAATTTCAAGAATGGAAAGCTACATAATTAATAATTCCAGATACGACATTAAGGATGTATATGATGTAGTTAAGGAGGTTGAAAATAGATTAAGGATAAACGGCTATAATGTAACCTACGATACTGAGTTAGGCTCTATGGAAGCTATTAAGAAAGGAAAAGCTTCACTTATTCTCGCAATGCCTACAATACTTAAGCAGGAAGTTGTAAGAGTAGCGTTAAGTAGAAGGGTTTTCACCCATAAATCAACACGCCACATAATACCTGCAAGACCACTATTCATAAATATACCTTTAAAATGGCTTCACAGCGAATTAAGCTATACTGATATTAATGAAATGCTAGTAAGATATTTAGCATTGAAAAAAATTAAGCATTTACCGCCAGGCCAAGTAATTGATAGACGATACGAGGAGGAAATATACATATTTACCTAGAGAGATAACTTCAAAATATCTAAATCAATTCTTAGTAAGAGTTACTTTAAATTGGCTAGATACAGTTTAAATATTTCATATACTTAACCATTATGCTTAACTAGTTATAAAGATAATGTGTTCGAAACTCCCAATACCTGGATTTTACGGCTTGAATCATTACTCCATAATATAGTAATCCATCTTGGTTTCAATACAGGTTTACTACACTTTAGAGTACAGTATTCTGCAGCAGATTTATTAAGCTCAAATCCATGTTATAGAGCATAGAGCATCACATGTCGACTAATGTATACGGTATTGATCAGCTTAAAAATGAGTTTAGGAGTAGACTTGAAATACTTGATAAATGTGTAGTGGGGATTATACTTTTTGGCTCGCTTGCTAGGGGGGAGATAAGTGGGAAAAGCGATATTGATCTGCTAGTACTTCATGATGGATGTGGAATTCCCGATCCTGTTGAGAGAAGAAGATACCTGTATGAAATAATACATAGTGCTTTAAAGGGAAGGTTTGAGGCTATTACACTCTTAGATATGGAGTTAAAGCATTTTCTTCAGCCTAATGAAATCACCCCCCTTCTCCTAAATATATATTGGGATGGAGTTGTTCTTTTAGATAGAGTTGGTATTCTAACAAACTACTTGGAGAATATTAGGGGAAAAATCATGGCAAGCGGGTTGAAAAGGGTGAAGAGTGGGAGAACATATATCTGGATATTACCTAAACCTCTTGAGGAGGTTAGATTGCTTTGAGTCTAAACCCCATCAACGAGGTTAAATACAGATACAGACTTGCCTCAAATCATTTTAAGAGAGCGGAACAATTATTTAAGCTAGGAGACTGGAGTGGAGCAGTATCATCAGCTCAACTAGCTGTGGAGAACTTTGCTAAGGCAGTTATATCAGTTTACGAAATCCCTACATGGAGCCACGATCCATCAGACCAGCTTGAGGGAGTAATAGCTAAAGTACCTTCCGAACTAACTTCCAAAGCGGTAAGGCTTGCATCAATAGCACGTACCTTAGCTCCAGAGCACGGTAGATCTAGCTATGGAGAGCCGGAAAAGGGACTTACTCCATCAGACATATACCGTGAAAGCCACGCAGTAGATGCTTTAGGGAAAGCTAGGGAAGCTAAAGAGCTAGCTGAGGAGATCTTGAGAAGACTTTGCCGTAATCAGCAGTTTCAAAATAGATAAGTTTACTAATACATTGGATGGAAACCCAAATCTTCGCTGGTGTATATGAAGTATTAGGGATAGAGACAATAATAGGAAAGGTTTATAAGGGTGGAAATAATGTTCTCCTGGTGATTTAGTGGAGGGATTTGTTAGAACGGAAGTGTTTGATGTTGCACTGTTTAGAACACCTTCAGGAGTAACACCAGCAGTTCTACTTATTGATAGTGAGGAAAGGGTTTTACCGATATTTATCGATAATCAGCAAGCATTATCAATAAAGCTAGGTGTTGAGGGAGGGGGAGAGATTCCGTTAACACATGACTTGATGATGAATGTATTTAAAGACTTGGATGTTAAGGTTTCTAAAGCAACGATCTACGATGTTGTTGAAGATAGGTACTGTGCGAAGGTATCGCTAGATGTTAAAGGTGTAGTAAGGGATGTTGAATGTAGGTCAAGTGATGCTATAGCTTTAGCTGTTAGAGCTCAAGCCCCTATATATGTTGCTAAGGAAATAATGTCTGAGGGAGCTGTGAAGAAAAGTAGTTTATTTGAGAGTAGGGAGGAGGAAACTTAACTCCTTTTTCTACTAAATTTAAACCCATACATTAAGCAGTTTTAAACCCTTAATTAAACAATATTTTTAAGGGGGCTTGGAAAACCAAGAGGACAATGTAGAGCTTACATTATCAATCCCTATAATTCCAGGGGAAAACAATACTAGTAAAGATTTAGGTAGTGGGCAGAAGCAAAATGAAGTATTAAGAAGTATTGTAGGTGAAGCAGTTGATGCTGCAGTTAAAGTTATCTTAAGGGAGGTTAATAAGCTACATCAAGCCTTAACGATTCAAATAGTAAAAGCGGTTAAGGAGTTAAGTATGCAAGTATCTAAGATAAATAGGGAAATAGCTAAGCTATCCAGTAAGGTAGCGGATATTAGTGGGAACATGATGAAGCTAAACGAGACCACAGCAACAGGGAAAAACAGTAGTAAGCAGTTAGAAGCAATCCAAATAGTAGAAGCCTTAAAAGATTTAAGTAGTGAAGTTAAGCTAATAGCTGAGGAAAACGTTAAAATATTTAAAGCCATCAATGAATTAAGGGAAAGCCTAAACACCGGTAATACATTAGCTAATTCATTTAAGCATATAGATGAAAACTACAGTAAAGCTCAAACACTTCTAAAAACATCTATAGAGCAGCTGAACGAGTTGGAGAAACATATTGGGGAAGCATACATAGCCGTAAAGGAGCTTCTAAAAACGTTAAAAAGCGAAAACGTCCTCAGAGACATTAGAAACATTAACGTAGCATTAAGGGAGCTAACATGGCATATGGAAGAGCTGAAGTTAAACATGAAGCAATACTGAACAAATCTACAAGCTTCAATAGCTAAATAGAAATGTTCTAGACAGCGTTACCGTTAAGTATGTTAAGCCAATACTGATTAACCTAAATTCCTTGAGGTCTATGACAAACTGTTAATAAAACCTATAAAATACGAAAACATTAAATAAACGTTAATGATGCTCTTATGGTTTAAATCATAGCTAAGAATCTTCCCAACTACTAGCAAAGCTTTAATATGTCCATCTATAGGTTAACATATGATTAAAGCTGCTTTAGCCATATCTTTAGCTATTATAGTTATTATTTCAGCTATAACATATCTTAGCTATACTGCATCAAGAAGGGTATATGTGATTTACATAGCTACAACTACAAGCATAAGAGACTCTGGGATTTTAGACGTGGTAATACCATTATTCGAGGAATACATGGTTAAGCAGGGTTATAGTGTTGATGTAAGGTATTCAGCTGTAGGTTCAGGGCAAGCAATCGAGATGGGTAGGAGGGGGGATGTAGATATAGTCATAGCTCACGCTCCAGCTCTTGAGAGGAGATTTATAGATGAAGGATATGGATTATGCAGGAAAATATTTGCATACAATTTCTTCATACTTGTAGGTCCTAGAGATGACCCTTTAAACATATCGAACACTCCTAGTATACAGGAGGCGTTTAGGAGGATTTTTAATGCAGGTATTGAGGGAAATGCTAAATTCATCTCTAGAGGGGATAATTCAGGAACAAACTTGAAGGAGATGGAGATATGGGGTTTAGCAGGTATAGACCCGAGAATAGCTTCAAATAGGTGGTATATAGAGAGCGGGAAGGGTATGGGCGATACCCTATTAATAGCTGAGAACCTTAATGGATATACGTTAACAGATACTGCTACATGGCTTAGATTTAAAGATAAACTGCCACACTTAAAGGTATTGGTTGAAGCATCTAGAGAGCTTTTAAACGTATATAGTGTTATCATAGTTAGAAATGCTGGAAGCATTGATGTAGCAATGGAGTTTTTAAGATTTCTAATTGGGGAGGGACAGAAGGTTATTGGAGACTATGGAGTTAAGGAGTATGGTCAGCCAATCTTTAAACCCATAAGCTCAGCTGATAGTATGGTTTTACAGTGGATTAAGGGGATGAATATAGATTTTGGACCTAGCTGCTAACTACTTAAAAACTCCATCCTCCATGTATAGGATTCGAGTATTAAATAGCTGAGCTTCAGGTAAGTAGTGTGTTACATATATAATTGTTTTACTTCCCAAAAGCTCCTTCAACACCTCTAATACAATCTCCCTACTCTCCCCATCAAGATTAGCTGTAGGCTCATCTAGAAGGAGGAGGCGTGGATTACAGGCTAATGCTCTAGCAATCATAACCCTCTTCTTAAAGCCTGTTGATAGAGTTAAGGCATTCCTATCAAGCACACTCTTCAACTTAAACCTTTCAGCTAAATCCTCAACCAAGCTCTTAACATTATATCCTCTCCTAACACCTAAAGCAATGTTCCTATAGACAGATGTGTTAAACACTACAGGCTCCTGGAAAACCATGGTTACATCACCCCTAAGCCTTAATGCATTACTCCAGCTACTTGTAGCGTCTACTCCATATATGGTAAGCCTACCATCATCAGGCTTTTCAAGTAGAGCTATAAGCCTAAGCAATGTGGTTTTACCAGCACCATTAGGACCAGCTATAACAATAAATTCCCCATCCCTAACCTCAAGGCTTAAACCCTTAATAACCTCAATCCTACCAGTATTTGTAGTGTAGGATTTCCTTAAATTAACTGCCTTAACAGCAATCAAGAAACCACCCTTCTAGCAGTAGTGAATGTTAATAGCGTAATTAGGGCTATGATGAGGAGGAATATGAAGCCTAGAACCAATGCAAAACCCCAGTTACCAAGCCCTGTTTCAAAAGCTATAGCTGTCGTAATAACTCTAGTCTTAAACCTTATATCACCACCAAGCATAAGCGCAACACCCAACTCACCAATAGCCCTATTAAACCCAGCCATTACCGATGCTACAATACCCCTTAAACAGTGGGATACAACAACAATACTAGCTCTCCACTCACTTAAACCTAGTGTTAAAGCAGCATCCCTTATCCTCGGATCAACACCCTCCACAGCACCTACAACAAAGCTAACAATTAATGGAGTAATCAGCAATGCCTGGCCAATAATAATTGCATTAACAGTATATAGTAGGTTAAGCCAGCCTAAGGGTCCAGAGCGGGTAAGCAGTAGGTAGAGTATAAGCCCCTCAAGAACAGTTGGGAAACCTATTAAACTATTAAACATCGATGTTAATACATACCTACCCCGAAACCTCCTTAACGCAATTATAAGACCTAAAGGTATAGACCATGCTGAAGCAGCTATGGTAGCTAACCCAGCTACATAAACGCTTCTAGAAACAATATCTAAAATCTCCCAATACATTGAAACCAAATCAACAAATACTGGAATTATTTAATAGTTTCGCTTAGCAAAGAATTAGAAGCATAAGCTAAACCAACAACTACCCCACATCCAGCTATTGCTAGCGGTTTCAAAGATGCAGCAACCTAGAAGTTAAATACAATATGTTAAGCTACAAACCCTTTCAAAATAAATAGATTTGATAGATGTAGGTCTATGTCTTGCTGTTTGGAGGCATGGATTCCGGGATGATGTGGAAAGCTTAAGATAGAGAAACTTCCGCTTAAATACCTTAAGCTTTAAAGGCTTAAGCATGTAGGGAAGAAAACCAGATAAGGTTTAAGTTTACAAATCCCGAAACTGCTGGTTACGGTATTCTACTAGTACTCTTCATAACTAAGTTGGAAAATTCTAAGTTTCTTAACCTAATGTTTCATTGAGTTTTGGCTG
>Ga0185307_1001433_pt1 | contig 13270 bp, 8 predicted proteins | sample LHCtaG_FD_128010 | JGI IMG/M metagenome (GOLD analysis project Ga0185307, IMG submission 128010) | Hot spring microbial communities from Little Hot Creek, USA to study Microbial Dark Matter (Phase II) - LHC4sed_matched (SPADES... | ecosystem: Environmental > Aquatic > Thermal springs > Hot... | reverse complement strand
GGACTCTTGCTGAATCCTTCGGTTAACATCCATGTTGCAAGTAACGGTAGTAAAGGGGCTAGTGTAAGCGCCATTAGAATTTTGCTCGGTAGCTGCGTTTCAATCACCAAGGGAAGGGGTGACATCCCCACTTAAAGGATTGCTAAACCTTCCTGGAGGAGCTTAACCGTGCATAATGGAAGCGCCCATCATATGGTTACACTTGCTTGCTAACTCCGCGGGGAAAAGTATCGCTTCGCGGTACCGTATGTCTGCTAGCTGGTTTCTGAAGGAGAGGGTCGCGCTCCAGACACCATAAGGAGTTTCACTTCCGTCAAATTGTTAGTAACTTTTTGTTCTATTTCTGATAATTTTAATTCTAAAGAATATATTAGTAAGCTCATTTCATTTATTTTAGATTTTAATTCTAAAATTTCTTCTTTCAAATATTTAACTTCCTCTATCGTCTGAAGACTTCTTTCTTTTTCTTCTAATTTAAATGCTTCTATATCTTTTATCATGCTGTCTACATTGTTAGAGAGAGTGCTTAGCTTTGAGCCTAAACTGCTAAGTTCTAAATCTAATACTGCTTTTACGTTAGACTGCATTTTGTTAAGTAATTCACTCGTTAATTTTGTAAACTCCTCGTACTGTTCTATCATGGTGCGCCTTTCATCATCTACTAACCTTTTGTTGGTTTCGAGCAGCCGAGCTAGCTTTGAACTCTCTTCTTTGAGTTCAGATATTTGTTTGTTTAAAGTTTCAACTTGTAATTTTAACCCACGAACTCCATCGCTAAGCCTTCGTACGCCAACGGCTAGCGCCGGAAGGATCTCTTCCTCGAGCTCCACGTACTCTATCTCGCTCATTACGTGTAGGAACGCTTAAGGGTCGTTATATTTTAAGCGTCTAGAAAAGGAGAACGCTACCTGTACCGAAGACGCGGTTGCTTGCAGATCACCATCCGCGAGAGAAATGGGCTTCGGCTACAGCTAGAAAAAGCGCCCGCTAGTGGTGGTCACTCCAGCTCGTTTTCCCATCCTTCTCCACCTAGGTCTCTACCGAACTTTATGGCGAGAGCTGCTAGGACCACCGCGGCAACGGTGAGCGCCACGCCGATGTTGACGAAAATGCTGCGGGCTTGGGGTGTCGGCGCCTGCCACGGGTAACCGCCTAGAATGAGCCGTGTGTCGCCCAAAGGTATTGAAAGAGGAGTCCAGTAGAGGATCAGCGCCACGGCTAGAAGTACGATCACTATCAAGGTGGTAGCTCTCATGCGATCACCCTACAAGGGTCCGATCGTCGCGAGACGTTCACTGTTCACGCACCCTGGGACGGCTTCTTCATCCCCGTGGTGTTGGGAGGCAGCGTTATTAAGGGTTTTTCCACAGCGAGAGAATACTTTCAGTAACGTCTCTATCCCGGTGAGCCTTTTCTCCCCCAAAGAGCTTCTTAAGCGTGTGAGCTCCCTGCTTATCGACAGGGAGAAACTCTCAAGCAGGTACGTGCCACCGAAACTCCCTTATAGAGATGAGCAGCTCGCGATACTGAAGAGTTTCCTTAGCGATGTGATGCGAGGCGAAGCTGCTAGCCCCAGAGTAGCTGTTCTGGTGGGTCCAACAGGCACAGGAAAGACATCCAGTGTAATGCTCCTCCACAGGACGCTTATGGAGGAGGGGAGAGAGCACGCTTTTGCTCACATAAACATGAGGATGGCCGGTGATACGCCTTTCCAGCTTTTCGCCGCTCTCTACGAGAGCGTAGCTGGCGCTCCTGCTTCGCGCAGCCTAAGTGCATACGAACTGCTTAAGGAAATTTTTAGCGTGCTCAAGCGGGAAGGGGTGCCAGCCTTACTCGTTTTCGATGAGGTGGAGTTTCACGCAAAAAGAGCTCTCCGCAGCGCGATATACACGTTAACGAGGTTGCATGAGCTGCAGCTCGTGCAAGCAGCTTTGGTTTTTATCGCGAGAAACATGGACTGGTTGAAGCTTCTGGACCCCGCCGAGCGGAGCTCGCTGGGCAACTTTATTGTAAGGTACCCCCCCTACAGCAAGGAGCAGCTCCTGGGGATACTGGCATATAGAGCTCAAGAGGCCTTTAAGAGCGGCGCTGTAGGGCATGATGTACTCAGCTGGCTCGCTGAGTACACGCACGCTTACATGCAGGGTGACGTTCGAAGAGCGCTGGATACGCTCCTGTTAGCAGCGCTGTTAGCGGAGCAGGAGGAAGCCCCTAGGGTGGATGTTCGCCACATCGTGGCAGCCCTTAAACAGACAGAGGTCTTTGTAGCTCCGGCTGACGTGGAGCGCTTGACAGTTTACGAAAAGCTTACGCTGTACGCCGCTCTGCGCGCCTCTAAGGTGAACCCTTACGCCAGACTAAGCGAGGTACGGGAGGAGCTACTCTCTCTCGCCGAGCAGCTGGGTTTGGAGCCCCCAAGCCAGGAGGAGTTCGAAGATATCGTGCAGAGGCTAGTCGACATGGGAGCCCTGCTGGCTGAAGGCCCAGCGAGAATAGCGCCTGCTCCCACTCTTAACGCGGAGGCTGTGGCATCAATCCTCAAGGACTCCGTAAGAAAGGTGCACGTTAGATAAATCTGAGTGGGCCGGGTGATGAGCTACCGTGATAATGGTCGACTATCGGGAGAAAAACAGCGGTGTGGTGGAGGAGCTGGCGAACCTTGGAGCGCCTCTGCGTTTTGAGAAACTGGACGTGGGGGATTACCAGATAGCTGGAGAAGTCGTCATTGAGAGGAAGAGCTGCAACGACTTCGTGTCGTCAATCATCGACAAGCGCCTTTTCGAGCAAGTCCGCTATATGCTCCAGGCGCAGCTTAAGCCCGTCGTCATCGTAGAGGGGGACTTCGCTGAAACATTGGCTTACAGAAGAGTTGGTTACCCTCAAGTTTACGGCGCTATAGCGGCGCTTGTAGACGTGGGAGTATCGGTACTGCGTACAGGCCGCCCAGCAGAGACCGCCTACGCGATCTACTACATTTACAAGCGCCGCGTGGAAGCTCCTAAAAAAGGGTACCTTCAACCGGTGAAAGTGAAGGTAGTGAAAAGCAATAAGAGCATCGAAACTGTTCAGCTTAACATGGTGGCCGCCATACCGGGTATAAGCCGCGAGCTCGCCCACAGGATCTTAATGCACTTCAAGACTCCAAGGAAGTTCTTCAAGGCATCGCCAGCAGAGCTCAGGAGAGTGGAAGGGCTGGGGGAGGCTAGGATAGCCAAAATTTTGGAAGCTCTAGATACGGTGTACCCTCCGGTTTACTTGAGCGAAGGCAACCCGAGCGCCGATGACTCCTGAACCCTACCGGGCGAGCGAGGATACGGTGCTTTTAGCCAAAGCTCTCGAGAGCATCGACGGAAGCTACAGGCTAGCGGGAGAGATAGGCTGCGGAGCCGGTTTCATCACCGAAGTCCTGGCTTCGATGGCAGAAGAGGTTGTCTCGTCCGACATGGATATCGAGGCGGCGAGAGAAACCTGGTCGAGAGCTAAACGAAAGGGGTTTGACTGGAAGGCGCACGTGGTGTGTTGCGACAGGTTGGAAGCAATAAGAGAGGGGGAGGTCTTCCAGCTGACCGCCTTCAATCCCCCCTACCTACCTGATGAAGAGAAAGACGCTGCTACCAGCGGTGGTCCTTCAGGCGTTGAAGTCCCCCTTTCTTTCGTTGAGTCAGCCGTCAGAAGGGTGGCTAGAAACGGGCTTATAGTGCTCCTGCTCAGCTCGCTATCCGATTGGCTACGAGCTCTAGAGGAGTTAACCATAAAGGGGTTTCGCACGAGCGTGCTCTGTGCGAAGAGCGTAGGGCTTTTCGAAGACCTTTTAGTTATCGTAGTTTTACGTTCAGCTCCTAGGAGCTCCGCTGGCGCGTGAGATACCGATCCTTACGGCGAAGCCGTCTAAATCCCAATCTTCCACGAGCTCGCCTCCAACAGCTTCGGCGTTTCCGAGGATCTTCAAATTGGTTGCTCTCACTTCCCTCATGATGTAATCAGCTTTTTCCTCAACAGCCCGGACTACTTCGCTCGGCGCGTAGATCACAAGATCGATAAACGCGTCGACGGGGAGTTTCAACATTTTACGCATGAACTGAACTCTCCTGACGATATCGCGTGCCAAGCCCTCAACTACCTCGGCGGCGCCGAGCTTAACTTCTAGCGCCACGATCGCATCTTCCAGCGCCTCGGCTACGAAGCCCTCTTTCACACTCTCCTCGAACTTCACCATATCCTTCGAGAGTGTGTACTCGCCGCCGCTGGGAGCTCGTAAAGTAGCGAAACCTTTGCTCTCAAGCTCGTGCTTGAGCTGCAGGGCATCAACGGCTTTTAAGGCTTCGACCACTCGCGGGGCTTCCGAGCGAAAAGCAGGCCCTATGATGCTATAGACAGGTTTGATCTCCGTCTTAGAGATCGACCGGGCTTCCAGCGTGGGTAAGACAAGCACTTCCTTGATGTTAGCTTGTGCTGAGACCACTTGGCGCAAGGCTGCTACAGCGCTCTCCACGCTTTTGCTGTCGGTGAACACGTACATGCGCGGTAGAGGCACCCTCAGCTTGATTCCAACTTTCATTCGTGCCGCCCATGCCCGCTCAACGAGCTTCCTCGCGAGCGTCATGTGCTGCTCAAGCTCCTCGTTGACGTACTGCTCGACCGGCTGCGGCCACTCGAGCATGTGAACGCTCTCCGGGTCTCCTTCCACCCTAAAGGACTGCCTGTAGATCCACTCGGTCACGAACGGTATGAAAGGCGCTGCGAGTAGAAGGAACCTCCTCAGCGCGTAATAGAGGACGGAGTATGCAGCGAGCTTATCTGGAGTGTTCTCCTCAATCCAGACTCTCGGTCTCGCTAACCTGATGTACCACCGGCTGACATCCTCAACAATGAAATCTCGCAGCGCCCTTGCGGCCCTATGTAGTTCGTAGTTCTCCAGGTACTTGGTAACCTCCATGGTGAGCCTTTCGACCCGCGATAGGAGCCACCTATCCTCAGGCCGCATAACGTTAAGGTACTTCTCAACCGGGTGTTCTTTCGGGTTGAAGCGGTCGGCGCTCATGTACGTAGAAGCGAAAACGTAAACGTTCCAGAGCACATTAAGATCGTCGAAAACCTCCTCTAGCCCTTTCCACGAGAAGCGAAGGTCTTCCCACACGGTATTGCGCAGCACGTACCACCTCAGCACGTCCCTCCCACCCTTTTCAAACCCCAGGACCTGGTCAGGCGCTACGTAGTTGCCAAGCGACTTATGCATCTCCCTACCCTTTTCGTCTAGCACAAAGCCGTGCATCACCACGCGCTTGTAGGGCGTCTCCCCGAAAGTGAGCAAGCCGCATCGCATTAGCGAGAAGAACCACCCAGCTATCTGGTCGTGACCCTCCACGATCACGTCTACCGGTTTTATTCGCTCGTAGAGCTCCTTGTTGAAAGGGTAACCCAGCGAGGCGTAGAAAGCCACACCCGAGTCGAGCCACACGTCTAGGACGTCCTCGATCCTCCTCATAACCCCCCCGCACGCGGGACACGCGAACGTGACACCGTCGATCCAAGGCCTATGCAAGTCGGGTAGATTCAGCTTTCTGCCAGCTAGCTCCTTGAGCTCCTTTAGCGACCCGACCACTACTCTTTTACCGCACCTTTCGCACACCCATATCGGAGCCGGAGTACCCCAGTACCTCTGCCTCGAAATAACCCAGTCTCTTAGCCCTTCAATCCAGCCTCGGAAGCGAGCGGTGCCGGCCCACTCGGGTATCCACAGTACTCGCTGGGCTTCCTCGAGGAAGCGTTCCTTAAGGTGCGTCACTCTGATGTACCACTGGGGGGTCGCTCTTAATAACAGAGGCGTTTTACACCTCCAGCACACGGGGTAGCGGTGGCTAATCCTCCCTTCATGGAAGAGGTAGCCCTTCGCCTTGAGATCGAAGATTATTTCTGCGTTCGCCTCCCATACGCGCTTTCCCGCGTACTTGCCAGCCTCCTCCGTGAAAAGCCCTCCATCGTCTACAGGGGATAGCACTGGCAGACCGTACCTCTGTCCGACCTCAAAATCCTCCTCACCGTGTCCCGGTGCGCAGTGGACGAGCCCAGTTCCCTCCTCGGCGCTCACGTACTTATCCGAGAGGACTACTTTATGCGCCACTCTCCTCTGAGTCTCGATCTCGTCCTCGAGCGGGTGCTTGTAACTCAAGTTCTCGAGCTCCTTACCCCTCACGCTGCCGATAACAGAGTAACTTGTTATTCCCGCATCCCTCATAACAGCCTCCAACCTAGCCTTGGCTACCAGCAGCTTCTCACCTTCAACTTCGATCCACACGTACTCGAAATCGGGATGGACCATAACTGCCACGTTCGCCGGTAGGGTCCAGGGCGTTGTTGTCCAGATCAGCAGGTAGTGCCCTGGCTTACCGTCCACAGGAAACTTCACGTAGATTGAGGGGTCCGTGACGACCCTGTATTCGGTTACCTCGTAGTCGGCCAGCGCCGTCTCGCAGCGAGGACACCAATGGACAACTTTCAACCCTCGCTCGAGAAGGCCTGTTTCCTCAGCTCGCTTAACCAGCCACCAAGCGGATTGAATGTACTCGGGGTTTAGCGTCATGTACGGTCTAACCCAGTCTAGCGAGACGCCGAACTCCTCGAACCATCTTGTCATTGAGTTTGCGTTCCTAAGGGCGAACTCCTTACACCTTTCTACGAATTCATCTACTCCGTACTTTTCTATGTCTTTTTTAGTTTTGAATCCTAACTCCTGTTCCACCTTTACTTCGATCGGCAACCCGTGGCAATCGTAACCGGGCTTGTCTACAACGCAGTAACCTCGGGCCCGGCGGTACCTTACGATGACATCCTTCAGTATTTTGTTCCATAGTGTACCTATGTGCGGCGTATCGGAAGAGGGGTATGGAGGTCCATCTAAGAAGTAAAACTTACTAGCATTGCTAAGAGATTCCCTAATCCTTTCGTATACTTGATTCTGCTTCCAGTGCTCTAGAATAGTTTTTTCCAAGATCTTAGGTCTGTATTCCTGTTCTAGAGGTCGCACACACGTTAAGCTCTCCTCCACAAAGACGCTGCACCATACCTCGCTTTTAACCCGTTCGCTGGGTCCCGCAGATAATGGCGTTCACCGGACCTACCCCTCTTTACGGTAAAATAAACCTTACGCAGAGTTTTGGAATTCTATTGCAAGCGCGAAACCTTCTGCTGTCTTGCCTGAAGATTTTCAAAGTCTTCTATGCAGCATCCCGTTGGACCAGGCTCTTTCTCTCAGCTGTGTTATCCGCCCCGTGGAGGTCTGTTGTATCCAAGCAATCGCGCGAAAGCTATTTACCCCCCTTTGCGTGGTGCTCGGTGGGCCGGTAGCTCAGCCTGGGAGAGCGTCCGCTTCGCAAGCTCCCGCCGAGGCAGCCGAGAGCGCGGGAGGACCCGGGTTCAAGTCCCGGCCGGTCCACTATTACTAACGCCGCTTTCGCACTTAGCAACGGTTTTTACCGGCTCTTAACCCCCCATTGTTGTGGACATAAGAAGCCTTAAGGAGGACCCAGGGTTAGCGGGAGCAATCAGGGAGCTTCTGAACTTAACCCTCAGCAAGGATTTTGTGGATCGAAGGTTTTTCAGGAAGATTACAGTCGAAGACCCGAACTTTGACCCTATGCTCGCTCTCGCTTGTGTAGAAGGGGGTAGAGTTACAGCCGCGGCTATTGGTGTCATGAGGACAAAAGAGCCTAGGCAAGTTGTGGAGCAGCAGAAAAGCGTCGCTTGGATCAAAGCTTTAGCAGCCGTTCCCGAAGCCAGGGGAACTATCAAAGAGCTTGTGGAGATCCTTGAAAAAGAGTTCGCGAGGGAGGGGAGGCGGCATGTGAGAATTTCGGACTATGCGAGCTGGTACCTCACTCCAGGTGTAGACTTAGAATACGACTGGATGCTTTCGTTGCTCACACAGGCAGGTTACAGGAAGGTTGGAGAAGCTGTTAACTACGAGGTCGATATGAGCTTATTCTACTACCCAGAAAGAGTTAAGGCGCTAGCATTGGAGCTGCACAGGCGTGGCGTGGAAATTAGGAGAGCTAGCTCAGGTGAGCGCGAACTCATCGGGAAGTGGGTCGAGGAGAAGTTCTCAACCTTCTGGCGCGTAGAGACAGAAATGGCTCTCGCAGCTGAAGACGGGGGCGTCCTGGTAGCAGAGTCCGATAGAAACGTTGTAGGCTTCTCTGCCTACGGCGCGCTGCGGCCCGACTTCTTCGGTCCCATAGGAGTCGATCCAGGCGCTAGAGGAAGGGGCATTGGAACAGTCCTGCTTTTTGATACGCTAACGTTGATGAGAGGGGAGGGCGTGCGCGTAGCGACAATACCTTGGACGACACACTTGACATTTTACGCTCAGATACCTGGGGTTTACAGGGTGAGATCCTTCGCGGTGCTAGCTAAGAACCTACCATGAGCGAAGCAGGAGTTGATGAAGCCGGTAGGGGGCCAATCATAGGCCCTCTCGTAATAGCATGCGTGGTGCTCGACGGTGCTAGTCTGGCGTTCCTTCGTAGCTATTTGAGAGATTCGAAAGAGCTCACACCACGAGCACGTTCTAGGATCTACCGGCTGATAGAGTCAGCAGCAGAGGAAATCAAGGTTAAGGTCTTAGAGCCGCGCGAGATAGATCAAGCTGTTAAAGGCTTTGAGCGCGGTCTGAACGAACTGGAGGCTGTAGCGACAGCCGAGCTAATCGACTCCCTCGAACACCACGTTGAAACCGTCTACGTGGACTCTCCCGATCCCTTGCCGGACAGGTACGCGGAGATGATCAGGTCGCGCTTACGGCGCGCAACGGCGTTAGTGGTAGCAGCTAATCATGCTGAATCGTTGTTCCCGCACGTAGCTGCCGCGTCGATAGTCGCTAAAGTCGAAAGGGATCGCACGATCGAGGAGCTCAAACGCGAGTACGGGGACTTCGGTTCAGGCTACCCCTCTGATCCGAAGACAAGGCGCTTCATCCAGCAGCTAGCCAGCCAGCGGCGGGAGCTCCCGCCCATAGTTAGGAGAAGCTGGAAAACATTGGACAAGCTCGCGCACCTAGGCTAAGCTGCCGGTTTCAGAAGTTTATCTACGCCGACCTCCTCGACCCGCCCTTCCCTCAGAACCGAGACTCGCCTACCCTCAAGTGCTGCGGCCAGCACTAGCGCTGCGCTCAATAAGCCGTCGTCTGAGTCCACAGCTACAACATCCGCTCTAGCCATAGCCGCCCTAACCTCGTTTACCAGCCCGTCAAGCGACACGCTCTTGAGGGTTAGAACTTCGATCGCCGGAGGCCTCAGCCCGAGACTTCTAAGTTTGCCCCTGATTTCTCTAGCTAATGTACCATCCCCTTTCCTGCTGACAAGCACAACTAGCTGAGGATGGTAATGGCGCACCAGCTCTACAACATTACTTACATCCGCCTTAACGGGCGCCATCAACCTAACGCGCATTGAGGCCCACTCGAGCACAATACTTCTGACATAGGCTGTGACCTCCTGAACGTAGCTTTGCGAGAACTTCGTGTAGACGGAAAGAGGTTTCACAAAAAGCGTGATGCCGCAGAACTCTTGCCCCGCGGGCTTGATCAGCAAGCGTGTCTGGGCATTGAAGGGTCGACCACCCCCTTTACTGTAAGTGAAACGAACTTCGTAGAAAGGAACTCCTTCCTCAGAGACCTTCGCCAACGTTACACCGGTCACAACTCTCTCAATGCCATGCTCTTCCTCCCTTAACCTCTCCACTAGGTACTCAGCAAATTGTGACACCCTATCGGCTGATACCCTAGCGGGAATCTCGACCCTCCACTCGCCGCCGACGATTTCCGCTTCAAGCCTCCATTTCCTGCTCAGCGAAGGCGTGGCGTAAGCAGAAGCCCTCATCGCAGGCACAAGCGCTGCTGCCGCCGAGGAGAGTACAGAGAGTAGGACTACGGTTGCTAGGTCCGAAAGACCGGTTTTCACGTCCACAGGGATGCTGGCGCCCGCCGCTTGAAGCACTCGGAACCCAGCCACTCCAGCGAGGTAACCGAGAGAGCCTCCAACGAAGCCTAACAGGACAGCTTCCAAGAGAAAGACCAGGAGTATGTGCGTGGGGTTCATCCCTATGGAGGCCATTGTGAAGATCTCCCTCCTCCTCTCGTACACCGACGACAGTACGACAGATGCCACGTTGAAGAATACGAGCGCTATCGGTAACAGCGCTTCTCCGCCTCTGAACTCTACGCGCGAACCCACGTAGTAGACGCGCAAGAAGTCCCCAGCGGGTCTCGCCGCTACCACGTACCCAGCCTGGAGCACCAGCCTCCTCGCCAAGTTCTGCAAATCGGTCGGGCTTCCGGTTTTCGCGTACACCCTCGTCACCCTCCCTCCCAGCTTCAGCGCCGTTGTGACTGGCAGGAGTAGGATCTCGTCGGAGTGAGCGGGGCCCGTGCTCCCGTCTGGGTACACAGCTTGAGGTAGGAAGTCGTAACCCCCGATGTCCTTCAACCGCCCCAGCGCCGCTGGATCAAAGAAGCCCACGACCTCCAGCTTGACGCCGGAAACATCGATCGTATCACCCAAGCTGATCCCCGCGTCCTTCCACGTCGAGCTCACGATCACAGCATCGCTTCGAGACGTCAGCGCACCCAACGCGCCATCAGGCTTTACCACACTCGAAAGGTCTACAGGGGAGTAGCCGCCGATGGCTAGGAAGGCCCGAATCGCTCTGCCGGCTATGTAAGCGTATGGCTCGGCGCGCGGTTGGCTCTCCACCCTCAAGCCAAACTCCTCGACTTCCGGTTGGGATGATGCGAAGAGAACGTCGGTCAATGTCAACCTCTTCTGGCTGAATGCCAGTAGTGCATTATCGACACCGAGAGGGCTCTTCGCCGATGTCACAAGCTCGCGCGAGGAGACCACGTAGCTGACCGATGAGAGGTTCGTGACGGCTGTAGCCATCGCGGCGATCGATAGTAGGGCTAAGCCGGTTCGGAAACCTCTCCTCCTGAGGTTCCTAGCGGCGATAGAGAGCGCCGACGCCGCTGCGGCGAAGACTGGAAGTCCCTTCTCGCTTCTAACTCCCTCTAGGAGGTACGGCAAGAGCAGCAAGGCGACTAATGCGAAGAAGCTCACGTAGATACCGAAGAACAGCTCCATCGCACCGACCTCCGAAATCCCGGGGTAAGTCAAGTAAACTAGAATCCCCAGAGCCACTAAGAGTACCGTACTAATAGCTGGCCGCTTCGAATCGTCCTCAACAACAAGCGCTGTGAGACCGAGGGAGGAAAGGAGTAGCAGTAGGAAAAGAGCTGGCAGGCTCGCTGGGGCTGTCACGTACAGCTCGTTTAATCTGTTCATCGCGTTCTGCAGAATTGAAACCGCTTCTTGCGATAGCACAACAGCAAGCTCTGGCTTGGAGGACTCGGCTTCGGCTGCATTGCTGAGAAGCTTAGAAGCTTCCTCCACAAACTGTCTCGTTAAACCTGCGTAGAAACCTCGCTTCTCAACCCAAACCAATCGAGCTCTCGCTTGCGCCAGAGCTCTCGTGCCTGCTTCCAGCGAGCTAGCTGCTGCTTGAGCAGCTAGCTCGAAATCCTCGTACATCTGACCCGGACTTGCGTTCAGAACGCGCTCTAGCTTCGCAGCTCCGTCGATCGAGCATCTCAGGAGGATTGGAACGCCGGCCGGTACCACGAACGTGTTGCCCTTCAGGTTAAGTGCGAGCATCAACTCAGCGTCGCGCCACGAGTACTTGAGCGCGTAGGGTCCTTCGAGCCCTTCCAACGGTTCGATGGTCACCTCAAGGCTCGGTAAGCTTGGCGCACCAGCCTTCGGCATGGGCGTCCTTAGGATGTAAAGCGCTCCTTTCAGCATCCTCAGCGAGACGGTCTGGATCCCCGGCTGCAGAACGCCCAAGTCGACAGCCACTGGGACGTAGGGGTTCCGCGCGTCTAGGATTGGCCCGTATACGGTAGCTCGGTAGCCCGCAGGCAGCACGAAGCTCAGCGTAGACGCGTTGCTGCGGACGTAAAAACTCGATCTATCGCTCTTCACGTAGAAGCTAAGCTCCTCCTCCGCCCCTTGGAGCACCACGATGATTCTACTAGCTGGCTTCACGAAGAATTCGAACGACTCGCTGTCGATCGTTTTCTCTCCCACTTCTAAGCTCACTTGCAGGGCGAGCAGGTGGGTTCCGTCGGTGTACGCCGGAACTTTCATCTGCAGCCTGTGCGCAAGCTTAGCCGGTTCGTCAGAAGCAAGAAGCTGCATCTCGAGAGAGCCCGAAGCCAGTACTCTTGTAGCGTTCAAGTCGACGAGCTGCCACCGTAGAACCGCTGTTCCAGAGGCATTTGCAGCGTCGTTAATGAGCCATACTTCAGCTTCGAACGTCGAGTTTGGCTCGTACATTACGCGGTAACCGTCGACGCTGAAGTCTCCTCCCCATAACAGCGCCACCTTAACCGGCTTGAAAGCGTCCGCTACGGCGTAGTAAGCCAGCTTCGGCACGCCGAAGTAGTCGACAACTGAGAAGGAGATCGCAGGGAAGCAGTCTTTGAAGAGGAAGACCGCAAGTCCCGCTGTCGCGTTGAACTTCAAGGTACGGTACCTTGCTATGGCGGTCTTCAACAGGACAGCCTGGTAGCGCTGGCTAGCCTCCACGTAATCCTTCAGGCTCGGGTACTCCTCAGGAAAGCCGTAGGGGATCCTCACGTAGCCGCTCGCCCAGTAGAAGCCGCGGTAAGCGAACTCGAAGTACCAGTCGTCGCCTTGCTTCGCAGGCCACTTTGGAAATCCCACCACGTTCCAGAAAGGTGAATCGAGGGAGGGTAGGGACTGGGCCCCGAACTCCGTCGGGAACGTAGACGCATCTTTAAGGAAATCAACCCACACGCCACTAAACCAGCCATGGTAAACGTGCTGATCCTCGTAGCCGCTACCTTTTATCACGGGTCGTCCCTGCGAGTCCAGCGAAGCGATAAGAGAAGCCAGCGTGTAGTCGAGATCGCGGTTCACCCCCATCCGGTATAGATCGCCCATCCACTCGCTCGCCCAAGGTGGCTCGTTGTGAACCGCCCATATCACAACGCTAGGGTGGTTGTAGAGGAGGAGCACCATTTCCGTGTACTGCCCCTGCACCTTTTCTAGGAAGCGCCCGTAGTCGGTCGAGCTCAGCCTAGCGGCGTAAGCCCATATAAGAGGCCCGTCAGCCTGCACGACCAAGCCCAACTCGTCAGCAAGCTTGTAGAAATCCGGAGGCTCGACGTGGGCGTGGACGCGCACGAAGTTCGCGTTAGCCT
>Ga0185307_1001431_pt1 | contig 13285 bp, 14 predicted proteins | sample LHCtaG_FD_128010 | JGI IMG/M metagenome (GOLD analysis project Ga0185307, IMG submission 128010) | Hot spring microbial communities from Little Hot Creek, USA to study Microbial Dark Matter (Phase II) - LHC4sed_matched (SPADES... | ecosystem: Environmental > Aquatic > Thermal springs > Hot... | reverse complement strand
CGCCCTCATGCACGGGTGGAGGAGGGCCGACGGGATCTCCCCGGAGGAGGCGGCAAAACTCCCCGAGCCCAAGATTTACGACGCCCAGCTCCGGGTCTGTTACTACCGGGCCGACTAGATATTTTTCAAAGGATTTGCCCGGCGAGGTGTCTGTAGTAAAAGGGATCCCTCTTGGAGAGGTGCTCCCCCACAAGCCTCCCGAGAATCCTGCTGGTAATTCGATGGGCCAACCGGTTCAGCTCTTCAAGTTCTCCCCAGCTGAGGGAACCCCACTTCCTCCTCGCCTCTAGGAAAACCTCAAACTCCTCCCTCTCCCTTGGGGGGAGGGCCTCCAAAATTTCTTGATTAGAGTCGGCCAGCAAGCGTTTCCTCACCAAAATTTCCGCCCTAAAGGCGTGTCTGGCGGCATGGTAGGCGGACGAAAGAGCCTCTTTGGGGTCCCCGCGTTGCGCACAGTTCTCCGAGGAGAGAGCCAGGGCGTAAAGGGCAAGCTGGAGCAGCCTCCTCCGGGTGAACGCCGTTGGGCGAACTTTTACGCGTTTGAAGAACCCAGAATCGTAGAGGGTTTTTCCCCTGCACATGAGGAGAATGCCCGGGTCTCCCTTCCTGAGCTCGCGCAGGAACTCCGCCTTGGTCATGATGGCGGGGGAAAGCGGGGGACGAGCCATCCTCCTGATTTTTTCCTCCAGTTCCCCGTCCGCGCGGCTGAGGACCACCAGCACGTCCACATCGCTCAGACCCTCCACGAAGTCCTCCTCCCTCGCAGCGGAACCGAAGACGACCACCGCCTCTATCCCCCTGAGGCCCCTGAGCGATCCCCAGAACCTCTCCGCCAGCCTGTGGACCATCCTTCTCTGGGTGGAGTATATTTTGTGCGGTTCCCACCAGTCTATGGAGACCTCCCGCCTGCCCGGTTTTTATAAACTCACCCCAGAGGAGAGGCTGCGGAAAATCAAGGAACTGGCGGGCCTGACGGAGGAGGAAGTGGAGGTCCTGAGGTCGGGGGGCCTCCCGCTCCACTGCGCGGACAAGATGATCGAGAATGTGGTGGGGATTTTCCCCCTTCCCCTCGGCATCGCGGCCAACTTCCTCATCAACGGCAGGGATTATCTCGTGCCGATGGTGACGGAGGAGCCCTCGGTGGTGGCGGCGGCGTCTAACGGCGCCAGATTGGTGAGGGAAGGCGGGGGGTTCAGGGCTAGGGTGCTGGGGTCCGTCATGATAGGCCAAATCCACCTCCTCGGGGCGAACCCGCAGGCCTCAGAGAGGGTGCTGGCGGAGAAGGAGAAGATCTTGGAGGAGGCCAACCGGACCAACCCTACCCTGATTCAAGCGGGCGGAGGGGCGAGGGACCTCGAGGTCAGAAACTTGGGGGAGGTTCTGGCGGTTCACCTGCTCGTGGATGTCAGGGATGCCATGGGCGCGAACGCCGTGAACACCATGTGCGAAGCCGTGGCGCCCCTGCTCGAGGGCATAACCGGAGGCAGAGCCCTGCTGAGGATCCTCTCCAACCTGGCGGTTCACCGGCTCACCCGGGCGGAGGCCGTCGTCCCCAAGGAGGTGCTCGGGGAGGAGACGGTGAGGGGAATAGTCAAGGCAACCGAGATAGCGAAGAAGGACCCCTACAGGTGCGCCACCCACAACAAGGGGATCATGAACGGAATCATCGCCGTCGCCCTGGCCACGGGGAACGACACGAGGGCCCTCGAAGCGGGCGCGCACTCCTACGCCTCACTGGGCGGCTACCATCCCCTGACGGAGTGGGAGGAAACCCCGGAGGGCAACCTGTACGGAAGGATAGAGCTCCCTCTCGCCGTCGGAACCGTGGGGGGAGCCACCTCCCATCCCGTGGCGAGGATCTGCAGGAAAATCCTAGGGATCAGGACGGCGGCGGAGCTGGCCGAGGTCATGGCCTCGGTGGGGCTGGCCCAGAACCTAGCGGCTCTAAGGGCGCTCGTTTCCGAGGGGATCCAGAGGGGGCACATGCGGCTCCATGCGAGGGCGCTGGCGCTCGCCGCGGGGGCGACCGGCGAGGAGGCCGAGGAGATAGCGAGGAGGATGGTGGAAGAGGGGGAGGTAACGCTCGAAAGGGCAAAGGAGCTGAGGAGGAATGCCTGAGATCTTCGGGGTCCCGCACTTTCACTTTGATTTCGAGTGGTGGAAGACGAGGGAGGGGTACGCCAAGGACGCGCTGGAGATCTTGAGGAAGGCCGTCGAGCTGCTGGAAAAGTACCCGGAATTCAAGTTTACCATAGACACCGCCACGGCCGTCGAGCCGGCGCTGGGGGACCGGGAGCTGGTGGAGAAGCTGAAGAAGTTTGCCGGGGAGGGGAGGGTGGAGTTCGTGGGGGGAACGCTTGCGGCCCCCGACGAAAACCTTCCTTGCGGGGAGGCCTTGGTGAGGCAGTTCCTGATGGGCAAGAAGTTCCTGCGGGAAAAGTTCGGCGTGGAGTGCACCACGGGATGGCTGATAGACGAGTTCGGCCACACCCTCCAGCTCCCGCAAGTCTTGAGGAAGTGCGGCTTCACCTCCGTCACCTTCGGCAGGGGCTTTAGATGGTTCGAACGCCGGCCCGTGGATTTCAGGTGGGTGGCACCGGACGGCAGCGAGATACTGGCGCACTGGCTCTCCCTCAGCTACACGGGCTTCTTCCCGCTGGAGCCGAATAAGGGGAGCAGGATGGTGAGGTATGAAAGGGAGCTGAAGACGCACATCGGGTGGGAGATCTCACCCACGGGCCACTTCCTCTTCCCGATGGGTGGGGACTTCACCGCACCCAGGGAAGAGTGGCTTGAGGCGGTGGAGGCTTGGAACCAGCGGAACCACCCGAAGGTGAGGCTGGCCGTCCCCAGCGAATTCTTCCGGGAGGTGGAGAAGGAGCGGGAGAAGCTGCCCACCTTCAGCGGGGAACTCAATCCCGTCTTCACGGGGACCTACGAATCCAGAGAGAGGGTGAAGAAGCTCTGCAGGGAAACGGAGGCCCTGCTCCTAGACACGGAGAAGCTCTCCTCTCTGTCCGCGCTGCTGGGGGGAGAATACCCGAATCTGGAGGAGGAGTGGCGGAACCTCCTGATAAACAACCACCACGACCTCATCACGGGGACCGGGACGGATGTGGTCTACAGAAACACGCTGCTGAGGTACCACTCCAGCCTGAGGGGGGCGGGTGAAAAACGGCTGCAGGCGCTGGACCACCTTTCCTCCCTCGTGCGGACGGGGGATGGGGGCAAGCCCCTGCTGGTGTTCAACACCCTTTCCTGGTCGAGGAAAGCCCTCGTGGAGGTGCAGGGGATGTACCGAGTCTTCGCGCGCGGAGGGGAGCTCCCCTGCCAGTACTCGGAGGGGAGGACCTTCTTCCTCGCCGAGCTCCCCCCCATGGGGTACTCCCTCTTCCACCTAAGGGAGGGCGAGAGCAGGATTTTCGAAACGGATCTGCGCGTGAGGGGAACCTCCCTGGAGAACACGTTCTACCGAGTGAGGGTGGGTCCACACGGAGTGCTTTCGGTTCTTGATAAGGAGGAGGGGAGAGAGCTCATCGACGCGGGAACCTTCTCCGGGGGGGAGCTGCTGGTGGAGGAGGATGTGGGAAATCTCTGGACCATCTGCAGGACGGGGAGGAGATGGAAGGACTCCTATCCCACCGAGGTGAGGGTCACGGAGCGCGGTCCCATTAGGGCGACGGTGGAGATCTCTGGGAAGCACCACGGGATGCACCGGGTTCAGAGGGTGAGCCTCTACTCCGGCATCAAGGGGGTTTTCTTCGAGACGCTCATCGACTTCAGGGGCAGGGATTGCAGGGTGAGAGCGCTCTTCCCGCTGAAACCTAGGGGGAAGGTCCTGCACGAGGTCCCCTTCGGTCATGTGGAGAGAGGAAACGGGATCTGGCCTGTGCAGAACTGGGCGGGCATCCGGGAGGGGGAGTTCGGCGTCTACCTCGTCAACAGGGGTATACCGTCCTGCGAGGTCAGCGGCAACCTACTCTCGCTCGGGCTCATGAGGAGCGTCTCGGTCCTCTCCTTCCCCCTTGCCCTACACGTGCTCAGGAATTTGGGGGATATAGTGAGAACCCTGCTGAGGGGGACCTTCCTCACCCTGCGCGGGTACAGGTATTTCGAGGAGTACATCATGAACCACCATTACCTGACGATCCGGGAGTACGCTTCCCGCGGGCCGCCGGTGGAGATGAAGGGAGGGGTGACCGTTCCCGACCACCTCTACCCCTACCTCACCAGCTGGAGGGAATCGGACGCCTGGGAGCGGGGCAGACACGTTTTCCACTACATGCTCTTCTCTCACAGGGGAGGGATCGAGGAGGCCGCTAGGAGGGGGATGGAATTCAACTTCCCACCCATACCCCACCTCACCGCCGCGCACGGGGGGAGGCTCCCGCCGGAGAAGGGCTTCCTCACCCTTTCCCCCCCGAACGTGCTCCTGGTCGCCCTCAAGCGGGCGGAGAGGGGAGAGGGCCTGGTGGCCAGAATCTACGAGGCGTCCGGCAGGGGGGTGAGCTTCAAGCTCACCCTAGCGTGGCCGGTCAGAAAGGCCCGGAAGGTTTCGATGGATGAAAGCGAGACGTACGAGACGCTCGATGCCTCCGGCAGGCAGGTCTCGGGGAGGCTGGCCCCGCACGAGATCTGCACCATCCTCCTCGAGGTGGGCCCGTGAGGGAAGAGGTTTTCAAAAAACCTTCTGCCGAGAGGGTTTTGGCGGGGGGAACTTGGTTCTTGCTGGCCTTCTTCCTGGCCGGCCTGCTCCCCTTCGTCATCGTCACGCTGGGAAGCCGGGTCTACGGCCCGGCTGGCTTTGAGTACTACACCACGGGATGGGCCGTCACCGCTCTCTCCGAGCTTGCGGCCATGGGGCTCGGGTCCACCTATGTGAGGCACGTTTCCGAGGCACATGAAAGGGACCCGGAAGAGGCGAGGGTGGTTGCGGCGAACGCCACCCTTCTCATGGTTTTCATTGGACTTCTCATCTCGGGGGTTTTCTTCTCCCTCCTCTTCCTTCTCGTTCACGCTCCCGGAGACAGGCTGGCGCTTTCCCTGATCGGGGCGAGCCTCCCCATCATCTACCTCAAGGACTCCCTGGTCTCCATGCTTTCGGCCATGCACAGGTTCGACCAAGCTTCCTTCGTGCTCTTCATAGGCAACCTCGCCCTTGTCGGGGTTGGCGGTTTCCTGTTGCTCTTCTTTAAATCTTCAGAGTACGCCCCCTTCCTGACCCTCACGGTGGTGGGGTTCTCCGTTTTCGCCCTCCTGAGCACCATTCATTTCTTCAGGAAGACCTCTCCATACCCCCTCCGTTCCCTCTTCGACCTCTCACTTCTCGACCGCAGGGTGCTTTCCGGGTTCCTCAGGTCCTCCGTCTGGATCACCCTCTCCAACCTAGCCTCCTATGGAATTACCCTGCAGGCGTCAATTTTCCTCGTCAAGATGTTGATCTGGGATAGGGCATTGGTAGGGATCTACGGGGTGGCGGCCCAGTACGCATGGTCGATGGTCGTGGTCACCTGTATGGCCGGCCCCCTAGTTCCGGAGCTGGCGAGGGCCAAGGAGAGGGAGGACAGGTCCCTCATAGAGGAGTCCACCCGGACGGTGATGAAGTGGACGTTTGGAATGGGGATACTGATGATAGTTCTGTATCTTGTGGTGGCGGAGCTCGCCCTTTTCACCATCAACGGCCCCGAGTACGTGAGCGGAAGGGTCCCGCTCATGCTGCTCAACACCGGGATGGTTCTGTACGGCATGTCCACGGTGTTCGCCCAAATTCTGGTGGGGTTGGGGAGGGAGGAGAGAGCCGGCCTGATCTTCGGCCTTTCCCATCTGCTCTTCGTCTACGCCTCCTTGGTGCTCGTCCGTCACGCGGGCCTGAATTCCGTGCCCCTTTCGCTCCTCCTCTCCTCCTTCCTCTCTCTGACCTTCCTTCTCAGGGCCGCCCTCTCCACTCTGGGCGTGGGATGCGACTGGAAGCTCATCCTGAGGACGAGTTTGGCCGGGGGTTTCAGCGCGGGCCTGTGCCTCGCCCTCGTCCCGAGCTGGACGGCCTTCTCCAGCAGTGCTCAGGCCTTCCTCCCATGGATAGGCTGGAGCGCGGCCTCCATCGCCCTTTACTTCTTGTTGCTCGTCTTCTGGGGCCAGTACGACGACTCCGACTACAGGATGATAGAAAAAACCGCGGGAAGCCTGCACCCAGTACTGGTTCCGTTGTCCCAGACCGCAACAAGGGTGATGAAAAAAATCTCCTCCCTCAACCCCTTCCTCCGCCGCTTCTAGAATTTTCTCCTTTAAAAGGAGGGTTCCTCCAATTATAAACGTGGGAAGCGTTGCCTACTTGGTGAGCTTCGACAAGTCGGGCAGGAGCCTTTCGGGCTGGCACTACTCCAAGTTACGCGAGCTAGGTGCTGAGCGGATCCAAAAATCTGTCTTGAAGGTGAGAGACATTGACCAAGCCAAGCAAACGATGAGATTGCTGAAAGAATCGGGTGTTCAGGAGATACGTGTCTTCAAGGTGATCGATGTAACGGGCTACGTAGGTACGTAGTCGGGACTACGTAGGTACGTTACGTATATACGTAGTCGGTAACAACAGCCGGAGGACACGTACATAGTAACAACAGCCAAAGGCTACCTAGGTGCGTTACGTATATGCGTAGCCTCGTGCAACCGCCGAGAGACTACGTAGGTACGTTACGTATATGCGTAGTCCAGTAACAGCATGCTGCCGGAAGACTACGTAGGTACGTTACGTATATGCGTAGTCATGCGCGGGACTATTCGGGTGCATTACGTATGCGGATCATGAAGGCGCACCCGAGGACTACGTAGGTACGTTACGTATATACGTAGTGCGCAGCATGCGGGGACTAAGGTAACGTGGTAACAACAATCCGAACTACGTAGGTACGTTACGTATATACGTAGTCGTGAACATGCCGGAAAACTGCGAGGTCCACGAGTTAGAAACCGGAGATTCTACCTCACCTCTTCGAACCCCCCCTCCCTCGTGTACATCCTCACGCGCTTGAAGCCACGAATTCCGCTTGCGAGCTTCCTCATGAATTCCCTGCTCGGGCTCTCCAGAGCTTGGAAGGAGGGGTCCAGGGTCGTGAGATTCCTGAACTGCAGGAGGCACACATTTGCAGCCTGACCCCTCAGATCCTCGGCCCACCTCTCCACCACCTCTGCCTGGGCCGTGAGCGTGGGGACGAGGGTGAGCCTAGCCTCCCAGTCGGCCACGCCCGAGGCAAGCTCCAGCGAGCGCCTCACCACATCCGTCAAGCCCGCAAACCCCCCTCCCACGACCTTCCTGTAAAGGGCCTCATCGCTCAGGGGTGCCTTCACATCCACCGCCAGGAAATCCAGATGGGGAATCAACCTCTCGAGTGCCCGCGGCAGAACGGCGTTGGTTTCCAGACCCACTGCCATCCCCTCCTCCCTGCAGGCCCGTGCTAGCTCCACGCAGGCATCCACCTGCAGGAGGGGCTCGCCGCCCGAAAGCATCACGGAGTCTATCAGCGGCCGGAATCTCCTGAGCTCCGAAAGGAGGAGGGAAACCTCCACTTCCCTCCCGCCCGCGGGGTCGATGGCCGGCACGTTCTGGCACCACGGACACCTCAGGTTGCATCCTTGGGCAAAAACCGTCACGCAGGGCCTCCCCGGCCAGTCCCAGTAGGACTGATCGAAACCCGCTATCCTTATCTTCATTCGAGGGAGGGGAGATATTCCAGTCTCTCCCCAAACTCCTCCTGCTTCCCTACGTGCCAGTTCTGGACCGGGCGGTAATAACCCACTATCCTCGAATAAACCTCGCAAGGCTTGCCGCAGACCGGACACTTCCAGCATTCACCGCTCAGATACCCGTGCTCCATACAGATGGAGAAGGTTGGGGTGAGGGTGTAGTAGGGTATGGCAAAGTTCTCCGCTATCCTCTTCACGAGAGAGCGGCATGCGGAGGGGTCGGGGGAACCCCCCAGAAAGGCGTGGAAAACCGTCCCCCCATTGTATAAAACCTGGAGGTCCTCCTGGTGCCTGAGGGCCTCCGAGAGGTTGCTCGTGTAGCCCACCGGGAGCCAGGTGGAATTCGTGTAGTAGGGCACCTTCTTGCCGGCCGTCTTTATCTTTGGATACCTCTCCCTGTCGAGTCTGGCGAGCCTGTGGCTCGCGCCCTCGGCCGGGGTGGCCTCCAAGTTGTACAGGTTGCCCGTCTCCTCTTGGAACTCCTTTATCCTTTCACGTATGTGCTTGAGAACTTTGATTGAGAACTCCTTCCCCTCCCTCGTCTCTATCCCCTCGCCCAGAAAGTTGAGGCAGGCCTCGTGCATCCCGATGATCCCCAGGGTCGAGAAATGCCAGCGCAGGGATCCCAAGTACCTCGCGCTGAAGGGGAGGAGGCCGTTCCTCAGGAGCCTCTCCACCATTTGGCGCTTGATCTCCAGGCTCTCCTTGGCGAGCTCCAAGAGCCTGTCTAGCCTCTCAAAGAACTCCCCTTCCTCCTTGGACAAAAAGCCTATCCTCGGCATGTTTATCGTGACCACCCCCACGCTTCCGGTTTTATCGGCGTACCCGAAGAACCCGTACCTCCTGTAGAGCTCCCTCAGATCGAGCTGGAGCCGGCAACACATCGCCCTGATCTCCTGGGGGTTCAGGCCGCCCCTTATGCAGTTCTGGAAGTAGAAGGAGCCGAACTTGGAGGTTACCCTGAACAGGAGATCCGCCACCTCAGATTCCCAGGGGAAGTCAGGGGTGATGTTGACCGTCGGGATGGGGAAGGTGAAGACCCTCCCCCTGGCATCCCCCTCCAGCAAGACCTCCAGGAAGGCCCTGTTGAAGACATCGACCTCGTGCTGGAAATCGCCGTAAGTTTCTCCCAGCGTTTTCCCCCCGATGATGATCGGTTCCTCCCTCAAATCCTCAGGAACCTTCATGTCGAGCGTCACGTTGGTGAAGGGGGTCTGTCCCCCCCACCGCGAGGAGATGTTTAGGTTGTATATGAACTCCTGAATTCTTTGCTTGACCTCCTCAAACCCTAGACCGTCCTTCCGGATGAAGGGGGCGAGATAGGTGTCCAAGGAATTCATGGCCTGCGCTCCCGCCCACTCGTTCTGGATGCTGCCGAGGAAGTTTGAGATCTGCAGAAGCGCGGAGGAGAAGTGCTTGGGAGGGGAGGATTCCGTTCTAGCCGGAACCCCCCCGAATCCCAGAAGGAGGAGATCCTTGATGCTCCAGCCAGCGCAGTACCCGATCAGCGCGAACTGCAAGTTGTGGATGTGGAAGTCGCCGTCCGCGTGGGCCCGCGAGATCCTCGGGGGGTAAACCTTCCGGAGCGCATACTCCTCTATCACCCTCCCGGCCCCTTGAAGGAAGAGGGAGGAGAAAGAGAAGGGTATGTTGGCGTTCTCCCTCACCCTCCAGTCCTTCTGCTCCAGATACTCTTCCACAAACCCCACCGGCTCAAAACCCTTGGTTCCCTTTTTGGTCGAGACCTTCCACCTACACTTGGGGCAGGTGGCGTAGTACTCCTTCCCCCTGTACTCCCATTCGTACCCACAATTCCCACATCTCAGCCTCATTTACTACCTACCTACCTTGAAAAGCCGACTTTAAGCCCTTTGCCTTCTAAACACCCGGCTCGGTATTCTTGCATCCATAATGGTGACAAAGGCATGGGGCGCAATTTTCTCGAGACGCCTGAGAAAGGCCGCCATTTGTCTCCGGGGAACCACCGAGAGATACATATGGTGAGGCCCCCTCTCCCCGCGACAGGGAAAGACCGTGAGAGGGAAACCGGCGCGTTTGAGTTCCCTGCCCACTTCCTCGTCATGCCCCGAGGGGATCACTTCTATTGCCACGTGCCCGAGGGCCATTTTTTCCTCGACCACAATCCCAGCATACGACCCCATAGCAAAGCCACCGGCGAAAGCCAAGAAGTTCACGACCGTGACCAAACCCGAGGGCTGGGCGAGAAACCCCTGGAGCACCACACAAAAGACCACCAGCCAAATCATGGTTTCCGTGAAGCTGAGCACGGCCGCCCTTCCCCTCTGCCCCCTTATCACCAGAATGTCCCTGATCGTGCCGACGGTGTTCTGTATCATCCTGCCGGCGAAAACCGCCAACGCGATCGCCCAGGCCTCCATTAATAAACGTTTTCTTTTAGGTCATCCGTCCCATCATCATGTGGGGCGGTATTCCAGGCTTGGGGTCGACGTTAGAAAGGGTGGGATCGAATCCTTCTTCCCAATCATCGGGAGCTATTTTCCCCGCGCCTTCTGCCCGGTGGCGAGGGTTGGGAACCGGGCCCTCGTCCTCCACACGGATGGGGTGGGAAGCAAGCCAGTGCAGGCCTATCTCCAATGGAGGGAGACCTCCGATACAAGGCAGTTCGACCTCAGCCAAGACCTTTTGGCGATGAATCTGGACGATGCCGTTTGCACGGGTCTCGGGTGCTTCTTCTTCGTCGACTACGTCGCCCTCAATCCCCTAAAGGTGCCCAAGCTGGAGCTCTTGGGAAGGCTGGCTGAAGGGTTCAAGCGGTGGAGCGAAACGCTTCGGGAGCTTGGGATACCTTTCATCTTCCTGGGGGGCGAAACGGCCGATTTACCCGACCAGCTCAAAACCTTCGACCTGGCTGGAACGGTGCTGGCCACGGACACCCTCCAGAAGCTCGTAAGGGGAGAGGTGAGGGCGGGCGATGTAATAGTGGGTTTGAGGAGCGGGGGGAGGGCAAAGCATGAGAAAAAAGAGAACAGCGGGATAATGTGCAACGGGATCACGCTGGCGAGACACTGCTTGCTCAGACCAGAGTACGCCAAGAAGTACCCTGAGATCGCGGACGGGAAGTATGGGGGAAGGTTCCGCATCGATGAGTGCCCGGAGGGGCTGGGGATGACCGTGGGCGAGGCCATCCTCTCCCCGACCCGAATCTACACCCCCCTCATCCTCCGCCTCCTCCGAAAGTTCAGGGGAGCCATCTCGGGTTTGGTGCATAACACCGGCGGGGGCCTGACCAAGTGCCTGAGGATAGGGGAGAACATCACCTTCATCAAGGATCGGCTTCCACCCCCCGACCCCATTTTTCTGCTGATTCAGCGGGAGGGAAGGGTGAGCTGGAGGGAGATGCATGAGGTCTTCAACATGGGTGTGGGGTTCGAGATCTACACGAGGAGAGATGGTGTGGACGGGATTCTTTCAGAATGCGAAAGGTTTGGGGTGGAGGCCTCCGTTATCGGAAGGTGCGAGCGGGGGAAGGGGGGGAACCGAGTGGTGCTCAAGACAAAATTCGGGAAATTCGAGTATCGGGGATGAGATTCAAGGCTAGGGTGGAGGTGAGGCTGAAGGAGGGTTACCTTGACCCCGAGGCCATGACAGTGAAGAGGGCCCTCAGGGACCTCGGGCACAGGGTGGAGGAGGCGAGAACGGCCAAGGTGTACGAGCTCCTCCTGGAGGCCGAAAACCTGGAGGAGGCGAAGAAGCAGGTGAGGGAGATGTGCAGGAGGCTCCTCTCCAACCCCGTGAAGGACGATTACTGGTTTGAAGTGAAGGAGGTTTAAAAACTGGCCCGAGCGGATGAAAATGGACAGGAGGGGCATTGAACCGCTCGCCATGAAACTGCTGGCGGGTATCATTCTTCTAGCCGCTGGTTTGGGATTCGGGATCACCCTGTACAAACGAGCGGGAAAGGCGATGGAGCGGCTTGGCGTGCAGCTTTCCCTAGAGCCGAGTTCTTGGACCCTCCGCCGCCCCGATAACGAGAACTCCCTGACGGTGCTGGTGAGGGTGGAGCCCCTCCTAGACTTCCACGAGACCGTCACCCTGTCGGTGGAAGGAAAGCCGGCGGGAGTTAGCGCGTCGTTCTCCATGCCCTCCGGGACTCCCCCCTTCTACTCCAACCTGAGCCTCACGGTGACCACCCAGGCGGCTCCCGGCAACTACGTCCTCACGGTGAAGGCAGAGGGGGGAGGGGCCCTAGCCACCCAGCCCTTCCAGCTGACCATCACCTGATGGCGGTTCTGCGAGTGGTAGCCACCGTCCTCTTGGCAGCCATGGTGACCTCCCTCGGCGTCATGGGAGCCCGAACCCTCGCCAGGATCAGAGAGAGAAGCGCCACTGAAAAGGGAGCGGGTTCCATTCTCTACGCCGCCCGCGCGTGCCTCGCCACCTCCTCCGATCAGGTGTTAGAGGTGGAGCTCTTCCAGCCGGTGGTCCTGGTTGAAAACCGGGTGCTTATCGGGGAATCCCTGTACGGCGAGTTGGAGGGGAGGTTCTGCCAACAAATCAGGCTGGAACCGGGCAGGCATTCGCTTAGGATAACGCTCACCGAGAACGGACTGATGGTGGAAACGTGAGGGAATTCATCACCGGCCTCTTCACGCTCCTGGGTCTCCTCTCCCTCTTCATCCTCGTCGCTGCTGCTTACCAGACCTACCGCCAGGGCCTAGAGTACGCCAGGATGAAGGACCTCGCCTGCACCCTCGCCACCCAGTTCTGCATGGGGGAAAGGCCCGGTATCCTCGAGAACCTGCCCCTGGAGGGAAGCTATGAGTGGGGACGCGAGAACTTCAAGTTCCAGATCCTGGTGTTCACGGCTGGCGGGGTGGGGATAGGCCCCGCCACCCCTCCGCGAGGTGCGGAGGTGGAGGTGCCGGTGCTGGTGGGGGGAGCCTTGGGGAGGCTCAGGGTGGTGGTGTGGAAATAGGGCTGTCCGACATTTTAACGCTCTGCTTCATCTTCACCGCCCTCCTTTCAGGGACCACCCTCCTCCTGCTCTGGGCGGACCTTCCCTTCCGCTCGGCTAGGGAGAGGGAGATGCAGCTGAAGTGCGAGCTCCTCTACTTCGCCCTACTGAACCTCAAGCCGGACAACTCCGAGGTGACCCTCCCGCAGGCGGTCGTGGAGAACCTGCTGGGTCTTCCGGCTCGCGGATTCTCCCCGGAGAACCTTGCCCTAGAAGCCCTCCGGTTCTGGTCAGGGGAAGGATGGGCCAGAATCGGGATCTCGGTGGAGGGGAAGAGGTGGGAGGTGCACTGGGGGAAGCCCACGGAGAGGTCCTACCGCAGCAGGGGGAGGTTCTCCCTCCTTCCGGCACACGGGGACCTGATTAGGGCAGAGATGGAGGTGGAGTTTGGCTAGGGGTTCCGCACCCGTTCTGGCGGTCTTCCTAGTGGGCATGCTGGTGGTGGTCCTCACCGCCTCCAGCATGCTGAGGTCGGGCTACGAGAGGGAGAGCCGGGAACTCCTCCTCAAGCAGGCCGCCCTAACCTCCTCCTGCGTGCTGAGGTCGGTGGAG
>Ga0185307_1001429_pt1 | contig 13290 bp, 13 predicted proteins | sample LHCtaG_FD_128010 | JGI IMG/M metagenome (GOLD analysis project Ga0185307, IMG submission 128010) | Hot spring microbial communities from Little Hot Creek, USA to study Microbial Dark Matter (Phase II) - LHC4sed_matched (SPADES... | ecosystem: Environmental > Aquatic > Thermal springs > Hot... | reverse complement strand
TGAAACTATATCTAGCAGCATTTAAGACATGCAGAAGATCAAGAAACGCAAACCCAATACAAGCAATAATAGAAATCATAAAAACAACTTATATAATAACAGCCACAACATTTTTAGTAAAGAGCGAACAGCTTAATTTAGCTCTTCCCTATACTTTCTATTTACTGATTAGAGTTGTGAGTTTGAAGTTTTGATTGTGGTTGATCAGTCATTTAAGCTGGCTTTGTAAACTTAAGCTTTAAGTCATCTCAAGTTAGTTAAATGTCTAAGAATTATTTAAATAGCTAAGTGAGGGGCTATTTGCCCAGCTAAAGCCAGAAAGCTTTAATATTGCTTTATGCTTAAGTTTACAAAGTCTTTAAGTTTATAGCAAAGAATTTATCTTGGAACTGTAATACTATAGTATAGTGTCTATCATGGTTCCTAGCGATATAGTTAGGAAGGCATTAGCTAGTATTGAGGGCAGGGTGGTTATTGGTGCAACCCAGGTAGCTATTACATGTTTAAATGCGATAGCTAATGCTTCAATATCTTCCACAGCAAAATCTCCTGAGGATTTCTTAATGGAGCTTTCAAATATCTTTACGGAATTTTTAAAGAGTAGTACTTGTATACGTACATATGCTCCAATTTTACTCTTAAATGGTTTTAGGTCTCTTATACATGAAGTTAAAACCGGGGTTGAAAACGGATTAGGTGTTGATGAATTGAAGAGGTTAGTACCGTTAACTGTAAATAACTTCATAAAGGCATTAAAGACATCAATAGATAAAATAGGAGAATTAGGATCAAGATATATTCTAGATGGGGATATCATATTAACGCATGAAAGCAGCACTACAGTACTTTCAATACTTGCAAGAGCCAACCAATCAGGTAGGAGGTTTGAAGTCATAGTGGCTGAAACTAGACCGGAGTTTTATGGTAGAACACTCGCAATGGCATTAGCAGATCTTAACATTCCGGTAACGTTAATTATTGATTCAGCACATTATAAAGTAATGAAGAAGGTCTCAAAGGTTTTTTTAGGGGCTATTGCAATATCACCTGGAGGTGAAACATTAAGTAAAATAGGCTCTGCACCTATAGCTCATATAGCTCATGAAAACAATATTAAAGTCTATGTAGCAGCAAACACGCATAAATTTACAGCAGACTTTACAGTTATTGAGGAGTTAAGTCAAAGAGAAGGGGAGGCTTCAATAGTATTTTCGGAGGAGGAGGCTAAAAGATTAGGGATAAAAGTTTTAAATCCACTATACGATATAATACCGCCAAAGAACATAGACTATATAATAACTGAGAAGGGAGCTGTACCGCCGCAAGGAGCTGTTCTTATAGCTAAAGAAACTTACGGCTGGCCACTTGTAGGACTTAAGTTGGAGGACCTAACATAACATGATTACAATTAAAAAAACCAGCCAAAAGGAATTGGAGGATTTTGAAATTGCAGATGGATTTACAAGATGGATACCATCACCTGGAGAGAAAGGCAAAAGTGAACTTAAAGAAATCCTAATAGAAAGACTAAATGAGGGAGCTGAGGTTTGGATTGTTGTTGAAAATAGGAAGATTATAGGATTCGCCATTGTAACTGATTGGCCAGCTCTGCCTGAAGGTAAAGCCATCGAAGCAATAGAGGTAGCTAAACCTTATAGGGGTAGAGGCATAGGGTATAGCCTACTTGACAGAATACTTAAAGAAACTGAGGCGATATTTGTCTTAACACCATATCCTGAAGCAGGTTATGAAAAAGCACTTGAGGAATTTTACAAGAAATTCGACTTCAAATACTTATCTAACAATAAAGAATTCATGGTTAGAATTCCTGAAAATCCTGAAAAACTTGAGAAATGGATTAAATACATAGATAGACTTATAGATATTTATGAATTACTCATTAAAGAAATGAAAAGAATGTATGATGAAAAATATCGTGCATTGCTAAAGTTGGTTGAAAAAACATCTAAGGAGAAATAATAGTGTAAACACACGCCTAACCAGCAGCTTCAGGATTTGTATGTTGCTTTTAAGCTCTACTTGAGAAGGATGGTTTAACGTAGCTAACGTATTAACATTACTAGTATTAATAGGCTAAGTCTATTTACGGCTCAAATAATAATGCTGACTGGTGATACTTGCTAATAGGGCTTTACAAAGTTAACTTAAATATGATGCATACGGTTTTGAGATTAAGAACTTAATTGGGAAAGTAATAAGTTGAGAATAGATAAGCTATTTGATAACTACACATCATACATTAGGGAGGAATGCAGTGATGGACATATAAAATAATTCTAAAATCAATAATAGTAATGCTTAATGAAACATTGATAAGCTGGAGGGTTAAAACTGAGAATTCATGGAGGAAACATCACCGGTATGGAAGTGATTAACATGCTAAGTCTACGAAGCTTCTTGTTAGTGCGTAAAAGATATAAGTAAGTCATTGTAACCTAATTATAGGCTGGTATTATGTCCTATAGAGCAAAACTTGTTATTAAGGCTCCATTTGAAGGAGATAAGGGTATAGCTAGATTAGATAAGAAAACAATGGAGTATTTAGGAGTAAAACCCGGAGATAAAGTTGAAATTACTGCCAGCTTCTGGTCTATTAGAGGAACCTATACTATAGCAACCGTAGATGAGCTTCCTCCTGAAGATGAAGGACAAGGAATTATTAGGCTCGCCAAGGATAGATTAGAAGACGGTAACTTTAGAATAGGTGATAAAGTTATTGTAAGTAGAGCTTAACTATTCTATTTTTTACTAGATTGTTTAGTTGTTCACTCTCTAAACTGGCATTACTGTAGAATTCGTCATTGCAAGATAGTTAACATTTCCTACCAATCAAAACTTCGTCATAGATATTGAGTAGTCATAGATCATAATTTTATACGCTCATCAGTTTGAAGGAGATTTATAAAGTTAGCTATTTAGAGGGTGAACGTGGCAACTTAAGGTTTATGTTTTCTATTGTTAATTGTTTATGTTGGGTATTAGTTTGGTTATGGATCTTGATGTATTTGAGAGAAATAAGGTTCCCTTTGAGCCTAGAGAGTTTAAGCTATCATGATAATTTGTAAATTCTAGTATTTACTAGAATTTAGAATATATAGGTAGAATATATTAAAGCCTGCTTTAAAATACTATTAATGATTTCAGAAAATCTTAAGAGAATTGTGGCTGAAATTCCTGAGGACATTAATAATTATCTTTCATTTCTTGTAGAGCAGAAATTCATAAGTAGTAAAAGCCAAGCTTTAAATACTGCTATTAAGATGTTTAAGGCATTATCGATGCATGAATGGCGCCCAGCAATATATAAAATAAATGGTAGTAGAATTGTTTTAATTGAGGCTTCAATATTAAATGATTTCATGCAGAAATTAAGTAGTAAAGAGCTTAAAAGAATAGCTAGATTAACAGCTATTAGAAAAAGATTGATGAACCCGGACTTTAAAGACTACGATCCATCAAATCCTGAGAGTTGGGATCTCATACTTAATGAGCTTGAAGCTATGGGATGGGGGTCTTTTAAACATATAGATGATGAAATAAGAATAGAGTTTTGTGCAGTTCCACTGGTATACATTATAGAGTATCTTGAAGTAATGTTTGATGTGGTATTTGAGGTGTTTAAAACAAAATCAAAAGATATAGCTATTTTAAAAGTTAGGAGAAGAAGGAGAATGCTTAAAGTATAGTTATTACAGCTACTATAAACCTGTCCATGGACACCGTTTATATGGACCTATAACTATGGTTACCATAGTTCCAAGAATACCCTCAAGCTTAAGCTCATTTTCAAGAAAATCATTTAGTTCATCCATCTTTTCAAATATCACCTCCATTAGTATATCAGTATCACCGCTAGTTCTATAAAGTACTTGTATATCGGGGTGTTTTGATAAATGATTAACAATATCCCTTAGTTTTGCTGGCTGAACTCTTAGACCTATAAATGCTTTAATCGCACGTCCAAGCTTATGATAGTCAAGAACAACAGTAAATCGCTGAATTATCCCATCCTTAACAAGCTTATCAATACGTTTACGAACTGTAGCTTCATTAATACCTAGCTCCTCAGCAATTTTAACATATGGTTTACGACCATCAATCTGTAGAGTTCTAATAATTTTTAAATCAGTATTATCTAAGGATATTAAGGACATAACTAATAGTAGTATAAGACGGATACTAATAAATTTTAAGGTAAAAGCTTAATCTTAAACTAGTTTAGATAATAATTATCTTAACCTAACTTTTATAATTTTACTAAATTCGGAATTTTTTAACATGCTTTCTACGAAAATTTAATAAACAAAATCATAAAACAAACGTTACTATACCGGTTTTTCCGTACTTATATATATGATTTCCCTCCTCAATATCTTATTTTTTTAAAAAAACAAATAGGATATTTCGTACTATTTTTACTTTATTTTTCATTTTTTTTTGTACGAAAAATTTTAATAATAACTGTGTAATTTATATATTATGGTTTCCACTCCTATTAGAGAGATTGTTAGATTAATTCCAGTAAGTTTAAGAGAAATCGTAAGTAATGAATTCATAAAAATTGTTATTAACTCACCCAATAGTCATAGGATACCGTCAAGCCTTGTTAGATCACTACTCTACTACTGGCAGAGAGATAATCTTTCAACTGAAGTTGGATTAGCAAAGCTTATTGAGGCCGCCCTAATAGTTGAGTATAATAAAGCAATAAAGATTTTAATAGATCTTGGATTGAATGAGGCTATAAGGTTAATTAAGGCTCATAATATAATTAATGACCCTACTGTTCAATCTTAACATTATCGTTTTTACATGTTTAATACGAAGATACTCCAGATTTAAGCTGTATAGTTTAGCATTGAACTCGTCTCTAAACTATTTAAGCTTTTTGGAGTAGTTTTCCTATGGAGTTTAGAGAGGTTTCTAATGTGGAGTGGAATGTTATTAAGCCTCCGCCTCTAGGTTGGTAGGACTAGGGATAATGATAGGATTGTTCTGAATGATATTCTATATGTGCTTATCATAGAGTATGGCTCATATAAGCTTGGAGGAGATTTAATAGGGGCTGAAGGTTCTGATAGGATATTTAAGGATTAGCATCTATGGAAGCCTAAACCATACAATGTAAGCATCTGTAGAAGATGAGGTGTGCTGTAGAAAGATTCTTCGAATAAATTAAGAACTTCAGAAGAATCATAGTAAGATATGAGAGGCCTATACCAACATATAAAGCATTAACAATAGCATCCATAATCATCCATCTTGTGGATGGATATTGTTAGGTAGGTTGATATGAGCAGGTGGTCTGGGTTTATGGTAAAGCTTAAGACCGGAGACATGCTAGGCTGCATGTTTAAGGATTATCTAAAAGGCTGCTAGCAGTTAGTTGATTAAACCTTAAGCTATCACATTCCCATACTACAACCATATAGGGTAAGCTAAGTTACCACATTAGCTTATTTAAAATTCTTTAATACATTTTAAAATGTAGCTGTGAAGTTTATGGAGTGGATTAAGCTCCATTAGTTACATAACATTTAATGGAGGCCCAGTAATAAACCTAAACAACACGCCAATATTTAGGTTAACAGAATTGATGGGGTATAGTAGCAAATACACCATATTTAACTTCTTAAATTGCTACATCTGTATAGCTTAACGAGACATGCCCAACTACTATTTAGCCTCTCATTAATTCCTAATTGTGTTTAAAGGTTAGGCTAAGAAAGCTTATGAGTTGTTAGAGCACCTTGACTGGCAACTTAGGGAATTGAATACAATATGTTAAGTTACCAGGTCCACCATAGCTTAACGTTACATTTATAAGTTTAAAACAGTTCTTTACATATTGATATTGTCATGGAGAAGGTTAGAGTTATTATTGCTCATGGAGACTGTGACGGTATCGCGTGTGCAGCTATTGCTTTAAGGAGGTTTCCAGATTCAAAAATTGTTTTTGCTGAGCCATACAATATACACGAGAGAATCCCAAATGAGATTCCAGTACTAATTCTTGATCTACCATATGTTAGTGATGGAAACAACATATACGTTATTGATCATCATCCTGATTTAGCTCCATCATGTAGCTACTTAATGAAGAATTGGAGGGAGGCTGATGAGTACCTTGTTAATCTAGGTTTAGCAGGTGATAGAAGCTCTATAAGCAACTTGGAAATTATGGAAGATGCTGAATTACTTAATGATGCTATTCATCTTAAGCCTAATGACGATTCATTTAAAGAATACATTACACATCAACTTTCAAAAGGCGTAAGGATTAGGGACATACCTGAAGTTATTGGAAGAGCTGAGGAATACCGGGGAAAACTTAGAAAAGTTTTAAATGAAGCATTTAAAAGAGTAGAGGATAGGGGAGACTACATTATTGTTGCCTATCCAGACATACCGAATGGATTTGCTGGTAAAATAGCAACAGAGCTATCGAAAAAGTTCTCCAATACATTCCTTATTTGGAGAAGAGCGGAGAGAACGATAGTTACCATGAGAACATCCACATTTAACTCAATTGATATTTGCAATAAACTTAAACAAGTAGACCAAAAACATATTCTTGGGGGAGGACATAGAAAAGCCGCAAGCTACTCAACAAGATTAAGCCTTAAAGAAACCATAAGCCTACTCATGAAAATACTTGAAAAATCCAGTTCTACATTTCCTACAAATCAATGAAGACTATAGCAATACGTTAATGCTAAAATACCTCTATACATGCCCAATACATAGCAAAGTAGTTAATACTCTCCAAAGCTGAGTTAGAAGATTTCTACATATAGCTCTCCAATGCTTAAAGATATCTGCTTCAACATCATTCATAGCTCATAAGCTATTTGCAGGAGGTATATCTGTTAACGACTTAAAGCATTATGTTAACTCAGCAATAAAACAGCATACTCAATACTGAAATCTTGAGGGGAAGCTGGTGGTTAGGAGGAATTTGTAGGGTTAGGAGACTTTCTACAGCTGCAGGATAGAAGGGTAGGAGTAAGAATCAAGCCGTATGAGAAGTATTTAGGGTTTGATGTTTTGAAGGCTTAGTTCCTTAGCAGGATATATGGGAGATGAAGAGCTCATCCTAAACGAGAAATATCTAACAGTAACCATCAGGTTCAAGAATAAGAGGATAGCTTGAACTGTAATAAGGAGAGTATTGACAGCTTCAACCATAAGCCTCCTAAGCTCTTCCTCCAGCCTCTAAGATCATCAGCGGTAGAATACATCTCATAGCTATTCAATAAGCAACTGCAGTTAATAAATGAATATATCATTCAGACTTAACTTAAATGCAGTATGCTAAGTTGTCGTGTCCCTGTGCTTTACTGCATAATTCTTGTGTTTCACACTTTGTGGAGTAATGAATTCACTGTTTAAGTTTACATAATGAATTGTGAAGAAAATTCCAAGAATTATAAGCCATGTATAACTACACATCAAGCAACTTCTAAATAAAGCTTAAATAGTAATTCTGTTATTAATCCTAGATGATGAGGGAGATGATCGCAGAACTAAATGAAGAAAACCAAGCTCTGAATCATATTTCAGCTATTATTTAGAGTTCATAGAGGTGTTTCAAAATATTTAAGTCCTTTACTGCTTATTTTAGCACCTTGTAAAATTAAGCATGTTTCATCACCCCCATCATGGGTATTGTCTTCTCCATGAATTCTTCTGCTTTAACCTTACTATTTACCCATGTTTGTTTAGCATTATCATTATTGATTTTAGAATTTGCATGCTTCTCACGCATTCATCCTAATGCATGATAGTAGTTATCAAATAGCCCAGTTCTATCCTTAACTGTACTATTCCCTCCATCATAGAATAATAGAATTATCCATCTCCATCAAATAATAGAAATTCATTTGCAATAGGAAATTTAATGACTTAAACCATTAGAATTAATGATGACTCCTACAAACTAAAAGACTTAAAATATCTGAATACATTCTTATGAATAAACATATAGGAAAGTTAAGATATGCAGAGTTTCTCTCTAATAATCCTAGACATATTCACCACGGTAGGAAGAATATTAAATAAGGCTTAAGTTATAAAGCTCCATGATTCGCCTTGTAAACTTAAGCATGTTTCATCACCTCTATTATTGGTAGTGTTTTCTCTATGAATTCTTCTGCTTTAACTCTACCATTTATCCATGTTTCGTTTAGCATTATCACTATTGATTTTAGGAGGTTTTCTGCATGTTTTTCATCACATTTATCTTTAATGCATGGTATGTAGTTATCGAATAGCTTAGTTCTATCCTTAACTGTATTATTCTCTCCATTAAGTTTCTAATTTCAGAACTGTATAGTTCATGCTTTAGGTTAAGTATTTTGCATGAAGTCTTATAGTAGTGCGCTCCATCAGTTAGTACAATTATTTTTGAGCCGTAGATAGCCTTAATCCTCTTAGAATATTAGTGATGTTAGTGTGTTAGCAACATCGAAAGTCATCATGCATACAATTCTCCTTAAGTAGGGTTCGAAGGCAACATATAATACCTTCTCACTAGAACCCACCCTAATCCTAGTATCATCAACCAACAACATCCTAACATCCCCACAATCATCTTTATCAGGAAATAGGAAGCTTAAAGACCTAAACCATGATAGAATTGATGTATGACTCCTACATATTATGAAGCTTAGAATATCTGAAGCAGCTCTTGAAGAAAATGAACGAAAATATATATATAAGCACCATAAATAATTAAGATAAACGGGTTCTCTCCCTAACAAACCTAATAGCTTTAGACATGGTTTCACCATAGTTAAGGGAGAGAACCCCCAAATAAGGCTTAAGTTTACAAAGCGCCATAATTTATAGTTAAGCTTTTATCTATGTTTTGTAGGTTTTTGTGGTGTTTACTTGAGAATTATAATTTTAGGTCCTCCAGGAGCTGGTAAGGGAACTCAGGCTAAGCTACTTTCAAGCCACTATGGCATACCACACATATCTACCGGTGATATTATTCGGGAGGAAATTAAGCGTAATACAGTTTTAGGAGTTAAAATTAGAGAATACGTTGAGAGAGGGGAATTAGTACCTGATGAAGATGTAATTGAGATTGTTAAAGAGAAAATACTACTAGGGAACCGTGGTAGAGGCTTTATTCTTGACGGTTTCCCAAGAACAATTATTCAAGCTAAAGCTTTAGACCATATTTTAAATGACGTGGGGTTAAAAATAGATGCTGTAATTAACCTTGTAGTTAATGAGGAGGAGCTGGTTAGAAGAATATCGGGTAGGAGAATATGTAGAAGCTGTGGTGCAACATATCATTTAGCATTTAACCCTCCAGAAAAAGACTTGAAATGTAGCGTATGCGGTGGAGAACTATATCAGAGAGTTGATGATATGGAGGAAACTGTTAGAAGAAGAGTTAGAATATATAATATTGAAACGAAACCATTAATAAGATACTATGAGGAGAAGGGGCTGCTTATAAATGTTAACGGTATTGGAGATATAAATAGTGTATTTAGTGAGATACTAAGAAAGCTGGGGAGGTAGGCTATGCTTCTTTTATGAGAACTATCTCTATTGTTGAAACCATTCTTTTAGTCGGCTCCTGACCTATCTGTTCAGACCCTATCTTAATGTCTTTAACACTTGCCTTTGTAAGCCTCCTGAAAATCTCTACAGCACTAACAGCTGTGGAAATAGCCCGCCCTCTAGCCTTTACAACAATCTCCTTCTCCGGCATAACAATCATTGCTGTAGCGTAAGCCATTGGAGGCTTTTTACCAATTAATATAACGTTCGACGGAACTGATGGCTGAGCACTCATAGGACCACCAACCACCTATAAAGCCAGCTTCTTAAATACTTTTCGCTAAAATCTGATAATGTAACAGCTTAGAATGCAATATGTTAAGTTGTTAGGTCCCGTTTACCAAAACCCTGAGTGAGAACATTGATGAGATAAATATCTCTGTAAACTATCCTTCTTATACAGGGTTTAAAAATAACATATAACATCATTCTCTAGACACTATTCTAATCAATGCTTTGTGGCTTAATTCTTCGATATTGTATTTCTCATTTTAGGTTTATATGAATTAATGTTAAAGGTTTCTTCATTTTACTATTATGGGTAAATCTACGAGGTTCAAAATTAAGCCAAAAGCTACCATTAGGATGAATTATGGCTCCTACAAAATAGAAGGATTAAAATATCTGAAGCCATTCTGATGAGGTATATAAGTAATAATAATTTAAGATAAAGTTCTCCCCGTAATAAACCTGGCAGTCTTAGACGTGGTACTACCATAGATGAGGAAGCTACAAGTAAAGTTTAAGTTTACAGAGTTAAGATACAATGAGGTATGGATTATCGTAACTAAGTCCATGACCTAGATAAGGTTAGCATAGTAGTAGAAACAAGTAAATTCTAGATTTCATTACTAAAGAATTAGTTGAGCGTGAAGGTAAGATGTTAAAGTAATATTACATGTTTACTTACATCATCAATCCATCAGCATAAATAATGTTTATAAATGAGGTATAGAAACTGCCTCCATTTAGCGGGGCATGTCCAGCAGCTCATAAACCTTTCTTAGATTACTCTTAAGTACAGCTTTGAAGTTGATGAATAGCTAAATAATAGTTGGATGCATCCTTATTTAGCGTAAAGTTTACGCTAGACCAGAACGATGAGCATACATCTAGCATTACAGCTGTAATAGATATACTTGGAAAGACGTAAACCTAAATGTGTAGTAATTACTAAAATCATGTTTAGAAACAGTTAAAAATCCTAAAGCTAAAACCCTTTAGGGAGCTATGAAGAGTAAAGCTGATGAGTTTAGAAAGCTGATGGTTGAATCTTTAAACACCTATAATTCAGTAAGTAACATCATAAGGGAAGAGCATAAAAACATTAAATATATGAAGGGGATGATGGGGAGGAATGGTGTAAGTGATAAACTCATAAGGACAGGTGTTTTCTGTATAGCTGGCATACCTGAACCATTTATAAGCGATGTTGTAGGAGCTACACTAATAGCTATTGGAACATACGTAAGAAGAAGGGAGGGGAATTTAAGGGAACTACCTAAAGCATTAAGTAGGTATACTATTGAATTGAGGAAAATTAGAGAAATACTACATGAAACTAAAATACAGTAGCCTATGGAGATAATACTTAATATATTGTACTACGAAGTTTACAAATCTCATAAAGCAGACTTGAAGAGGTGTTAAGTATTTTTTCTAGAGCTATTTTTAAACTGTTTACTCCTAACTATTTCCTCCTCTTCAGGTACTAGTTCAGGAGTCTCGATTTCAATTGTTCTAGGCTTGTATTTAGTAAGTAGTGTAAGCTTTAACGATTTAATCCATGATTTATCTACGAGAACCCTCATTCCAAGCTTGAAACCTCCTTCAAGCATTTTATCACGGGAAATCCTAATAATTCCTAAACCTTCATCTTCTGGAGGAGCTTTCTCAACTCTAGCTTTTATCTGTGATGGGGAGAAGCCAGGGCTGAAAACGTCAACCTCATCGCCAGGCTTAACTCCAAGATACTTCATAGTAGCTTCATCAAGTCTAACACATTTTAAATCGCCATTAATAGGCTCAGCAACTATAAGCTCAACCCTTCCCCCCACCTACTCACCTATATGTACTTATATGGCTTTAATATATCTTTAGTGCTGATACGGTAAAAATAGATATATTCAGTAAATACTAAAGCTACTTTCATATATTTCACAGAGTTTGCTTGATTTTTCAAGAGCACGATTTATAGCTATTTCAGCTATTTCCTTACTGATATCGACAACTCTCCCCATATTCCATACTATATCGCTTAGAAAAACTGCAATACATGAGTTGGTTATTTTAGTTATTACTTCCTCTATAAGTGCCTCTATGCTAGGTCTTATTGTCTTCTTACATAAGTTTATAGCTGAATTTGCAAGTTTAACATCTCCTGTAAGAAGTGCTTCAATAGCTTTATGGGTTAAATCATAGATTTGCTCATTAAGACTGGATATCTTATTAATTAATAGCTTATCATCCGCTTTATCCTTAGTTGAGCATTCGATCAGCTTCTTACAGTCCTCAGCAATATTACAAGCTAGATCAGCCATATGTTCAAGTCTTTGAGCTATAGCTCTATTACCGGCAATATGTCTAGGATCTCTAATACCAATTTTGTCAGCAATACTTCTATCAGATATTGCTGAAAGTAGGAGCCTTACTGTAAGCCAATACATCATGTCGGCTTCATCCTCTCTATTTATGACTTCAATAGCTAAATCATAGTTGTAATCAGTAAGTGCTTGTACAGCCTCCTTATACATTAGAGATGAAATAACATAAAGCCTCCTCATAACAGTATTTATTGGAAACCTTGAAGGGTCTATAGCGCATTGCAGAACAATTTGTGTAGGTGTCTCCTCAACAATTCCAATACCTATAAGTCTTTTCACAGTTTTACGAGCTTCCTCAACATGAGAGGGCTTAATCCTTCCAGGAGCAACAATCCTAATAACATCCCTACCTAAAACATAGTTTCCAACAATAGCTCTCTCCAACATTCCAGGCTCATCACATACCGTAACATTAATTATAGCTTCCTTAACTGTTCCCTCACTCTTAACCAGCCTACTAGGTATAATTCTAAGACTTCCATCTTCATCTCTAATGAAAATTACTTCATCCCCCTTCTTAAGCCCCACCTCCTCAATCCAGCTATGAGGAAGAGAGACCGCTAATGAAGAGTACCCTACCTTCTGAATTTTTCGACTTTCCATAATACTGTATTATAAAACAGATATTTAAATATATACTATAGCAATACTATCATCATAAATAAATTTTAGATTATAAAAATATATAGACTATATAGAAGCTTAGTAACCTTCTTTTCTCCAACCGAAGCTGAAGCCTCAGCATTCCTTCAGTCAGGCTTCATTGGTTACTTCTACTTTTATGAGGATATACCTTTACGGGTCCTAGTCTACGAGGAGCATGGAAATGTGGCAACTTAAGATTTGTATATCTTATTGTTAATATTTATGCTAAGCATAATCTTAGTTAAATACCTTTACTTTAAGAAGAGTAGATTCCATTTGAGCTTAAGATTCTAGGATTATCATTCTACATCCAGCTTTAACGGAAGGATTAAACCATATTTCTATAAGAATGAGGATTTTTAATAAAAATATTTTGGATTACATATCTTACTATTGGTTAAGCTATTACCTATGACTTGTAAATATGTTTTGCAACTAGCTC
>Ga0185307_1001427_pt1 | contig 13295 bp, 12 predicted proteins | sample LHCtaG_FD_128010 | JGI IMG/M metagenome (GOLD analysis project Ga0185307, IMG submission 128010) | Hot spring microbial communities from Little Hot Creek, USA to study Microbial Dark Matter (Phase II) - LHC4sed_matched (SPADES... | ecosystem: Environmental > Aquatic > Thermal springs > Hot... | reverse complement strand
AAAATGCTTATTTGGACGCTATCCCACCATAACTCTTCAGCTCAAGACAATCGTCCAATTCTCTTTTTGAGATTCCAAGGGTAGGAACAACCCCGCCCTATTCGCCAAGGTCGTGACTTTCAATACTCTCTATGAGATTCTTTGTCTCTTCTTTATTGCTCCCCTTACTTGGTCTTGTCTTTCAATTCTCTCTATGAGATTCGGAATTTTCGGAAGTCAAGTTAATATGATATGGAATTTGACGACTTTCAATTCTCTCTATGAGATTCCTCCAGAGGGCCTGCCCAGACGGCGAGGGAATGTGGTCAGACTTTCAATTCTCTCTATGAGATTCGGTCCTATGGAGAGAACAAAGAACTCATTCCCCCTTTAGTGGCTTTCAATTCTCTCTATGAGATTCTTACACTTGCAAGTTTGGCTACTCCGTTTTCACCGAATACTTTCAATACTCTCTATGAGATTCACTCCATATTAGCCTCCACGAAATCGGTCACGTTCTGGATCTAGCTTTCAATACTCTCTATGAGATTCTTAAGTTACAGCTATGGGAAGAGGGTCATGGAGAGGAGGCCTTTCAATACTCTCTATGAGATTCTGTAGTGTTTTTGGCTTTTTTAAGCCTTGTTGTGGCATTCTATTTTTTGGTAGTGTGAATAATCCCTTATTCGGGAATTCATATATAAGAGGTTTGGTCTGGTATTTAAGTTTTAGGTATTACGGCGTGTTTATGGTAATTTTTATTTATTTGTTTGTTTTTGTTGTTTTGGATGTTCTTTCTTGATTCTTTGGAGGTTGATCGTGTTCTTCGTCAGTTGAGGGGTGTTTATGGTTTTGTTAGTGAGGATTTGAGGGGTTGGAATTGGTCGAGTGATTTGTTGTCTCCTCCTGTTGAGGGTGTCTACTTAAGTGTTTCGGAGGTTGCGAATAGGTATTGTTCGACTTATCGGGATGTTTACTTGAAGCGTGTTCTAGGCACTCCTGCGCCTTATAGTTATAAGACTGTTAGGGGCTGGATATACCATGGGGTATGTAAGAAGGTTGTTGAGAGGGCGAAGTCTAAGCTTTATCTTGAGGGTTTGATGAGTGGTTCTAAGCTGTATTCTTCTCTGCTCATAGATAGGAGGGATGTTGTAGAGGGCATGCTTGAAGAATATGGGGTCTCGAAGTATCTTAGCCAACATTATCTTGATAGACTTACAAGGGAGGCGGAGACGTTGTATGGTTTCCTGGCATTGCAGGCTGCTTCTAGGCTGGATAGAGTGCTTTCGAGAGTGTCGAGTGTAGATTTGGAGAGTGTTATCTCGAGGGTGGCTTCGGTGGATGTTGAGAGGATTGTTAATGGTCAGCTGCTCGGCTTGTCTAGTGAGTTGAAGGTTGACATGTTTGCTGATAGGAGGGTGGTGATCGAGATTAAGACTGGTGATGTGAGGGATTTCCATAAGTATGCTGTTGCAGGGTATGCTCTCGCAGTAGAATCTGACTTGGAGATCCCTATTGATTACGGTATAGTATCCTACATACATGTTAGAGACGACTTTGTGAAGATCAGGAACAAGGTATACTTTATAGGTGATGAGTTGAGGAGAGAGTTTGTGGAGGTCCGTGATGAAGTGTTCAGTATAATCCATAGGGGGTTAGACCCAGGTAAGCCTTCAGACTGCCCAGAATACTGTGTATATTATGGAGTGTGTGGGTAGTGGCTTTGAAGATAATTCTCACGGGCCATGGATACAGTATCTCTAAGAAGGGTGGATTACTAGTAATAGCTAGGGCAGATGGGTCTAGGAAGGAGGTAAGTATAGGTAATGTCTCGATGGTTTTAGCTAATCTTAAGGGTTTGAGTGTTAGTGGTGAGGCGTTGAGGTTGATGCTTAGGCATGGTGTCCCATTGATCCTGCTATCGAGGGATAAGCCGGTTGGAAGGATCCAGCCGATGATGTTGAAGACTCATGTTAGGTTGAGGAAGGAGCAGGTGAAAGCTCAAGAAGACGCTCGGGGGTCTAGGATAGCTCAAGCAATAACTTTGGGTAAAATGTTTAACCAGATTAGAGTTCTCAAGCGTGTTTCCAAGGTTAGACCTATATCTGAGCAGGAGATGGTGGATGAGAAGATCCAGCAGATATACTCAGTCTATAGAGATGTTTTAGAGAGTGGTGTTGATTCTAGGAGCTGGCTGATCTCAAAAGAGGCTGAAGCATCTAGACATTATTGGGAGGCTATAGCTAAGATCGTTCCCGAAGAGGTCGGTTTCACAGGTAGGAGGAAGAAGTATGAAGGCCCTGAAGACTCTCTAAATCTTTCACTGAACTATCTCTACACACTCTTAATGTACCATGTATGGTATGCTGTTGAGTTGTCCGGGCTAGATCCATTCATAGGATACCTGCACGAGGACAGTAATAGGAGACCAAGCCTTGTGATGGATCTAATGGAGGAGTTTAGGCAGCCTATAGTAGACTATCCGTTGATAAAGTTTCTTCTAAAACATAAGACAGTTGAAGCTTTAGATGATGAGAAGAGGCTTACGGATTCTTTTAGGAAAGAGTTGCTACAGCTCTTCTTCGACACCTTGGAGAAGAATGTAAGCTTCATGAATAGAACTGCACCTATCAAGGCTCATATACGTCTACAGCCTATCAGGCTTGCGAAATACTTACTCAACTATACTGACAGGTATGTATGTTTTGACGTAGTGGTGTAGGAATGTATACTCTGGTAATCTACGATATAACTGAAGATGAAGTGAGGATGAAGATTGCTGAAGCATGTAGGGAGGCAGGTCTAGTAAGGATTCAGAAGAGCGCATTCCTGGGAATTATAGATTCCCAGAAGAGGAAGAATCTAGAGATTAGGTTGAGGAAGGTTCTAGGACAGAGTAAAGGGAATATACAGATATTCACGATATGTGAGGCTGACATATCGTATAGGAGGATAATCGGGGAGGTAGTAGAGTATGAGGAAGAGGGGGTAATGTTTCTTTAGATGGATGAGGAAAACTATGTAACCTCAATACATGTAAGAGACTACTTGTTCTGTCCATCAATATTCTACTATAAACATGTTATGGGGGTTGATGAGCCTGTTACAGAATTGATGGAGGAGGGTTTGAGAGGTTATGCTGGAGATGTTGAGAGATGGGAGGAGAGGAAGACTCTTCTAAGCAAGAAGAGGATACATGTTGATAGAATGTTGTTCAACCTGGAGCTAGCATCTCCAAGATATAGAGTTAGAGGCGTGGTGGATACGGTATACTGGATGAATAATAGGCTCCATGTCTTAGAGATAAAGGTGTCTGAGTCTGAGAAGCTTTTCCCAGACCATCTATACCAGACAGCGGTATACGCGTTGATGGTTGAAGAAGAGTTTAGAGAGCCTGTCTACAAGATCGTGATATTCTATAAGAAGTCTGGTAGATGGTTTGAGAGGAGGTTCACAGGCCAGCTTAGACAATACACGGTAAAACTCGTCGAGAAGATCCATGAAGTACTAGAGCATGGATATATGCCTGAATATAGGTGGACCAGGAAATGTATAAGCTGCTTCTATAGAAAACTCTGCCATGGATACTGAGCGCAGATATAACGGATATAAGTAGCAGAGTATAATAAATAGATGTAATAATCTTATAGAAGATGTAGATTTAGCTGTAAGCTTCCATCTTCTCTATATTCAACTTTTTCACGTCCTATATTTGCTAGAAGATCTCTCTCGATTGCTTCTTACTTCTGTTTAGTGATCTTGTATAATCCGAATCCCGCCGTTCTATTTACTCCAACCTGCACTTCTTCTCCAAGCCTTAGTAGTGCATTCGTCACTCTTGCATTCTCTTCATCGTATGTATCGTGTGGGAGGCTGAGGCGCGCTTTACCGATGAATCCTACGATGAATGCTTTCCCTCTCTTATGTAGTAGTTTTATTGTTCTGATGTCCTCTACTCCTGAGAGAGCGACGCCTCCTTCTTCAAGCCACCTCGTATACTTCCTAGACTTTACCGTGACCCCGCCATACTCTCTCCAAAGCCTGCATATGTTTCTAAGCATTAAGACGGGGTCTGGTAGAGGATAGTATCTATACGTTGACTTGGGTCTACCGATTATCCTAAGCATCCTAGAGATGAAGCCTAGGGTGTGGAGTGGTATGTACGGGCATGGTCTCCTAAAGCATGTTGGACTGATAAACTCCACCTCATACTTATCATAGGGGTGTGATTCCTGTAGAAGCTTCTTTAGGTCGATACTCTTGAATGTTACCTCGCTAACATGGAACCTCGTATCAAATAGTTTTACCTCGTCATTCTTCTTGAAATACTCTAGTATCGCTCTAGTTATCCTACCCTCGAAGGATGCGTATCTGAAGTAGTATATCCCTTTCTCAAGCCTTATGAGGGGTGAGGCGGAGAATGGTGCGAGACCACGGGATTCATGTATCCTATATGCTAAAACAGCATCAGACACCTTAAGTATCCTGTAGAATAAGCCTCTAACACTGAAGCCTGAAGAATACTTCTGGTAGCTCTCTAGAGGTGAAGAAGCAATAACGCCTACAATATCGACTCCCAAACCATCAGCCCTAGAAATATAGATAATGTATCCTAGAAATAAACCATAATATACATCTACAGTGCAGCCTAGACTGCTAAGAACAATCTTTAATCTTCTACACCATGTTACCAGAATCCCTCCAGAAGATAGAGCCATCTAAGCCCTCGTCTCACATCAATGCTGTAGATTCTAGAGGAATTATCTCGTTCAAGCAACCGGCAATCCTATCCCTCCACAATTATGATAGGGTTACAAGGGCCATGTTATACTCTCAACTCTCTTCCCTAGCCTCCCAGAACCAACATGCTCTAGAATGTTTTGAAACCTTGAAACTTTCAATCCACTTTTGAGACTCGTGTGAGTAGATCGGTAGCGAAGCCTTGCCTTCTCTAGAATGAGATTAAGCATAGGATTCTGCATCAACTACTCTGAGAAAGATTATTGAAATAGGCTGGTGAAATTGTCACAGGACTATATAATTTAGGGGCGCTGTAAGAGATGGATGCTAGAAGGAAGAAACGCTACGTAATAGTTAAGATATTAACTGAACTAGATGTAGAATCGATTAAGGATAAAAAATGGAGAGGATGTTTTAGGGTCTTTCAGACCATTTTGGCATTGGGAAGATGATATCTTTTGTAGCAATCTCTCTTGGAAAGACTGTATAATACTTTCCATCCATCATCATCTGTACAACGATACCTGTAGCTAATATGTTCTGTCCAGTATCATCGAATCTTACTCCCCTCCAAGGCATTATTATCTTTTCAGGGCTTATATCTAGTTTAGTTAATGCATCCCTTATCGCTTTTCTAAAGCCTTTCAGGTCTAGTGGCGAAGCAGTCTTCCCAGCTTCTTCCAATGCATAATATAATACCCATACTCCAGTGTAATCTCTAGCTGAATTACCGTTAAAGTCGACACCATATTTAGCCTTATACTTTTCATTTACGTCTTTAAGCTTGGCGACTATGCCGAATAAGTCCCAGTTGAATACTTCTCTACTAAAGATGTAGAAGCCGTCTTTACCAATCTTCGTCTTATACGCTGGCTCGATGAAGCCTGCGTCCATGGCGAGAATAGCTAATGGATTAAAATCTCTCAATTTAATCGTCTGTACAAGTAATATTGCATCAGAGACATAGGATGCAACTAGTAGAAGGTCTGGTTTAGCGGCTTTCAATGCATCGACTTCACTATCCAGACTTGTAACTGTAGCTGCATGATAGCTTACCCTCTTAACTATCTCAAACCCTGCTGCTTTAAAGTATGTCTCCCATGCATCTGCACATTTAGCACCCCACTCGGTGTCTTCATGGATAATTGCGATCTTCTTAATCATGTTACCATACTTCTCATTAAGATGTTTAACAAATTCAACATGCTGCTTAGCAAATAAGTCGTCATCAGCAGTTGTTCTAAAGAACCACTTATAACCTCTTCTAGTTAGAACTGGGCTTGTAGAGTCTGGGTTTAGGAATGGGACTTCATATCTCTCAGCAACCTCACTTGCTGTCTTAGTAACTGCACTTTGGTAAGCGCCTAGTAGTGCTACCACATTCTCCATGGTAATTAACCTTTCTGCTTCAGCCGCTCCAACAGCAGGGTCTCCTGTACTATCTCCATAGACTATCTTAATCTTTGCACCACCCAGACTTTTAATCCCGCCTTGAGCATTAATCTCATCTACTGCGAATTCTATACCGCGTTTTAAGTCGGCTCCTGTCTCAGCTAACTTACCAGATAATGGTAGGACTACACCTACCTTCACTTCTGCGATTGCGGGAGCTCTAGGCCATAATATATATGCTGAAACACCGACTATGATGGCTACTATTACGACGCCGACTATTAGGGCTGTTACCTTACTAATACCTTTAGACATCTTACATCATTGGAGGAGTATTTATAGTCTTATTTAAGCTTTAGAGACAATATACTTAAGAACGTCTATATGGAAAATAGACGTCCAAGATTTTCGTCTCTATACTCGAGGTTAAGCTTCTTGTAAGTATACCAGAATGTCGCTTGATTACTAGTAACTATGGGGATATTCAGCTCTTCTTCAAGCGGCTTAATCACCTCTAATGTTCGAAAGTTTGTACAGCTTATGAATATGCATTCTATGTCTGCAGAGTATAAGCTTTTTGCTAATTCATATGCAACATTAGGCGGCTGCCTCCCTATCTCTAAATTATACTTAATGTTTAAACCCTTAATCTTCTTAACAATGAACCCGTTTCCCTCGAGAAACCGTTTCTCATCTCTATTTAATTCATCAATGTAGGGTGTCGCTACAGCTAATTTTCCTACATTCAAGGTCTTAAGCGCATTTACAACAGCTGTGGATGTAGTTACTGCAGGTTTACCCGACAACCCCTCTATCTTCTTCAGCAATTTTAAATCATACCCGTATCCACCGATTAAGCTGCCAGTAGTACAACCAAATACTATTACGTCTACATCTGCATCAGCCAGCTCATATACCGCCTCCTTGATGTCTCTCTCCATTTTAAGTAACTCGCCTCTCGTAACTTCTCTTAGTCTAATACGGGTAACATGAAGTGATAGATTTCTGGGGAGGACTCTTCTAAACTCTTCCTCCATCACGGTGTTGGAAGATGGAACTATCAAGCCTACACGCTGTCTTAAACCATGCATGGTAGGCTCACATACTCTATAAGTAATAAAGATAAATAATCATTATTAAACGTGTTATCAAACATGGGCTCCCCACTCCCTAACTCTAGGTTTATGCTAGGTATATCTAGGGGAAACTCTACGAAACTCCTCCCAGAAGAGCTTAGATAGTTGGTGTAGACTCAAGCTTAAATAGGGCTGAGAACCCGTCTCTCTGGGGCTTATTATAATGTTGGAAGATGTGGTGAATGCTAGTATAAATGGTATTCTATTAGGTAGTGTATACTCATTGATAGCTATGGGTCTTGCCCTGATATGGGGTGTTATGGATGTTATAAACTTTGCGCAGGGAGACTACATGATGTTAGGCGCGTTTATAACTTATTTCCTATTTATAGGTCTAGGTATTGATCCATTGTTATCCATCCCACTGACATTTGTAGTAGTCTTCTTAACAGGTATTTTAACTCAAAGATTCGTAATCGATAGAATCCTCGAAGCTCCTCTCATCTCTCAGATAGCTGCCACATTCTCAATATTATTGATTATTAGGTTTGGTGCTGAGGCATTGATAGGACCATATACATTTAGGCTGGTTACCGGTTATGCAGACTATGTTATCCGGCTCGGCTTCATAATCTTGCACTATACTAAGCTACTAGCGTTCATCATATCTATACTAACCGTTATCTCACTATATATTTTCTTAACAAGAACTTTTTTGGGTACGGCTATTAGAGCTACATCTCAGAACAGGATTGCAGCACAGTTAGTTGGCGTGAATATAGGTAGAATGTATAAACTGGCATTTGGTATAGGTGTCGGGATATCAGCGATAGGTGGTGCTCTACTGTCTACCTTCTATCCTCTACATCCAGAAATGGGTGGTTTCTTCTGTCTGTTAGCCTTCGTCATAGTTGTTTTTGGAGGTTTCGGTAGTATATTCGGTGCATTCTTCTCAGGGATTATAATTGGTGTTGTTCAGATGTTAAGCGCTCTATTCGTGCCTCCAACATTGAAAGATGCCATCGCTTTCATAATCTTCATCTTGGTATTATTATTTAGACCGACTGGAATATTTGGTAAGGGTGTCTAAGATGAAGTTTTCAGTCTTAAAATCTCTGTATTCTCCACCAATGATAGTATTCCTATCTTTAATATTTATTTCATCACCGATCCTAGAATTCTTGAACCAGCCATTTATTGCTAATACGATATTCATGTGTTTACTATATGCGATCATGGCCATGGCATGGAATCTACTTGCTGGCTATACCGGCTATTTAAGTTTTGGGCATGCTGCATTCTTTGGTTTAGGAGCATATACGACGATGATCCTGATGCTATACTACGATATAACTCCCTGGATAGGCATATGGTTTGGAGGGCTGTTAACGGCCTTATCTGCTCTAGCATTAGGCTTCCCACTCTTCCGATTAAGAAGTCACTGGTTCGCATTAGCTACGATAGCGGTTGCGGAGACATTCAAATTAGTCTTCATTGTATGGCCTTATGTAGGAGCTGCATACGGTCTCCAATCACCCATAGTAGCACCTGAGAAATCTTTATGGTATATTCAATATGCTGGACCATTCATATACATCTACATTGCTCTGATAATCTTCGTGATTGAACTTACCATACTATACTTGATCATAACATCTAAAACGGGATACTATTTGATGGCTATTAGAGAGGATGAAGATGTATCCAAGACAATCGGCATAAACACTCTTAAGTATAAAATGTTCTCACTGATGGTTAGCGCATTTTTCACAGGAATTGCCGGCGGGGTGTATGTTATTAGGTTCAGGTTTATCGACCCGTTTACAGTATTCAATTTAATAACGATATCAATATATACAGCGGTTGGAGGTATAATCGGCGGCGTATACTCATTTATAGGCCCGATAATAGGATCATTCGTGTTCATTCCATTAACTGAGTATGTGCGTGTATTCATAGTAGCTAGGCTCCCAGAATATTACGGTCTACACTTCTTCTCGGTAGGAATATTATTACTAGTTATAAGCCTATTATATCCTGCAGGGATTACAGGATACTTGGAGAGGAAGGGTTACCTGAAGAAGAGAATCTTGCCTGTTAAGGTGGAATAATGGAGAGTATTCTAGAGGTAGAGAATATAACGAAGAAGTTTGGAGGCTTAGTCGCATTAGACAAGGTTAGTTTTAAAGTCTATGAGAATGAAGTACTAGGCTTGATAGGCCCGAATGGTGCAGGTAAGACAACATTATTCAATGTGATTTCAGGATTGTATAGACCTGATGAAGGCAGGATAATATATCTGGGAAGATACGATTTAACGAAGATCCCTCCGCATGAGATTCCAAAACTAGGCATAGGAAGAACTTTCCAGGTAATGCGTCCACTATCTAACCTAACCGTTATAGAGAATGTTATGGTCAGCTCATTCTTGAGGAGAAGCGAGATAAGCGACGTTTACAATATCGCTAAGAGAATACTGGAGAGAGTGGGCTTATATGAGAAGAGGTTTCTAAAGGCATCCCTCTTAAATACCGTTGAGAAGAAAAGACTAGAGCTGGCTAAAGCATTAGCTATAGAGCCGAGGCTGCTATTGTTGGATGAAGTTGCAGCAGGGCTAAATCCAGTTGAAACATCTGAATTTTTAGACCTACTTAAGAGCATTAATAGGGAGGGCATTTCTATTATTATGGTAGAGCATGTAATGAGGGCTGTCATGAATATTTCTGATAGAATCGTGGTATTGCATTATGGTAAGAAGATTGCTGAGGGTGCCCCCCAAGACATCGCTAATGATAGAAATGTTATAGAAGCATATCTAGGAGGAGCTATTGTATGAAGCTATTAGATGTTAAGGATCTAAACGTGCTATATGGAGATACCCAGATACTATGGGATCTATCATTCCATATAGATGAAGGTGAGATTGTTGCATTATTAGGACCGAATGGTGCAGGTAAGAGTACGGTTCTGAAAGCCATCTCAGGTATTGTAAAACCTGTCAGTGGGAAGATATACTATCGTGAGATGAACATAACCGATTACTCTCCATATCAGAGGGTTGAGCTAGGTATCACGCAGATACCAGAGGGCCGTCTAATCTTTCCAAGACTGACTGTTTATGATAATCTAAGAGTGGCTGCGTATACTGCTAGAGCACGAAAGAGATTCAAAGAAACATTGGAGTTCATTTACAGCCTCTTCCCCATCTTGAGAGAGAGGAGAAGCCAGCTGGCTGGAAGTTTAAGTGGTGGTGAACAACAGATGTTAGCTATAGCTAGGGGGCTTATCACAAATCCGGAGCTTCTAATGCTCGATGAGCCTAGCTTGGGGTTGGCGCCTAAAATAGTTACGGAGATTCTAAGCCTGATCCCTAAGTTGAGAGAGCAAGGATATACGATACTATTGGTTGAGCAGAACGCTGTTCAGAGTCTTCAGCTAGTTGATAGAGCATATATAATGGAGTCTGGTAGAATTATTAAGGAAGGGGCTGGGAAAGAGCTGCTTAACGATCCTGAAGTTAAGAAGTCCTATCTTGGATTATAATCTCCCCGCCAGCTAGGGAAAACATCTTATAAGATTAGCTTAAGCTTGGAGATCACGGTAATACTTAAGCTGAGAAGAATATACATAATAGTTTTAAACTAAATTCTAAGATGACTCATTCCTGGATTCTGAATCTCAGTCTTCGGGGTCGCAGTCTCATGGAGCCTCGTGAAGAAAATCATGGAAAAGACTTAAATAGCGTAGAGACGAGTTTAAACATATCTTTTTTATAGCATGTTGCCAATCTTAATATCCGTGCTGGTAGCTGTAGACGTAGGTGGAACTTTTACAGATCTTGTTGCAGTTGATGAGGAAGATGGGAGGATCTATAAGGTAAAAGTGAGGAGTACGCCTCGCAATCCTGAGGAGGGTTTTCTCGAAGCCCTAAGGAAGTTGCTATCTGAGAATAGGTTGGTTGGTAATAAGGTTAAACTTATAATCCATGTAAATACTATCGGGACAAATCTTTTTAGAGGTCAGCTAGGGTTAAGGATGCCGGCGGCGGCTCTTATAACAACACGAGGCTTTAGAGACATAATAGAGATAGGGCGTCAGAATAGGCCAGAGCTTTACAACATATTCTACAGAAAACCCGACCCATTAGTCAGGAGGGAGCTGAGATTTGAGGTTGAGGAGAGGGTTGATAGCCGCGGCCGCATCCTAAAGCGGGTGGATGCTGCTGAGCTTGGCAGAGTAGCTTCACTACTGAAGGAACAGGCTGTTGAAACCGTTGCGATATGCTTCCTAAATAGCTACATCAACAGTTCCAACGAGGAAGCTGCTAAACAATATCTTAAAGAATACATTAACATACCCATCTTTACATCTCATGAAGTTAATCCAGAACATAGAGAGTATGAGAGGATGAGCACAACGGTAGTCAATGCTATCCTCGCACCCGTCGTGGCTAGATATCTTGAGGCTGTCCTAGAAGGTCTATCAACACTGCGAATAAACGCTCCGCTACAGATTATGAGCTCTTCTGGTGGAATAGTAGATGTTGAAGAAGTTATCACAAGACCTATCTGCTCTATAGAGTCTGGCCCCGCAGCAGGTGTTATTGGATCAGCAGAGTTGGCTAAGATTCTAGGCTTTAGAAACGTCATAAGCCTCGATATGGGTGGAACCACCGCTAAGACCGGTGCTATTGTGGATGGGTCTCCTATGTATGTACCTGAGATAGAAGTTGGTGGGCGGGTTCATATGGGTAGGATAGTGAAGGGCAGCGGTTATCCTGTTAGATACCCATCAATAGACTTAGCCGAGGTGAGCGCTGGAGGTGGAACAGTAATAGATGTCGACGCGGCTGGAGCTTTAAGAGTAGGACCTATGAGCGCAGGCTCGGATCCTGGACCAGCTTGTTATGGGCTTGGGGGGAGCGCTCCAACCATAACCGATGCAAATCTTTTGTTAGGGAGGCTTGAGCATCTCCTCGGAGGAGAGTTTAAGCTTTCCAGGGAGCTTGCTTACAGGGCTCTACAGCCTATCGCAGAAAGGGCAGGTATGAGTGTTCAAGAAGCTGCCTGGTCAGCGCTCACGATCGTTAATCTACAGATGGCTCGAGCGGTTCATATAGTAAGTCTAGAGAGAGGCTACGATCCCTCGGAATTCGTGCTTATAGCTTTTGGTGGCGCCGGCCCAATGCATGCTGTCGAGCTGGCAACGCAGATAGGCATATCCACCATAGTTGTACCTCCAAGCCCAGGTCTCTTCTCATCTATAGGTCTCCTCATGACTGATATGAACTATACCTATGTTAGGGGGCTTCTCAAGGTCCTTGAAAGAGGTGATGAAGAGATGCTAGAAGAAATTTTTCAAGAGATGGAGAGGGAAGCATTATCTCAACTTAGAGTGAGGGGGGTAGATGTTAGAGATGTAAGAGTTCGACGAAGCATCGATCTAAGATACTATGGACAAGGCTATGAACTAGAGATAAATGTTAATTCACCTCTCAGCATAGAAGACATGGTAAGAGCGTTTGAAGAAAAGCATGGGAAGGTTTACGGTTATAGACATGCTGGTGAGAGGGTTGAGATGACCGCTCTTAGAATAGCTGTAACCATCCCCTGTAGAAAGATATCTATCCAGCATCTCAGCATGTCTACATCTAGAGAACGGAAAGTTAAGCATAGAAGAGTATTCTTTGAAGATGGCTGGCATGATGCTTCAGTATATCAACGTGAAACTCTTAAGACTGGAGAGAAAATTAATGGTCCAGCGATCATAGAAGAGTACGACTCTACAACTGTTCTCCCCCCAGCCTGGCAGCTTAGAGTCCACGAAACAGGATGTATGGTGATAGAGCAGGCATGAAGTTAATTACTGAAGTTGTAAAGCACAGCCTCATATATGTTTCTGAGGAGATGGGGGTTGCTTTAAGGAAGTCTGCTTACTCTCCTAATATCAGGGAGAGAGCAGATCATAGCTGCGCTATACTCGATGTAGAAGGACGTGTCATCGGGCAGGCTGAGCATATACCTGTTCATATGGGCTCCTTCTCCCTAGGTTTAAAGAACACCCTCCGATACCTCAAAGATGAGGGTATAGATCCCTCGGAAGGTGATA
>Ga0185307_1001425_pt1 | contig 13311 bp, 15 predicted proteins | sample LHCtaG_FD_128010 | JGI IMG/M metagenome (GOLD analysis project Ga0185307, IMG submission 128010) | Hot spring microbial communities from Little Hot Creek, USA to study Microbial Dark Matter (Phase II) - LHC4sed_matched (SPADES... | ecosystem: Environmental > Aquatic > Thermal springs > Hot... | reverse complement strand
TAGAAGTATTCCGAGAGCTTAGCGTGATCGTTCCTCCCATATGAGAAGCCCATAAATCTCTGAGCGCCTGTCGGGATACCTAGGTTTAGTAGGCCTACGATAAGTGTCTCAAGCCCGATTATGGTTGCCGCCTTGCCTATGGCCTCTATACTGACGATCTTAGAGATTAAAATCCAGTATATGAATCCAAAGAAGTTTGATATGACAACACCTATGCTGAGCCATAAAGCGCCTCTGGCAATCCTTCCAAGACTCAACCTAGTCGAGAGAAATAGTAGATGGGCGATAGTAAAAACTTTTTTGAAGATTCAAAGAGATTCTACGCCTAAATTCTCATTGACCTTAACGTTCTAAGGTTTATTCACACTGTATAATCTATGAATCGTAAAAGAATCTAGAAAAAAGTGAGATCAACAACATTCCATAGAGGCGTGATTCAAATATTTTCAGAATCTTCTTAGATTTATTACCTAGCAATACTTTCCTTTCTGTTTTTCAAAGAAATTCCCGTTTAGCAGTTTAAGAATAAAATGCATACAGTGCCAGTCCTTTCCGCTATATTTGATACAATATTCTTATCTTGTTAGTATTTAAGGAGAGAACTTGTCGGCTAGGTAATACTCATTCTTGAGCCTACTCTTTACTTTGTCTATACTATCCTCCCGTACCCTATTAATCTCCACCCAGCTCCGATTTTTCTAGATATTGAGACTTTGTCTCTAGGCTGTGCTACTATTGGTCTCATCAGATTTATTTCAATTCTATCTTTAGTTCTATGCGTTACGACCCCCGTCGTTACAGCTGAGTAGACATTTAATACTAATGGTTCTTTATCAGCTATTGGGGTAACCTCCATTTTATCTTTAACACCTACGACATACTTAAACAGAGTATATTCTAGGCTTAAGTCGTAGAGTGTAGGTGGCAATGTTTCAGGTTCACCAGCTATATTTCCAGTCATGGCATCTGCTTTAGTTAACGCTGGGTCAAGCTTCGTCTCTATACCTGTGAGACCGCCACTGATAGCTTCTTCAACATCTCTCCCACCAGCTTTAATATTCACAACCTCTGTGTAGATTGATTCATATCTTGACCCCGGTTTATCCTCTAGAGGTATGCCAGGAGCTATCTCTATCTCATCACCTACTCTTATCTTTCCTTGAATTATCGAGCCTCCTATAACTCCACCTCTAATAATGTTTCCAGGTGTTCCAGGAGGGTTAACGTCGAATGAACGTAGTATAGGCATTCTAAATGGTTTTGAGAAGTCTCTAAATGGTGTTGGGATGAATTTCTGTATAGCCCAGAGAAGTAGGTCTATACCTACTTTATGCTGAGCAGAGATAGGTATTATCGGATAATCTTCTAATTTACTCATCTTGAGGTATTGTCTTATCTCGTCATAGTTTTGGAGAGCTCTCTCCCTAGATACTACGTCTATCTTATTCTGTGCGACTATCACTTTATCTATATCCATGATCGAGACTGCTTGAAGATGCTCACTATCTTGTGGTTGGGGGAATGTATGTCTAGCGTCTACTACGAATACTGCACCATCGAATAATGCTGCTCCTGAAAGCATAGTAACCATTAATGAATGATGTCCTGGACAATCTATGAATGAGATAGCTCTCTCAAAAACCGTTTCAGACCCGCATATGGGACATCTATCTTCAGATGTATAATTGAATGGTTCTTCGCATCTAGGGCATTTATATATTGCGGCATCAGCATAACCTATCCTTATGGTAATACCTCTTCTAAGCTCTTCAGAGTGCCTTGCTGGCCAGATCCCAGTAATTGCCTGAACTATGGTGCTCTTACCATTATCAACATGACCTAAAGTCCCGATATTAGCTTCAGGCTGTTTCGGTAGAATTTTCCCACTCATCTATACCAAAGCTTAATATCGTTCTTAATATAGGTGATTGACTCAGCCTGTAGAACATCCTATAGAGGCAGATCATGTTCTTCTTCAATCTTTTTCTACACTTATGGTATACATTGTCTATGTCTGTTAGAATCTTAACCTTCCTCTTCTCTAACGTATAGGTTGATTACACCGCTATGGAGTTTGAAAACTGTCCCGCTACAGTATTGGCGTCTTTGCCATCTCTATCCTTAGTTAAGCACTTCTAACTGTAGCCCCAGTATTACCAAGATAAATATACTCGTCTAGAGAGGTCTGATAACCTATATCAGCCATCTAGAATACTCCTGTTATGCTTCTACATTTCAAGCATTTTATGGTAATGGAGAATACTTCTCCATAATAACTCCTGTTAAGTTCTAAGAGTTCATAGCTATCTATATCTTTAGCATCTATCATTGTATAGTGTAATGCATAAGGAATAATCTAGTTTTAGAATACATGAAACTATCTACAATGTTTGTAGCTCATCATCCTTAAAGAATATCTTGTATTCTCTTTGATAAGATTCCATGCTGTCTGAAGCATGTATAAGATTATCTGTAAGTTCTATTGCTAAGTCTCCTCTAATTGTTCCAGGTTCTGCGTGAGCTGGGTCGGTTGCACCAATCATTCTTCTTACTACTTCAATGGCTTTCCTACCTTCAATAACGATTGCTACAATTCTTCTACCTTCTAGTGTTTTTACAAGGTTTTCATAGAAGTCTTTACCTTTATGTATGCTGTAAAGTTCTTCAGCTATCTCTCTACTCATTTTCAAGAACTTCATCTGTATGATCTTTAAACCCTTCTTCTCAAGTCTAGATAGGATCTCTCCAACTAACCCTCTCTCTACGCAGCTCGGCTTTAACATTATAAAGGTTCTCTCAGCTTCACTCATACGTTATAGTCTATGAAAACCAAAATATAGCCTTAGACTGATAGATTTCTCTGCCTACACCACTCAATCAATGGACCCGTTAATACTTTATTAACCTTCTTTAGTTCAATGATATTTCTACAGCCCGTCAAATACATTGCTGTTCTCAACTCCAGTATTATCTTTCTTAGATAGCTTAAAATTGATTCTACACTTTCTAATGCAGGCTTTAAGAGGGGTTTAGCGATTCCAGCCATGTCTGCTCCTAGGACTAAAGCTTTAGCAGCATCTAAACCTGTTCTTATACCACCTGAACCTATAACTTCTATTTTAACTGTTGATGAGACTTCTATTATTGATGCGGCCGTAGGTATCCCCCATTCTAGAAAGACTTCGCCCAGCATTTTCTTCTCGAAGTCTCCTGCTTCTTCAGCTCTAATCTTCTCGATAAGCGTCCAGTTAGTTCCTCCTGCTCCAGCTACATCTATAACTTTAACACCTATTTCTTCTAAGCTTTTTGCAGATTCTCTCGATATGCCACATCCAACTTCCTTGACAATAACTGGTACGCTCAATCTATTCACAGTCTTCTCTATAGATTTAATAATTCCTCTAAATGTCGTAGCTCCACCCGGCTGGATCAATTCTTGTAAACTATTGAGATGTATTGCTAAAGCATTTGCTTCAATCATCTCTACAGCCTTCTCTGCAAGCTCAACTCCTTCCTTCATTAACTGGATGGCGCCAATATTCCCTATTACGAAAATGCTGGGTGAAGTATCTCGTACAATTCGGTAGGTTTCTTTAAAAGATTCATTTTCTATACCTGCTCTCTGGCTTCCCACACCTAGAGGTATATTAAGTTGAAGAGCTGCCTCTGCTAGGTTCTTGTTGATCCTGTAAGCTTCAAGTACACCGCCTGTCATGCCTTCGATAACCAATGGATAATTAAAGGTTCTACCAAGAAATCTTGTTTCAAGTCTCATCTCATCAAAATCTACTTCAGGTAAGGGATTATGGATCAATTCAACATATTCAAACCATGTAGTCTTCTTTTTGAATTCAACATCTCTTTCAATACATATCCTTATATGGTCTTTCTTCCTTGAAGATAGCTCTTCTGCCATTTAGTTTTACCTCCCAATGTTACATTAATTCTCTAATTATCTGATTAGATAAAAAAGTTAGTACTCTTATATCTTTTCTATCATCCTTGACGTATTTCTGTAGTATGTGGGTTCTCGTACTCTGGCTTGGCAGCAATTATAGATGGTAAGAAGGTCTACTATTTTACTTGTCTGTGGAGGTGGAAGGAGATTAGGGAGAGATTTAGGGAGGGCTGAAGGATAAGGTTGGCAAGGTTTCGAGGACTGATAAGAGAGATGCATTCATGCTGTGGCAAGTCTATCAGTCATCATTAACTGACAATAATACTCATAGATACTTTAGGCTTTCAGCTACCATTGATGTTGTGCTGAGACCTCTATTGATAAGAGCGGAGATGCTCTACAAAAACCTCCAAAGAATTCGAAATACCATTATAGTCGGCGTTGATGTGTGAAGTGATGTTAAGATTTTGGAGAAGATGGTCGAGGATGTTAGAAGAGAGGCTGTTGATAAATCAATCAAATTAACTCCGGGATTCATAGATATAGCCAAATATCTAGGATTAAACGTGGATGATGTTGATGAGTTGACTAGTTTAGCTGGACTACAAGTATATAATAAATCACCATCTTACTAAAAATCTATTAAGCATCTTGGACTCTATAAGGCTAAAGGTAGAAATGAAAGGAAGATAAAGAGATATAGTCATAGAGCTCAGAGATACTTATTAATACATACGCGTGGAATTCTATGAAAGAATGGTGTGCTACATCCACTAAAAATCTAAGAATATGAGAGGAGTTCTAAAGATGGTGGTAGGAGTGGGGAAGCGGATGGGGCTTGTGGGGATGGGTACAAGCCCTAGCAAGACCAGTACGCAAGTATTTTTAGTCCTTGGTGAGCTTAAGAGGCTCAAAGCGAGGGCTGAACAATGATGTGTGTAGTGGCTGGGGCTGCAGAGCCAGCCCTCCCCCAAATCTTTTTATCCATAAATACTTATGCTATATTATTATAAATTGGTATGCCGAGAAGGAATCCTGCAGTAGCTGGAATGTTTTATCCTTCATCAGCAGCTTCATTGAAGAAGCAGATTGAAGAATGCTTCCTCCATAGTATTGGACCCGGTAAGCTTCCATCAGGAACAATGAACAAGAGGAGCCATCCTCTTGCGTTAATATCTCCTCATGCTGGGTATGTTTATTCAGGTCCTGTAGCAGCTCACGGCTACTTAGAGTTAGATGGTAGATCAAGACCTATGACGGTGATAGTGATAGGCCCGAATCATTATGGTATTGGAACGGATGTCTCTATATATCCAGATGGAGTATGGGTTACTCCATTGGGTGAGGTTAAGATTGATTCTCAGCTTGGGAGAGAGCTTGCAGAATTATCTGATATCTTCTCTCTAGATGAATTATCTCATGTTCGCGAACATTCAATTGAGGTTCAAGTACCATTCCTTCAATATGTCTTAGGAGATTTTAGTCTTCTACCTATATGTATGCTCGACCAAAGCATGGAGGCTTCCTTGGAGGTTGGGAGAGCTCTTGCAGAATTGTTAAAAGAGAGAACAAGTATAATGCTAGTGGCTTCCACGGATTTCACTCATTATGAGCCTCACCAAGTAGCTGTTAAAAAGGACTCGATAGCTCTTGATAACATTAGAAAACTAGACGTCGAAACACTTTACAGAGTGTTAAGAGAAGTGGATATTTCAATGTGTGGTTATGGGCCTGTCTCAGCTGTTTTAGAAGCCTCCAGGAGGCTTGGGGTAAGTAAAGCAGAATTATTGAAGTACGCTACAAGCGGGGATATAACAGGAGATAAATCATCAGTTGTAGGTTACGCATCTCTAAAAATAGAGTGTAGTTTCTAGGAAAGAGAAGTGGATGCTTAAAGTTAGAGCTCAGAGACTGTTGTCGAGATAGCCGACCATCTACTAAAAGAGATGGCAGTCTACAAGTCGGAATTGATGATTTTGAGGTCTTTAGAAGAGGCATATCTTTTAACTACAAATCCTACTGGCCGATGAGTGGTAGAAGCTGTCGGCTGGCAGGGTATTATGGATACTCCCGGTACGCAACGGTGAAAAATAGAGTCCCCGCCAGTCACAGCTACTTTAACTCATCGGCCATCTACTCCCTCTAAATTATTTAATTTTAGGTAGGAATGATTTACCTACAGTAGCCTTCTTTAGGAAGATTAGAGTGTTCGAACAGTTCCTTCCATATAAGGCTTCCAAAGCTAGTAGTTCTTTAGGATCTACAACAGAACAGACCAGGTATACATTCAGGGCTCTTCTACATAGCTTAGTCTCATTAACAGTCATAACTTCCCTAGGTGAGAGTACCCATAGATGGAAAAGTAAATTACTTATCTAGCTAGTTCCAACTCTATAAACAGGTCTGCAAGGTTGTAGGTACTCAGAATTTGACTGCAATCTTTAAGAATAGGATTTTTGATAAGAAAAGGTAAGAGAGATGAGTAAGCCTGCTAAGACTGAGCGTGTAGAAGAGCCTGTCCCTGCTGTTGTGGAGCAGATAGTTGGTAGAACAGGTGCTACAGGCGAGATCACCCAGGTCAGAGTAAGAATACTTGAAGGTAGAGATGCAGGTAGAGTTATAACTAGAAATGTTAAGGGACCGGTTCGTCTTGGAGACATTCTCTTACTACTTGATACTGAGAGGGAAGCTGAGAAGATAAAATAGCTCGGAGTGTATCTCTATGCCTACTAGACACAGATGCTCATTCTGTGGAAGAGAATTCCTCCATGGTAAAGGCATGCTATATGTTAGGAGGGATGGTTCTCTCTTATGGTTTTGCTCGAGGAAATGTAGAGTAAGTATGGTGGAATTTAAGAGGGATCCGAGAAAGCTTAAGTGGACAGAATATTATGGAAAACAGAAACGTTCATAACATACTGAATATAGATATTCTAGTCGTGCGCTTTTATGAATATTCTATCGACTACTGAGTCGCACCTGCAGAATCCAAACCTCTCGAATTGAACAATCTCATCAACTTTTATATCTACTATATTTTCTTCAGCGCATCCTTCAACAATCTTCAAGCTTTCTGGGTTAATTTTTTCCTCATCTACGTATAGGACGTCTGGAATCAATACTTTAACGTTGAGGCATTTATGTGTGGGAACCCACTGTATTATTGGGATATTCTGAGCTGGACCTCCACTAATCCAGATGCCTTTTACTCCATATCTCGAAGCATTGACTATCCTAACGTTAGCTAGGTATTTTAATCTTATGATGTCTCCAGCCTTCATATTTTCAGCATCGAAGCTTGAAATGTAGAATTCATCGGTATAAGTTATCTTTCTAATTCCTAGAGACTTATTAGTTGGATGGTAAGGTATGGTAATTTCCCCCGATTCTAATTGTTCAACCTTTAGTCTTACGGGATTAGGTATAAAGAAGAATCTACGAGCTACTGGGTCTAGAGTCTTCCTATTCACGGAATATAATAGACTCCAGTCATATTCTCTTTTAGCATATGAGAAACCTGTTTGTGTTAACGTGAATTCTCTTATTGCTTCAGGCATTATTCCCCTCCTCTTCAATCCCTCGATGGTTGGGAATCTTGGATCATCCCATCTATCTGCTAGATCAGCTTCGATCACTGCTCTAAGCTTCCTCTTCGAGACAGGTGTACCCTTAAACTCAAATCTAGAATATTCTATGTATGTTGGGCTACTCATTCCTACAAGATCTCTAATATAATTTTGTAGTTCATCTCTTAAAGCAAATTCGCTTGTACGTAAGACGTGTGTGATACCGCATATACCATCTTCTATTGAAGCTGCGAAATCGTATAGAGGCCATACACGACATCCTGCACCTACAAGAGGGTGGCTATATTCAACTATTCTAAGAATTGCAGGATCTCTCATAGTGGTATTTTTGCTCTTCATATCTCCAATGAGTCTAAGTATTGCTTCACCCTCCCTGAATCGCCCATCAAGCATCATCCTCCAATACTTTAAGTTTTCATCTACATCTTGACCTCGATGCTCACATTCTACACCTTTCTTTCTATAAGATTTTATTTTTTCAGGGGAGCAAAAGCAGACGTATGCTTTCCCCAACTCTATTATCTTCTCAGCATAATCATAGAATAACTCTACATCATCACTATTGTTCTTCTCATAATCCCATTCAATCCCAAGCCATCTATATCCTCTCCTAAAACTTTCATAATATTCAAGCTTAACTTTTCTAGGGTCTGTATCTTCGAATCTTAACCATACTTTACCATCATACATTCTTGCATAGAAATAGTTTAGTAACCCACTCATAGCATGACCAATATGCATGTAGCCGCTTGGCTCAGGTGGGAGACGCGTAACCACTCTTCCTCTAACAGCATTAGGAAGAGGGGGAAGCTTCTTTTCTTCAATCTTCTTCTCATATAATAAGAGGTCAGGAGCTAGTTCCTCAAGTAAACTCTTCTGTTCATTGATATTCATTGAGTTTACTTGGTTCACGATCTCTTCAACTAGAGGTAATAATTCTTTTATCCTCGTTTTTAGAGATGAGTCTTCCCTAACAATCTTGGATAACACAGCATTTTGGAGAGCTTTGCCCCCATGGTCTAATGCATTCTTTAAAGCCCATTTTAGTATTAGTTCTTCTATCTTCATCTTCTAGACTTCATAAACCTATTGCTTGAACTTCTTGATGAACCTTCTCTACTCTACCTAGACCTAGTTAGTCTTTGCTGCATCAGTGTTAGACGTAGCTTAGGAAGATTACTAATCTTTCTAGATATGTAGAGTGTATTTCTAGAATTTATAGCCTATCCTACGTAGAAATTTTCTCCTTTCTTCTATATCTTTCTCGGCTTCTATTCCCTTAGACTTGTATCCATCTATTACAGCCATCACACCTCTACCTTGTTCTGTTTCAACAACTATGACTTGCAGTGGATTCGCTGTAGCTGATAGTATCGTACAGACTTCTGGAACAAGTTTAATCTTCTCCATTACATTAATTGGATACATATTCCTCATGATTATCAGGAATGTGTGCCCACACCCAATTCTTAAGAGTGTTTCAGCTGCAAGTCTTCTAAGTTCCTCATCTGTACCTTCATGTCTAATGAGGCATGGTCCACTAGCTTCTGCAAATGCTAACCCGAATTTTGCACCTGGCACTGAGTTTACGATTGCTTCATAAACATCTTCAACAGTCTTTATAAAATGAGTTATACCGAAGATTATATTGCATCCATCAGGGACTTTTATATCTACTATATCAATCTTTAGACCACTGATCATGTATCATAGATGGAATAGGAGATGAATAAATTTTTCATCCGTAAACCGGCGCCGCCTATTATATACTCAGGAACCTTACCTACTAAGCTGAGAAGAAGAGCATGCTGTTCTCTCTTCAAACTACTATATAACCTAGATTCAGAGCATACTAAAGCTCTAGAAGCTTAACGTAGGATAATGGGCTCTCTAGACATAGCATGGACGCTCTTACTGTAAGTAAAACAAAGTAAACTACTTCCCTCCCTAGGTAATTAAATAATTTAGGGGAGGTGGCTGGCCGATGAGTTAAAGTAGCTGTGACTGGCGGGGACTCTATTTTTCACCGTTGCGTACCGGGAGTATTTGTGTTAATTGGATGACAAGATCAAGGTATGCTATGAAAAACTTAAGTATCCTGAAAACCTTATAAAAACATATTTGTATAGGCGCTCCTTTATCTGTCATGGATAAATGGAGATGAAGGCGTATGCCTAATCCGAGTTATGTGACCTTTAATCCGCCGGAGGAGCTTATTAGAGCCACACTTGAAGTTGTGAAAATGGCCAGAGAATCAGGAAAGGTAAGGAAAGGTGTAAACGAAGTCATTAAATCCATAGAGAGAGGACAAGCAAAGTTTGTTATAATAGCTACAGATGTTGACCCACCAGAGATAGTTGCTTTTCTCCCACTTCTATGCGATGAAAAGAAGATCCCGTATACATTCGTTTCAAGTAAGAAGGCCCTGGGAGAGGCAGCTGGAATAGCTGTATCAGCTAGCAGTGTTTCAATAATAGATCCTGGGGCATCGAAGGACTTCCTTGAAGAAATTATTAAGAAAGTAGCTGAGATTAGAGGGAAGAAGCTTCAGGTTTAACATTAAGACAAGTATAGAATTGTTACCTAGAGTATCCAGAAGATATTCTCGTGTTACTTACACTAGCTCCCAGTTAGAATTCTCTGCTCTTTGCTAAGGTCTGAGGTTACTATTAGCTTAGCTCTAAATGGCTTGGCCTTCTTTATAACATTGAATCCACAGTATGGGCATCTAGTCTCAGTAACTCTTGAAAGCTTCTCTTTCTCAAAGACCCTCTTACACCAAACACATTGATAAAGAATCTTTCCTTCAACTTTACTGCTGGCCATTTCTTTTACTAGTTACTTGTTAAACTAGAATTTTAATGTTAACAAAAAGAAACCATGATTTACTAGGAATATTCAGATTAGACCCTTAATATACAAAGGTATAGGTTGTAGTGGCAAATTCGAGGATGAAGATATATCATTGATTATCCTCGTTTATTGTGGTGAAGGATGACCTTCTTTAGAGAGTTTGCAGAGTTATGTGAGAGGCTTAAGGAGACTACAGGTAGAAAGGACAAGGTTTCCCTCATAGTCAGATTCTTGAGGAATCTTGAACCCTTAGAGGTTAAGTATGCTTCACGTTTACTTATAGGTAAGCCTCTTCCTGAAACTACGAGTGATGAACTAGAAATAGGTTATAGTACTCTAGCAGAGCTACATGAGTTACAGTCGACTCTAATTTCTGAGCCTCTAACTATTGGGGAAGTTGCTGAGAAATTCCTCGAAGTAGCTAAGATTAGAGGTTATGGTTCTAGAGAAAAGAAGAAGAATATCTTCTCGGGGCTTGTTGCTAGGATGGATGAGGTTGAACGTGAATGGTTTGTGAAGATTGTGATTGGAGAAATGCAGCATGGAGTGAATGAGGGAGTATTACTGGAAGCTCTGGGAGAGATAGCTAACACATCTCTTGAATCCATCCATCGTGCATACATGCTTCTCGGCGACATAGGTGAATTAGCTGAACTAGTAAAAGTATTTGGTGGCCAAGCCATAAAATCGGTAAGGCTGGAAGTATACAGACCTGTAAGACCTATGTTAGCAGAGCAATGCCAAGACCTAGGCGGGCTCTTTAAAGAGTACCCTGGACCTTATGCTGTAGAATATAAAGTAGATGGGGCAAGAGTTCAAATCCACGTTGGAAGCAATGGTGTAAGAATATTTTCTAGAAGACTTAATGAAGTAACTCAGAGTATCCCCGATATAGTTGAGCAGGTAGATAGGTGCATAAAGAAATGTATAGCTGTCTTGGATGGAGAGATAATAGCTGTAGATTCGTCAGGTAGACCCTTACCTTTCCAGGTCCTCCTAAGAAGATTTAGGAGGACTAGAAGTTTAGAAGAGGCAAAGCATATACCTTTGAAATTGTATCTCTTTGATATCCTCTACCTAGATGGTGAAGAACTGATAGACCTCCCATATTCTGAGCGCTGGGGCAAGTTGCAGAGCATAGCCTCCCCCGACATATTAATTCCTAGAAAGATAGTTTATTCAGAGAATGAGGTTAGGGAATTCTTAGATTCAACTATTAAAGCTGGGCATGAAGGTATAATGCTAAAGAAGCTTGATGGAAGATATAAGCCAGGTAGAAGAGAGAAGCTCTGGCTTAAGATAAAGCCTTCTGAAAACCTCGACCTAGTTATAGTTAAAGCTGATTATGGATATGGTAGAAGGACTGGATGGTTAAGCAACTATCACCTTGCAGCTTATGACCCTGAGACTGAGAGATTTGAGATCGTTGGTAAAACTTTTAAAGGACTGACAGACGAAGAATTTGAATGGCTCACGAAGAAACTTCTAGAATTGAAGATCGGTCAGGAAGGATACACAGTTAAGGTTAAACCTGAGATCGTCGTGGAAGTTGCTTATAACGAGATCCAGAAGAGCCGTAAATATAGATCTGGGTTAGCATTAAGATTCGCTAGGATAACTAAGATAAAGCTTGATAAGAAACCTCAAGAAGCGGATACTATACAAGAAGTTAAGCGAAGATACTTCAAACAGTTTGATAAGAACCCACCACGTATTTAGCTACTCCAAGGACAGGCTTATCTACTCGGAGATATACTCTACCCTTCCGGAATTCTCCAGGTGGAGGCTTAGCTCTAACTTTCCCCTCACATCATGCGTTCTTACAATCTTTCGTTCCTCTCTAAAGAAATTATCTCTATACTTAATCTCTCTACCGACTAGAAGAGAGGCAGTCTCTTCATCGTTTACTCTTGGCAAGTCTAACATATAATCCCTCTTCTTGCTCCTACCTCTTCTCTTAAATCTCTCACTTAATACGTAACCTATCAGCCAAGTCATCTTCGAGCACTCTCGATACCGTTACTCCAGCATCTCCGCAGAGTGCTCAAGAACTGTTTATCTACGAGAAATCAGAATTCCTAAGCTGTATTTATAAGGTACTACAATGGATTGATATATTCTGAGGGTTTCATCACTAAGTTAAACAAGTTATTAGGAGGAAAGTATCTTTGAGTATCTCGTAAAGGTATAGTCTCAATAGATTACCCTGATATTCTATTTGTCTGTACTGGCTTAGAGTAACCTGGAAAGATTTATCCGCTAAGTCTGAATTGTATCCAGGTATGAAAAGTTTCATTCTAGGTCTGGGTACTATGGTGGCTTCAGTGACCGTAGGTTCTCTACTCGCATTCTGTGGTGAGGCATGGTCTGCTGAACTCCCCTTACAGGTTGGCTTGTTGAAAATGCTTCATGACATATATTCCTTTCTCCTTACACCCCTCTCCTCAGCATTGGGTGCACAATCTCTAGGCGGTGGAGTATATCTTGGGATATTGCCTCTGATTATCTGGATTGTAAGCTCAGCATTTATAGGGGTCTTGACCGGGGAACCTTATAGAGCTGCAAAAATAGTTTTTACATCAACTTTAATAATCTTCTCATTCTGGATATTTTCAAACTTTATGCTGTATCCTCTCCGGAGTGATAATACAGCATGGCTATCGGAAGTGGATAGGTTGATGTCTGACCTATTCTTTTACAGGTCTCTAGATATAGTATTCTTCTTAGCAGTCCCCTCGATAGTCTCCGCTACGACTGCATTCCTCATATTCTACATAGTATCATCGAGAAGTAAGGTTTCAGAATTAGAAGAAGAACAGTACCCAGTGTGGTAGAATAAAAAAGAAAAAATAGTGGGGCGTTAAGAGATTTTTATGCTCCAGTAACTTCCTCGGCTGGTGGAGCTTTGGGAGCTACTTTCTTCGGTCTTCTAGCTTTTTTTGCTGCCTTCTTCTTTGCTGCCTTCTTCTTTGC
>Ga0185307_1001424_pt1 | contig 13318 bp, 12 predicted proteins | sample LHCtaG_FD_128010 | JGI IMG/M metagenome (GOLD analysis project Ga0185307, IMG submission 128010) | Hot spring microbial communities from Little Hot Creek, USA to study Microbial Dark Matter (Phase II) - LHC4sed_matched (SPADES... | ecosystem: Environmental > Aquatic > Thermal springs > Hot... | reverse complement strand
GGATCCTCAAGGAGCTGCCTAAGCCTATCCACACTAATTCCAGCCTCAGCTGCAGCCCGTTCAAGGCTTCCCCCAAACTTGTCGCTTATAATCCTCTGCAAATCAGCAACCCACCATTCCTCCACGTAACCAGCGGGAGCCAAACTCTTCCCCTGATAGAGGAAATCTCCGAAACTCACCAGAATGTCGCCCAAAAACAGAATCTTTTCGATCTGGTCCTTAACAACAGAGAAATTGTCCAGTGAAACCTTAACAACCGAACCATCCCGCAGCTTGACGATGGGTGGCTCCAAGAAATCCACAGGCAACGCTATGCCTCCCTTTCCAGGCAGCTCTAATCGAAGCTGTGTGCCAGCCGCTATAAATCCTTGCAAAACAAGCATGGTCGCTGGGTGAATGCCGACAGCGGTTAATCCCGTGTTCCGAGATCGCCCATAACGTAGGCGGAACCCACCCCGTCTTGATGGGAACGAAAAAATCGGGCGGCCGGCAACAACATCGTCCATAAATCCGGCTGATTTTTTCTCAGACATCTTTCGAATTTCCTTTAGCCAGTCCCAGCCTTGGATTCCAAGCTTCTCTACAATAGCCCAAACTTTTGAGGCGCGTCCTACAATCCCATCATTTACAACACGCAACGCACCGCCCCGAACTCGGTTGGTTTCAATGCGGGATAGGTTGCGATAAGAAGAAACCTCGAAGGGATCTGTTTCAGTCCCGGTGACTTCTACGGGCAGCCATTGAAGGGCTTTAGCCAACTCCTCGTCAGAAACATGGTACTGGAAACGGCTGACAGAACGTTCATAAAGCCTAATCTCTTCAATGAAACGCGCAATCTCCTCCTTGGTGGGCTTATAACGGTCAAGTCCTAAAAGCCGACGGATAAAATCTCCAATAACTAACGTTAAGGCTTGATCTGTTCCCCCAGCTGAGCGGATGGGCCCCGCAAAATAAATGGCCAAGTACTTCGAGTGGTCCGGGTTTGTTTTGATTTTAACCTGTGCCACGCCTTGAACAGGGGCGGCTGTAAGTCCCTCAGTGAGTATTGCCAGCGCAGTACGGATGGCTTGTTCAGCCGCTGCTTCCGGCTCCATATGTCCAAATTTCCCATAAACGATTTCCTCGGCGATCTTGAAAGCCAACTCCTCCCGCGGAAGCTTTGCACTTAGTTCACGGATTCTCTGGGCAACTCCCTTGGGACCAACAAGGCCCTCTACAAGGTCAGCCATGTCCTTGGCTATTTCACATTCGGGCTTAGGCCACGGATCCAAGCCTTTTTCTCGGGCTTTTCTGCTTATTTCATATAACTGTTCAAGCTGTTTCTCTAAACCGCTAGCATATTCTGCGTATGCACTGCTCATTTGAACGCCCAAACAAGCCCCCGCCTAAGTTAAGTGCGCCGATTTATTTCAGTCTTCTCAACACCGGAAACAAAAACTTACAGCCCTTCATACCCGGGATTTGCCACGTTTTATTCCCTCAACAATTTCAGAAACCTTGTCCTTTACTTGGTTATTTTCCACGACATTGCCAGTAACAATGATGTCTGCCCCAGCTGAAGTAGCCGCCTCTGCCTGATCTTTGGACTTTATTCCTCCACCAACAATTAACGGAACGTCTATTGACTGCTTAACCATACGAATCATTTCTCGAGGCACGGGGCTTTTAGCTCCTGAACCAGCTTCTAAGTAGATAAAGCGCATACCGAGATATTGTCCGGCTAAGGCATGAGCAGCCGCCAACTCAGGCTTGTCATAAGGAATTGGAATGGCTTTTCCAACAATGCCCGCAGTGCCACCTTCACCGACAATAATGTAGCCCATTGGAATAGGCTCTAAGCGATATTTTTTAACTAGGAGTGCGCCCAAAACATGGGCACCAATTATAAAGTAGGGGTCTGTAGAGTTCAGCAACGACATAAACCATATAGCATCCGCGTAACGGCTAATAGCCGTAACATTGTTTGGAAACAAAATAACGGGAAGCTTTACTTCACGTTTAATTGCCCTGACCACGCTGTCAAGATGGTTTGTTGAAATAAAAGTGGAGCCACCAACCATTATGGCAGAAGTCCCACTGGCCCTCGCTGTTTCAGCGATCGCCAAAGCTTGAGAAGGTGTAACCTTCTCAGGATCTATCAAAGTAATATGTATGGTCCCCTCAGAACTAATCTTGTTAATGAGGTACTGTTCAATAGCGCCTATCATAAATTTCCCTTTCACTTTGAACTTTCAATTTCAGCAGGTTCGGGCTTTCTTAACCCACTGTAAAACCTATCAGTGAACATGCAATAAAAGTCTACTTCGCTCAGAGCTGCCTTGAACGGAAACTCCTCTTTTGCGCCGCAATTGCCGCAGCTAACAACCGCCCGGCCTCCCTCACGAAAGACTTCTACCCGGACAGCTTGCTTGCCACAGTTTGGACACGAAAAGAGCTTGGGCAGCTTCTTTTTAGGTATTCGAACAACTTTCCTTCTTCTACGCCCCATACCTCAATCCTTCACGGAGATCTAATCTTAACATATTTCAGTCTTCGCCCTTAAATACTTGCCTAATCCAATAAGCATTTGAGGGGTTCGGATTGAAGTTGACCCAGCAAGTCCTCGATTTAGACTGGGAAGAAGTTAAAACCAAAATTACCCGCTTCATAAGAGACTATGTAGAAAAAGTAAAGGCAAACGGGATCGTTTTAGGTCTCTCAGGCGGAATCGACAGCAGCACCGCCGCAGCCCTTTCAGCCATGGCTTTAGGAGGAGACAAAGTTTTAGGTTTAATGCTTCCGGAAAAGGAAACATACAACCTCACGGATATCATGCACGCCGAACTTGTCGCAGAAAAATTTGGCATAAAAACCGTTACAATTGATATCACGCCAACTCTTGAAGCGTTGCAGAAAAGCATACCAATCTTCGATCCAGAAGACAAACTTTGCAAGGGCAACCTGAAAGCCCGCACTCGCATGCTCTACCTATACTATTATGCTAATAAGCTGAACTTGATTGTTTGCGGTAGCTCCGACAAATCTGAAGTGATGATAGGCTACTTCACAAAGTGGGGAGACGTTGCAGCAGATATATCTCCCCTAATGGACTTGTACAAAACCCAAGTCCGAAAACTGGCAAGGCACATCGGAATACCAGAAGAAATAATTGAGAAACCGCCATCCCCAATGCTTTGGCCGGGCCAGACAGCAGAGGGAGAAATAGGTTTAAAGTATGAAGTCCTCGACCTAATCCTCTATGGCCTTGAACACTTTATGAAAGTTGAGCAGATAGCTGAACAGCTGAACCTGCCAAAAGACCTTGTGGAAAAAGTGAAGGGACGATGGAAAGCTATGGAACACAAAAGGAGAATGCCCTTAACGACAAAACTTCAATATAGGACTGTAGGCTTCGACTTTAGAATGCCTCTCACTTAACCGTTAGCAAGGTGCTGGCATGAAGCAGAAGTTTAAAGTTGCCCTCGCCCAAATAAACTGTAAAAGAGGGGATAAAAAGGCAAACATACAAAAAATTGAGGAATACACCGCAAGGGCACGGCAACACGACGCAGAACTCGTGATCTTTCCGGAACTTTCACTAACCGGATACACAATAAGAGACGAACTATATGAATTGGCGGAACACATTCCAGGACCATCCACAGCAGCTACAGAAAAAATTGCCAAGAAACACGAGGCCTTCATAGTTTTTGGCATGCCCGAACTAAGCGACAAAACTCAAGCCACCTTATACAATACGGCGGTTTTGGTCGGGCCAAAAGGCTTTGTTGGAAAATATCGTAAAATGCACCTGCCAACCCACAGTGTTTTTGAAGAAAAAAGGTATTTCAGACCGGGCTATCAAGCAGGCGTTTTTGACACAGAGCTTGGCAAAATAGGGCTGATCGTGTGTTATGATCTCTTCTTTCCGGAATTAAGCCGCCTAATACGCCTTGAAGGGGCTCGATTAATCGTGTGCATTTCAGCTTCACCCGCTGTACGACGCACCTTTTTTGAAATTCTGACGGCTGCAAGGGCTATGGAAAACACAGCGTTTTTGGCTTATGTGAATCTTGTCGGCATAGAAAATGGACTGCAGTTCTGGGGAGGAAGCAGGCTTATAGGACCAGATGGAAGAGTATTAGCCATCGCAAGATACGACGATGAAGATTTAGTGATCGGCGAAGTTGATTATTCAGACATATCCCCCACGGAAGCCTTTGTCCCAACATTAAAAGATCTACGTCCAGAATTCTTCGATAAATTGAAGGAGAAAGCAAGAAACCTTTAACTTCTCAACGTTTTAATCACGCGGCTCATCTCATTATTCATAATGTGGCGAAAGCCTACAAGATTCAAAAATCACAACCGAATCACAGTCAACCACAAATTTCCTAAGCAACCATCTCATCACAAAAACGTCACACCTAAAACATCGTTGGGTCAGTTTAGCACAATCACACCTGACTTATCTGTGATAAGTGACGTCACTTATCACACTCATTGGTTGCTTAAACCTTTTTTCTTTGGCAATAAAGCAGAGACAGCTAAACCACACCATCAGCTTCACGATGGCTGCAAAGCGAGAAATATGGTCTTCGCCCCGCCAACAGTAACCTAAGACCTCTAGTTTGAGACACCGAAGACTCCTAAGGCCTTTTTCCAGAAAATAATTTGGTGGTAAAGTCCAGCTCTCCAACCTTAAATAGACAACCTTAGCATTCTCGCGCACCAAAAATCTCGTATTTCAGAGCGTTTTATGTTTTTATGACATACAGCAGCCTTAAAATTTGCATAGGAGCCCAATTACGGGCTGTATGGTTATCGAGTAGTAATCACCTTCCAGTAAGTTTTTAAACTCGTATACAAAACTGTATTCATTGAAATAAACTCGGTGACCAGAGAAATGAAAATGAAAGAAGTTGTCCAGCAATGGTTAAAAAAAGCTTTAGAAGATCCCATTGTCAAAATATTGGCAAAAAACAGCCATTTAACAAAAACTCAGCTTGAAACTTTGCTTATAGATGTTTTAGCCGAAAATTTATCCGAAAAAACGTTAAAATACGACGAAAAAGCCAAATTACGCTTAACAAAGGCAAAAATAAGCCGCGGTGCATTCAATAGAACCTTAAAACAGGCGGAAAAAAATGTTATAAAATCCATATACACCATAATCCTCCTCGGATATTTGGGAATTTTTGAAAGCACAAAATTGGACCCATATATTGAGGTGGCAAACAAACTGCAAGAATACATCGAAGCCCACAAAAACATTACAAACGAAGAAGAACAAATAAAATTCCTGAAAATTTTGAGAGAAGAACTCGAAACAAGCATAAAAGAGCTTGCCAATCCATCAAAATATTTGCCGTGACATCACAAGTCACACACAACAAACGTTCTATATATAAATAAAGAAAGCGCCGAAATGAGAAAGGAGCATTTAAAATGGAGATCCTCCAAGCAAATGCTGCATCCTAAATTTGTGATGTGTGATGTCATAGCAACGTACACAAAACATAAGATTTTTAAATGCTCTGCACCAGTATTGTGATGTGTGATGTGACATGAGAGGATCACAAATACCCAGTAAATTCACAGGTGACAATAAATGTTTGATCCTGTAATCGTCATGGCCGTTGTGCTATTTATTGCCGCCATCGGTTTTGGATTGGAGTATCACAGGCATATTACCAAAGTTAAAAATGAATATAAGAAGGCTAAGGTTGCTTTTAATGACATGATTTTAAGTTTCAGTCGAGAGCTTAAACGGGTAGCCGAAAGCATGGAGAAAGTTGCCTTCAAAGTTGAAGCTTCATCTGCAAGAAGCGAGGAATCCTTAAGCAAAGTAAAGGAAGTTGAAGTTAAACTTAACACTCTAGAAAACAAGTTTAGCGAACCGTTAAAGGGCTTGAGTGATCTGACTTCAAGGATAAACAATCTGGAAAAACAAATTTGTGACATCACAACATCTCATAAAGAACTATCATCAAAGCTTTCTTATCTTGAAGAAAAAGTTCAGCAAACACCAGTTCCCCCGGAATCTGGAATAGAGGCCGTCATACCGATAAAAAGGGAAAAAGCACTCGCTCATTTGACAGACACTGAACTAGCTGTTTTGGAAATGCTCGCCACAGAAGGACCTAAAACAGCACCTGAAATTAAAGATAAAATCAAGTTAAGCCGGGAGCATACGGCTAGGCTTATGAAGAAACTTTATGAAGAGGGCTATCTCGAAAGGGATACAAGTAAAATTCCATTCAAGTACAGCGTTAAAAAGGAAATGGAAACGCTGTTGAGAAAAACTGAAACAGAAGCAAAATGACGTGGATTTAAGGTGACTGGTGTTTGACAACAACTTGTGCGGATCTTGGGGAAACTCTGTATTTTAGGCGGTTTGACGCCCCAGACTTGATTAGCAAACCCTTTTTAGTCATTCTAGCTAAATAAGTGGCAACTGTGCTTAAGCCTATGGGTTCTTTAAACTCTTGCTCGTAAGCTTCTTGAATTTCCTTAGAAGTAAACCAAGCTATTGGAAAGTTTTTCTGGACTATTGACGTCACTTTTTCAAATTTAGACAATTCGTCCACAGGATAGGAGTTAACCTCTGAAGATGTGCTGGTTACTCCCCCTAAAAGTTCAACAAGATCGAGTAAGCGTAAAGCCTTCTCGCGGGTTATTTGCCCTTCAAAGGCTATACTATACTTGTTGCCCTCACCATCGAATATTTCAATCCGCATTTTCCTTGCTGGCATTTGCGCTAAGGCACCTTAATTCTTTTAAATTTTGCATTTCACAAGTTATAACTGTTACGGTGAAACAAGAAGAAATAAAAGTCGAAAAAACGGCTCTAAAAAGCTTAAATAAGGATTTTTTTAGAGATTTTGTTTCTCAAACTTCACGATTTTTCTATAGGAGTGAACAAGAGAAAAAAGAAAATTAATTTGCTGTTTGCAATGGAAACGCAAGGGTGATTTCTTTCACAGTAAAGAAAGTGAAAATAAGGAAATTTAAGGCATGGAGTAGATAAAAAGAATAAGATTAAATAGTTTTCACAAGGAGTTTACATGTTGTGAAAAGAGATACCCCAATGCGTTATATTTTGAACACATTGGCAGAAATGTTGGTTTTCAAATAAGGAGTGAAGAAAAATAACGCAAATGGATTAAATAAGAAGCACTCCACCCCTATTTTTCCACTGGAAGGTTAAGGCTCAATGATGATTTTATTAGTTGAATCGCTTTTAGATCGTTTATACAGTTTTCTTTACAGATAGCTTTTTACCATTATGCACTTTCTTAACCTTTCAGAGTATATTTCTTAATTTTTTAAGAAATCAAAACTAAAAGTAATTAAATTTCAGATTTCCATTGGAAACAAAGGGGTGTCTCTGCTAGCTTCTATTTATCTGTATGAAGATTTTAGGTTTTTTATGTGTGAGGTCAAGTTTTTTGTACGGTATTCCTTATTTCTTCACGACTTATGAAAAGTGGTCGCTTTGAGAGAGGAGAAACCATGAATAACGCAAATGTACTTGACGAGGTGTTTAACAAGTTCTTTAATGAACGAGGTATTTTTCGCGATCGAGAAGTTCTTCGGCATGATTATTTACCTGACAAACTTCCACATAGAGAGGATCAAATTAAGCGTTTAGGCGAGGTTGTTGCACCTGTTCTAAAGGGGGCTAGGTGTTCCAACATTTTTGTTTACGGAAAAACTGGTACCGGAAAGACTGCTGTCACGAAATATGTTTTGGCCCGTTTGGAGGCTAAAGCTAAAGAGGTTGGTTCTCCTGTTAGTTTCTGCTATGTTAACTGCCGTTTGGCTGGAACGGAATACCGAGTTTTAGCCAGCCTATGCAATAGCCTCCATCTTTCTGTGCCTTTCACAGGCTTATCTTTAGGTGAGGTTTTTGAAAGATTTGTTAACGGTTTGGACGTGGCGAATAGGATAATGATTATCGCTTTGGACGAGGTGGATGCGCTGGTTAAGTCTCGGAGCGACATTCTTCTCTATGAACTTACTAGGATTAATGAAACTTTGTCGCAGAGCAAAGTGTCGATTATTGGCATATCTAATGACTTGCGGCTTAAGGAGTTCCTTGACCCGAGGGTTTTAAGCTCCCTAAGCGAGGAGGAGATTGTATTCAGGCCGTATAATGCAAACGAGCTTAAAACGATTCTCGCTGAGAGGGCGCAAAGGGCGTTCTACGAAGGCGTTTTAAGTGAGGGTGCATTAAGCCTTTGTGCAGCTTTAGCTGCGGCAGAGCATGGTGATGCTCGTAGGGCTTTAGATTTACTTCGGGTTGCTGGTGAGGTTGCAGAGCGGAAGGGCGCAAAAGCGGTAACTGAAGAGCACGTTCGGGAGGCTGAAAAGCTAATTGAGCATAACCGTGTTGTCGAAGCTTTAGCGAATCTAACTCTGCATTCTAAACTGGTTATGTTAAGCGTTTTTCACTTGGTTAGGGCCAATGGTTACAAGGCTATAACTGGGGAGATATATGAGGTGTATAATGAGCTTTGCCGAGAGCTTGGGGTCACTCCGTTAACCCAGCGACGTGTCAGCACTTTGGTTAACGAGCTTGACGCGTTAGGGCTGTTAAATGCGCAGGTCATGAGTATGGGCCGCTATGGACGAACCAAGAAAATACGATTAGAGGTGACCCGCACACTTATTAGAGAAGCGTTTTCCAATGATGCGATGCTTGGGCGGCTAGTGGATTATGAGCCCCATTGCCTCCAGAAATCATCAAACAAAGGTTAAATTTTGGGCGAAAGAGATCACTGTTACATCGAAGGTTTGCATGTTGACAACTGGAACTAAGCATGGTGTAGGGACGAGGCCTAGGTGCCTCATGTAATCTGTTTGCTCTTGCCAACATCCAGAGTTCACAACGAGAACCCCGCGATAATTTGTATAACCCAATGTGTGAATGTGTCCCGCGTGAAAAACGTCTGGAACCCGCTCTATAACAAGGTGGTCCTTATTTTCTGGCGCCAATGGTGTTTTTCCTCCATATGTAGGCGCTAAGTGTCGACTTTGCAGAAATAGTGTCATTGCTTTTTCTGGATGCGTGTATTCTATTCTTGGAACGGTTGAGATTACGTCGTCAAGGCTTCGTCCATGGTATAGTAGAAACTCAACTTTGTGGAGGCTTATTGTGCATGGGTTTCCAAAGGAATGGATTTTTCTTGATTCTTGCAAGGGTTCGAGGTAATCGTCTGAAATGGGTGGTTGAGGCAACGCTTTTCTCGGGGCGTCATGGTTTCCGGGGATTATTATGACTTCAATGTAGTCTGGTATTTGTTCGATGAACTTTGCTGCCAGCTTGTACTGTCCGTAAATGTCCTTTACCGCCAGTTCCTTAATCTGGTTAGGGTAAACCCCTATTCCGTCTACAAGGTCGCCTGCTATCAACACGTACTTTACGTGGCTTGCTACCTCGCGCATCCCTTCATTTCCATATTTGCCGTTAAGCCACAAAACAAACCTATTAAACGCCTCTTTCTGGAATTTTGTGCTACCCACGTGCATGTCAGATGTAAGAACAGCGTAAACGGGGTCCTGTGCCTTGTTTTGAGTTTTTGGTGCAAGGTCTGGCAGTATAATGTCCCGGGCTACCAGCAACTTTTCCCGAGTTTTCACGACGCTAATACAGACCACTTGGTCCAGTAGCAAGCTTCTTGCTTTATCTAAAAGTTCGGCGGGAGCATTTTGGGGAACAAGCACCGTAGCGCTTGCATATAAATCTTCAATCGTCAAGAAAATTTTCTGACGCCTTTCTATTTTCTCAGTAATCATGCCGATTACCTCAAGCTTCGTTCCATGCGGCGCTTTCAAAGCATCAATTATTGACACAGCTCCACGTACATCCATTCTTTGTTTCAACAACTTTTCCATTCGCTTAAATCGGTCCCTAAAAAAATCCAAATAATCATTTATGGTTCCACTTGAACTTACCTTAGTGCCAGGATCATCAATGACCTTGATGTCCGCATTTACCTCTTTTGCAAAGGGGCGAAAAGCCTTTTTACCCTCTAAAATTTGCTGTGCTTGCTCATGGCGGGTTTCTAGAAGGGGAGCTTGGACTATTTGGGGCGAAACCGAGTCTTTCATGAGCTCCGGTTTTTTAACAAGTTCTTCAAGGAACGCTCTTTCAATGAATAATGGCTTATCCTTAAGTCCACTAATTTTTTCCAAGGCTTTACTCATGAAGTCCACGGGGTCCTCGGTGGCTGCTATGACGTTCAAAAACTCGAAAGCATCTTTGTTTAGCTGGTAACCTGCCGAAATTGTTAATTCAACCGCTTTTTGAAGTTTTTCCGAAACCATGTTCATATCCTTAATTCCTGCCAACTAATCTTTTTCGGCACTATAATCCAGCCTTCTTCATTATCACCGACACTTTCCGTTAAACCTTGCAGGTGTAGATAAGCTGTCAACGCAGCAGTGATGGCATCTAATTCGTGGCGCGTTAATGTCCGTTCTTCTAAAGTTCCGCCTAACCCCAGTTTTTTGAAGATTTCTTGGATTTCTTTCCAGTTTTTTGTTGGCATGCTCAGCACCTTTCTGGTTGATGTGGGATGCACTTCTACTGTTTTTATTCCGCTTTTTTTAATTAACTTATTTAGCCCTATAGCTCGCAGTGTAAGCGTTTTCATGGCTGGCAAGCCTGGTGGAAAAACGCGATAGCCTTTTTTGATGAGTTCTAAGTCTCCTTTCCGTAGAATGCCCTTTTTTGGAGGTTTAAGCGGGGCATCTATTGCCACGATTGATGGTTTAGCGGCATTTACAGCCTCGAGAATTTCCTCATCCGTGTAAATTAGGCGCGTTTCGACTCGCCTGTCTTTCAAAATGGCAAGGCCCGTGGGGTTTTTCTCTTTACCCGCCAAGTCTATACCAATTATAACTTTGCCTTCCAATTTCAACACTTACACTTAAGTTTATATAGCCTACACTTGTTTTAAATTTGCTAGCTAATGCAAAAGTTGTTTGGTGGTTTGAATGAGTGTAATTCGGAGGATCCAGCGAACGCCAAGCGGAACGTTTTTTGTCTGTCTGCCAAAAGAGTGGGCTGAACGTTATGGCTTGAAAAGAGGCTCCGTTGTGGCTTTAAACGAGACAAGCGACGGCAAACTTTTGATAGATCCGGAATACAGTGCTGCGCCACCCCTTCGCACCGTTGTCTTGGAGCCTGGACCATACTTAGGTCGCGAGATTATTGGGAGGTACTTGTTGGGTTTTGACATAATTCGGGTTGAAGGCAAGGAAAGCATTAGCTTTGAAATGCGGGAAATAGTTAAAAAAACTGTTAGTCGCCTAATTGGTTTGGAAATTGTTGAGGAAGACTACTCAAAAATTGTTTTACAGTGCCTTCTTGAACCGACAAGTTTTCCGCCAGAAAAAATTCTTCGGCGAGAGTATGCAATAGTGGCTGGCATGCATAGGGATGTCGTGAATGCATTGGTTAGTGGCGATGTGCATATGGCTAGGAGTGTCATCGCACGGGATGAGGAGGTTAATAGGCTGTATTTCTTGCTTGTCAGAATTTTGAGGACAATAATTCAAAACCCAAGTTTGAGCGAGAAGTTGGGTCTGCAACCCATTGAATGCCTTGACTACCGCTTAACCGCAAGCCTCGTCGAAAACATAGGGGATGAATGTGTAAGAACAGCCTTCAAAGTTTTGGAGTTGAAAGGTGCAAAGTTGACTGAGGACCTTAAAAAGTTGATAGTTGAGTTTCACGCTGGGGTTTTTGAGTCCCATGAGAATGCTTTAAAGGCGCTCTTTGAAGGCGACATCGCGTTGGCTGAGGAAGTTCGAAGCATGAGGGCTCAAATTGAGAAAACCTTGGAGGCCATTGAAAAGAGCTCAAAGGAGCAAGGCCTTGAAGCCATACCCTACATATTGGCGGCTGTTTCGACGCTGCGGCAGATATACGAACACAGCGTGGACATTGCAGACCTGGCTATGCCAAAATCCAAAAAACAATAAGCGACGGGGAGGCAACATGCACCCGGTAAACACGAACAAAAGACAATATCACATTGAATGTGAGAAGGGCGACTTGGCGGAGTACCTTCTTGTTCCAGGCAACCCTGACCGTGTTCCAAAAATAGCTAAATGCTGGGATTCGGTTAGGGAAGTCTCTTGTCATCGTGAGTTTCGAAGTGCCACTGGTGTCTACAAGGGGGTTCCTGTATCCGCTATATCTAGCGGTATTGGCCCAGCTTGCATGTCCATTGTTGTTAACGAAGCCTCTGCCATAGGTGTCCACACGTTTATTCGCGTGGGAAGCTCCGGAGCTATACAAGAAAACATAAAGTGTGGTGATTTGGTTATTTCTTCTGCGGCGGTTCGCCTCGACTGCACAAGCAACTGTTATATAATGCCCGAGTATCCCGCCGTAGCCAACCACGAGGTTTTGCTGGCCCTTATTGAGGCGGCTGAAGCCTTAGGTCTAGGCAATTACCATGTGGGTATAACCGCTACAACATCCGACTTCTACGCGGGACAAAACCGCCCAACAAAAATCCAGACGATGGATGTGCTGCCAACTCTGCAGAAGGCCGGCGTGCTTAACTTTGAAATGGAAACAGCAACCCTCTTCACGTTGGCAAGCCTCTACGGGCTGAGGGCTGGAGCCATATGCGCTGTCTACGCGAACAGATGTACTGGCGAGTTTAAACCCGGCGCTGGCGAAGAAGACGCCATTAAAGTTGCCAACGAGGCAGTAAAAATTCTCCACGAGTGGGACCAAAGAAAACAAGCAAAGAACAAAAAGTGGTTTTACCCATCTCTTTTGGCGTAAACCCTTTTTAGACTCGAACGCATCCTTCAATTTTGGCCGGGGTGGCGGAGTGGTCAACGCGCTGGCCTCGAGATCTAAACTGCTAAAGGGGGGCTTTGACAAGCAAGCCAGTGGGCCTTCGGGCTCGCAGGGGTTCGAATCCCCTCCCCGGCGCCAATTTACAAGTAGTCATATTTGTGGCTGTTCTGCTTTGACAAATATGATACCCCTCTAGGGTTTTTATAGTAGAGTTTATATGGATGGGGCTCAATTCCAGTCGGTTTGTAAAAGAGAGGAGAAGTTGATGGTTATGGAGTGGTTTTATGCAGCGCCGATGGTCGGGTTGGCTGCCGTGGCTTTGGCAAGCTACCTTTACAAGTATGTTAAAAGCCAAGAGAGCGGTACAGAGAGGATGCGGGAAATTGCCAGCGCCATTAAAGAGGGTGCCAGGGCTTATCTGAGAAGGCAGAATATGACTTTGGCTGTATTTGTTGTGGTGATGGCTGCTATTCTAGGAGTGCTTTACACGTTTTATGCCTTTCGTGAAGG
>Ga0185307_1001423_pt1 | contig 13328 bp, 17 predicted proteins | sample LHCtaG_FD_128010 | JGI IMG/M metagenome (GOLD analysis project Ga0185307, IMG submission 128010) | Hot spring microbial communities from Little Hot Creek, USA to study Microbial Dark Matter (Phase II) - LHC4sed_matched (SPADES... | ecosystem: Environmental > Aquatic > Thermal springs > Hot... | reverse complement strand
ATAATGGAGAAGAAGGCAGAATACGACTTGGACAAGGACGGCGTTTTAGACGAGCGAGAGCTTGAACTCGCCATGGAGCGGGAGGCCCAATCCACATGGGAGAAAATCAACACATGGTTTTCCACCCACCCGCCAACCTTCAAACGCATACTGCTCCTACGCGAGATAGAGATGGAGATGGAAAGCGGAAAATACGCTATCGACCGCATATACGAGAAAATCTAGGCCTTATCTCCGGTTTAGGCATGCGGCCACAAAATCCAGAAAAGCCTTGGATTCATCGTTTTCTAGGCTGAACTGGAAAATTCCATCCGCCCAGTCTCTTGCCAATTCTAGAAGGCTGTTGTCCAACTCCCTTGATATGTAGGCGATTACACATTTGGCTTCAGGCTTCCACCTTTTCAACATGGCAAAGGAAGCCAAGGCAGTTTTAAGCCTCGAAGAGTCCAGCTCCACCTTCGCGTCAACCACAACAACCGGGTCGACGAAGCCATCCTTTTCAAGGCCTATAGAGATGTCGAATTCCAATGCATAATTTTCGCTGGCCTTTTGCCAAACCAGACACTTTTCTCCCCAAAAAAGTTCAAAGGGCCTTTTTAGCCTGGTTTTCTCTTTTAGGAGGCGGTAGATGTATTCTTCAAAGGCGTAGGCTCGGAACTTTCCGAAAAACTGTGCAGCGCCAATTTCAGCCTTGTTCGCCATTACAGTTTCATTAAATTTGAGAAAGTCCTTTAAAGCGAGGGTTTTCACCCACCTTTCATATTGGGCTTGCAGTGCTCTTCCAAGCTTTCGCTGGTTTTCCCTTTTGCTGGAGCAAAGCTCGTTTATGTAGTCTACGGCCTTCTTCAGCCTCGCCAATAACGGTCTCCAAAAGTGTTTTATCACAGCCGAGATTTATTACCTTCGTGGCTCATCAGCGGAAAAGGTGGCTTGCGTATTAAATGAGGGTAAAGCTTCTGCGCTATACGGTTGACCCGGAGCTCCTATGTGGGGCTGCAGCCTTAACGTCTTCGAAAAGTGGAAGGCCTTCTGAAATTTTTGAAGGCATGGATTTGGAAAGGGCTCGCCAAATCATTAAACGTGTTACCGGTTATGGGCATATGTCGGTGATTGAGCATGCTTCCTTCACCTTCAGCATTGAGGATGTTTCGAGGGCTATGACCCACCAGCTTGTACGCCACCGTTTGGCTTCCTACACGCAGCAAAGCCAACGCTATGTAAAGTATGACACATTGAAAAGCTACGTGACCCCGCCAACAATAGCAAATAATCCAGATGCCCAGAAAATATTCGAAGAAGCCCTGGAGCATGTATCCAACGCCTATAACAAGCTTTTGGAGATGGGAATCCCCAAAGAGGACGCCCGCTACATACTTCCAAACGCGGCGAAAACTAACATAGTTGTAACCATGAACGCCCGCGAACTCCGCCACTTCTTCAATTTGCGATGCTGTGCCCGCTCCCAGTGGGAGCTCCGCGAAGTAGCAACAGAAATGCTTCGACAAGTGAAAAAGGTTGCGCCTTCGCTTTTCGAAAACGCTGGGCCCACATGCGTTGAGCTAGGCTATTGCCCAGAAGGCAAAATGAAGCCGCCGGAATGCAACATTGAGGAGATTAAGAGGCAATTCAAAAACCTTTAAAGCGGTTTAAATGGCAAGGTACAAGGCATATGCCATAACAACAAAATACTGGCGGCCCGGCGAAGATTACATACAACAAATAATCAGAAGCATTGAAGGGAAAGTTTCAGACGGAGACTTTGTGGTTGTATCCGAGAAGGCCATTGCAACAGCCCTTGGCAACATTATTGACGAAAGCCAAGTGCAGCCAAGCCTAAACGCAAAAATCATCGCAAAATTTTGGATGCCTATAATATGGGGCTACATCCTTGGGCCCCTCTGCCATTTAAGACGAAAACTTCTATTGCAGCTTCGCAAATACCCGCCGGAGCTGGGAAGCCGCCATAAACAGGTCGCCCTACAATATGCTGGCTTGCTGCAAGCCTTGATGTTTGGCTCTGAAGGCGGCATAGACGGCACAAACCTTCCATACACTTATGTTTGCCTACCCCTAAAAAACGCCCAAGCCATCGCAGAAGAAATACGCAGAAAAATCCTTGAAACGCTTGGAAGAAAGGTCTGCGTCATAATCGCCGACACAGACAAAACCTACTCCTTCAGAAACTTTCATTTCACACCTAGGCCAAAACCTATAAAGGGAATTAGAAGTTTAGGCGGCTTCATAGTCTACCTTGTTGGGCGGATGCTGAAACTAAAAATGAGAGCGACCCCAATAGCGGTTGCTGGACAATCCATTTCAGCTGAAGAAGCATTAACAATCGCAGAAATCGCAAACCGCGCCAGAGGCTACGGCGCCGGAAGAACTGTCTGGGAAATGGCTGAAAAATTCAAAGTGGACTTAAACGAAGTTAGTTGGGAGATGCTGGAGAAGGTAAAACACAAACCCATAGTAATAATACAACGAACCTAACACAAAAACCACTTTACAAAAGCAAAAAACACCAATGAAACTAGGCGTTTCTATTCGCCATCGTTAATGGAATACTTATGGATGTTGTTTCCTTTTTGATAGTTTTCTATGGATTGAAATGCCTAATAATACGAGGTAGTATATTATTCCGAAGGCTCCCATCCAAACGCATAGATTATAAATTTCTAGCGTAAAAGCGGGATTGTAGAAGGGATTTGTTGTTATCGGGTAGAATGGTGCTATGTCCGGGTAAAGTGGAGTGTCAAGCATAACATGCAATCCTGTTCCTAAGAAGCCGGCAACAAGAAAGGATTTCAGGTTCAAACTTTTGTCTGTTTCTGACAGGAGTATTTTGTAAAGTGGTTGGAGAAATTTTTCAAGAAGGAACATAGCATAACCGAGGACAATGCCCACTGGTATAGCCAATAAAAATGTATGCAGGTATCCATGCAAAGGATATCTTAACCCGAGAAAGAGAACTAAAAAGGGTTCCACGTCAACAATAACATTTGCCAACAAAAATGTTGGAGCATGGATATACTTTCTAAGCGGTAAACCTAACCCTAAGCCTGGACCGAAATGAAATGGAGTGAAAGGCATAATCTAACCATCAAAACCTATGAACCAAAATTAATAACGTTTTGCTTACTGACAATCGTGAATCCTCCGCTTCATAATGGAACAGTCATTCACGGTTGTGGCTGCGCACGTTCAGCTAGTCGCTGTTAACGGAACGACCAGGTTCAAATTTGTAAAATCCTAGAGAGGAGGGTATTCAATTTAGTGGTTTTCAGTCTCCTAAATTTGACTGGACATGTTGGAACCCCAGGGAAATAACGTTTTTGTAGCTATTTTTCAAGCGCAAAATTGGGGGAAAAGGAAATAAAGAGCAGAGAACAAACCAGCAAAAGAGCAGCCCGCCAAAACTGTTTGAAGGAAAGGGTGGAAATGTGTTGAGGGCTTCTATAAAGCAGCTTGAAGCTTTTTTCAATCCGAAATCCGTAGCTGTTGTGGGCGCCACTAAAAAGATAAACAAGGCTGGGCATGTCATATTCAAAAATTTTGTTGAAAACAAGAGGAGAGGGGTTTTCAAGGGCGAAATTTACCCCGTTAACCCCCACGAAGACCTTATCATGGGTTTCCAGTGTTATCCGAAGCTGACTAAAATCCCCGGAGAAGTTGAGCTGGTAGTTATTGTTGTTCCGGCAAGTGTTGTGCCTGAAATAATGAGGGACGCCGCAGCCAAAAAAGCCAAGGCCGTTGTCATAATTAGCTCAGGTTTCGGCGAGATTGGAAAGCACGAGCTGGAAAGGGAAGTTGTAGAAATCGCCAAAAAGGCTGGTATAAGGGTTCTGGGACCCAACTGCCTAGGAGTTTACGACTCCAGAACAGGCGTGGACATGCTGTTTTTGCCAGAAACGAAAATTTTGACGACGGGCGAGGAGGTTGTCGCCACACCAAGACCCATGATGGGAAACATAGCCGTAGTAACCCAAAGTGGAGCCTTCGGAGCATCAGCCCTAGACTATTTGGCAGGCCGACAAATGGGAGTCAGCAAGTTCGTAAGCTTCGGCAACAAAAGCGACGTGGACGAGGCTGAAATGCTCCATTACCTGTTATACGATGACGAGACAAAAGTCATACTATTGTATGTTGAAGATGTGAAAAACGGGAGAGCCTTCATCGAAGCAGCCTCAAAAGTTACGAGGAAAAAGCCCATCATAGCCCTAAAAGCAGGCAAAACAGAGGCTGGAGCAAGGGCAGCATCATCCCACACAGGCGCCATCGCCGGCTCAGACCAAGTGTACGCTGCAGCCTTTGCACAGGCCGGAGTTTTGAGGGTCCGCGACATGGAAGAATTTTTCGACTCCGCCAAGGCTTTAGTTATGCAGCCTCCGGCCGCTGGCAGAAACGTTGCAATAATAACGGATGCTGGTGGTCCTGGAATAATGGCTGCTGACGAATGCGAGTTGCAGGGGATGGTTGTTAAAAAGTTCTCTGAAAAAACTCTTCAAAAATTTGAGAAGTTGAAAGAGGAAGGGAGACTTCCAAAGTTTGCCACTAACCTTAACCCAGTTGACTTAACGGGCTCCGTCACCTCTGAAATGTATGAGCTTGCAGCTGAGCTTGTTTTCCAAGACCCGGAAATCCACGGTGTTATCCTCCTTGGACTGCATCACACTCCAGCACTGCAAGAGGACTACATAGACAAGGTGGCGGCGGTCGCCAACAAATATAGCAAGCCCATAGTGGCGTGTGATATTGGTGAAACTGAAATGGCGCTGCACATCCGCTCCCGCTTTGACAAGCTTGGGATTCCAGCATACTCCTCTCCAGAGGACGCTGCCAGAGCCATGGCCACCCTCGTCAGATACGGGTTATATTTGAAGAAGAAGGGCTTCTTCGAAGAGTATATGCGAAATTTCCTAAAGGAAAAACGCAAACAAACTACTCAAACGTTAGGCTAAGCTCCACATAATCTCCATCTTTAAGCCTAAACCTCTCCCTCAAATTTATAGGCGCAATAACTTCGAGAACATCGTCCGGATAACCTTCCACCTCTGGTATTATAACAGCCCCATCCACAGACTCCATAATGCGGGCTTTAAAACACTTCCCACGGCAATACCCACTTTCCGGCAAAATAATTACTGAATCTGCTTCCTCTAACGCTTTCTTAACCTTCTTGTCTTCCCCATTAAGCCTCAAGTTTAATGTTCCTTCGTATGGAGTAAAACCCATCTTCTCCCTTATTTGGTCCTTAACCCATGAGAGTTTAATGAATTTTGCACCCTCCCCCGTTCCGGAGAAAACTCTTCCCTTCACGCGAATCGTTTTTGTTTCTTTCCTCATTTTGGCTCTCGGCCGTTTGCTGAACTTGTTTTAGGCCTGTTTTTGTTCTTTCAGCCAGTTTGCCACTTTTCTGAACATGGGGTTTGAGGACATGTCTATAACTGGAACTATTATTTTCTCCCTGGTTTCAATTAAAGGCTGATACTTTGGCATAAAAGAATACCCAACAAAAGTCCAGTAAACCCGCCCGTTTTCAATAAGGGCCTTGGCCGCGGTTTCGGTTGTGGCTGGAAGCGGAAAGTATAGGAAAACAACGCCGTCAGCCCAATACAGTCCAGCTGTTTTTCCACCGGCAATTATCGATGCAAATCTTGCGATGTCCTCTGGAGTGGTGAAAAAGTTGCGTTCCATAATGACTATTTCCTTGAAAGGCTCGAATTTTACGTCCACCGCACCTTCATCCATAAGCGTTCACCCCTCAATAGTTTGTGCATTTTGCCTTTTAACCTTGCCGCGAGCTAGAAAAGGTTAATAGATTACAACCTCTAAACCCTTTTCCAACAAGCCGAAAACTATGGAGGCAAGGTGTTGGCTGAAATCCGCGTGGCAATAGTGGGCGTTGGCAATTCAGCCTCTGCCCTAATTCAAGGGGTGGAATACTACAAAAACGTAAAGGAAGGCGAAACGGTTCCAGGACTTATGCACGTTAACTTCGGTGGATACCATGTTAGAGACATAAAATTTGTCGCGGCTTTCGACGTTGATAAGAACAAGATTGGAAAGGACTTGTCTGAGGCCATATTCACGAAACCCAACTGCTGTGCAAAGTTCGCCCAAGTCCCAGAGCTAGGCGTAAAAGTTCAGCCCGGGCCAATCCTTGACGGAGTGGCGGAGCACATGAGGGAACCCTTCAACGTCTACAATGAAGGTGAAATAAAGCCTGCGGACGTTGCCAGCGCATTAAAGGAGACTGAAGCAGAGGTTCTAGTAAACTATCTGCCGGTTGGAAGCCGTAACGCCACACGCTTTTACGCCCAAGCTGCTTTGGACGCGGGGTGCGCCTTTGTCAACTGCATTCCAGAGTTTATAGCTTCAGACCCAGCTTGGAGTCGAAAGTTCGAGGAGAAGGGTCTCCCAGTAGCCGGCGACGATGTTAAAAGTCAATTGGGCGCCACCATCCTCCACAGAAACCTTGTGCGTTTATGCGTTGACAGAGGTGTGATAGTGGATGAAACCTACCAATTGAACCTCGGCGGAGACACAGACTTCCTAAACATGACGGTTGAGGATAGGCTTAAAACAAAACGTATAAGCAAAACAGAAGCCGTGAAAAGCCTTGTCCCCTATGATGTGCCCACTCGCATCGGGCCGTCTGATTATGTGCCCTTCCTTGGAAACAAGAAAATATGCTATATTTGGCTTAAAGGCAGAAAATTCGGCGACAGACCCCTAACAATATATGTCAAACTTGAAGTGGAGGACTCGCCAAACAGCGCCGGCGTCGTGATCGACGTGATAAGAGCCGTAAAAATAGCCCTAGACCGGAAAATAGCCGGACCATTAATAAGCATATCATCCTACGCCTTCAAACACCCGCCCATCCAAGTTCCAGACCCAACGGCAAAAGAGTGGGTGGAAGAATACATAAAGGGGCTGAGGGAACGCTGAGGCATGCTTTTAACTAAGCCTATCTAAAACTGAAAGAACATTATAGATGGCGTACACCCACCTTAAATAGGCGTTTAATGCAGCCCTCAAAGCCACGGTATCCCTTGCCTCCACAGCTAAAACCAGATGGGAATCCTCAATCTTAATGCATGCCTTGGAACGGGTTGTGGCTGGTTTCGCCGCTTCCGGAGCTAATGCACTGTAAACGATTTTCAAATCTTTTTTCGAAGGCATTTTCAAACGTATAACAGCGTTAGCCTTCATGGTTTTAAATCCCAAATAAGATGAGATATCCTCATTCTTGGGCCTATTTCCACGTTTTCGGGAAGAAGCTTAAAAGTGACGGCAAGTTCGCCGGCTTGGCTGGCTGTAATTTTCATTAAGGCATCAAAGCCTCCACACTCATTTTCGCTGGAGAACGTTGGAATGCTGAAAAAGTCTGAAAGTGCTCTTTCCAGTTTGCTAACCTCTTGGGAAGGCCTCGGCGAAGTTACCATGGCTGTAGACTTTATTCTTCTCCCCTTAGGCATTGTCCGGAACTCTCTACGGAGCTTCACACCCCTCAAGTAGATTAGTGGCGGTGTAGGATGCAACTCTTTCCCATCAAACTTGTAAAGCTCTATTTTTCCGGGGCCGCCTTTCCACCTGTCCACAATCACAACTTTTTCTGCGTTAAGCTCTAAGGCTTTTGCTGCTATGCCTTCTAAGCTTAGCTTTCCGCGGTTTATCCGCACAATGTTTGGGATTGTATACGAAAGGTCTTTACAGAAGGTTCTAATGCCTTGGGTTGGTCTCCGTGATGTGGTTAAAAGTATCAAGGTTTCAGCCTATTCTGCCGTCGTCGTCGAAGCTTCGACTTCCTCTGTTGGTGCGCCTTTAGCCATGCGTTTGGCCACCATGCCAAGCTTCGTTGTGGGCGTGTAGGCTCCGCCTGTAAATGTGAAGCCGCATTTTCGGCATTTCCAGACGCCTACGCTTACCCTTTTAACCCTTGTGAGACCACACCGGGGACACTTGTGCTTTTTTTTCATTTCAGCAACTATTTTCATGTAACGCTTTCTAACGGTGGCGCCGTAGCGGGCTCCCAATCCCCTTGTAGGTCCAACCTTTTTGGTTCTTTTCCCCATGGCGGCTTTCACCATCCAAGCTTTTTCCTTATTTCAGCAGCTTTTTCTTTCGCAATTTGAGCCGCTTCAAACACTTGTTTTTGCGTGAAGTATCCGCTTCCTCCCTTCTGAACGGCGCAGATGTTTCCATCATCATCGGTTGTTATTGTAAGCCGTGCATCCATTATCTGCTCCTCCTCAAGCCACGGGTCCACTACAAGCCTATCGTTTATCTTTGCAAAAGTAACCGCTATAGGATGTTTCCGCACTGGAAGCGCCGTGTAGCCGGGTTTAATTTTGATTTCACCTTCTTCAATTTCGTAGTTAAACATTTTTGTGTTGAGCAACGCAGCCAACGCAGCCAAAGCTGAAGCGTCAATCAAGTTTCCATCATGGTTAAGCACATAGATATCCACAAATATGACGAAAACCTTCTTGCCGGGGGTTATGCAAAGCTTCTCCGTTTCTATTGCTTTAGACTCCCTTATTCCCCTGTCAACAACTCTAGCCAATTCAATTGAGTTTTCGTCTGGGGGTCCAGGCTCGAATGTCGGCGAAGCCAATGGCACAAGTTCAGCATTCACTGTTAGTACGCCTTCGTTGGGAGTGTCTGGGAAGGGTTCCCCAGTTTCGATTTTCACTCCAACCATTACCTCTGTTTTTCCAAGGAGAACCCTTGCTGAGCCCTCTGCCCTTTCAATTATTCCCTGCTCAACTTTTATTTCACGGTAATCGTTTAAGCCTCTGCCATCCAGCCTTTTTCCTTTGGCGATTAACTGTGCGATTTGTTTTTGTTTTACGCGTACCACTGTTGTTGACATCACTCCTCAACCTCCTTAACGCTGATGTACTTGGCTTTTAAGGCTTCCTTTTGCATAGCGTAAATTTTCTTGCATCCTTCAATGGCAAGGTTCACAGCCTTTTCGAATTCTTCAATAGTTAGGATGCCATCCATCTGTAGAAGCGTTATAACCCCTAAGTTAGGCATATACGCCACTGGAACATCAGCCGTGCCAACCTTATCCTCCACGTCCATTAAATCCAAAACTATTGTATCCTCAATTTTGCCGGCTGAGCATGCCGCCACCAAATCCCGCATTGGAATGCCTGCGTCCGCCAAAGCCAGCGAGGCGGCTGTTATGCTTGTGCATCTTGTGCTTCCATCAGCCTGCAAAACTTCGATAAAAACGTCTATGGCTGTGCGCGGGTAATACTCAACGAAAACGGCGGGTTCAATGGCTTCTCTGATGACTTTTGAAAGCTCTATTTCTCTTCTCGAAGGGGCCGGAGATTTACGCTCCTGAACAGAGAAGGGTGCCATGTGATAGCGGCACCTTAAAACCATGCGGTCTGGTAAGGCCATATGCTTTGGATGCAACTCCTTCGGCCCGTAAACGGCTGCTAAAATCTTGTTTTTACCCTGTTCAATGTAGGCCGAACCATCGGCGTTTGAAAGCACGCCAACCTCAATTTTTATGGGCCTAAGTTCGTCCGGCTTTCTCCCATCAAGCCTTAAACCTTTCTTATCAATCAATTTTTCAGTCTTTTGACTCATTTTTAACAACCTCCCTTTTTTCCTTCTCCCTTTTAATCATCTGGAATATGCGGTCCGTTAACCCTGTTGTGTGAGATTCCTCCTCGATTTTGTGTATTGCCATCATTGCCAACTCCTCGTCTTCTAGGCTTTTCCCAGTGATTAATATAAGCCCATTGTGTCCTAGAATGATGTGGCATCCAGTCTCCTGTTTTATCATTGATATCATCGAACCCTTCTTCCCTATCACACGGGGAATCTTCGTAGGTGTAACCTTCACTATTTGCCCTCGAGTTATTTTTCCCAACCCAGGCTCGTTAACGCTTAACTGCGGGTTGTGTGTTCTATCGTAGGAGACTATTTTTGCCACCACAAGGTCTCCAACATCAAGGACTTCTGTCAAATCATTCTTCTGCGGTTTGAACGGTCTATTAAGCACGTCTGAAGCTCTTAAAAGCGCAAAATAAGGCGAGTTTATGTCAACAGTCCACCCGCTAAATCCAACATCCACAACAGTCCCTATAACGGTGTCTCCTACCCTCGGAATGTAGAAGGCTCTTAAGGCTACGACGTTCACCTTTTTATCTTCATAATCCACGAGCCCTACTCTTGTGGCGTAAATCTTATCGTCTTCTTTGAAGGTGTTTTCTCCAGCCACATAGTCGCCTTCAGCCAGCAGGTCTCCGGGGGTTACAAGCTGTCTTCTCTCAAAAAATGTTGGCATAAAATCCACATCCAAACCATAAATTTCAAATAAATACTTAAGATATTATCTTTGCCTCCGCATTTCCCTTTGTTACTTCTCCAATTTTTTCTAGGAAAGGTCCATAGAGGCCAGCTGGCATTTCTAGGATTCCATGCCACGAGCCGTCTGCCCGCCACTCTTCGCGTTTTATTGTTCCCATGGCTTTTATTGTTCCATAAGCTCTGGCCGCGTATTCCGCCGGCACGTGGACGCTGACCGACACTTGTTCCATTTTCAATGGGAGGATTTGCCGCAGCAGCTTAATAATCTCCCTTGCCTGTTCCTCGGTTGTTTTAAAAGGGTCTATTGAATAGTGGATTTGCTCCATGGCTTGCTCGATGCGCATTGGCGGATGAGGTAGATTCGTCCTTGGGTCTACACACTGTTTTGATATGAAGGCTATTATCTGTCTTCGCTTTTCCTCAATCATTTTTCTACGCTGTTCTGTTGTCAGCTGTAATGTGCCCTTTTTAATGATTATGTCCGCCACTTTAAGCGTGTCCGTTGTTCCGAAAGCTTTACGCAAAGCTTCTTCGGAAACTTTTGTTCCTTTACTCGCATCCGAAAAAATTGTCTCGGCAACTAAAACCTCCGTTATTGAGGAGATCCTCCCCAAGCGATAGTCCAAAGCCTTATCAGGCTTTACAAGAACCTCAAAGTGTTCGCCATCCTTCGTGATGCGGGCAACGGTATACTTTTCGCTCATCTTGTTTTCACTTGCCTGCTCCCAACTTCTTTATGTATTCTTCCACTTTATTGTCACTGAGCATCTCCATCTTCCTTGTGGCTGCCGGGATGACGGCTATCTTGATTCTCGGCGGAAGTTGTCTAGCCTCAAGGGCTTTCGTTAGGCATTTCACTGCAAGTTTTATAATGTCTTCAAGGCTCATGTCTTCCCGATATTCTTCCCTCAAAATGTTCATGACGGTTTCTTTTCCAGCGCCCACGGCTGTAGCCTTATGCCCCCTATAAGTTCCGCTGGGGTGGGTTGCAAAAATGCGGCATCCACTCTTGTCAACTCCGCCGAAAATTAGCGAAACTCCGAAGGGCCTAACGCCAGCATGCTGCGTGTAAAGCTGCTGTATATCGCATATCCGCTTAGTTACAACTTCAACATCGATAGGCTCATCGTATGTTAGCCTATTACTCTGCGCGTAAATCCGAGCCTGGTCTATTAACACTCTAGCGTCTGAGCTTAAACCAACTATAGCTGCACCTACATGGTCGTCAATCTTGAAAATTTTCCACGAAGACTCGGACTCCTCAAGGGGTTCAACAGTTTCTTCAGCTCCTAAAACAACCCCTTCCGGGCATTTTATCCCCAAAATTGTTGCCCCTCTGTTAACAAGTTCCATGGCATATTCTACTTGAAACAGCCTCCCGTCAGGCGAGAAAACTGTTATGGCACGGTCATATGCTCCTGGAGCCGCAAACACGGACATCAACATCAACCTCAAACTAACCGAACATTTGCTGAACACTCATATAACAACTTAACTAAAAACCTTTTCCTATCGATTAGATTGTGTAGCGTTTAAATACTATGAGCCTTGAATCATTAAAGTTGTTGTGCCGCATTTATATTTTGGCTGATAACCCTTTATAGTGCTTCAGTTAATTAATGGTTTGGGAAGGGCATATGGGTTACTTGGCTGTTTGGAAGGTTCTGGAAGAAATGATTACCGACTTCCGCAAGAGAGGTGTTTCCATTCCATCTAACGTTTTTGATGATTTAAAGTATGCGCGAACCCTAATCAATGTTTTGAAGGCTGATCCGTCGAGGCTTGAAACCAGCCAGAAGATTGAGGAATGCTTGAACAATGTGGAGTCTTACCTTATTTCGGAGGGGCAAAGGTTTGGAGACAAATACGTAGAAGAATGGCTTAGAAAAATAGATGAGGCGGGCAGGAAAATAGACGAGGAAGAAAGCGTTTCAAGGTTTGTTCCGGGACTGCCAAAGGAGCAGCGCTGGGTTCGTGTTAAGCCTTCGGAAGAAATGCCTATAAACGATTTGAAGGTTTTGGCTGGAGAATTAAATCTTTCATTTGAAGTGCAAAGCGACGGGTGTCTGCTTGTTTACGGTGAAGATGAGCGTGTTAAGGATTTTGTCAAGAAAATGGCTACTAAATATGGTTTGAAGGCTGAGAAATAGCGTTTTAAAGTGCATAACCGTTAAAATGTGCCGATGTAACACTTTTATAGAGAAATCCTACAAAATTGAGTTTCAAAGAGATGCTGACGGTTTCATACGGGGTGAGGGCGCGGTTTAATGCCCTATATCAAAAAAATAGAGCTTAAAGGCTTCAAATCCTTTGGACCGCAAACGGTTAAGGTTCTTCTAGATAAGGGGTTCACAGCCATAACCGGACCAAACGGCAGTGGGAAAACAAACATTGTTGACGCGGTTTTATTTGCTTTAGGTGAGTTAAGTGTTAAGCGGCTTCGCGCAGAAAACGCCGCCAAACTGATTTTTCACGGTTCTGAAAAGGCTGGGCTAGAAAAGGCGAAAATGGCTAAGGTAATTATACAGTTCGACAACTCTGACGGACGCATGCCAGTTGACACTGCAACAGTTACGATTTCCCGTGAAGTTTACAGAAACGGCCAAAGCGTTTACAGGCTTAATGGAAGGAGAATTTCCAGAACCCACATAATGGAAATCCTTTCCATGGCGGGCATAAGCTCCACAAGCCAAAACATAATTTTACAGGGCACCATAACCCGTTTGGCAGACATTTCCCCTGTGGAAAGGAGGAAAATAATTGAGGATTTAGTTGGGATAGCCCAATACGACGCTGAAAAGGCTGAAGCTGAAGAAAAGCTTCGGGCTGCGGACATTTCAATACGCACCGCCATGGGAAGAATAGACGAGGTGCAAAGACGAGTCGAGGATTTGGAAAGGGAGCGGAACGAGCTTCTCCGATACAACTTCCTCAAAAACGAGATTAAAAAGTTTGAAGCTGTGAAACTTTCTCACGACATTGCCCAAATA
>Ga0185307_1001422_pt1 | contig 13334 bp, 12 predicted proteins | sample LHCtaG_FD_128010 | JGI IMG/M metagenome (GOLD analysis project Ga0185307, IMG submission 128010) | Hot spring microbial communities from Little Hot Creek, USA to study Microbial Dark Matter (Phase II) - LHC4sed_matched (SPADES... | ecosystem: Environmental > Aquatic > Thermal springs > Hot... | reverse complement strand
TCTCCCATATTTTCCACCACCTACTCTTCTACTTACTCCACCACCACCTCCACCAACAATATAGCAAGTATTAAGATATAATAAACATTATTTAAAATCACGAATCAGAATACAAACTCGGAATATGAACCCAAAATACATATTCCACAACAATAAACTACAACAAAAACACAGGCATAGCAATCACAGTAAAAGCTATACGGGAAGCTCAATGCTCGGCATAGAGCCCAAAGCAAATTTTATGAATATGTGGGCAGCCAACCAAGTAACGCCGCTAGTGATTAGAAGAATGCCTAAGTTAAGGAGGAAGGTTCCCCAATAGCCGCCCGAAACCTCCTTAATAGTTAGGGCGTTAACTATAGCCATTATGAAAATTAGGGCTATGTTGCCAGCCTCAATCAGCGGAATTGGAATGGCGTTAAAGCCGAAATAGGGCAGATTCACCAGATACCTTGACATAAAATCTGCAAGCACTTGCATTACGATCAACAACATGACAGTGAGGGGCTGCATAACCATTATTATCATCTGAAAGCCCTTAGCCGTAACATCCCTAGATTTTCTAAATTCGATAAACTTCACAACACGGTTTCCCAAAGCATTACCAATTTCCAGAGGGTTGGCACCCCTACTCAAAGCATCTAAAAATATCCTATTGCTAATGTGAACTTGGTAGGATGCAGCCTCAGAGGAAAGCGTCTCCATAGTCTGCTCATGGCTTATTCCAAGCTTCAATCTAGCCAAGGCCTCTTTAACAAGCTTTTTGAAAGGCCCAAGCTCCATTAAATCAATGTAGGAGAAGGCTGCCTTCAAATCCGACGTGGAAGCTAAGTTTTCGCCTAAAGCTTTCAGAAAAGTTGGATAGTTCCTGTCAATTTGGTTCACATGTTTCTCTAGCATATACCCAAACACCCCTGGAACTATAACGCCTAAACCCAGCGCCATAAAAGCGAAAGGCGGACCCCTCGAAAAGTAAAGCAGAACAGCAAGCGTTGCTGAAGAAACCCCTGTCGCGATCAAACCCCAGCGCATTCCAAGATAAAGTTTCGGAGGATACCTCCCTACATAAACAAGACGCTCCCTCGGGGAGGAAGCCCTAAAAAGGATGTACATCATTATTACGGAGGACGCGGCGATGATATAGCCGAAAGCTATGGCACTGGGGTCAATCATGAAAATCGCCATAATCACAATGGTCATTATGAGGAAAACCGTTACGCTTTGAAAGGATGTGAATATTCCTCCAAGAGTCTTCAAGGTTTCAATGGCCCGCGTATAATAGCCAGAATACTCCTCAATCAACATGGAGGACTCCATCTCCAAATAGCCCCTCGGTTCGACGCTTGAAAACACGTTGGTGAGCCTTACAAGTATGTCTTTTAACGGCGGCTTCACAGCCTCAGCCACGTGGGCCGTGGCCTTTGTGATGCCATATCCAAAATCCTTTGCCAAACCACGAATTTTCTGAAATATTCTGCTGTAGAACCCATACTCCTTGTTTTCGGCTATTGTTTCAACAAGGTCCTCTGGAGAGGTCTCTCCAAGAGACAAGCCATACATGTGGAAAATGGCGGTGGTTAAGGCAAAGTCCACCCTTTTCGGAAGATTCTTCCTCGCCATATACCTCAAAATTAACAGGACGCCAATACCCATCGGCAGAACAAGAACAGCCTCTAACATTTTTCCAGCAAGTAGATAATAAATTGCAAACAGAAGTGATGGAGCTAAAAGTAGAATTGTTAGGGCGGACTCCCCTGAAACTTTCATTGTCTTTGTCTTAGCAGCTTTTATTCCCAAGGAACCCTCATCTCTTTAACCCGGCGATAAACTTCCCACACACCTTTTTCCCGAACAGCAATGCAAGTCTTCCAAACATCCGTATATCTTGGAAAGTTTTCCGCGAGGAAACTCAAAATTTCAGCTCTAGCCTTTAACTCATCATACAAATCCTTTAATCGCTCTTTGCCCCAGCCTCGGAAGGTTAAAACCTTAGTTTCTAGGTGGAAGCTGGAACCAATAAACCTTAGCTTATCCAAATCCGGGTCGTAGATGAACGTTGGCAGATAATTTAACCTGCCCTCATCAGGCTCGTATCCTATTATCTCGTTAACGGACGTAACTCTCCGTATGAACCGTCTGCCCCGCTCCATCCTGGCTTGGAACAATGCTAGGTTTAATCCGTCTATATGGGTTTTGGGAACATCTATGGGGTGGGAAGTGAGCCTCTGGAAGAGCTGCCCCAATGTTCCAGCGTGCATAGTGGATATAACGGGGTGTCCCGTTTCAATAGCTTGGAAGGCCACACGGCCTTCTTCGCCTCTTATCTCACCCACAATTATGTAGTCTGGCCTCTGCCTTAAAGCGGCTTTCAAAAGGTCGAACATTGTCACCGGGGCGCCTGTGTGAAGTCTTGTGACTTCCCTAATCCAGTTTTTGTGGAAGAGGTTGACTTCCGGCGTTTCTTCAATGCTTATAATCTTTGAGTCGGAGTTTATGAAGCCCATTAACGCGTTTAGGGTTGTTGTCTTTCCTGAGGCTGTTTCCCCGCAGACCATAGCCGAGATTCCCGTTTCAAAAAGCATCCAAAGGTAGGCGCCCAACTCCGCCGACATGGTTTTCCATTTAATCAATTGGGCAACTGAAATGGGTTCTTTTGGGAATTTCCTTATCGTAAAGTTGCTTCCTCTGAGGCTTATGTCCTCGCCGTAAACTATGTTAAATCTGGAGCCGTCGGGCAGGTGGATGTCAATAATAGGATGCGTATAGCTCAAAACTTTTCCATATCGTTCGGATATGTTTTTCAAAAGGCGGTTAATCTCGTCTTTTGAAACGTCAACGTTGGTTTCAAGATGCCCAAACATTTTGTGGTAAACGAAAACCTTGCCCTCGCCCGGAATACTAACGTCCTCCAGCCAAGGATCCGCCAAAAATCCGTCGATGAAGCCGTGTCCAATTTTTTCCCTTAAAAAGTGGTATAGTATGGCGTTTTCGTCTTTGTCCTTTGGAATTTTAACCATCTTCTTTTTAATGGCTTGTTTGAAGAGTGAGGCTAAAACGTGCTCCTTTTGCCCTTTATACTCTTTGTCGCCCACAAGCACGGCTATGGCTTCCTCAATTTCGTCGAGGAGTTGGCGGTCTGGCTTTTCAGGCTCGACAATATTGTATTTTCCAATTTCTCCTCCAATGTCTATGTGAGCGTATATTCCCAAACCAAGAGGATATAAGAGGTTACTGTCTTTTCCATACTCCTCCATTTCAAGGTTTAAAACGTATTTGGGCTTGTCTGGCAAGCTATCCAAATAAGCTTTCAAGTATGGATGTTCGATTATGGCTTCCTCTAGTGTTTGGCAAACAGTCCTCTTGAAAGGCCAAACATCCTCTTCCGCCACTGTTTCCTCTTTTTTCGTGAAAAGTGAAAGTTTAAAGCTTGGAAGCTTTGGTAGGCTTAGCTTAAGCTTTTTCGACATGCTTAATCCTCCTTTAAATTTTCACACCGCCAAGGGGCATGACTCTTAAACCGATTTGCGGATTGATTTCTAATGTTATTGCGCTTTTCCTTTCACCGCTAACTCCCCAAAGCTTGACAACCCTAAGCACTTTCACGTCAAGCCCCGAAATGCTAGCGTTTTTCAACACTAAGTAGACGTCTGAGCTTGCCCTCAACTTCATAACGCTGTCTTCTGAAAGAAACTCCGGATGAAAGGTTGTGACAACGGTTTTTTCGTCTGAAACCAAATTCTTCATCCTAGTTACGAAAGTGAGAAACTCTGCTCTTGGAGTATTGACTGTTAGAACGCTTAGGCTGTCGATGATCACTGCATCGTAAAAATTCTTTTTCAGCTCGAGGAAGTTTGAAGTCACTTTAAGAAAGAAGGAGCTCATGAATTCGTTCCATCTTCCCCCCTCAATATGTAATGGATAAATGTTAAGTTTTCCGGATAGATAGTAGTCGTCGGCGTCGAGTTTCACAGATCTCATCATGGACAAGTATTCTTTAACGGTTGCTTCGCTGGATATGACGTATACTCGCAATCCAACATTGAGCATAGCGCTGGCTATTTGCTGGACAAGAATGGTTTTGCCCGACCCATAATCTCCCTCAATGGATATGAGGCTCGGATGGGGAAGCCCTCCGCCTAAATCCCTATCCAGCTCAGCTATTCCCAAACTTATGACCTTCATTGCTCCCTAACAGCCTCCCCTTTAGCAATAACACCATAATGTGAAACAAAAATCACGGAAACCAAGCCGTTTAGAGGGATTTCTGGCGCCCCCTCAGGAATATTAAAGAAAATGCTGGCTTCTTCTCCGGTTTCTATGTAGCGGTGGCTTTTCGGCGTGAAGGTGTAGTTTGTTCCTGAAACCTTAACCTCCAATATGGTGTAGTTTTCGATGGGGTATGATTTCCAAAAGGAGCTGTTTCCATAGGAGACGATTATGGTGTTCCACTTGAAGCCCCTTTGGTCTTCGAAGAAAACGGTGCGGGAGCCCACGTTCTTCACAGTTATGGTGCATGAAGTGCCGTTAATGGGGTAAACCTCCAACTGTAGGTCAACGTCAAGCTTTTCCCTTTCTTGATTTGCATACTCCTCAGCGATGTAGGATATCTCTTTCAAACCTTGGAAAACCGTTATGAGGAAAGAGGTTGATAGCGTGAACAGAACTATGAGAATGATTGACGAGGTTATGGTTACAGAGAAGCCCATCCACACACCTCCATCTTAAGGAGGTGCTGAAAATAGGTAGCTGCTGCCTATACCCTTTGAAGGAACAAGTTTAGCCTCGAAGATGACGGCTTCCGTACTGCTGGTTGGATAAGCCCTAATAACCGCTGTTTCCCTCGGCTCCCATACGTTGTCTCCGTTCGCAGTTGACAATTTGAATTGCCCACTTCCAGCGTCCGCCGATGCGTTATAGGTGAAAAGCTGGGCCTTTCCATACTCTCCAACATAAACATCCAGAAAAGTGAAATCGCTGACGGGCAAGTTTCCAGTATTTTTTGCGTATATGACAAAGTGGGACGGCGTTGTAGTGTTGTCCACTGTGGCGTAAACAATTTCCAGTCTAATGTTAACTGTGATTTTGTAATTGTTCACGTTTTGCGCCAGCTCGTTTTGAACAAGGTTTCCTGAGTAAAACGCGTAGGCGGAAAAAACACTGGCTAAACATACCGAGGCAATAACCATTATAACGTGGGATAGGGTTACAGAGAAGCCCATCACTCAACCCTTTTCGCCATCTTCGCTTTGTCAACCCTTCCCTCAGCCATGGCGATAAGCCGTTTCAAGTCCTCTACACTTATCTGCACCCCTGAAATCACAGACGCCTTATACATGTTAAGCAATAGCTTAGTTTTTGTCAGACCCTTAGACTTAGCCTTCTCAGCAGCCACCGCCAAAGAATAAAGCTGTTCGCTGCACCCTTGTGGCAAAAAGCCTAAACGCTCATACGACTGTGAGAGCTGTTTTACATCGTCTGGAGTAAAGCCCACATCTAACAGAGACCAAACCCAGTCCAGATAGGCAGTTCCAGGCGGAAGACGCACAACAAAAGGCTGACGCTCTTCCAGTTCCGGCCTCAGCTCCACTTTAGATTCTTCAGCTTCAACAGTTTCGGCCTTAGGAACCTGCTCAGCCAAAGGCTCTGGCGGAACCTGCTCCTCCTCTTTCTCTTCTCGCTTTTCTTCCGGTTTTCCCAAAAACAGAGATTTAACTCCCGGAGGGAGCCTTTCACTGTTTATCCTTTTCAAGTCTTTCTCGCTGGATATAACTCGCAGAAGGTTAAAGGGGTTTTCAATTTCGCTTACGGCCGATCTTATGTCAATTATAGATTTTTTAAGCTCAGCCACAGCTGTGTTCAGTTCCTCGGAGAGCTTTTCCACGTTAAACTTCAGCTTTTCAATTTCCTCCCTATCCGACGTTCTCTCATCAGCCGGTTTTACCGCTTCAGATACCTCTTTTTTAACATTGTCAGGTTTCGCCATAATTTAGACATCCTAATGCTGCTGATTTACTATACGAATCTATGATTTACATTTAAATTATATGAAGCCAGAATCAATATTCGTAAATTTTTCAATTCAGAATCGAAATTATATAATATTTACAAAGTCGGAATCTGAATAAAACTAGAGTGATATACCTTTGCTGTAGTGGGCCCGGCCGGATTTGAACCGGCGACCAACAGGTCTCTCAGCTATGGAGTGTTTATGAGCCTGTCGCTCTAACCTAGCTGAGCTACGGGCCCTTTCATTTTCATCTCATTTTGAAAAGAAAGGTAATAGAAAATTTAGAGCTTTCGGTTTTATCAATTTAGGTTTGTGCAGAATTAGTGGGCGATCAATGAAAGTCCGGTTATGGTGAATGGCGCAGCCATTGTTAGGGTGAAACCACTGGAGAAGGCTATTATAAGGGTGTCTTGGCCACAATAATGCATTATTATTGGTAGTGTTGTGTCCATTGTTGTTGCTCCTCCCATGGCTATCGGTGCATACTTATCCACTTTTACAACTATTGCAGTGGCGACTGTTGTAAAAAGTTCTCTCAGAAAGTTTACGATAAATGCAAGGGCACCCCACTCCAATCCAAACAGCTGTCCAACTAATGGTCCAGCCAGCGTATACCAGCCGTAGCCGGCACACACCCCCATGGCGGCTAACATGTCGATTCTTAGGATCAATCCGCCAATAAAACCTCCTGATAGGCTGCCCAAGGCTACAGCAAGTGGAAACAGCAATATTTTCAACTTGGCCTTCCTAATTTGTCCCATGGATTGTTTATCCGCCGCGAAAAGTAAGCCCATTAAAAATAGCAGTGCAATTAAGGAGAAGTTGAAGACATGCTCTGAAAATATTGTGTTCAACAGTGGAGTGCCGAAACTGTTATTTAAGTATCCTGCTAAAATTCCGAGGGCAAGGGTTGGCAAAATATATTTCATCATATTTTCACCAATTTTCTGACGGCCTTAACAAATAGTGTGCTGAAAAACAAGGCCATTGTCAGGAGTACTATGGCGTACATTCCAACCTTGGGCATTACTGCCAGAAGCTCAGTATTTGACCCTATGGAAAAACCCAGAGAGAAAATAAGCAGCAATATGGCCACTGACACAACTTTTCCAGCATTGAAAATTTTCCTTCCCCTTGTTAAATAGCCAGTAGTCATGCCTGTAATCAACGGAATAAGTAGTATAGCAGCATCTAAAAGACCAGACATGTTAAACCTCCAACGGACTATAAGTGAGAGTGCCGAGGGAAATTTAGTCTTTTCCCTTTATAACGCCCCATTATTAGCTATCAAAACAATTTTAAGGTAACATGCTAGTAATTTAGGGTTATGGAAAGTCTAGACGTTAAGGCTCCGGAGTTGAAGGTTTTCACCTTGCCTAGCTGTTCAAGCTGCCCAGTTGCTAAGCAGATTGCCTTCGAAGTTGCCCAGAAGTTTGGCCTGGCCTTTAGAGTGGTGGATATGAATACACGGGAAGGCTTGGAAGAAGGGCTTGCCCACCAGATTATGAGCGCTCCAAGCATAGTTTTAAATGACGATGTCATCGTTAGGGGTCAGCTAATTTCTAAGGAGAAACTTGAGGAAGAAGTGCAGAGAAGACTGGAAAAGTGGCGGGCTAAAGCCTCCTTGGAGAAAGGCTAAAACTTTTGAGATGGAAGCCTTGGAAGAGTTTAAAAAGGCCCTAACAGTCTTCAACTATGCTGAAAAGATTAAGACCAACCTTATCATGGCCTCAAGCCTTTTGGAGTTTATAGGCGAGCTGAAAGAGGCAGAAGCAGCGGGCGCAGAGAAGCTTTTGGCAGCATACTTTAACGCCTTAATCTTGGAAGTTAACATAGCCGCCAACGCCTCAAAGATTGAAGGCTTCAGAGACATAGCCCAAAAACTTCAAGAGGCGGTTGAAAGCCTAAAAAAGCGCAATTACGCAGGCGTTCAGAGGCTTGTTTCAGAAGCCATATCGGCGGCAACCACCCATGGGAGCTGGGCTGCTCAGCTTCTCAAGGAGAAGAACCTAATCTAAGCTTGTTTGCAATGGCCCCTTTCAAAGTGGAATAGGTATTCTTGGGCGTAGCCAGCGTAAACGCCGAAATATTCCCGTCCAAAAAGGCTTATTTTTTCATATTCCGCCCTTGTCAGCGATTTTTTAAGGGAAATTTTTTCAATGAAACCTTTTTCGAAAAAACCTCCATAATGCTTTATTATTATGCGTTTTATCCAAACGTCTACTGGGAAGGCTTCAAGTTTTTCAAGAGAGAAGAGCAAGACGCAGTCAGCCACCTTTGGGCCTACGCCAGGCAAAGTTAGCAGTCTTTTTCTGGCTTTTTCAAGGCTTTCAGCCTTTAAATCCTCGATTTTGAATTCGTCTTTGGCAACTTTTTTAGCTGTTTCTGAAACGTATTTGGCTCTATAGCCTAAACCGCATTCGGCTAAATCTTTAAGGCTTGCCTCCGCCAATTTTTCAGCCCTCGGGAAAGTGTAAAAGACCTGGCCTTCTAGAAACACCTTTTCTCCGAATTTTTTAGCCATGTTAGAAAGCATCCGCTTTATGGCGGGTATGTTCTTGTAAGTGGCGCATATGTAGGATATGAGGCATTCCCATGGGTCTTGGCGGAGGATGCGCAAGCCTTTAAGGGTTTCAACGGCCTTTTCAATGTGGTGGTCCTTTGTTATTTGAGCCAAGATTGATGGCAAATCGTCCCTTAGCCCAAAATAGGCTTCTATGAATTCTTGGCTTACGTTTTCGAATTCAACCACGTTGCCCTTCTGCCTCACTTTTAGGGGCTTGTCTTTTACGACGCCGTACCACCAACCGCTCACCTTTTCCCATCTGAAAGCTTGACCACAACAAAGGGTTAAATCCAAATCGAAGAATTGGGAAGGCTTCAGCTTCAGTTCCATAAAGAGCACATCAGCCTTCTTAAAGCCTTTCATCTTCGTCTATAAACATGTCGGGTGTTGGTGTTTCAGGCGGCAAGCCTTTCCTCTCACGGATTTGACTAATCACTTCCGCTGCGATGTTTTCTGGAACCTTTTCCCAGTGGTCGAAGCTGCACTGCCAAAATGCGCGTCCGGAAGTGGCGGAACGCATCTCAGCCGACAAACCGAGGGTTTCCGCAACTGGAATATAGCCAGCAATCATTGCCAAGAAACCTTTATGCTCAGAAGCCAATATTCTGCCCCGCTTCCTAACTATCATATTAGTGCATTCGCCAATCCACTGGGCTGGGACAGAAACATCAATCCTATAAACTGGTTCAAGAAGCACTGGCTTAGCCGTCAAAAAAGAGCCCAATATTGCGCGGCGTACAGCCGGCATTATTTGAGCCTGGCCCCGATACGCAGGGTCCTCATGAAGCTGTACATTAATAAGTTTGACTTTCACCCCTCGGAGGGGTTCTTCGCATAGAGGTCCAGCCCGGCATGCCCATCTGAAGCCAGCAATTATCATTTCTCTTGCCTCTTGCGAGTATTGAACGCCCTTTGTCATGTCTATGAGCACGTTTTTATGTTCGTCCACCGCCCAAAAGTTTCCGACTTGTTTTCGTCCCGCTTCCTCATCGACCGTACCCCTGTCTATTAAGTCAATAGCCTTCTCTCCTAAGGGTTCAACTTGAACCCAGAACTTGTTATGCTTGTTTGGGCTTTTAGCCATGGCTATTACCCCTTTCCCGGCGACACTTTCCCTGTAAATCACTAGTGGTTTAGAGGTTACAATTTCCAGTCCGCCGCCATAATCCCGTAGGAATTTCACGGCAGTCTCAAGGTGGAGTTCCCCCATCCCCCTTAGCAAGTATTCGCCTGTCTCCTGGTTAATGGTGGTTAAAAGGTTTGGGTCTTCTATGGAAAGCCTGTTCATGGCGTCTACTAGACGCGGCAGATCCTTCGGATGTTTAGGCTCGACAGCTATGGTTATGACTGGTTCTGAAACGTATCTTATGCATTCAAAAGGAGCCATAACGTCTTTGTGAGCTGAATCCACAAGAGTTTCGCCGGCCCTAGCTGACTCCAAACCCAAAAGCGCTGCAATGTTTCCAGCCGTTATCTTTTCCACATGTTCTCTGAAGGCGCCCATGTAGATGGCAACATGCTGAACACTATGGTCTTTTCGCGCGCCCACAACGTAAACTTGGTCGCCTTCCCTAACAGTGCCTGAGAAAAGGCGCCCAGTTGCCACGAGCCGGGCGTGGGGGTCCATCTGCGCCATTGTTATGCACATGGTTGTAGGACCGTTGTCGTCGCAGTTCAGCATCGCCTTTCCAATTTCCGAGTTTATGTCGCCCTTCCAGATGCGTGGTAGTCTATACCTCTGTGCTTCAATGGGGTTCGGAATGTTCTTTACAACCATGTCTAGGATAGCGTTATGCAGTGGAATAAGCCCTGCAAGCTTTTGATATTCACCTCGCGTGTAGGCTTCTATAACGTCGCTGAATCTGACACCTTTTTCGTGGGCTATTTTTAGGGTGAAGCCCCAACGGTGCAGAGCCGAGCCGAAAGCCACAGTTTCTTTTTGGGGGTCAACCTTCCACTTGTCCCTAAACTCCGGCTCGCCGTAAACTTCTATTAAACTGTTGAAGTCGCGAATAATCCGCATAAACTTTTCTTGGATTTCGCTCGGTGTCAGCCTTAACTCCTTTATTAGGCGGTCAACCTTGTTTATGAAGAGGACGGGCTTAACCCTCTCTTCTAAGGCCTGTCTCGTCACGGTTTCTGTTTGAACCATAACCTCCTCAACAGCGTCCACAACAACCACTGCTCCATCAACGGCCCTCAAAGCCCTCGTCACCTTACCCGTAAAATCCACATGCCCCGGAGTGTCAACCAAGTTTATAACATAGGGGCGGCCGCCACTCTCGTGTAAAAGCGAAATGTTAGCCGTCTTGATGGTTATTCCACGTTTCTGCTCTTCCTCCAAATAGTCCAGAGCCCTGGCCATCCCGGCAATTTTAGGCGAAAGCAGACCAGCTTCAGCCAAAAGGGAGTCGGTCATGGTGGTTTTTCCGTGGTCTATGTGGGCTATTATGCCAATGTTGCGAATAGCCTCCTTTCTATGCATAAGCCTTAGGATTTCGGTGGTCTGCCTAAATTTTGGCAAGGTGAAAATCACCAAGGGTCGACTTCGATGTTATAGGTCAAGAGTCAAGGTTTCCCGTGGCCTTAAAAGTCTTGTGTTTTTCCATGCAAAAAGTTAATATGACCCGTTTTTTACATCCATGTAGCCCAGCTGAAGCAGTGAAGCATAATGTTTGCGAGAAAAATATGCACGCAACTTTCGGTTTTCAAGTTCTTTGTTAGTGTGGGGTCTGTTTAGCCATGGGCCGTTATAGACAAATTGAAGAAATAGTTAAACTGATGAATAATCCTGAAAGGATAAGGAACACCAGCATAATCGCCCACGTTGACCACGGAAAAACCACCCTGTCAGATAGCCTTTTAGCCGCAGCCGGCATCATCAGCGAGCAAGTTGCCGGCCAGAAGCTTTTCCTAGACTCTTGGGAGCTTGAACAGAAAAGGCAGATGACAGTATTCGCCTCCAACATAAGCCTAGTCCACACCTACAAGGGCGTGGATTACCTTATAAACCTCATAGACACGCCTGGCCACATAGACTTCAGTGGAAACGTTACAAGAAGCCTAAGGGCTGTTGACGGCGCCTTGGTGGTGGTGGACGCTGTTGAAGGCCCCATGACGCAGACGGAAACCGTTTTGATGCAAGCCCTTCGGGAAAGGGTTAAACCAATACTTTTCATAAACAAGGTTGACCGCCTAATAAGAGAGCTGAAGTTAACCCCAGACGAAATACAAAGGAGATTTGCGAGAATAATTATGAGGATAAACTCCATAATTGAGAAGTATGCACCCCCCGAACACAAAAAGGACTGGCAGGTTAAAGTTGAAGATGGAAGAGTTGCCTTTGGGTCGGCCCTCCACAAGTGGGGCTTAAACCTACCCCACATGAAGGCTAAAGGCGTAACTTTCAAGGATATTATTGACGCTTACACCGGTGAGCCTGAAGAAATCGGGCGGAAAGTCGAAGCCCTAAGCAAACGCATACCAGTATATGAGCCTGTTTTAGACATGTTCTGTGAGCATCTCCCAACCCCCCTAGAGGCTCAACCGTATAGGCAGAGCCAGATTTGGCCTGGAGACATAAACACTCCCGTTGGTAAGGCTATGGCTAAAGTTGACCCCAACGGGCCGCTTTTGATGTGTATAACTTTCATCGAGGTAGATCCCCACAGTGGTGTTGTAGCCATTGGAAGGGTTTTCAGCGGCACAGTGGAGAAGGGGAAGGTTGTCCAACTGGTTACAAGCCGACAGAAGGGCACCATACAGCAGGTTTACATGAGCATGGCCACGGACAGAGTTATTGTGGAACGAATACCAGCGGGCAACATTGCCGCCCTTTCAGGTTTGCCATCCATTCACGTGGGCGAAACCATAGCCGAAGAGGGTGCTGAAACAGCACCTTTCGAAGCTTTAAAGTATGTATCAGACCCCGTTGTCACGGTGGCTGTTGAACCGGAAAACGTTAAAGACTTGCCACTCTTCGACAAGGTTATCCATAAGCTTACGCTTGAGGACCCGAACCTCCACTTTAAGATCGACAAGGAAAGCGGCCAGTACTTACTAAGCGGGATGGGGGAACTCCATTTGGAGGTTACCGCCTACCGAATGCAGGAGGCAGGCTTGAAGGTTAAGATGAGCAAGCCTATTGTAATTTATCGGGAAACGGTAACCCGCGATTATAAGGGGCCGCCGGTGATGGGCAAAAGCCCCAACAAGCACAATAGGCTTTGGGTAACCGTTGAAAGGCTTCAGCCGGAAATTATAGAGGCCATTAAGACTGGAAAAATTAACGAGATGCAAACCCGCGACGAACGCCAGAAAATCCTCATGAAGGAGTTCGGCTGGCCAGCGGAGGATGCCCGTAACGTAATAGCCATAGAGGGCACAAACGTTCTCGTCAACAGGATTAAGGGTAGGCAGTATGTTGAAGAAGTTTTAGACCATGTGAAGTCTGGATTCCGCGACGCCGTTGCCACAGGCGTTTTGGCTAAAGAACCCTTCTACGGGCTTAAAGTCAACCTTGAAGACATCCTCATCCACGAAGACCCGGTGCACCGAGGCCCAGCGCAGATTCTGCCCATGACATGGCGTCCCATTTGGGGAGCCTTCCTCCTAAGCGAGCCAAAACTGTTGGAGCCTATACTAAGCTTTGAATGTAAGGTTCCCAGCGACTTTGTGAGCTCTGTTATTTCGCTTTTACAAAAGCGGCGAGGCAGAATCCTCGACATGGTTAACGAGGAAGACATGGTTATTGTTAAGGCT
>Ga0185307_1001421_pt1 | contig 13337 bp, 13 predicted proteins | sample LHCtaG_FD_128010 | JGI IMG/M metagenome (GOLD analysis project Ga0185307, IMG submission 128010) | Hot spring microbial communities from Little Hot Creek, USA to study Microbial Dark Matter (Phase II) - LHC4sed_matched (SPADES... | ecosystem: Environmental > Aquatic > Thermal springs > Hot... | reverse complement strand
TGGTGGATAAGCATTTTCCCGGCTATAGCCATATCAATTATAATTTTGGGTTTCAACCTTCTAGGTGACGGTATTAGAGATATATTCGTTGAGGAGGCAAGGTAAACTCTGAAGCCCTTATTGGAAATCAAGGACCTCTACGTGAGCTATAAAACCTATTTGGGCGAGTTGAAGGTTCTCAACGGGGTAAACCTCAAAGTTGGAGAAGGAGAAAAAGTTGGATTAATTGGCGAGTCTGGCTGTGGGAAGACAACAACCATGAGGGCTGTTCTAAGAATTTTAGCCGCAAATGCCATAATCAAGGGAGGTTGCATAAATTTTAAAGGGAAAGACATACTCCGAATGAATGATAAAGAGTTGTCAGAAATTAGGAGAAAACATGTAACAATGATTTTTCAAGACCCCACAGCGGCGCTTAACCCGGTTTTTAAAGTAAAGGACATGCTTAGCGACGTAATCAGATTTTCAATAGGCTCCAGTAGCGAGAAGCTTACTAAAGAGAAAATTCATGAAATGTGCTTAAAAGTTCTCGAAGAAGTGGCATTGCCAGACCCTGAAAGAGTTCTAGACAGCTACCCCTTCCAACTGAGCGGCGGCATGAGGCAGAGGATATGCATAGCCATGTCCCTAACGGCAGCAAGGGACCTTCTAATAGCGGATGAGCCGACAACAAACCTTGACGTTACAATTCAAGATCAAGTTTTACGTTTAATAAAAAATTTGGTTGAAGAAAGAAAATTGTCAGTCATCCTCATCTCCCATGCCCTTGGCGCTGTTAGAGGAACCGTTGACACGGTTTATGTAATGTACGCTGGAAACATGGTTGAGGCGGCAGAGACAAACAAGCTGTTTTCAGAACCCCTCCACCCCTACACTCAAGGGCTTCTACAATCCGTGCCAAAGTTGACTGGCACAGGATTTTCAGAAGGCGTTAGAGGGCATATTCCAGACTATGTGAACCCTCCCCCAGGATGCAGATTCCACCCCCGCTGCGACTACGCAAAGGAAGTGTGCCGAAAAGAAACACCCCCATTTTTTGATGTGGACGGCAAGGGACATGAAGTTGCATGCTGGCTATATGGCAAAAGGTGAAAGAGCTATGGACAAAAATGAAAACCTACTTGTTGTAGACAATCTGGTAAAATACTTCAAAACAACTTTTGGAACGGTTAGAGCTGTTGACGGAATAAGCTTTGCGGTAAAACACGGCGAAACTTTCGGCTTGGTAGGAGAGTCCGGTTCAGGGAAGAGCACAACAGGATATGTAATAATGGGAATTTATACACCAACATCAGGCAAAATAATCTTTAAAGGAGAAGATGTTTCAGTTCATGCGAAAAAGAGGCCGAAACATTTGAAAAAAGATATGGCCATAGTCTTTCAAGACCCAGCATCGTCCCTGAATCCCACAAAAACTGTGAAGGAAATAGTTGGACTGCCATTAAAGATTCACGGCTTGGTTAAAGGCCGTGAGGAGCTAGACAAAAAAGTTGCATCACTCCTTGAAGCTGTGGAGTTGCCGCCCGAGAAATATATGCAAAGAAGACCAAAAGACCTTGGTGGAGGTGAGCGTCAGGCAATAGCAATCGCAAGGGCCATTGCAACAAACCCTTCTTTCATAGTCCTCGATGAACCCACATCGGCTTTGGACGTTTCAATTCAAGCTAAGATTATACAGGTTTTAATGAAGCTTCAACGGGAGTTAAAGCTTTCATACTTGTTTATAACACACGATTTGAGCCTTATGCGGAATGTTTCCTCAAGAGTTGCCATAATGTACTTGGCGAAGATCGTGGAGTTTGCACCTACAGTTGCATTTTTCCAAAAGCCATTACATCCTTACACTCAAATGTTGCTCTCCTCTGTACCAGTACTAACAGACGAAGAAGAAAAACTTAAGCCTAAAGGCATAATGTCAAGAGGGGAAGTGCCAAGCGCAATTAATCCTCCACCAGGATGTCGCTTCCACACTAGATGCCCATTTGTAACTGAAATATGCAAAACAAAAGAACCAGAATTTGTGATGGTTGAACCAGACCATTATGTAGCATGCCATCTTTTTCAAGCTGCAACATATCCTAATCGGGAAGCCTAACCTCCAATTTTAACACGCAGTCCCGTTTCTTCAAATTTTCCCTTAATGTACATCAATCTATCTTCAGCTGGCACATCATGAATACTCATAAAATATTTTTTCCCAATTCGTAAGTATTTCTCCCGTACATCATGAAAAGGTAACAAGTTAACTTCTTCCACACCTTTTAGCTGCCGAAAAAGTTCAAGCAGCCTCATAATATTTTCATCAGTGTCGGTTATGTATGGTATGACTGGAAAACGAATGATAACATCTTTTCCTCTCCCCTCTTCCACGAGGAAAATAAGATTTTTTAGGATTAACTTATTTGAAACCCCTGTATATTTCAGATGTTCATGGTCGTTTAAGAGTTTTAAATCGTAAAGAAATAAGTCAACTTGCTTGGCGACGGATCTAAAAACATCCGGTTGGGCATATCCTGAAGTATCCAGCGCCACGTGTATTTTTCTGTTTTTGCATTCTTTTATTGCTTCTTTTAGGAACAGCGGCTGGAAAAGGGGTTCTCCTCCTGAGAAAGTTACTCCTCCACCTGAAGTTTCATATAATATGATGTCCTTCTCGATGGCCATCATTAGTTCTTTTACACTGATTGTTCTTCCAATGATCCTTAAAGCTCCTGTTGGGCATAATTCGGCGCAAATGCCACACATCGTACAAATGTCCCGGTTAATGATGTGCTTATTTCCATCAAATATTATAGCTTTGGTGGGACAAAATTTTGCACAAGTTTTGCAGCTAATGCATTTGTAGTCAAAATATGCAAGGTCGTTTGCGCTGGATATTCCCTCCGGGTTATGACACCATAAGCATCGTAGTGGGCAACCTTTCATGAAAATAGTTGTCCTAACTCCCGGCCCATCATGTATTGCGTACCGCATAATGTCAAATATTATCCCTTCCACGCATTTTTTCTGCTCTTCTTTTACTTGCGTCCCCAACTTTGTGCCTCATAATTCCTTATGTTCAGTTCTTGCAATTATTTCGTCTTGAAGTCCCTTTGGAAGATTTACGAAATAGTCGCTGTACCCTGCAACCCTTACCATTAAGTCTTGGAAGTCTTGAGGACGCTTCTGTGCTTCGCGAAGTAAATCAGCGCTTACAACATTGAATTGGACGTGATGCCCGCCCATTATGAAAAACGCTCTGATGGTATGGGCTAGTTTTTCGAGGTTTTCTTTGCCAACTGTAAGATCTGGGCTAAGTTTCTGGTTAAGTAGCGCGCCGCCCGTTTGATCCCAGTCAATTTTGGATACCGACCTGAAAACGGCAACTATTCCCCTTCTGTCCATTCCCTGCACTGGAGATACGCCTTCAGACAAGGGTTGTCCCGCCTTTCTGCCATCCGAGGTTGCCCCTGTAACTTTGCCAAAGTATATGTGCACCGTTGTTGGGAGGAAGTACACCCTCCGCGAAGCTTTTCTTATAGGTGTTGGAGGATAACTTTCAATCAGCTTAACAACCGAATCAACTATTTTCTTTGCAATTTCGTCAGCATAGTCATCATCATTGCCGTATTTCGGAGTCTTGTTCAAAAAGGCTTGGCGCATTATTTCATATCCCTCATAATTTCTATTCAGGGCTTCGAGGACCTCATTCATTGAAAAATTTCCTCTCTCAAACACGTTATATTTCAACGAAGCTAAACAATCTGTAAGGGTTCCTATTCCAACAATTTGAATATAACTTGTATTATATCTTGCCCCGCCACAATTATAGTCCTTTGCATTTTTTACACAGTCCTCGATCCAAAGCGACAAGAATGGAACAGGCAAATATTTTGCGTAAAGAGTCTCTATTATGTCGTTTCCCTTAATCTTTATTGAAACGAAATGTTTTAATTGTTTCAAGAAGGCATTGAAAAGTTCGTCAAATGTTTCAAATTTCCTTGGGTCACCGGTTTCTATGCCGATTTTCTTTCCTGTTCTAGGGTCTGTTCCGTTGTTTAATGTTATTTCCAATATTTTGGGCAGGTTTAAATAGCCGGTTAATATGTATGCCTCCCTTCCGAAAGCCCCAGTTTCCACGCATCCACTTACCCCACATTTACGCGCATCTTCTAGAGTTTTACCTTGTCGCAGCATCTTTATGATGGCATTGTCAAAGTTAAATATTGGCGGTTCACCGAATCCTGGGGCAACAACCTCTAAGGCTTTTATCAAGAAACGATTTGAGTTTCTGTTGCTTATTAGAACAGCTGTGTTTGGTTGCATTGTCCGCATTTCATCTAAAACTTCTAAAATTAAGTACGAAAGCTCGTTGACACCGTCTGCGCCGTCTTCTCTTAACCCTCCAACATTGATTTTTGAGAAGTCGTTATATGTAAAACTCTCCTCAAGTGTCACACCAACCTTGGGAACCGCCGGCTGGTTATTAAATTTAATCCAAAATGCCTCAAGAAGCTCCTTTGCCCTTTCTCTTGTGAGTTTCCCCTCCTCCATATCCCTTTTATAGAAGGGGTAAAGATGCTGATCTAACCGTCCTGGTGTAAATGAGTCCCATGGGTTTGTTTCATAAGTTATACCCACGTGAATAAACCAATAATGCTGAAGGGCCTCCCAAAATGTTCGGGGCGAATTTGCCGGAACCCAACGGCAAATTTCCGCCATCTGTTTAAGCTCTTCCTTCCTTTGATTGTCTGTTTCCTTTTCCGCCATTTTTTCCAGTTTTTCAGCATAACGTCTCGCATAAATTATTAATGCATCAGCAACAATATTCATCGCCTTCAGCTCTTCCATCTTCTCATAATATTCTGGATCACATGGCTCAAGTCTATCCAGCTGTTGTTTAATCTCTTCTTTTATTGCCAATAGACCCTTTGTGAATACTCTTTCTCCGCCTGCTGTGTGTCCGGGCGCCCTCTGTTCCATAAATTCTGTCCATACGCCAGCTTCATAGGCGTCCTTCCACTCTTGAGGTAGGTTGTTAAATATGATATCTCTCATCGATCTGCCTTTCCAGAATGGAATGATTTCGCTTCTGTACGTTTCCTTAGCTTTTTCATCTACTTTGTAGGGCATGTTCTTCCGTGAATCTAAGATTTCTAGATCTTCCATGGAGTGGACGCAAATTTCTGGATATGTGGGGACCTCCTTTGGGCCTGTTCCCCTTAAACCAACTATGAGCTGGCCATCCTCGACGGGTAGGGAGACATGCTCTAGCAAATATTTGAGTGCGAGTGCTCGTTGAACAGGGATGGATTTCCCTTTAACCTCCTCACTTTTGTAAAATTCTGTTATCAGCTTTGCCCTTTCAACAGAGAGTTTAACCTCAGCTTTGACGCTTTCCTCTCTAAGCCTTACTATCCTTTTATTTATCGGCTTTACGACAGCTTTTCTTCTCTCCTTTTCCTCTTCAACTTTTTGGCTATTACTTGTGTACACTGTTTCAAACACAGTCGTCCCTCAAACCATTGAAGAAATAATTGCTAATAACCTTATCTGACTAGGAGTAATCTAATTCTATTCTATGAAAGAATATTGTTTGTGGCAATGAGGAGTTGACACTGTCGCCCCTGAGCATATGTGTTTTTTATGCATTTGAAAATCATCTACCGCTTTCACATACTTTTTCTAGATATCTCCTTTTGAGCTCTTCTGCGAACATTTTGACAATTTCGTCGATTGCTTTCCTAAACTCCTCTGCGCTATACATAACGAGAAACTTTTTCTCATCCACTATGGCTTTTATTTTTTGAAGGAATGGGTCCTCTTTCAGGCATGGTGCATATTTTGGGAGATCAGCAACTTTGCTTAACGCGTCGAGCAGCCTGAAAGGTCCATAAAGGGGAGGCTCGTCGATACAATTCAGTGCGCTTGTGGCTAGGAAAACTGCAATTTCAAAAAGGTAGTCATCTCCGCTTGGTTTTACCTCGCTCATTTTTAACCCTCCAAATTAGGAAACTTTTCGCCATACCTGTTTAAGTAAACTATTTCATTTAATGGAATTCTCGGAGGAGGTTTAGGCTCTTGATCTGGGTGGCCCACTATTACTAAAAGTTCCGGCTCTATGCCTTGTGGGATAGCTAGCAACTCCTTTATTGCTGTGTGTGAAAATGATTTTACAACGCATGTTCCTAAGCCAAGCGCATATGCTGCTAAAAGTATGTTTTGCACCGCCATTGCGCAGTCACAGATCGTGAGATAGTCTCTTCCAAGGGTACCCCCCACTTTGTAAGCCTTCTCCTTATTCGAGCAGACAAGTATTGCAAGAGGCGCCTCGCCGAAATATCCTGGAGAAACTTTCCGGACCACGTCGAGCAACTTTGGGTCTTCAATGACTATAAAAAGCCATGGTTGAATGTTTCCACCGGATGGAGCCCAGCGAGCTGCGTCAAGTATTCTTTTAATTAGCTCTCTGTCAACAGCCTCTTTTTTATATTTCCTAATGCTCCTTCGACCTTTTATTGCCTCAAATACATCCATAACTTATACCACGAATGTTTTAGATTTCACGTGAATTCTAAAATAGTTTTTCATAAGCTTTTTAAGAATTTTTGATTCTTAAAGTAAATTTCAGGAGGAAATATGGATGCCGCAGTATTATGAGTATGAGTTGGCTAAAGCAGCACATAAACTTGTTTCAGAAATGCTGAAACTGAAGCCTGGCGAAACCGTTGTCATAACAGCAGACACGGAATCAGACCATCGAGTGGTTGATGCAACAGCGGGAGCAGCCTTTGCTGTTGGAGCTAAACCCATGGTTGTATGGATAGCATCCCCGCTTGGCGTAGGCAAAGCTGCAGACCCTATGTTACCGGAGGCCTTAGGAGCTGCGTTATGCAAAGCAGATGCTTGGGTTGAATTCAACAATCAATGGATCTTTTATTCAAGTCTCTATGAAAAAGTCATGGAAACAAACAAGAAGATAAGGCATTGCTGTTATGTGGGCATGAACGTTGACATGATGGTTAGAGTTATAGGAAGGGTTGACATGAAAGCTTTAGACGCCTACATGACCAGGCTGCACGAATTAACCAAGGCGGCAAAACATGTTAAAATGACCACTCCGGCTGGCGGAAACGTGGAATTCGACAACGACCCTAAGAGGATATACACTAAAGATGTTGGGTATGCCGACACCCCGGGATCTCACATGCTTGGCGGACAAATAGGATGGGCGCCGATTCATGAAACCATAAACGGCGTAATAGTTTTTGACGGATCCATAAACCCGCCCCTCGGCCTTGTTAAACAACCAGTAAAACTTCACGTCAAAGCTGGCAAAATAGTCAAAATTGAAGGGGGAGAGGATGCTAGAGCTTATGAAGCGTGGCTAAAAAGCTTCAATCATCCTGGCATGTTCAACGTTGTCCATGTTTGTTATGGATGTAACCCAGGTGCCAAACTGACCGGCAATGTTGTCGAGGATGAAAGAGTCTGGGGCTGCACAGAGTGGGGAATTGGATACTTAGGCACATTCCTCACCGGAGGAAAACCGATCGATGCACCATCACATTCAGACGGCATATGCTTAAACACGTCAGTTTGGCTTGACGGAAAACAAATATGGGATCAAGGCAGAGCCGTTGAACCTGAACTTGCAAAACTGGCCAAGAAGCTAGGAAAATTCTAAAATCCACTTCTCTCCCTTTTTCTCTTCAAATTTAAAACTTTGTTTAAATTGCGCGGAATCTTTTGCGTACTCGCCCCTTTCTGGGCCTTGCTAAAACACCATAGGCCAGTATACCTAGACCCACCAGCAATACAAGCGTTCCCAGCGACAAGTATGGACGAAGTACCTCAATTTTTTCCTCGTTTTTCTTTGCATACAAAACTCCAGAGAGGGTGACTGGCTCTACCGGCTCCGCTCCATCATTTGTTGTTATCTCAACTTGATATGTGCCGCTCTCCGTGACATTAACTCGCTGAACTATGTTTTTCCATAACCCTCGAATAATATTGGAGGTATCGTCATCGGCTCTCCAAAAGGATCTCGTCCAGCATTTCCCACCTTCACCCTCACATCGCTCGAGGCGGAGATGTTTATTTCGAAAAAATCGCCTTTTCCCATCTCTGAAGCGAAAATGAAGGGTTTATCCTCTAAGGTCTCACCATTGAGATCCGCTTTATTCTTAATCAATTCTGCAATATGAGATTTATTTGTTGAAATTCCTATTAGGCATAATGCAGCGGTGATGAGGGTTAAGGCGCAAATTATAACTACCTTGCGAATGGCAGTCCCTCCGACAATCGTTATTTAAACTTTCAAAGATCTTTAGTCTTTTTGTCTTAACCGTTTAAAGCGTTAAGCGGTGATGGAGTTACAACCGTAAGAGAAAATAGCATCAAATCTTGTAGTCTAGCATTAGAGTTGATGATATGTTTGGGACTGAAACACTCCTTCCATATTTAAAGGAAAAGAAAGGGGATGAGCAGGAGCCAACAATCATAGTGGATAGTCGTGAAGCTAGCAGCGCTGAAAAAGTTGTTAAGGGGCTTAGGGAGCGCGGTGTAAACGTGAAAATTGAGCCTTTAGAAAAGGGAGACTACATTTTGTCTGACGTTTGTGCTGTTGAGCGTAAAAGGGTTCAAGACTTTGTTTACACGCTTACCCATCGTTATCTCTTCGAGCAACTTTTCAAGCTTAAGGAGGCTTATCCAAAAGCGTTAATTCTTCTTGAAGGCTACATGCCCATAATTTACAAGTTTAGCAGAATAAAGCCGGAAGCCGTCTGGGGTGCCCTGTTTAACTTGGCGAAAAATGGCATAGCCATAGTTAACACTACATCCCATAAGGAAACTGTGGATTTTCTCTACATTGCCGCCCGCCAAGAACAGATAGTGGAAAAGAGGGTGCCAACAGTGCACCCCGTCAAGAAGTGCGAGACGCTTGAAGATGCCCAAATATTCTTTGTGGCAAGCTTACCCAATATTGGGAGGGAAAAAGCCATAGCAATCCTTAAATCCTATCAGACGCCGTTAAATGCCTTCCTAAACGTTGATGAGTGGCCCAAAACAGTTTATGGGCTTGGACCGAAAATAAGCAGCAGAGTTAAAGAAGTGTTGAACACTCCGTTTAGGGGGTGAAAAAGGGCGGATGGACGTGGAAATTGCTCCAACAAAAAAGGTTACGGTTCTCGGATTGGACAAGCGCAGCGTGGGCGACATTGCATGGTGCGCCACCACTTACGGTGCAAATAGGCTTTACTGGATAGACGGCTACCTGCTGTGCCTAGAAGTTTACGAGAAATCCTTCGAACACGAGTTGAAGAACCGCGAATTTCCAATAAGCCAAATCTGTTACGCTGAATTTCCAAAATATGAAAGGATTTACGAGGTGGACAAGAGCCTCCAAATTCCCGTCGTAAACGTTTCAGACATGAAAATCTTCAAGAACATATTAAAGGCTATAAAAGAAAACGTAAAAACAGAAGGCGGACATAAAGGCTGAGACAGTTTTAGGCTTCTTTAAGGTTTTTAGCGTATCTGTAGCCAAGGTCAAAGGCTTTAACATTCATTTTTGCATATTTTTCCGGGACAAGCTCTTCCAAGGCTTCGACCAGACTTTCCTTTTTTATTGGCAGTTTGCCAACACCAGCTAAGGCTCCAAGGAGAACAGCGTTCTGCATTACCGGGCTTCCAGCCTCTTTAGCCAGCCTTAACGCTTCAACAATTACTATTTTTTGGGAGAACCTCCTTAGCTTTTCTAGTATTTCCTCCATTTTCGGGTAACCTTCACCTTTTAAAGTAAGCTCTGGTGGCGGAATTTTTTCGTCCCCCATGATTATGAGGGTTTTTTCAGAGGCATACTTTACGTTTCTCAAGGTTTCTACGGGTTCAAACCCCAGCAGTATGTCTGCTTGCCCATCTAAAACCAGTGGAGATAGAACATTTCCGCCTATTCTAACCGTGCATATGACGGCTCCACCCCGTTGGGCCATGCCGTGGATTTCGCCTACACGAACGTTTAAGCCGTCTTTTACCGCGGCTGTTCCGAGAACTTCGGCTGCGAGAAGTATTCCTTGACCGCCAACCCCAGCCAAGACTATGTTAAATTCTTTCACTTTGCCCTCGCCTCCGGGCTTGTTTTTGCCGGTGCTATGGCATTGTATGGGCAGATATTAGCGCACAACCCGCAGCCAACGCAGATGTTTTCGTTGATTGCTACAGTTTTATCCTCTTTGAGGATTATTGCTGGGCATCCTAAAAGTTTGATACATGCCATGCAGTTTGTGCACTTCTCGTTTATCTTAAATGGCACAATTTCTAAGCCCTTTCGTCTTTTCTCCCTAACAAGCAGTAGGGCGCATGGTGCCCGAAAAACTATTAGCGATGTCTCTGGAAATTGCAGAGCCTCTTTTATTGCTTTTTCGGCTTCTCTTACATTAAACGGGTTGACAACCCTGACGAGTTTCACCTCGCAGCCCTCGGCAACCTTTTCAATGGCTATCGGCTCAGTAGAGACCTGCATACCAGTCACTCCGGTTCCAGGATGCGGCTGGTGTCCAGTCATTGCCGTTGTCAAGTTATCTAGGACGGCGACTACAATCTTGTGTTTGTTGTAAACTGCGTTTAGTAGCCTTGGAATCCCAGCGTGGAAAAATGTTGAATCCCCAATTATCGCTATTGTGTCTGCGCCGGTAACTTTGCTTATGCCTTGGGCTGTTCCTATTCCGGCACCCATGCACACAAGGATGTCGCCAACCTTTAATGGTGGAGCTATCCCCAAAGCGTAACAACCAATATCTGTTGGGTAAATGGCCTTTTCACCAGCAGCCCTCTTTATAACGTAGAAGGAAGCTCTGTGGGGGCATCCGGCACATAGAATTGGCGGTCTTGGCGGTAGTCTTTCGGAGACTTCTGCATAACGCTTATCTAAATCTTCAAAGTTTATGGGGAGTTTTCTGCCAGTTATCGCTGCCAGTCCTTTCAAGACCAGTCTTGTGGAAAGCTCGCCTGACCTTGGAAAATACTGCTTGCCATAAACCTCTGTTGATAGAGCGCAATCCTTTGCAATTGCCTTAACATGAAGCTCAAGGTAGGGTTCAAGCTCCTCAACAACGATAGCTTTGCTATGCTCTTTCAAAAATTTTCCAATCAATTTTTCGGGCAGCGGATGGGTCATGCCAAGCTTTAAGAAGTCAATGTCCAAACCCAAAAGTTCAGCGGCTTCAACAGCGTAGTTGTAGGCTGAGCTTGAAGAGATTATGCCATACTCTTTGTCTTTGCCTTTGGGCTTTATCGTGTTGTATGGGGAGGTTTCAGTTATTTCCTTCGCCTTTTCCATCCGCTCTAGGAGAACATCATGCCTTGGTCTAGCGTTGGCTGGGACCATAACAAAACGCTTAACATCCCGTATAAATTCGCCCTTCAAACTTGGCTTTGAGAGTTTTCCAAAAGTAACCGGTGCTCTTGTATGGCTTACCCGTGTGGTTGTCCGAAGTATAACTGGAAGCTCAAGCTTTTCCGAAATTTCAACGGCGTAGGCCACCATTTCCTTTGCCTCCTGTGGATTTGAAGGTTCAAGGCATGGCAAGTTAGAAAGCAAAGCGTACAATCGGCTGTCCTGCTCATTCTGTGAACTATAGCACTCTGGGTCGTCAGCAGCAACGATAACCAATCCACCTCTAACGCCAGTATAAGCCAAAGTCATCAACGCATCGGAAGCCACATTCAAACCTACGTGCTTCATGGCTGCAAGAGCCCTAACCCCACAAGCTGCAGCCCCACCAGCCACTTCAACAGCTACAATCTCGTTAACAGAATATTCCATGTAAACGCCAGCTTCTTGGGCTATAGCGGAAATCGTGTCGCCAATTTCAGAGGCTGGTGTGCCAGGATAAGTGGTGACAACCCCGATGCCTGACTCTAATATTCCACGGGCTATAGACTCATTACCAAGCAAGAGTACACGCTTTCCAGGCTCATCCTTCAACAACATGCTTGGGTCTGGCATTAACGCCTTCTCCAAACGGTTAGAAACCCATTAGCCTTGCGCTTTCAAATATAACTTTTGGTGAACTAAAACCGTTGCAAACGTAACAAAACAAAATCAAGGAATAAAAAGGGAAAACGATTATAAAGCGTCTCAACTGCCTTTAAACACTAGTTTTCTCTTTTCAATGAAAGCTGAGACTCCTTCTTTTAAATATTCTTTGAGACTAAAACGCCGAAACCTCAATAATTAAGTCGGTTTTAAAACAGCTTCCTGTAAGTCTGTTGTGAGATCCACGCCAAAGTTTCGTTTCCACAATCTTTGTTTAATGTCCCTTAAGTAAACTTCGTACTTGCCACCTTGGCAGCACTTGCGCAATGCCACAACCATCAAACCAGCGCCTAAAACAGCTATAGTCTTTATTTCCAAATCAATTCTCCTCCAAATCCCAACAGAACCTAAAGATTTGTTAAAGAGCTTTTATAGTGCTTTTGGTTAAAATGCGTTCATCAGGTCAATTGTTTCTGGTTTTAAGTATTGCAGCTGCGCTTAAGAGTATTAGTCCAACGCCCAAATAGCGAATTGGGGATATATACTGTTGAAAAATTAGCACAGCCCAGAGATTGTGCAGTAATGGATCTAGAAGCAAAATTGTTCCCTCGGTTGTTGGCGAAACCTCATTCGGCTTTACATAGTTTAACAGTCCGTAGGGAAGTGCTGTGCTAAATGAGGCAAATAAGACTAGCATGATTAATTGGTAAGGGTCTGGCCATGTAAACCCTATTAAACCTGTGTTTGTTGTGAAGAGACTTAGAATCATTCCTAAAAGCAGCGCAGATGGCGCCGCAAAAAGAAACGTGTTAAATAGGCCTTGAAGAGGTGTGTAATCTGCTTTTCTAATCCTTTTTATGTAAAGGTAAACGGAGTAAAGGAAGCCGCCGAGTAGGGCGAATCCTAAACCGCTAATGTTAAGGTTTAAAAGCGGTTCAGTGAATACTCCGCTTACAAGAAAGACCCCGATGACCCCCATTGTTATTGCCACAATTTTTCTTGAAGTCATATTCTCTTTTCCAGAAACCGCGGCTAAAATTGCCGTGAAGAAGGGTTGCGTGTAAATTAGGGCCGTGGTGACCGCTATGGGACAGCCAAATACAATTGAGGATAAGGCTGAAAATAGGAAGCATGAAAAAACTAAGCCAGCTAAAGTGAAGTATTGCAAATCGTCCCTTTTTAGTTTAAACCTTCCCCTAATTAATACAAAAATTAATGGGAGAGCCAGCGTTATGCGAAAGAAAACTTGCTGTAAGCTTGAAACTCCAACATTTTTAAGAAGCGTTGAGAAAACGAGGATAAAGCTAAAACAGAAGCA
>Ga0185307_1001420_pt1 | contig 13349 bp, 4 predicted proteins | sample LHCtaG_FD_128010 | JGI IMG/M metagenome (GOLD analysis project Ga0185307, IMG submission 128010) | Hot spring microbial communities from Little Hot Creek, USA to study Microbial Dark Matter (Phase II) - LHC4sed_matched (SPADES... | ecosystem: Environmental > Aquatic > Thermal springs > Hot... | reverse complement strand
TTTTGTGCCAACTGTCACCATGATAAACATAAAGTTATTGAATGATTTAATCCAGGCGTATTTGGTTTTTGTATGCTTTTTCTATGGCTTCTAGGTCTTTTAGGCCGTCTTCGCCTGCTGGTGTTGGTTTTTCGTCTTTAATTAGGCAGTCCACGAAGTGTTGGAGTTCTGTGGGTTTTGATGTTTTGTGCCTATCTTATGTTAGAGTTGGGATTTTTTCTATGATGTTTAATGGAATGTTTATGATCTTAGAAATTGTCCCTAAACCCGAAAACATTGTTTTTAGGTTTTTTGCGTCGTTTTTGTTTATTGCACCTATTGTTGGAGCTGTTATTAGGTAGGTTGCAGCGAATGTTGATAACCCTATTGTAAGTTTTACCCATTCCGCGTGTGCTATAGAATTTACAGCTAAGAGTGTTGCTGTGGCTGCTATGGTTGAGGCTGCTAGGATTCTCATTGAAGAGTTTATGTCTATTTTGGCTTTATACTTCTTTCCAATCCAGAGTAGCCCTATCGCTAGGCTTGGTTTACCCGCTATTATGGTTGTTAGTATCAATCCTATTATTCCCATGGACGGTATTAGAATGGATGCTAGTGGTATGCCTATTGATAGGGTTATAAGGCTTAACTTCATTTGGGTTTTTGTTTCTCCCAATCCTGCAAATAAGCTTCCGATGATTTGGCTTCCGAATATTACGAATAGGTCATTTACCACGTATAGAGTTAGAAAGAGCGGCGTTTGTGTCCATTTTTCACCAAATAAAGTGGTAACCATGGGTTTTGAGAGAACCATTAACACCATTGTTGCTGGAACAATAATAAGCGAGGCATATTTTATTGAGGCTGCGAAGGTTGTTTTGAGCAGTTCATTTTCGTTTTCTGTGTCTATTTTTGAGAAGGCTGGGAAAAGCACGGTGGATATTGGTATGGTAAAGAATGTTAGTATGGTTGCGAATTGGGTTGCCACTTGATAGTTTCCTATTGCTGCATTTGAGCAGTAGATGGCCATTAAAAAGGCATAGAACTGTGTTAGAAATCCCCCTATGATGGATGAAATTGAGAGTGGAACTCCATAGCGAAGCATTTCTCTCAAAGTTTTAGTCGTCTTCGAATTTTTCGTATTTTTACGTCTTATCCCCCTGATTATGGTCAAGTATAATATTGCTAGGGCTATGATGGCTGAGGCTATAAACGACATAGTGTAGCCTAAAGTTGCGCCCATAGCACCGAAGCCTACAAACACGAGAAGTGGAGCGGTTACACTTTTTATCGTAGCTTGACATATGTTTGTTAGGCTATTTAGTTCCATCCTTTCAAAGCCTATGAAGGTTGATTGCGCAGCAGTTTGTAGCGCAGTTGCAAAAACCGTTATTGATGCTATTGCTATGAGCGGTGCGGATTCTGGACGATTAAATATAACTGAGGCTATGAAACCTGAAAGACAAATAAGCGCCAGCGAAAGAAGGAATCCTGCGGCTATTTCAAAGATTAGGCCTGCTTTTATTATTTCAAATGTTTCTTTTTCTGTTTTTTGGGCTCTTAGGCTTGCTGTATATTTTATGATGGCTGAGTTTATTCCCCAATCTCTGAAGAGTATCGCCATATACGATGGGATTAAGGCTATAGAGTATAACCCATATTCTTCTGGCGTTATCAGTCTTGCAAGGATTATTGCGCCTACAGCCATAAATATGGTTGAGGCTGATTGGCCTATGAAAAGCTGAAAGCTTCCAATAGCCGAAGTTTTACCCATCTTAAGGATCTTTTCCATTTTAAAACCTTCTTTTCGGATTTATTGAAGGTCACGTTATTGTTTAGTTCATAATGCGTTATTGTTGTATGCTTAAGAACGCTTGTGTGAAGGCAGAATTAGGAATAGAGTTGAAGTTTAATAGTACATTAAGGACAAACTAGAGGCATATCTCCAATTATGAGGCGAAAATAAAGTGGGGGAAGAAGCTACTTATTTTCTCGTTTTTTCCTTCTGTGTATGTCTAGGCTAACTGGCACAGCTGCTAACAAGGTTATTGGGCTTAGAAAGGCAAGGCTTATTTCCTGTTGGCTATCCGAATTGTTAATGTTTCCTGTCTTGAGTGAATTACTGGAAGTGCCTGCGTATTGCTCTTCTGGTCCTATACTGTAGAATGTTGCTGGATTAAGCTGGTTGTTGTATTCGGTTAGTATCCAAGCTGCACTACGGGCAATGTTTGATATTCTGACTTCGTCGATGAAGCCATAGAATTTACGCACATGGTCGGAGCGGTCGCCGATATACGTGTTCTGGGAAGGCCAAATTGGGTTTGATGTAGATTTTGAGGTTGGTGTGCGGTTATTGACGTATAGCCTAGCGGTTGTGCCGTCGTAAGTTCCAACAATGTAATACCAGTTATTGAGAGTGATTGATGTTGATGATACTATGACGTTGTTGATATAGAATTCGATGTATCTGCCGTCTGATGAAACTTGTAGGAAGGCGCCTTGATAACTTAACCATTCACAAATTACGTAACGGGAGCCTGATCTTGGATAAATCCAAGCGCTGAAAGTGAATTGTGTTTCAGTTGTCATTATTCGTGGTAGCTGGATGTAGCCGCCGTTGAATTCTACGCTTTTTCCTATGTATCCTGTTGCGCCTTGGGCTAGACTGCCGTATGGCGTGCCATTGTTGCCGTTTTCTGTAGAATCATAGAGTATGCCTGCCTCTTCGTCTAAGTGCATCACAAGTTTGTAGTTTGCATCCCACACTCCCATGGGGTCCTGTTGGTTTCCACAGCTTGGATTGCCATAGTATATATAAAGGACCGTGTCCGTTGTCGATGACAGATATGGCACTTTAACCCAGGCGATCAAGTGTCCTGTTGTGCTGTCATAAAGCTCTATTTCATGGCTTAGTTTGACATTGTTTGTGTCTGTGAAAACAATGTCATCGCCGTCTGATTGTGCTCTTTGAGCGAGGCTAGCGTCGGTTATTTCGATTAGTATTGGGAAGTCTGTTAGATCTCCGCTTACTTTTGTGCGGTCTATTGTTACCGTTCTGCGGTATTTCCATTCAGGGTTCCACCAGTTTGTTTGAGTCCATACGAAAACTGCGGTTACAACTTTGTTTCCTGTCATGGTAATATATTCTGGATTATTGCTGCCTGAAAGATCACCTGTCCAGTAAGAAAACGCGTAGCCAGGTTCAGGGGTTGCCGTCAACTGGACTACGGTGCCATAAATGTATGTTGGCTGGTCAGGTGTTTTAGTAACTGAACCGCCGCCCTCCACGTAAACTGTTAGGGTATATTGGTCTTGTGTAAATGTGGCGATGACAGTCTTGTTGCCGTCTATAATTATTGTTGCTGGATTGTTAGTGCCTGAGAGGTCGCCGCTCCAACCAGTGAAGCTCCAACCTACCGTAGGAATGGCGTTTAAAGTTACAACCGTGCCTTCTGGATACGTTGGCAGATCAGGATTCCTTGCAACGAATCCGCTACCAATCGTTTCGACTGTTAAAGTGTATTGCCTTTGCGCGAATGTTGCTGTAACAACTTTGCTGCTGTCCATGGTTATTGTAGCTGGGTTATCGCTGCCGCTGAGGTCGCCGCTCCATCCGCAGAAGTACCAGCCAGGGGCGGGCGAGGCACGTAATGTGACGGTGGTGCCTGGTGTGTAGCTTGTTTGGTCTGGGTCTTTTGAAACTGTTCCGCTGCCAACAATGTTAACGGTTAATGTGTAGCTTTGGGTGAAAATGGCTGTGACGGTTTTGTCTCCGTCCATTCTGATTGTTGTTGGATTTGCTTTGCCGGAGACGTCGCCGCTCCATGAGTCAAAATACCATCCGGAAGCTGGATTAGCCTGTAAAGTGACTACGGTGCCGGGGGTGTATGTTGATTCGCTTGGAGTCTTTGTTACTGTTCCGTTGCCAATTGTGTTTACTGTTAGTCTGTACCTTTCAATTGCTGGCGAGAATACGTTGTCAACGTAGAATGCTCCTCTAGCCTGGCTGTCTGCTGCGAAGCTTATGTAGCTGACTGATGTTGGTGTGTAGCCACTGTACTTATTGAATGTGCCCTTGTAGACGCCGTTGACGTAAACGTCGTAATTGCCCGATGCAGGTCTGATTACAAGTTTTATTGTGTACCATGTATCGTAGCTTAGACCTTCCGCCACAGTTAACCACTGAGAGGTGGTGTCCCAGCGTTGTGTTGAAAGAGTTCGGGCTTTAAGAATTATGTCGTTGCCCGTTGTTCCTGGTGTTGGGTCGTAGAAGGCTAGGCATACGAAGCGTTCGTCGCTTGTGCCGGTTGGACAGTTGTTACTATCACGGTCGTCTCCAACGTATATGTTTCCAGTGCGGTCGTAGCTTCCAACGTCATCAATTCTGTCAATGTATATGTCGAAGGATATGTCAAATGTGCTTGTCATTGGGAATGGAAATTCTTGTGTGAGATAGGCGTTTGTGGCGGTGCCTACCTTGTTTTTGAGGGCTGCCTTTTTGCCCGTGTTTCCTCCTACATCGCTTGTGTCAAGAGTGAGTAGAGTTGGGTCTGCGCCGCTTGGAAAAGCTCCTCTGCTTTCGTACCAGTCTTGCACGTCAGGGGTGTTAGCCCTTAAATCTGTGTCGTCGGCACTATCGCTGAACTCTGGATCTGCAAGATATCTTGGCATTGTTGTGAAAGTGTACGACACGTCTGTTTCATGTGTTCCGTCTGTTACGTGGATATGCCATGTGTAGGTTGTTAGGGGTTGCAGATTGCTTACTGGCACTGAGTATCTTCCGTTTCCTACACCGGTGGCGCTTCCGCCGCCAATATATGGCGTTGTTGTGACTTCGTAACTCATCAAATCGTTCTGGTAGTCCTTTAGTGTGAAGCTTAGTTCGGTGAGCGTTAAGGGAACATTTGTTGCTCCTGCAGCTGGGTTTGGATCCGACACCAATGGTGCAGACGGCAAGGCTTCTTCTGGTCCTACGGAGTAGAATGATGATGGATTAAACTGGTTGTTGTAGCATGTTAATATGTAGCCTGCTGAGCGGGCAATGTTGGAGATTCGTATTTCATCTAGTGAGCCCTTGAAATATCGAGTGGTGCTGGATGTCGATCTTGCAATGTGAAGTGGAACACCTACATTATTATAAATTGAAGAAACAGTCCTTGTCCCGATGGTTAAAGCTTGTCCGTTAATGTAGAATCTGGGAGCTGCGTTTGCCTCCCAAACTAGAGTAACATAATACCATACGCCGGCTGATGGAACAAAGTTGGCGTACCATTCACCAGCCAAGTTAGTTCCGTCAATAGAAGCGTAAAATGTAAGCGGACGGGTTGGCAGTTCAACAGGATTATAGTCTATATACCAGGAGCGTTGACTTGTGCCAGTATTCCACTTGCCCAATATTACTTGTCTTCTGCTTGTGTCTTCGATTTTCAGCCAGAAGCTCGCGGTGAAGCCTTGAGTGAAGCTTGAAAGTGTGTCGCTGTGGGGAATTTCTATGTAGCTTGTTGTTCCGTCGAAGATTACTGCTCTGCCTATTTTTCCATCGGCCCCTTGGGTTGCCCCTCCATATAATGCGCCATTGTTACCGTAGACGGATGAGTCGTAGCAAATTGTACCTTGAACAAAGTTAGCTGTTACAACTTTGTTGCCGTCAATAACAATTGTGGTTGGATTTGTTGTTCCAGTTAGGTCGCCGCTCCAGCGGAAGAACGACCAGCCTGAGGCTGGAATAGCTGTTAATGTGATGGTTTCACCATAATTGTATGTTGGTTTTTCTGGGTTCTTCGATACTGAGCCGCTACCAATTATGTTTATGGTTAACGTGCACTGAATTGGCGTGAATGTTGCAGTAATAATTTTGTCACTATCCATTACGATGGTAATCGGGTTTTCTGAGCTTGAAATGCTGCCGCTCCAGCCATAGAAGGCCCAGCCAGTTGCGGGTGTGGCTGTTAAAGTGACTACGGAACCTTCTACATAAGTTGCTTGATCTGGATTCTTTAAAACTGAGCCGCTACCAACAATGTTGACTGCTAACACATATAGTCGAATAAATGTAGCGTTAACATTTTTGTCGCCGTCTATTGTTATGTTTATTGGGCTTTCTGAGCCTGAAAGATCGCCACTCCAGCCTTGGAATATCCAGCCAGGATCGGCAGTTGCAGTTAACGTTACAATCTCGCCATATGTATAAGTCGGTCTATCAGGGTTCTTACTTACAGAACCTCCACCAACGATGTTAATAGTCAACGTATACTGATTTGGCGTAAATGTGGCGTTAATGATTTTGTTGCTGTCCATTATTACTGTTGCCGGGTTATTTTCGCTTGTTAAGTCGCCGCTCCAACCGCTAAAACTCCATCCTGGGGCAGGTGTAGCCAATAGCGTGACAACAGTGCCTGGCGCGTAGCCAGCTTGGTCAGGATCTTTAGAAACAGAACCGCTGCCTATGATGTTAACTGTTAATGTGTAACCTTGAATGAATGTTGCGTTGACTATTTTGTCGCTTGTCACGTTAATTGTTTTCGGATTTTCTGAGCCTGAAAGGTCGCCGCTCCAGTGAGAGAAGATCCAGCCGGGGTCAGCTTCAGCGGTTAATGTTACAATTTCACCATATGTATAAGTGGGTCTATCGGGGCTTTTAGTTACATGGCCGCTGCCAATGATATTTATGGAAAGTGTATATTGGTCTTGCGTGAATATAGCAATTACAGTTTTATTGTTGTCCATAGTGATGTTTATTGGGTTATTGTTGCCAGAGGCATCGCCGCTCCATTCGCTGAAACTCCAGCCAGCAGATGGAACAGCAGTCAATGTTACTACGGAGCCTTCCGGATAAGCCGTGAGATTCGGATCCTTGATTACCGTGCCGCTACCGACAGTGTCGACTGTTAGTGTGTATCCTAGCTTGGTGAATGTTGCTGTCACGGCTTTGCTGGAATCCATTGTAATTATGGTTGGACTTGCTGTTCCAGACAGGTCGCCGCTCCAACCGGAGAACATCCAGCCTGGAGCAGGTACAGCTGTTAGGGTTACAACCGTTGCGGGTAGATAGGAGGATTCGCCTGGATTTAGTTGTACTTCTCCGTTGCCCACCTTGTTAACTGTGAGCTTGTATCGGTTTCGACTTGGAGCATAAACGTTGTCTACGTAGAAGTCTCCTCTACCGTCACTATCTGCGGAGAATGAAATGTAGCTTACCGAAGTGGAGGAATACCCAGAATACTTGGGAACCCCAGCTTTAACCAAGACGTCGTTAACGTAGACATCATATGTGCCTGCTGCAACGTTAATTACTAGTCTTATTGTGTACCATGTGTCGTAGCTTAGGCCGGAAGCAACCTGCAACCACTGAGAAGTCGTATCATATCTTTGCCCACTAGATGTTCTTGCCCTGATCTCTAAATCGTTTCCCGCGCCGCTTGGAGTGGGATCGTAGAAGCATAGGAACACAAAACGTTCATCGCTTGTGCCTGTTGGACAGTTTGAAGATATGCGGTCGTCACCTATGTAGATTAAGCCAGTGCGGTCATAATTGCTACTATCTAAAATTCTGTCTACATAAATATCAAACGATACTGTAAATGTTCCACTTATGGCTGTTGAAAACTCCTGAGTAAGGTAGGCGTCGCCTCTTATATCATAACTTTTTAGGGCGGCTTTTTTGCCAGTGTTACCGCCAATATTATTAGTGTCTAATGTAAGTAGGCTTGAGTTACCAGTTCCTCCGAAAGCTCCTCTGCTTTCATACCAGTCTTGTACACTAGGTGTGTTTGCCCTCAACTCTTCACTGGTGGCACTGATGCTGAATTCTGAGTCAACGAGCAGTGGGTAAGGATATTTTGTGCGTATATCTGCTATCACCGTTACAGAGTCCTTCGTTAATATTGCAAGATTGTAGTTGGCAAGTTCAGTCCAGCCTGTCTGGCTTGTATCTGGGCGTACAGAAGCTATGGCTGAATATTGTAATGATGCATCACGATAATACCATAATGTGTGGGTTGAGTCGCCTTTTCGGAAAGCCCATAACGTTACGCCATCTGTAAGGAGGAAGTTCCAGTTGCCTGTGGCGCCCGCGTCCTCCATCTCTTTTATTGCTTGGGCTATTCCGAGCGTTACGTCCCAATTGTTTGCTTCAATGCATTTCAGCACCCAGAGGGCATATAGATCGGAGTCAATTATGTTTGGGTCGTCCCAACTTGATCCGTAGGTTGGTGGGTTTGCTGTAAGGTAGGCTGGTCCGATTAAATTCTTCATAATAGATATTGGAACACCGCCGTGGTGAGCGAAAGCCCACCATTTCCCGCCTTTATAACGCATGAAGGGGTGGGGATCACCCCATGGTGGAAGTCCTCCTGAGGATCGCAGCCTAACGTGGCCTACACCTATTTGTGCGCCGCTGTTTGCCATGGCATTTGCAGCAGCATCAAAATTTGGATCAGTATAAGCGGGATCTGGGCCTCTTGTGACTGTTGGCACTTGATTTAGGTAGTAGACGAGCCCCCAACCATCCTTGTTTGTTTGTCCAAGTTTCTTCAGCGAGTTTGGGGCATCTATCAGATGGTATATGACAACATCGTGAGGTAATGTGTTTGCTATCATTCCCCACATGCTGCATTCATGGGTTTCATCCAAGTGTAGAACAAGAACGTTGTTGGCGTCCCATACAGCGGTTGGGTCTTGTTGGTTTCCACATTTTGAATTTCCATAATACAGGTAAATTTTCGTGTCCACGGTTGAGGATAGGTAGGGTACTTTAACCCATACAACTAAGTGTCCCGTTGTGCTATCATAAAGTTCTATTTCATGGCTTAGTTTAACACCCTTTACGTCCGTAAAAAGGAAGTCGTCACCGTCCGGTTGCGCTTTTGTAGTAAAGCTTGGGTCTGTTAGGTCTATTACTACTGGGAAGTTTGTTTGGTCGCCTGCTACTTTTGTGTGGTCTATTATGATTTCTTTGCGATAAAGCCATTCTTCGTTATACCATGGCGCTTGCTCTGTTGTTGAGAACTTGAAAGTCTTTATAGTTGTGTGGGTCCCGTCTGTAGCTGTAACTGTCCATGTATAGGTTTTTGAGCGGGCTAACCCACTGACCGGTACAGTTATTCTTCCATTGGGCACGTTTATGCCGCTGGCTGAGCCTATGTCTGGATTAGTTGTGACTGTGTAGTTTATTGGGTCACATTGGTAATCTGTCAATTTGAAGCTTAGCTCTGTAAGTGTTATTGGAACATTTATTGCACCGTCATTAGGCGAAATTTCAGAAATCTTGGGTGCTTGGGGTCCTGGTGGTGGCACATACTCTGGTACTCTTGTTCTACGTTGACTGTAAAAGCTCTCTCCAGATCGCGGTAATGGATTCGGTGCAGGGGCCTCCACGTCCCAAACGCTGACCCAGCTATTGTGTTCATTGAAAACTAGTTCAAGCTTGCCATCAGCGTCGATATCTTGGGCTATGAAAAATGAGTGAGCGTTAGTCACGGGTATGGTTCCTATAATGTCATATTTTTTGGTATTAGAGTTATACTTGAAAATGGTTACGTTTTGCGGATTGCAGTCTAATATCTCCCATTTTCCATCTCCGTTAACGTCTGCCAACCCAGGAGGATGCATGCATGGGAAAGGAAGCGTTGCATCCAGCTTCCAGTCAACCAAATCCCATATCTTAGGCTGAGTTGGATCGTGATCTGCGTTACTACAAGTTATTAGTTCAAGGTTGCCATCGCCGTCTAAGTCGGCTATTGGCGGATTATCATGACCGTTGGGCAAACCCGGAATACTCAGTTGCTTGCGGTAAATCCCCCTATACGTGTTAACACTTCCGTCAGTATTAATAACCGCAATGCCACCCCGCTGGTGAAGTATGATTATTTCAAGATCTCCGTCCTTATCAACGTCAGCCATTGCTGGAGCTTGACTACTGCAAAGGATGTCCGGGTGAGCCCATATCTCAGTTAAGTTTTCAGCCCAAAAGGCCCTAAGCCCCCTTCCACCAGAGGGATACGAGGGATACGACTCGCTTCTTTCACCTAAATAAACTTCAAAAACACCATCAAAATCCGTATCCCCTACACTTATACCACCATAACATGTATAGTAAGTCGAAGTGCGGGCGAAAATGCGACCATCATAAGTCAGAGCTGTGACCAACCCTGGACTGGCAGAAAAAATTTCAGGGAAACCATCAGCGTTTATATCGGCCACGCCTATGTACGTTCCTTTTCCGGCGGCATTTTGATTATACCACCAAATAGAACCGTTAATTCCATGAAGGGCCATCACCCCTCCGGTAGCAGGACATATTAATATTTCTAGAAAACCATCTTTATTTAGGTCTACCGTTTCAATGGGATTGTGACCATATTTACCTGATTGGAACCATATAATACTACCAGAGGAATTTAAAGCCGCTATCCCATTCTCTCCACCTATTACAATTTCCATTAAGCCGTCATTGTCTAAATCAGCTGCCCAAGGACCCAGCCATGTGCTGCCGGTTCCTGCATTCACTCTCCATTTTAACGTTATTATTAACGATTGACCGAATACTCGAGTAACATCTATAACGCCTATAACGCCTTGAAGAGTAAGGCCTATTAAAAACACGCATAAAACTCTTTTATATAATTTCAATCAACTCACCTTTCTCCAGCTAATTACATGTAAACACTAAGAGTTAAATCTTTATAGATCAATCATATAGAAAATTCCGAGAATGTTACATAACAATTTCAGTTTGTCAGGTATACTAATATTATGACATCATGAATTAAAATTTGAAGTTATTTGTTCATAGAGGGAACATAATCTTTTACACGCGTTTTCCAATGAATATTTCTCTTTGACGAGTTTCAGTCCTTCACGAGCCATCTTCAGTCTAACATTTTCGTTTTCAAGCATATAATCTATTGCTTCTGCTAACTGGATGATATTGCCGGGCGGAACCAACATTCCTGTTTTATGGTTTTTGATTATTTCGGGAATGCCGCCTACGGGAGTTGCCACTACGGGAGTTTGGCATGATAAAGATTCTAGGACTGTTACTGGAAAGCCTTCGGCGAATGATGGAAGAATTAGAAGCGAAGCCCTTTGATACCAATTTACTATTTCGCCTTGTTCCATAGCACCCAAATATTCTATTTTGTGTTTCCCTTTCCTGTTTTCCTTCTCAATTAATTTTAACAGGTTTTGGTAGTAGTTGGAGTTCCAATCCGGTGATCCGATTATGACTAAATGTACACTTTTTTTCAAAAATTGTAAGGCTTTTATTAGTATATGTAAGCCTTTAAGTTCTGATATTCTGCCAACATATAGAAGCAGATTTTCCTCTTTATGGTTTCCCGGTTTGAAGAAATTTGTGTCTACGCTATTCGGCAAGTATACAATCCTATTTTTTGGTATCCCAAGATTTACCAACTCTTTCGTCATTTGCTTCGATATGGAAATATATAAATGAACTAAATGTTTCAGCAGGAATCTGCTAATATGGTGTCTTTTTACAAAATTATAATTGATTCCATGAAGATGCAATATTTTCGGTTTTTGGATCAAAAACGAGAAGAATGGGAAGCTCAATTCGAATTCATGGAAATGGATAATATCGTAATTTTTTAGTATATTGGCGAATCGTCCCGGTATGAAATTAACCATGGCGGTGACTCTATAAGAGCGAATCAAGCTCAATGCTGGGATTCTGTAAACAGTGATCCCATCAATTTTTTCGATTTTTCCTTGCCATTTTGGATTTCTGTTTTGATCTACGTTAAAGGTCATTACGTCTGTTTGAACATCATTTCTCTTAAGGGTTATAGCTAAGTTTCTAACTATTGTTTCTGTGCCGCCTTTAACTGGATAGTAACATGGCGTAACCATCAAAACTCGCAATTAATCACCATTCAAAGCCTTTGACAAGTGTCATTAAAAAATTCGTTAAAATGCTTTTTGATGAACTTTGGTCGATAATTAAAACGTTTTGTGGCCCATTGCATACTCGCTTTATAACAATCGTTCACATGCTGCGTTGTTAGAATTAAATTTTTGTTTGTATTGTCAAACGATGGCTTAATGTCTATTATTCTAGCGTTCTGTAGGAATTTTAGTCGTTTTATCAAGAGTTCAAATTTGCGGAACAATAGTTCTACTTCATTTTCTTTTCTTTTGGGGACTGTTGAAAGGGTTTTTGGATTTCCACTATAATATATAGAGTCCCATTCTACTTGGTTCACAAGTAGTGTTGGGTGCAAATCAAAGACTGTTATTTTATGTTTTAAAATTGAGTGGATTAGACATTCGTAATCGTACGTTGTGCCGTTCCATTGCTGTAGTACTGTGTATGGATAAAAAGTTATGCCTTTATAAAGGACTGGTTCTGATAGCGTCAAATTCGTGGAGAAATCATATCTTATGCCTAAACTATGCAAAGCCTCAAGGTGTGGCGGCGTCCAACACATGCCAGGCGCTCTAAACGCTTGAATTTTCTTTTTGTAAAATAATTTTTGGAGAAAGACAATTCCACCCTCTCCCTCGATTTCACCTGTTAAAGGATTAATATGGGATGTTTCCCTTTCAAATGCAATTTCGCGGGCTTTTTCGTAGCTTTGTACGTCTGTATATTCTGGAATTATTGGACGTACTGAATGGCCTGATGAGTGATAACCAATTTCATGGTTTTTAAGCAGTTCAATGATTTGTGGATAATTGCTTAATTTCTCAGCCATATGCCCAGTTATGAAAAATATTGCTTTTAACTCATGTTTCTGCAAAATTTCTAGTATCCTTTGTAGCGCTAAAATAGCATTTTGGTTTATAAAATCCTCGACGTCAAACGTCAGTAATAGTTTGCGAAAATCAGCCATAAGTCTGCCTCTGAACTTATAGATCTTTGTTTACATTTACCGGTTCATTCTTACTAAGTGATTCTTCAATATACTCCAAGAGCCTGACGGTTCTTCTTCCTTCTTCTGGTGTTACTGGTGGATCCGTGTCATTTCTAATCGATTTGAAAAATTCTGTGAGCAAAATGTACTGAGGGATGCAGCCTTTAAGTTTACGGTTGCTCATGTTGGTTAGGAAAAATTTTGTCCATTTTTTTATAATTTGTTTTTGATCCCTGAAAAAGCCCTCTAACAGGTTTTTCTCTTTTCCTCCAGAATTTTCCAGGAAGAAATTGTAGTTTATGATTTCAATTTTTCTACCTTTTGTATCTATGAATTCGAACTTTTCCTCTTCTTTTTTGGCAAGCCATGAAATCTCTATCACTCCTATTGTCTGGCTTGGGTTGGTCAGCATTACTATAAAATGATCGTATAGTGGATTCTGTATTTTTTCGCCTATTGCCCATACTTTTTCTACTTCCCTCAGGAAATGAAGTTGTA
>Ga0185307_1001419_pt1 | contig 13352 bp, 13 predicted proteins | sample LHCtaG_FD_128010 | JGI IMG/M metagenome (GOLD analysis project Ga0185307, IMG submission 128010) | Hot spring microbial communities from Little Hot Creek, USA to study Microbial Dark Matter (Phase II) - LHC4sed_matched (SPADES... | ecosystem: Environmental > Aquatic > Thermal springs > Hot... | reverse complement strand
AGGTTTCAAGCTTTGACCTTCGCATTCTTGCACACTCTGAAAAGGCTTGTTAGACATGGATATTATAAAATACTTATGAATCTGGAATATTTAGCAGAAAACCACATAATCAGCGCGCGTGACACGAAGTGGACGGCGAGCTTCCGGAGAAGGTGCGGGTTTCGCTGGGCTCCGCCATAACTATTGGCTTGTTAAGCGGGAAGCTTGATGCTAAGCCAACAACCGCCTACCTCATGACTTATCGAGAGGGCAAGTGCACGGCTAACTGTGGTTTCTGCCCCCAAGCCAGAAAAAGCCACAGCAGAGCAGACATGCTCTCAAGAGTTTCTTGGCCGCCATTCTCTATGCAGAATGTTGTAAAAGCTTTAGACGAAGCTGTCAAAAGTGGCTGGATAAGACGTGTTTGCGTTCAAGCCTTAAATTATCCAGAAGTTTTCACCCATCTTCAAGCCATTGTAGAAGCAATTACTCGCAATGTAAGGGTTCCAGTGTCCGTTTCATGTCAACCTTTAAACATGGAAAACATAAAGCGCTTGGCCAAAGCTGGAGCCGAGAGAATAGGCATACCGTTAGACGCGGCAACCGAGGAAATCTTCGACAAAGTTAAAGGGTTGTCAGCTGGAGGCCCCTACGAGATGAGGAGGCAACTAGCTCTTCTCGAAGAGGCTGTAAAAGTTTTTGGAAAAGGCAAAGTTAGCACCCACCTAATAGTGGGTTTGGGAGAAACAGAAAAAGAAATGGTGTACATGATTCAAAAATGCGTTGACATGGGGGTTCTGCCAGCCCTTTTCGCGTTTACTCCAGTTGCTGGAACCGCGTTGGAAAACATGAATCCACCACCCATCCAACAGTATAGACGAATTCAGCTGGCTCGCCACCTAATAGTTCATGAGATAGCAAGATGTGAAGACATGGGCTTTGACTGGGAAGGACGTATAACCGATTTCAGTGTTGACAAGCAAACCCTAAAACAGGTGGTTGAGTCTGGAGCGCCTTTTCAAACGTCTGGCTGTCCAAACTGCAACAGGCCTTACTACAACGAGAAGCCAAGCGGCCCAATCTACAATTATCCAAGACCCCTAAACACGGAAGAGATCAAGCGAGCTATCGAGGAGCTGGCATACTCTAGGGTTCTTTAACCTTCAGCGGTGGCACTGGAATTTTGGGCTTTTGCCTAGTAACTTGCTCAACTATTTGCCAAAAATCTTCTTCAGTTATGCCTTTCCGCAACTCCCTCATTAACCTTTTAATTTGATAGAAGATCATTTGAGCCCCACCCTTGTCCATGCTTTCCTGAAGGCTTCGGATTCTCCTAACTATTTCGTCTATCTGCCAAGGCATAGCCTTAATCCCAGCAGCCTCTAAACGTTTTTGGACGAGCTGTCTTCCACCGCTTCGACTGATGTAGAGTTGAGGCTCCCTTTCAACCATTTCCGGCGGGAACGGCTCGAACAAGAGCGGGTGAGCCAACATCCCCTCCACGTGTTCTTCAACTTCGTAGGCGAAGGCGTTTTCACCCACTATTGGTTTGTGGAACTGTATGGGCAATGCAAAGCTTTTTTCCGCCTGCTGGGCAAGCCTATAAAGCTTCTTCATATCCACGCCCGTGTCTATGTCGTATAGAATTTCCAAGGCTGCAACAACCTCCTCCAAAGGAGCTACGCCGGCCCTCTCACCGAAGCCAGCGACACATGTCTGAACATAGGCAACACCCTCCTCCACAGCGGCCAAAGTGTTCGCTGTTGCTAAGCCGAAGTCGTTGTGGCAGTGAACCACAAGGGGCGGCACTTTTCCAAGGGACTGTTGCAACCCATCCCTAACATGGGAAACCAAGTAGCGCATCGACAGAGGCCTCAAAAAGCCCACAGTGTCTGCGATGACAAGTCTATCTGCACCAGCCTTTACGGCCGCTTCAAAAATTTGCAGAATATCCTGCAAAGGTGTTCTCGAAGCATCCTCAAGAACAAAATCAACAATGACACTGTGTCTTTTAGCGTATTCAATGCATTCAATGGTGTTTTTGAGAACCTGCTCCCTTGACATTTTAAGCCTATATTGAAGGTTAAGCCCATTAAACGGTGTAAAGATTGGAATTTCTTTAACACCGCAGTCGAGGCATGCCTCCACATCGCTTTTGGTGGCGCGGGCTGAGGCGGCTATACTGGCTTGCTGAAAACCCTCGTTAGCTATTCTTTTAACAGCGTTTTTCTCCTCCTCTGACAACGCTGGAAAACCAACATTAATAATGGAGACTCCAGCTTCATCTAAAAGCTTGGCCAGTTTAACCCTTTCCACATAGGTCAGAAACACTGTTGGAGTTTCAACACCTTCCCTTAAAGTTCCATCCCAAACGTAAACTCTATCCGGAAGCCTCGGCGGAAGATTTTTCCTTAAACGGTTATAATTGGCAATCAATCCTTGAGCTTCAAGCTTTTTAAATATTGTTTTCCGCATGACACCACATTCCATTCGATAAGCAACAGACCCGACGCTTCTAAAATTAACCATGCACTTATATAAGAATTGACATTTTTAACACTTCAGTAAACAGTTTGCTGCGCTTCCGCTTTTTCTGGCAAGCGTTTCTAGCCTTGTTTCTGTTTCTCTTTTTCCTCATTCTCCCTTATCGCCTTTAGCAAGTTCTTGAAAATCCTCATGTCCGAAACGTTCACCACTGGGATTTGGAGGCTCTTGTCAACCTCGTAGATTCTCTCGTATTTTGGAAACTCCGCATAGCATATTTGGCTTATTGGAAACTCGCGGCTCTTCAACTCATGCTCAAAGGATTTTTCGTAAACTTCTAGGCACAGTAGATACCCGTCTATCCAGTAAAGCCTGCTCGCGCCATACGTGGTGGCGCACCACGCGATGTCGCCCACATTACGCTTGTCCAATCCCAAAACCGTGACTTTTCTTGTAGGAGATATTTCTACGTCCATGCCGCTTCACCCTTTAAACGGCGTATTTAACACTTCTTTAACCTTGCCGCTTATTTTCGGTCCAAGCCCGTAAACGGTTTTTGGCCACTCGTCAACGTTTAGGAACGCATTTAACGGCGTCTTATAGGATTTAAGGATTGCTATGGCTTTCTCCCTTCCAACGTTGGGCAAACTTGCCACAAAAAAGATTTGGGCATCCTCCAAGGTTTCGCATTTCTTGACGGGGTGCACCGTTGGAACCCGTTTCTCGACTATTTGTTCCTGGCGGGCTGCAATGTAAAGGAAATCAACAGTCTCCTTGTAGGACGTGGTGTTCACTATGGCTATGCCATTCTTCGCCAAATTGAACAATGCACCCCAAACAGCCTCCGGTTTTATTCGGCTAAACCTATAGATTATAGGCATGTAGCCCTCAAGAAGGATTAACGCTTTTGGGTGAGTTTCCTTAAGCTTGAAAAGCTGTTCGAAAAGGTAGCGGTGCGTAAGCGTGTAAACAAAGTCTTGAACCCGTTTCCGTTCAACAGCACAAACGTCAGATAGAATATAGTCGCCCTTCTCCAAAGGCTTGATTTTCACGTTCACGCCCTTTCCCCTAAGCCCCTTAACGATTTTTTCGGCGCTGCTGGCTTCCCGGCTATCCACAATTATTGTTGGTTCCTGTTCGTCGCCTTTCTTCTCCTTCAAATATGGCAGCAACGTTTCAGTTCCCGACAATGGCATCAACTCTAACTTGTATGCTTAACGTTGGAGACTATTTTCTCTTGCGTTTCAAAAAAGACCTTTAAAGTGTAAAAATCAAAAATACATACAGGAATAATGAGAAAAACTTAGGTCTAGGGGAAACAGTATACACAAAAGCGTACTGTCCATTGTTGCGTCATGGTTTTGTGTGGTTGTTTAGAGTTTAGAACAGCCTCTATTTACGTAAAATGTTATTAAAGTATAACTTTTGGTGACTTTGGTGCCGAGAAGCGAAGGATTGTTTGAGACCTTATATAAGATCGCCAATCAAAAAGTTGTCAAGGCTAAGATGACCGAAGCCTCAACCACTTTGCTTGAGAACCTCAAGACATTAGGAAGAAGAGGTTTCAAAAGCTATCAATGGAAACAACGTGAAGATTCAGGAGCTCAGTGGATCATAGATTATAAGCAAAGCTTGTAGGCTAAACGTAAATTACTTTGGCGCGAGCGCGGGAGGGAGCCTAAAGCTTTTCCCGACGTGTCGGAAAACTATGCCCAAGTTAGTACAGGCAATCGAGGGTTCTATGTGTGGCGTAGAGGGATAAAAATCCATGCGGCGATGCTTCTTCCCTATGATGGCGTAGTTTTCTATTGCTGGAATGAAGTTTCAGAACAGCGTCTTTTGAGCAAAAGGTATTATAATGGCAAAAATCAAAATTAAACTTTCGATGAAGGAAATTGTTATTGTAGGACTGGGCGGTCAGGGGCCTAAGCTAGCTGGCGACTGTCTAGTTCACGCTGCATTGCTGGAGGGGAAGTACGCGCAGTCACGGCCTTGCTACGGGCCTGAGAGAAGAGCTGGAGTAGTGACAGTTTTTTATAGGATAAGTGATACGCCAATAAGAAAAAAGTGCACTTTTATGGAGGCTGACTGCATTTTATTAATGCATGAATATCTGTTTGAAGACTTCATGTCTTCAGGCTTAATTGCTGCTGGTAGTGTCGTTAAGAACGGCCCCTCCTTATTAAGGTTTGATGACTCCATGCTCAGGGGTATGCTTTATTTTGGGGGTACGGGGGTAACAGATGTTAAACTTAGAAAAGGGGGGGTTTTAATAGCTAACGCTAGGTTGAACCCTGAAGAGATTAAATTTAAAGCTGACATTAAGCCATCGAGAGTAGCCACATTAGATGCGCATGCCATTTCCCGAGGAATATATGGGGATAGGCCGATACCGATAGTTAATACTATTATGATGGGCGCTTTTGTTAAAGCTACAAATTTGTTAAAACTCAATTCGGTAATTGACGCTATAAAGCACCGCTGGCCAGAAGCAGCGGATTTAAACATTAAAGCAACCTTGATGGGTTACGAGGCCACAAAAGTGGTGGAGATTAGGCTATGATGGAAGAAAATAAAAAAAGGCTGAAGTTTCCTCAAGCTCCGCTTTCAGTCGCGCAAAGATTATGGATGTTTGAGGCTGGGGACATGGAAGGGTGTTTATGGGGGGGACCCTGGCTTTGGCCTGTGAAACGTGAACTAGTACCTCCAATTCGTCTTCCAGCCCCTGACAACGAAATTTGCAACCAATGTGGACTATGTATAGATTATTGTCCCGAAGGCATAATATTCAAAGCTGAGAAGGGAGTCGTCATCGACTATACATATTGTAAAGGATGCCTCATATGCGTTAACGAATGCAAAAGGGGAGCAATGAAACTGAAACAGTGAGGTGTTTCCATGGAGCGTGTTGAAGCTTTAACAGGAAACGAAGCAATAAGCTGGGGTGTAAGGCTATGCCGCCCCCAACTTATAGCGGCTTATCCTATAACTCCTCAAAGCGAAATAGTTGAAATCCTCTCTAAGTGGGTGGCTGACGGCGAACTTGACGCGGAGTTCGTAAATGCAGAGGGAGAACATAGCGTTGGAGGCATCGTCATGGGTGCCTCCGACGCAGGTTTAAGGGTTTTCACGGCCACGTGCTCGCAGGGTTTAGCATACGGGTTTGAGTACTTCTCCCTAATAGGGTGGTCAAGGCTTCCAGTCATCATGGCTGTAACTAACAGAGCCTTGGGAGGCTTCACAATTTACTGTGATCATAGAGATTCACTTTCATTAGCGGATCATAACTGGATACAATTTTACTGTGAAGACAATCAAGAGGCTTTAGACACGGTTATACAAGCCTATAAAATAGCTGAAGACCCGAGAGTTTCTATGCCTGCCATGGTGTGTATTGACGGATTTTACCTTAGCCACACAACCTCAATTGTAAAGATTCCTAGCCAAGCCTTAGTGGACGAGTTTTTGCCACCTCCTAGGAGATTGCAACCCTTAACGTTGAAAACTAATGAAAATTTTGAAATGCTCAGAACAACTTGGGCTAGAGAAATGCATAAAGCGTTGGTTAATGAACACGCGAAAGCCGTTATTGAAGAGGTGGATGAAGAGTTTGGCAGAAAATTTGGCCGTAATTATGGCGGTTTGATAGAGGCATACCGATGTGAGGATGCAGATCTAGCCATAGTGGCTATGGGATCTATGGTTGGGACAGCAAGGGAGGTTGTTGACGAATATAGAAGCAATGGTGTTCCCGTGGGTTTGGTTAAACTTAGGGTTTACCGCCCATTCCCAAAAGAGCATATCCGCAAAATCGCAAAAAATGTTAAAATTATGATTGCAATGGACAGAAACACGGCGTGGGGCTCGCCTGGCGGAGGTGGGGTTATTTTTGAGGACTTAAAATCAGCCCTGTATCATTCAGATGTCCGCCCACTCCTCATGGATTTTGTAGTTGGCCTCTACGGGATAGATGTCACAGAAGCAGACTTCAAATATGCTATTGAAGAAGGATTCAAAGCCCTTAAGAAAGGTAAAGTTGAAAAAGAAGTCGAGTGGCTTTATTTTGGAAGACCTTATAACGTTGAAACGATTCCGTTGACCGATGATGTAAAACCAAAACCCTCCGACCTCCGATATAAAGGAAGAGTTGTGCTTCCAGGCGACTTATGTTGTCCAGGTTGCGCATACCCCCTTGCAATGAGACATTTCATTGGAAATTTGGGTAAAACAATAGTTTCCGTAGATGTTGTTGGCTGTAGGGCTTTGGGACCAACAGTTCTTGGAGTTTGGTGTCAGGCACTTCTCTCAGGAGCATCAAGCTACGCTTCTGGAGTGTCCAGAGCCCTTAAAGTTCTGGGCAAAAGAGAATATGTCGAAGTCGTGTACTGCGGAGGCGACGGAGGCATTTCGGATGTGGGCTTTCAACCCCTATCCGGAGCCGCTGAGCGCAACGAAGACATGCTTGTTATCTGCTTAGATAACGAGGCATATATGAATACCGGCATACATAGGAGCAGTTCAACCCCACTATATGCGTGGACAACGACCAGCGAAGTTGGTAAAATTAAAGCAGGTAAACTTGAGAGCAAAAAAGATATGCCACTCATCATGGCTGCCCACAACATCCCTTATGTTGCAACGGCAAGCGTTTCACATGTTCGGGATCTTATCTACAAGGCTAGAAAAGCCTCAGAAATAAGGGGTTTCAGGTACATACACATACTCACACCTTGTCCGCCAGGATGGCGTTTCCCACCCGAGAAAACAGTGGAGGTTGCTAGGCTTGCTGTGCAAACCGGATACTTCCCGCTGTTTGAAATTGAAAATGGGAAAAAGTTTAGATTTACGGTGAAGCCGCCTCAAAAACCGAAACCAATAGTCGAATTTTTAAAGCTTCAGGGAAGATTTGCACATCTGAGAGAAGCTGATATTATGGAAATTCAAAGCCTAGTGGATTCTAGGCTTCAGTATTTAAAACATTTATCCAAGTTTAATTTGCAATAAGGTTTAAGGGGTTCGTATGGCTGAAAGCAGAAAATGGAAAGTTTTCATATTTTCGCCTTACGACTTTGGCTGGGATAAAACTGCCGTCGATGAATGTTATGATCGTCTGAGGAGAGAGGGATGTGAGTTAACTTTTGCTGAACATTTAACTATCCCAACAAAGGAGGAGCTCATGGAGCTGGGAAAAGGCGCCGACGCGTTCATCGGCGTTCAAAGTAAAAAGGAACGCATAGACGAACATGTCTTAAAAAATGCGCCCAACCTTAGAATCATCGCAAAATGTACCATAGGGGTGGATGAAATAGATTTAGAGGCTGCTACGAAGTTGGGGATTCTTGTGACGAATGCTCCATGCGAATCCACAACCATAGGCGTTGCTGAGAACACGGTTACACTAATGCTTGCGCTGCTTAAAAAAATCACGTTAAGAGACAAACTTACAAGGAGCGGAGTATGGAGGCCTCCTGAGGTTAAAGGCGTTTATGTTCGTGGACGCATTAAAGTGGGTTTTATAGGGTTCGGCAGGATTGCGAGGGAAGTCAGCAAACTTCTTGAACCATGGGGTGTTGAACGAATAGCTTATGATCCATACGTTCCAATGACAATGTTTAAGCAAGAAAACGTGAAATCAGTAGGCCTGGAAACTTTACTTAGAGAATCAGATGTTGTTCTAGTTTTGGCTTCATTAACCTCTGAAACATATCACATGATAGGTGAAAAAGAGCTGAAAACCATGAAAAGAACAGCCTACATAGTCAATACTGCAAGGGGAGCCATAATAGACGAGAAAGCCCTTATTAAAGCTCTAAGAGAAAAGTGGATAGCGGGCGCTGCCTTAGACTGTTTTGAACAGGAGCCTCTAAAGCCAGACAGTCCCCTCTTAGACTTAGAAAATATTATACTTAGCCCCCATTGTTCCGACTTTAACATACGTGCCGGCGCTGAATTTGAAGGTGTTAGGTTGGCCACAGAAAACGTATTGAAGGCTTTACATGGAGAAGTTCCTTCGTGCATTGTTAATCCGGAAGCTTTACCTAAATGGCTTGAGAGGTTTGGGAAAAAACCTCAGAAAGGTGGCGGATAAACGTTAAACGTCTTATTCGTCATTCATCGTATAGTACATTAATTCCTCAATGTTTTTCGGCTTAAGCACCAGTTTATCCCTGCCAACCTTCGTTCCATTGACGTTTAGAACGTCCAGCTCCGAATTAAATATTGGGGGGAGGTCTGGATCAGCATAGGGTCCGCGTTGCCTCCATAACTCAAGAACCTTCTTGACGTCATAGGGTACAAGTTCCCTGTGGGGGTCACGTTCCTTTATTATCACTGCAGGTTTAACTTTATCAGGTTCAGGCATCCCCTTGAGCTGCTGTGTTAGCTTAAACTTCTTGCTGTACTTTTCAATAAGTTGATCAATGGGCCCAAAATCCAACGCTCTCATAGGACAACTTACAACACATATTGGAAGCATATTCTGTTCAAGCCTATCTATACACATTGTGCATTTTTGAGCCTTCTCAGATTTGTCGTCGCTTGCAAATAAAATGGATCCGTAGGGACAAGCATCCCAGCAGGCCCTGTTACAGTTAACTATGGATGGATTGCAATATTCCTCGTCTATTAAGACGGCGCCATATTTATCTTCCTTTAAAATTGCACCTGCCGGGCAAGCGTCCCTGCAAACGGGGTTTTCGCAGTGGTAGCATGGTATTGCAAGGAAATTTAATCTTACTTGAGGCCACGTCCCCTCCTCCCATTCAAACACCCTCATGTACTTCACCGGACCCGGTGGAATTTGGTTCCAAGTTTTACACGCTATCGAACATGTTTTGCAGCCTATGCATCTGCTTTGATCGAAAAAGAATCCGTACTGAGCCATTAACAGTTCACCTTGCAATATGTTAGAAGGTTCTTTTTAATGGGTCCTTTATATTTTTCTATTTCTACGCAACCGGTCGCCGTTGGTGGGCATGGGGGGCTTTTGTCGTCGTATAAAAATACGCTTGGCGACCCTCCCCAATCTACACCGTCATCGTCTGGATCATAATAGGCGCCATGATGAATAATGACCACGCCAGGTGATATTCTAGAAGTCACGTAGGCTGGAAGTATAGCTTTTCCTACATCGTTATATACGAGGCATAAGTCACCATCATTGATTCCCCGCTTTTTTGCATCAGCCACATTAATCCAGACGGAGTGTCTGTAGTTCTCTCTTAAATAGTTGCTTTGCCAACCATAGGAGTGGATGCGATATCTTGAGTGGGGCGTAAGTAACATAAGCGGATACTTTTTAATTAAGGGGTCTTCCATCCCCCTAACACATGGTTGATATGTTGGAATTGCTGTTTGATCCCTCCAATCGTTGGGAACCCATGCTATCCATCTTCCCATATGGTCAAAGTGCATTTTTCCCCTCTCCTTTTCATCAAGCATGAAATCGCATAGAAACTCTATTTTTCCTGACTTTGTCGAGAAACCTTTACCCTTTACAACTGCACTGTAGCATGGCTGTAAAGGTTTTTCAAAGTACTCATTCAAATTAACAATAGGATGCTTCTTAATTTCTTCAGAGGATGGTAAGGGTTTGTCAACTTTGCCTCCATAATATTCGATACCCCTCTCTAACATATCCTTAATTTGTTCGTAACACATGTCAAAGAAATCCTCTATGTCTTGGTCCCAGCTTTCATCACTAACATATATTGGTAGATATTTAGCCGGTCCAATGCCTAAGGCCCGAGCTATCTTCGCGTAAATCCACATATGATGCTTTGCTTCACCTCTTGGTGGGACTAAACGTGGAAAATACTGAAGAAACTCGTTAATGCATAGAATTTGCACATCCTCCCATTGGTCCAGCACTGGCAATATTATATCTGAAAACCTTGCCGTTGGCGTCATAAATGAAGCAAAGCTAACTATAAGTCTAAGTCTACTTAGTGCTTTAACAACGTGGTTTGCTGCGTAGGGAGCCGTAACGATCGCGTTTGTGGTGGATCGAAAACCATAATTTCCGTGAAACAGTATCTTCGGATTGGGGTCTGGATGTGATGGGTCACAGTTCCATCCAATTATCCTCCTAAACTCCTCGCTGCTCATTTCTCCCCTTTCAACTTTTTCAAGTAAGTAGAGCATTTGACCAAATCTTGTACTTCTATACATTCTGGGGTTTATGTTGGGTTCGTGGGGCGTCCTTTGGGCGCGCTGTTCGTATTGTGTATAGAACAGGTGGAACGGCTCGATTCTAAATCTGCTCCACGGATTAGCTAAGGCGGAGCCTCCAGGCATTGCAACGTAGCCCATCATTGACTGAAGTATAACTGCAGCCCTCGCCACGTTCTCTCCGCGACTTTTCCTGGCTACGCTCCAGTTCTTCCATAGAAAGGTAGGCTTGGATTTTGCATATAGTCTTGTGAGTTCATAAATTGTTTCAGCTGGAATACCGCATATTTTCTCAGCCCATTCCGGCGATTTGGGCACACCATCGCCATACGGGTTATCTTGACTTTTAGGTTCGCCCATAATATATCTTCGCCACACATCAAAGCCTTTAGGCTCCACCCATTTTTCAACAAACTCATGATTGTATAAATCTTCTTTGAAGAGTACATATGCCATTGCACACATCATAGCCATGTCCGTGCCTGGCTTGATGGGGATCCATTGATCACAAAGAGTTTCAGCCGTTGCACTATATCTTGGATCAATTGCAATTACAGGGGTTCCTCTCTCCCTAGCTAGTCGAATAAAATATGCAACGTTGTGGCCCGGCCCATAATGGTGAACGTCGGGAGTAGCCCCCCATAAAATGATTAACTTGCTATTTAACAACATATCCGCCATACTGCCCCACTCAATAGGGGTTGGATACTTAGCTGAATCTGGCAGTGCTCTTGCCTCTGGGGGAACCGCATACTCACCCATAGCCATGCCGTACATAAGATGCATGGTTTGCCTTTCAGGATCGAAGGAACACCATCCCCAGCCCTGAATACCGCAATCCAACCAGCCTAACAGGTTATCCAAAAAGTATGTGTCAGGATAACCCACCATGACACAATATTTATTATGTTTTCCCTCGGACGTGCCCATTTTCATCATCCTCAATGCACCTTTTTATCTCCTCAGCGATCAAGCTTATGGCTTCATCCCATGAAATTCTTACAAAACCGCTTTTCCCCCGATTTTGAGGATTCGGGTTTTCAGGGCTCCAGTCAGCCCTCTTTAACGGGTATAATATGCGTTGGGGATGGTTTATCATTTCAGGGAAAGCATAGGCGACCTCGCATGGCCGTTGCTGTAACCTCTGCTTGACGAAATCTAGATCATTAAGAATTTCATCTTCTCTCGCGACGTTTCTGTTATAGAGATCATCAGGTTCAACGCAGACTATCTTTCCATCCTTTATGCGTAGCTTCAGAATGCATCCGCCGCCATGACACATCGGGTAGCAGCCGCTGTATCGAACTTCCTCTCCCGAATGTTTGGTTTTAAGTCTCTCTACAATGATTTTAACTCTGTCTGAACTCATGTGTTTCACACATTAAAGAAATCTGCCTGTATATTAAAATTTTTTCAGAAAATCGATGATTCGTGACAGCGTCTTCGAAGCCTTTTAACCGCGCAGCATCAGCGTTACAACGAAACTCGACGAGAAACGGAGGTTGTCGGCTAATTCTGATTTAGGTGTTTTGTTTTTAGTTTTTGGTTTTGAAGCTGGGTAGGCGTAGGCGTAGGGATGGGTATTGGCGGGTCTACGACTTTGTGTGTCCAAGGGGTTAACGAGCTTCGTTGACGGTTTGGCTCGGCTTGTGGATGATGTGGGCGACTCCCGGCCTAGGGCTAAGAGGGTAGGCGCCCCATCCACTCGCCGAGGAAGATGGCTGTCATATGCATTCTAACAGTGGTGCTCGGCCTCTCCTACAGAAGCATGGAGGCACTGCTATATATGCTTAAGCTTCCATGGTTGGAGCCTGTTCCAGACCACAGCACAATCCGCGAAGCTTTCAGCCGCATTCCAGAAGCCTGCCTAGGCCAGCTGTTAGCAAAGACTGCCGGGCTCTGCATTGTAGAGTCCAGTTGGGTGAGGGGCATTGTTGCGGCGGACAGCACAGGTGTTGAAACAGACCGTTATGAGACTGTGGAGGTTAAACTGCAGAAGCTCAGAAGAAAGATAAGCGTAAAGTTCCACATTGTTGCAGCACTGGATTACAACATAATACTGGCAGCCAAAGTGACGAGTAGGCGAACACTGACAAAGGCTACGACTCGGACAAGAACTGCGAGTTGGTCTACGGGAAGAAGATGAAGCCGAACATTAAACAGCGAGATACACTGGGGAGAAACAGGGACCTTAGATACAGGAAGAAGGCAGCGGAGGAATTTGATGAGGCTGTCTACCGTTACAGAGGCCTCATTGAAGGGATATTCGGAGCGATAGAAGCGGGCAAAGGCCTGAAAACAAGGTGCAGGCTGAGGAGGAAATGGGGAGTTGCAACAGCAATAGGCTACAACCTAGCCGTTTTAAACAGGCTAAAATGCGCCAAAACCCTCAACATAACCCTCAAACCCATACTGGCAAACGCGGAACCATAAAGCTCAAAACAAAAGACACGCCGACCAGCTAGCACCATCAAACAACAACCCACAAACACAGCAAACAAAACACCACAACAAAAGGCTCTAGTATATGCATTTAGCATATGCTAAATCCTACTTTTGCGCGCGTCCAGCCTCTGGAGCAAGCTGTTTATGACTTGAAAGCTTTGCAAGCTTCTTCACAGCCCAAACCAAAACGTTGTTAAGGATTATTTCAGGTGTTGCGCCGAGATTTTCGGCCAGCCTCTCAACATCCTCCCAAAACCGCCTCTCCAACATCACCT
>Ga0185307_1001418_pt1 | contig 13360 bp, 11 predicted proteins | sample LHCtaG_FD_128010 | JGI IMG/M metagenome (GOLD analysis project Ga0185307, IMG submission 128010) | Hot spring microbial communities from Little Hot Creek, USA to study Microbial Dark Matter (Phase II) - LHC4sed_matched (SPADES... | ecosystem: Environmental > Aquatic > Thermal springs > Hot... | reverse complement strand
TCCTCAAGGTAAGGCAGGCTTACTTAATGTTTTTATAGGTTTAGGTGAAGCTGTAGGAGCTTATCTAGGACCATTTATTGTTCAAATCTACGGATTTACATATTTACTCTTCATAACTGCTACAATCATCCTGTTAGCTCATATATTGTTTAGATTTTCCCCAAGCATATCTTAAGATTATTCTCAGTATTAATTAGTGAATTAATACTTTCTACGGCTAGAGTTAGAAGTTCATGCAATTCATCAATACTTAGAGGTAATATACTTCAATGTTTACCCTCTAATGGTTCTAGAGATGTATGTAAGACTACGTCAGTTAATGCTTCCACAGCATTCAGTCATGAGTAAGCTCTTTGCTAGAGTTTCACTCAGTTCATAGTCTTACTCCATTCCTTAACATCTAAGAGGAGATGGAATAATTCTAATAGTTAAGCTTTTATCTTCCCAATAAATTTTGAGTGAAATCCTTTAGGCTTTACTGAATTTATTGAGAAACTATTCTTTTACGATTTCTCTTCTTATCAACGTCAACATCTTTAGGGCGGCGCTAAATACGCAACATTAAAGTACTAGTAAGGTTTAACCCCCTACGGCTATTACTCTTCAACTCTGTCAAGTTTACGAATTTTGTAAGACATGTACAATATTCAGTAATGAGGATAAGAATTAATGATAATCCAATAATAACCATAAGTAAGTAGGCTCAATTTTGCTTAAATGCTCCAAATGTAAAAGGAAGAAACAAAATAATACCCGTTAAAGTTGACGGGTTAATTAAATTTTTCATCAGTCCCTCTGCAGTCTTAGGAATTATAAGCATGGTCATTACTATTGATTTTAACTCATCATCAGTGCAGATATCGAAAAAGCATAATTTTGCAAGTTTTAACCGCTCTTACTGGAGCTAAATTAAGTTATACTTTAGCGATCTTTCTTGCTGAGAAAGGATGAAGATTTTATTCCTATATTTTCAAGCAAGAAGTCTTGCGATTGAAAACTAACTTTATAGGTAAATTATACGATGAACTATGTTTAGTCAAAATAAAAAGCTTAACTCTTTCCGCTTCCTTCCCACTAAAAGAGATTTTTGACTAGAAATTTTATTACTAAATTGTCTTTAGTTGTTAACCTTGTAGATAGGTACTTATCATATATTTCAAGATATGTGTTTAAAACACCTCAAAACCAAGACACTAGTCCAAACTTCGGATTCTCCTCCTGGAAAGTAGGGTCAAGATAGAAGTTCGTTATCTTTATGCACAACTTCCATCAACCATTTTAAGTCTCCTTCTACTTTTAGATACTTCGGACTGACTCCGGCTTTAAGTAGGGCCAGTAGTACAGTTGCTATACCTTCAACTAAACTCTTATGTGGCTCTCCCTTCCACCAAGAAACCCAGCTCCCATCTAATCGTTAATTATTTAGAAGCCAGTCTACGCTTTCGTAATGAATTTATTTCATGTTCCAATCCAACAAAGTTATTATCGCCAATTTAGTAATGTCTAGTTGCATTTCTGGCCCCTTCAAATATAGAGAAACCTCCAGACTTTTTCTTGTAGAAACTAACCAGTTTATGGCTTTTAGAATGGAGTTTGAATAAAATAGTAAAGATCAAGCTTGGACTTAAACATGTTTAAACATCTTAAAGTTTGACAAGTTGAATATATTTCTGCATTCTACCCTTAGGAAATGGCCAACCACCCTTTTTGTTTGGGACTCAACTAAAATCGAACTCCCTTTTATTCTTGATAAATTTTCTTTTTCATTAAAGATTGATAATGCTGCTATTACCCATACGGTTCCGGAATTTCGGGTTTATCCTCACGTATTCCCAAAGTACAATATTTGTCTTTTTCCACTATCTTCTTTATAAGAAAAGAAACATCTTTCTTTATAGTTTCAACTCTAGCCCAAATTCCGTGCTCTTAAGGGAGTTTAAAGCAAGAAGTGTCTGGGTAGTTGTCGAACATTGCTACGATTCTCCTTAATATTACTTGGTCAAACTCCATCTTTTATTGGCAGCTCTTTATATATCGAATAAGTTTAGTAAGTGCAGCTCTTATGGTCTTAGGCGTTAACTCATCATTAATCATGTTTTCATACCCTTCCAAATTCTAGAACAATACGTATCTCTGATAAATAGCTTTTTAGATAGTTCGGTCTCAGATAATGTCTTAATGTCACTTGTTCTGTTAAAGATCTCGCTATACAACCACGTTTACAAGGATTTAAAAGAAGGGCAAGAAGCGCATGTATCATTAACTAAACTACGTGGGATTTTAGCACATATATCAAAGAATGGGTGAGTCAATAATAGCTCTAATAATTCTTCAAAAGGATTTCCAAGAGATAATGGACTGCTAGAAACCTGGGCAAAGTTTAAGACTTTCATCAATGAATGCATAAGATGTTTGTTGATCATATAACTAGTACTAAGCAGATTTTGATCAATAAAAAGGGGGATGAAGAAAGTTATATACAACTTTTATAGTTAAGCACGGATAGACTATAACCCTTGTTCAAGTCCTCAAATTTTAAATACCTAATACTCTAGGTAATGTCCAGATAAGGGTTACAGAGGGACAACTTATAATTGCCTAGTAGGGAAATAGCTGTTCATTAATAGTACTTAAAGCCTTATTTAGTGTATGTCTCTATCAGCATAAATTTTTATTTTTTCGTATAAATTTTAAGTAATGAAAGAGAAGATTAATAAAGGTAGAAGAAATTTTTTAAAAGTTCTTGGTGGCTTAGGATTAGGAGCTGCCTCTACAGAAGTATATGAAAGACTTTACCACATACCCTTACTTGAAAAAAGGTTTAGGGAAGAAGTAAATTACTGGATGAACCAGTATAACTCTTCTAAAGAAATGGTTGAAAAATTGTCTAATTAGTATAACACTGCAAGAGAAGAAATAAGTAAATTAAAAGAGGAAGTAAATTACTGGTCTAATCAGTACAACTCTGCAAAAGAAGAAATTAACAAGTTGAATTCTACTATTACTAGCTTAGATGAATTTGAAAGGGAATCAACTTCAGCTATTTCACTTTATCAAGAAAAAATGAAAGAAGCGATAAACAGTCTTAGAAATACTATAGAGAAGTATAGAGTAATATTGGGAGAGGAAAGGGTTTCATTTAAATCCTCAAGCCTTAAAGTTTGGAGGATTTGGAAATAACACAAGAGGAATTGCGATTTATTGAGGAAGTCCCTTGGGAAAGGAATTTGCTTAATGCCGTAAAGTTTTTGCTAAAATCACAATACAACAAACCAACTCTTAAACTATGCGGAGAAGGGACAATGGGAGCTGCCGCAAACACCTATTGGCTATTAAGCGATAATCTCTTGGCTGCAGAAGCTTTCAAAGCATTTAGACTATTAAATATAGCTAATTCAATTTCCAGAGAACTGAGCAGAAGAGGGTGGACTAGAAACAATTTTCATGAAATTATACTTGGTAAAAATATAGACTTTCCACCGCGAACAGGTAGAAATATAGAAATTGAAGTTGGGCCAAACTATCGTATTCTTGTGGAACAACATGATGGACCACGATTTTCAGATTTTGATCAATATGCGGATTTATCTGTTTACGCAATTTTACATTATTTAAAGTCAGGTCAACGAGATTTAGCTAAGAATATGTTCAGGAATATTTTAGCAATGTGGGACGGGATTGGTTTAAACGACAAAGTAACAAAGGAAAAGGCATATATTCAACATATAAACTTGGTTTGTTACTATACGCATCTAGGTTACTAGAGGAAGATTTTGATTTCCGTCCTGATGTAGAAAATAGAATATGGAGAAAACAACAAAGAGGTGATGGATGGGTAATTACAGATTATGATCGTAACGGATTGCCAGTTGGTGATGCAAACACAGAAACAACTTCCATATCAATTTTAGCATATACAAATTCATTCAAACCATTCCAATAATTTATTTTAGTAATAGGAAGTTTTCACGTTATACCCATCACATTTGATTAAAGAGATTGGGGTTGAAGTTAAGAATAAGGAAGTGGAGAAGGATGAAGACCTACAAACACAGCAACATAAACAGGGAATACAACTACAAAGCTATGGAGGGGAATTTGGAAGATTCGGATATATACAGGTTGAGGGAGGGCAATACTACTGGGAAATATACATGGATGTACTTGGACGGAGAACAGCTGAAGAGAATTATGACCATACAAAGTTAAAGGCACGTAGGAATAAAGATATTAGAGTTAATATTTTAACAACTCAGCAGTGGCCTTATCCTGGGGGTGAGCCTATGATATGGCAACACAATGCCTTTAAAATACCTTTAAAATACATGCGCAAACAAGTAGTGGTGATCTTTGCCCAACTGATCCGGCACCGAATGGTTATTATGGCTATTGCAGCGTATATGTATTGTTATGGTTACCAAGGATTGGGTTTATAACTGCTACTATTTCGTGGGCTGAAGTATTTGCTACAACGTTTGTAGGGGAGACAATTATAGAGTGGACTAACTATGGTCCTAGGAAAAGCTATCCTGATTATTTAGCATGGAATGAAATTCTCGGCTCTCTTAACAATAATAGACCTAGGGATGTTGGTGTAAAATTTATTGTAAATGATATGCAGGGGTATATAACTACGTATACATTTACGGTTTCAGGAAGTGTTATTATACATCAGTATGAGGGTGGATACTTAATATCTCACTCAATAAATTTCCCATCAAGAACATTCAGCATAACAATAATACCGTGATGAAATGTCCCGCCTTAAAATTCTTAAAATCCTCTTCATTTTTTAATCTTAATTAACATATTTCTCGCCTACCAATTAATAGATACTCATCAAAGGATAAGGAGGATTATAGGGACAAGATTCTCCCAGTTGGAAGAGTTTGGAGCAAGATTCATAAAGGCAATCTCAAGAAGAAGCAGTCAAAATAATCCTATCCATACTATTCCTTAACATATAACCAAATGATGAACTTGATGGAAACTAGGTTTTAGAGGATTTATTACCGAATTATATAAGATTGTAACTTAATTTTGAAGCTTATAGATCCACTATATGGTATAAGCGGAAATTCATACTTCATAGATTCAGGATTGAGATATGATTGTTGATGAATTAAGCTATGGAGCATTTTATAAGAGCTATTTTCTTAAGTATACTCCTTTAGGATCAAGTTGCCGGAGAATTAGAAGATCTTTTTCTGACGGTTTCTCTGTAACTTTTAGATTTCCCGATACTTTAAGGTTCCAGCCAGTATTCTTCTTTACTTCTTCTACTGTTACTCCGGGATGGATTGATTCAAGAATCATTTCACCTGTTTCCTCATCAAATCCTAGAATAGCTAAATCCGTAATTACCTTAACCGGTCCTCCACCCTTTAATCCAAGCTTCCTCCTCTCCCATTTCCCTCCAAGAAAGCCTGGGCTAGTGATGAAATCTACCTTTTCAGGAAATCTTCTAGCTTCATGAGGCATAATCATTAAAATCCTCTTAGCCAGTGAAGCTATATCGCATCCACCACCGCTTCCAGGTAATCTAACCTTTGGCTTCCAATATTCCCCTATAACTGTAGTATTTATGTTTCCATACTTATCGACTTGAGCCCCCTCAAGAAAGCCTACATCGATTTTTCCAGACTGTAGATAGAAGGCGAAAACATCAAATACTGAGCAGACGCTTTGAGAGCCTGAAACTAATGCAGGGTCACCTATAGAGATAGGTACTCTTGTAGGGTTTGCACCTATAACTCCAGATTCATAAATCATTACGAGATTTGGGGCATGAGTTCTCTTAGCTAGGTTAGCGGCGAGATTAGGTAATCCAATTCCTACAAAAACAACCTCATTATTCCTAAGCTCTCTTGATGCAGCTACAACCATAAGCTCTGTTTTCGTATACTCCATTACATACACCTAGTAGTACAATCCATAGTTAACAGATATACTATAAAAGCTTTTAGGCTTTAGCTTCATTATTTTTTCAACACCAAGCTTCTTAACATATTCCCTACGATTCTGAACATTATAAACCCATTCATCCAGATATTTACTAAGCAGCTCAGGATCTCTCGATATTTTATCCCATTCCATGTAGAACTCGTTATCCCTATCATAGTATCCCTGAGTATATGATGGATGGGCTGCCCAAGGCTCCTCAACAACAGCGTTAACGATAAAGCTGGGTATTACAACCTTATTTGGATCGCTTCTGGTAATGTATTCATCAACTATCTCCTCAACACTTACAATAACCCTCTTTGAGGCGAAGGCAGCCTCCCTAACATCACATATTAACCCCCATACCTGAACATTACCCTCCTTATCAGCTCTCTGGGCATGTATAATAGCTACATCAGGATTCAGCGGTGGAACAACAGCTACCTCCTCATCACTGTATGGAGACTTTATAAGCTTAATGTTGGAATTATACTTTAGTAAATCACTTCCTCTAATTGATCTAATTGGAATGAATGGGAGGCCAACTGCTCCAGCAAAGATGCGTGAAGCTAAGGCGAAATGAGTATATTCCTCGATCTCAATAGGGTTTGGGAAATTCTTCTCAATAGCTCTTCTAAATGCGTGTAGAGGCCCAACTCCAGGATTTCCAGCCCAGCTGAAAACAAGCTTTTTCACGCAGCCAGCGGCTATCATCTGGTCATAGATTAAATCTGGGGTAAGCCTAACCAACGTTAAGTTCCTTTTCCTCTGCCGAATTATTTCATGGCCTGCTGCAAAAGGGATTAAATGTGTGAATCCAGCCATATAGACAACATCATTATCATGAACGTATTTTCCTATAGCCTCCTCCATACTCATTATCTTTTCATCAATCACCATAACTACCAAACATGCAGTTTAAAACCAATATTTAAAGCTAACGTAGATAGAAATATCTTGTAAACTTTATTCAGACTCCTACTCATAGCGAAGCTATAAGTTTATTAGAGATATATTGGTTGTTTATTTTATATCCATTAAGAATAACATTAACATCTTAAGCTTTTAGTTGATAGAAGTCATAAATCTATTCAATAGCTAAATCATTTAATGCTAAAGTATTTGTAGAAGTGTTAAAGTTAATAAAGTGTTAAAGCTGAAGTATTAGGAGGGTAAAGCTTGAGTCAAGGTCACCACCATATTCACCACGTGGAAGAGTTTAAGAGACGATTCTGGGTTTCGCTGGTGTTAACTATACCGATTCTGCTTCTTTCCGAAATGATTCAAATGTGGTTTGGTCTTACATGGATAAGAATTCCTTATCAGAAGGAGGTGTTATCCCTTCTATCCATAATTGTCTATATTTATGGTGGATGGCCTTTCCTGAAGGGATTACATCAAGAGTTTAAATCTAGACAGCCTGGGATGATGATGCTTATCGGCATGGCTATTTCTGTAGCTATGCTCTACTCGTTTGGAACAGTTTTCCTCCCCATAGGTGGAAAGGACTTCTACTGGGAGCTTGCAACCCTAATTGACGTTATGCTTCTTGGACATTGGATAGAGGCTAAAAGCGTTATGGGCGCTTCTACAGCTCTTGAGGAGCTTGTCCACATAATGCCGACAACAGCTCACCTCATTAAGAACGATGAAATCATAGATATACCAGTCTCGCAGCTGAGGAGAAATGATGTTGTCCTAGTTCGTCCAGGCGAGAAAATACCGTCGGACGGCGTTGTCTATGAAGGCGAATCCTATGTTAACGAGGCTTTATTAACCGGTGAGTCAAAGCCAATTAGTAAAAAGATTGGAGATAAAGTTGTTGGAGGCTCCGTAAATGGGGAGGGAATTCTAAAAATACGGGTAGAACGTACAGGTGAAGAAACTTATTTAGCTCAGGTCATTAAGCTAGTTAAGCAGGCTCAAGAAAGCCGTTCACGAACACAGGATTTGGCGAATAGAGCTGCTGCACTTCTATTTTATGTAGCGTTAAGTATTGGTATATTAACCTTCACGTTTTGGTCTCTACTCGTCAGCTTAGATTTCGCTATTGAAAGAGCTGTAACAGTTCTTGTTATTGCTTGCCCTCATGCACTAGGATTAGCTATACCACTAGTTGTAGCTATCTCTACATCAATAACTGCAAAAAACGGAATCTTAATAAGGAATAAAAGAGCCTTCGAAGCTGTTAAGGATGTAAACGCTGTTGTCTTTGATAAAACAGGTACCTTAACCACCGGGAAATTCAGTGTAAGCGATGTTGTATCCCTTATTCCTGAAGAAGAGCTTTTAAGACTTACAGCAAGCATTGAGGTAAACTCTGAACATGTAATAGCGAAAGCAATAGTAGAATATGTTGAAAGCAAGAAAATCAAAATTCCACAAGCTAAACATTTCAAAGCTATACCGGGGAAGGGTGCTTACGGAAGGATTGAGGATAAGGAAGTTTATGTTGGAGGCATAAATCTCCTAGAGGAATTAAAAATAGCTTTGGAAAACCGGATAATAAGGAAGCTTCAAGAACAGGGTAAAACAATCGTTTTTACTGTTGTAAATGGGGAGGTTGCTGGTGTATTTGCTTTAGCTGACAGCATAAGGGATGAGTCCCGTGAAGCCATTGAAAAATTAAAGGGGAAAAACATAAAGGTCTACATGCTTACTGGTGATTCGGAGGAGGTTGCTTCCTGGGTTGCAAAAGAGCTTGGGATAGATAGATATTTTGCAAGAGTTTTACCGGGTGAAAAAGCTGAAATAATAGAGCAGCTTAAGAAGGAAGGCTATAGGACTGCTATGGTTGGAGACGGCGTAAACGATGCTCCAGCACTTGTAACAGCGGATGTCGGCGTAGCAATAGGTGCAGGAACAGATGTAGCTATAGAAAATGCAGACATAATCCTTGTTAAAAACGATCCAAGAGACGTGGTAAAAGTCATAGATATCTCACGTAAAACATATTCTAAGATGATGCAGAACCTATGGTGGGCAGCAGGCTACAATATAGTAACAATTCCAGTAGCTGCCGGAGTCCTATCAGGCTTTGGCATAACACTTCCAGCAGCTGTTGGAGCATTAATAATGTCCTTAAGCACAGTTATAGTTGCCTTAAATAGCCAAACTTTAAGGAGATATGAGCCTGAGGAGTTGAGGATAATGATGAGGAAGCATTTCGTCATAGATCCTGTTTGCGGAATGAAAATAGATCCGGATACAGCATATAGCAAAGTCAAGCATGGAGACAGCATTATCTATTTCTGCTCTAAAATCTGTGAGGAGGAGTATAGGAAAAATCCGGGGAAATACGTAAAGTAAAAGGTAAGCCGCTTAGGAAAGCTTTAATCAAGATACTTAGTTCACGATTAAAATATTGGTGAACCACTCTACCCCTCTAAGTTACTACTCCTATAAGTTTTTATTCCTCCAGATTATTTACTGGTATGAAAATCGAAGTTGATCTTAGAGAGTCGTATAGGCTTCTTCATCCACGTCCTGTTGTACTTATATGTTCATCTGGGAGAAATGGTAGGGTAAACGTTATGGCATGTTCATGGATTACCCCTGTAAGCGATGAGCCTCCGCTAATAGCTATATCTCTATGGATGAAGGGATATACGCATAAGCTAATAGATGAAGTAGGGGAGTTTACAGTTAATATACCCCCAGCAAAACTATTAAAACAGGTTTGGATAGCTGGAACTAAAAGCGGAGGTAGAGTTGATAAAGCTAAACTGCTAGATCTATCATTTATTCAGGCTAAAGCAGTTAAGCCGCCTATAATTGGTGATTGTATAGCTGCTTTAGAGTGTAGGGTTAGAAGTAGAGTTGTAGTTGATGAGCAGATAGTATATATCGCTGAAGTGTTGAAGGCCTACGCTGAGGAAAACCTTTTTAGGGAGGGGGTGTGGAGTATAGAGGCAAACGTACTACATCATGCTGGCGGTAAAGTATTTGCAACAATATCCAACTACTTTAAAGCTTAATGCTTACAGTGTATCCTCATGGCTGGAGGAGCTGGAAACATAGTTCTAATACAGTCCTTCCTTACAGCATTTACCCTACATCTCCTTCTATTTTCCTACTCACCTGTAATTCCGCTAATTATTAGGGAGATGGGGATATCGTATGTTGAGGCGGGATTTATATTTTCAATATGTATTCTAGCTGTTATAGTACTACGTATACCGTGGGGTTTCCTAATTGACCGTATTGGATTTATTGCTACGATGAAGATTGCGATGATGCTTATTGGGGTTTTCAGCCTTATAAGAGGTTTTTCTCCAAGCTACCATACCCTATTAGTCTCCCAGCTACTTCTCGGAGCTGGGTTTGCAGCTATTCTACCATGCCTAGCCAAAATCGTAAATGTAATGTTTCAGGAGAAGGCGGGGTTTGCTACTGGAGTCTATGTTGCAGGATTCCCTACTGGTGAGCTTGCAGGATTAGGATTAACATACTACCTAATACCAAATTTAGGATGGAGAAAAGTATTCCAGATGTTTGGAGTATGGAGTCTTGCTGTAGCTTTATTATGGTGGATAGTGGATATGAGGGTTTCAGTAAAGCAGATATATCTGAAAAATCAGCCTACACCAAGTCTTAAAAGCCTAGTTAAGCTGAAGCAGCTATGGATACTGGTTGGGCTATGCGTATGCTCAATGGGATGCTACGATACAATACTTACATGGCTTCCCAGCATATTGGAGATTAAGGAGGTACCGGTTATAGAGGCAAGTATTGCTACATCAATATTTCCACTAGGATTCCTGCTTTCAGGACCAATTATAGGTACGTTATCAGATAATTTAGGTTTAAGGAAGCCCTTCATATGGATACTTGGAGCTACAAGCATAGTATTCATGCTGCTTATTCCATACACTATTCAGACACCACTATGGATATCCATACTTATAGTAGGATTCACACTCTCAGGAATTCTAACACTAGTTCTAATCATACCGACTGAGCATCCTGAGCTCTCAGAGCTTGTAGGTGGAGCTGTTGGATTAATATCCTCAATAGGTAATGTAGGATCCTTCCTATTCCCTATTGCTGTAGGCTTCCTAATAGATACTACAGGATCAGCAGCTCCACCACTAATATTCCTAGCTGCAATATCAGGAATAGCTGTAATACTAAGCTTAACAGTTAGAGAAACTGGAAAAGCTAAACGTCAACTGTAAGCAACTAACATAGTAAATCCTTTTCCAGTATTATTATGCTGAAGCCTCCCAGCCATGGCTTCCTATCAAATCCGGCTTCAAGATTTTCCCCTAATACCTAGCTCTACCTATAGTAATTGTGGGTACCGTCTTGTAACTGTTGTCTTTATCCGGAAACTTCACTACAAGCCCACTCATCAACTACCTATAGCTAAAATACATTAACCTAGCAAAATACATCTTAACGCTACGAAATATTTCATAATTACTATTGTGATGGGTTGAAGAGACCTGTTAATTAGGTTAGAAATGCAGTAATCTACTCCATTAACCACTTCCATAAAGGTATAAATTTCACTTGTTTTCCATTAATTTCCTTAATTAATTCCAGATCCCAAGTTATAACAGTAAGTTTATTACATTTCAAATTATTTGAAACATTTATTAAAACTTTTAGTTTCTCTTTTTCAATTTCCCCAATTGAAGATGCAAATGTTACTTGAATTAACTCATCTATTCTTAATCCCTTCTTAATTAAAAAATCCACTTCTCTTCCTGCATAATCCTTAAAGTAGAAGAAATCAAGATCTACCTCATAGAACCTTCTTTCAAAAAGCTTTCTAGCAACCAGATTCTCCATCTTTACTCCATGTTCCTCTGAAATTTTTGGAACTAAGCTGTAAAAGCCTGTATCTATAGAGTAGACTTTTTTCGGCTGTAAAACTCTCTCCTTGGTTTTTAAGCTAAACTTCTCAACTGAAAATATGAAAAAGGATGATTCAAAATATTTTAAATAATTCCTTAACGTTCTCTTACTTTTCTTAACTCCAATACTTTTAAAGTATCTTTCAACCTTAGAAATTGAAAAGTATTTTCCGAAATTTTCCTCTAGAAGCCTTAGAAACGTCTCTAGGGAGGAAACATCTCTTACCTTAAACCTCTCTACAATATCCCTATAAAAAATTGTTTCCCTATATGCTCTTAAAAGCTCCAGCTTTCTCTCTTTACTCTCTTCTAAAACAACCTCTGGGAAGCCGCCGAAATTTAGATATTCACGTAGTCTTTGAAGCAGCATTCCTTTAACTTCAGGTGAAGCTAAATATTTTACTTCAAAACCTTTAAACTTCAAAAACTCTTTGAAGGAGAGTGGGAGAATTAGTCTTGTTATGTATCTACCCCTTAACTGGGTTGGAACCTCCCTTAATGAAAGCTTAGATGAAGAGCCTGAGATGAATATAAAGTAGTTGTCTGTGTTATGTAAACTCCTTACCCATCCTCCCCACTCACTTAGATTTTGTATTTCATCTAAAAGCAAAACTATTTTACCCTCTTTTTCCGTGAAAAGCTCATGCAGTACCTTTATAAACATGCTATAATGCTTTGAAGTTAAATTTTTCAACCTTAAATCTTCAAAATCAAGATAGGCTATATTTTCTTTTAAAAATCCTTTACTTAACATGTTTTTAGCTATTTGAAACATAAAGTAGGTTTTACCTGCTCTTCTTGGACCGATCACCGCCACTATGCTTTTTGAAGCTTCTGTTGGATAATCTCTTTCAATAAGCCTGGGTATTTCTCTAGCTAACCATGAACTTAAGACTTCTCTTAAAATATTTTCCATAATTTCATTTAGGAAACAGATTTAAATAAATTTGTTTCCTACAGATTCACTATCTGTCGTAAGAGGCTTCCGGCTCCAGCCGAGCCGTGAAGTAGCTCACTACACTGAGAATTTATCTATCCTAACTGTTAGGGAAAGCTTGAAGGGTTAAGGAGCTTGCCTAGGATTAGCTGTTGAAAGCTTATAAATGAGCCTATAAGCCCATTAGAAGCTTGTCTGCTTAAATATAATCTGTGGAGCTGATGTAGAGATGAAGAATGCGTAAGCAAATAGTAAAGACATATCTAAGAACATTAGCTAGTCAGTAATAATTCTCGAGTTGCTGTATCCAATAACTTCATGGAAAACTATTTATTTATCTAGGCTTAAAGCCTTTATGAGTGAAGTAGTTGATATTCTTATTAGGGACTGTTTAATTGCAACTATTAATCATGGAGTTGTTAATCGTGGGTTTATTGCTATTAGTAATGGTCGAATAGTAGATTTTGGCAGAGTTGAGGATTGCCGCTACCGTGGTGAAACAGTAGTTAAGGCTAAGGGTATGGCTGCAGTACCGGGGCTGGTGAATTTACATACACATTCACCCATGACACTACTTCGAGGAGTTGCTGAAGACCTCCCCCTGGATAAATGGCTTAAA
>Ga0185307_1001417_pt1 | contig 13362 bp, 12 predicted proteins | sample LHCtaG_FD_128010 | JGI IMG/M metagenome (GOLD analysis project Ga0185307, IMG submission 128010) | Hot spring microbial communities from Little Hot Creek, USA to study Microbial Dark Matter (Phase II) - LHC4sed_matched (SPADES... | ecosystem: Environmental > Aquatic > Thermal springs > Hot... | reverse complement strand
GTGTTCTTCGCTTAATTCCTAATATTGTGACATTATACTTTGTTCTGACACCTAATTCCTGCAACATTTTATTAAAAAATACCTTTGGTGCTGGTACCTCCACTACCCTATACTCATCAGAAATATCAAACATTTCAAGAATTTGTGGTGATGACAAACTTCCAACAAGTTGTCTTGCTGCAGCTTCTTCAGGGAAAACAACTCTGTCAACACCTATTTTTGCCAAAATGTTTGCATGTTGATCATTTAACGCTCGTGAAAAAACTCTTTTAATACCTATTTCCTTTAACAACAATGAAACATATACATTTGATTCTACACTTTCACCAATTGCAACAATTGCCACATCTACATCTTGAGCATTAACACCTGCTTGTTCTAACTGAGCAACATCTGTTGCATCACCTACTATTGCTACTTTTAAAAAATCTTTTACTTCTTCAACTTTTTTCTCATCCTTATCTATACCAATAATATCTACGTTATATTTTGCTAAATGGCGAACTACTTGTTTACCAAAAACACCTAAACCTATTACTACAAAAGTTTTAAATTTTTCTTCTACCATAGATTTCTCCTTAAAACTTTTAATTATCCAACTGCTATTGGTTCTTCAATATATTTTATCTCTTTTGGTTCTTTAGTTAATAAAAACGAAAGTAGAGTAACACCGCCAATCCTACCAAACAACATTGTTATTATTAACAAAATTTTGCTATAATTATCAATATATGGTGTAATACCTAAAGATAATCCTACGGTGCCAAATGCAGAAGTCGTTTCAAAAAAAATTTCTTTAAACGAAAATTTAGGAAAATAAAACGTATTGTTTATCCAATATATAATACAAGAAACAAACACCACATATGTAAAACATACAAAAAATATTGTAAAACTTTTAATAACTGTTTCTTGACCAATCCTTCGTTTAAAAACATTTACAGTGTGTTCTCTACGAAGAAAATTATATATACTTAATAACACTACAAACGCTGTTGTAGTTTTGATACCTCCGCCAGTACCACCAGGTGATGCTCCTATAAACATAAGAATTATAATAAGGAGTATTGTAATACCTGAAAATTGATTTATTGCAAAAGTATTAAACCCAGCAGTTCTCGGTGTTATTGATTGAAACCAACTTATTAAAAATTGTGTATTAATAGATAATCCTTTTAATGTAAACAACTTATGGTTTAACAAAAAAATTAATATAGCCGACAGTATAACCAATATTGTTGTCATTAACAAAACAATTTTTGTATGTAAGTATAAACTTTCTTTCTTTTTAAAATGTTGAATTATGTTTATCCATACAAAAAATCCTAACCCACCTGCAATAATTAATACTGGAACTATTAAATTTATAACTATATCATCTTTATATCTTTCAAGGTTATCTCTAAACAGGCTAAATCCTGCGTTACAAAACGCACTTATAGAATGAAATATGCTATACCATAAACTTTGCCAAAAATTCATTTTATCACCAAAGAAAAATTTAAATAGTAGAACTACCATACCAAAAACTTCAAATAAAATTGTCATAAAAACTATTTTTTTTATTAAAGTAGTCATTTGTGATATTTTAGTGAATTCTGAAATACTTAATGATTCGCCAACTATACTTTTTTGTGAAATACTTATCCTGCCAAACAAAATTATAACAATGCTTGCTAACAACATATATCCTAACCCACCAAATTGGATTAATAACATTATTATAAACTGTCCCCAAAAATTAAATGTTGAGGATATATCAACTGTAGTAAGTCCTGTAACACACACTGCAGATGTTGCAGTAAACAATCTGTCAATAACCGAAACTTTTTGTTTTACAACCCATGGTAAACACAATAAAACAAAACCTATAAAAATTAAAGATAAAAAAAACATGATTATAATTTTATACGCATATGATTTCATTCTTATAAAGGACAGAGATTTTTATAGAGAAGTTTGTATTGAGTTTTTATTTTTTTTATCAGAAAACGATTTAACAAATTCTACTATTTTGCTAAAAACTTTAGGTTCTTCAACAGCAAGATAAGCAAGTATTTTGCGATCCAATTTAACATTTGCAGTTTTTAAAAGAAAAATAAATTCGCTATATTTTAACCCTAACTGTCTAACTGCTGCATTAATTCTTGTAATCCATAACCGTCTAAAAACACCTTTACGGTCCTTCCTATCAATATACTGAAACTTAAGAGATCTCAACACTTGTTGTTTTGCCTGTCGATATGCGGAACCAAGTTTTCCATAATAACCTTTTGCTAACTTGAACACATCTTTTTTTCTTCTGCGAGTATATGCTCCGCTTCTTACTCTCATTATTTAATATCCTCCGTTAGTTATAAAAAAATTTTATGTTTATACAAAACTACACTTTATAAATTCAACAGTTTAAAAATTTTTACGTTTTTAATTTAATTCTTAATCTTTGACTGGATAAATTTCTCTTAATATCTTTAACGCTTCAGGACTTCTTAACCTACGTATAGCCTTTGCTTCAATTTGTCTAACACGTTCCCTTGTAATTTTAAATATTCTACCTACTTCTTCTAAAGTATATTCTTTCCCATCAAAACCGTATCGCATTTTTAATATCTGTCGTTCACGCTCATCCAAAAATTTATCCATTACTTCTTTTAAAACTTCGCGTTTATGTTCTTCTAAAAGCAAATTCAATGGCAGTTCATCATCACCAGCCGGGATAATATCTTGAATTGTTGTATCTTCGTCCTCACCCCTTGGTGTATCAGCAGAAATCGGTTCTGGTAATACTGCAAGTGTATCAACAATTTTTTTGTGTGGTACTTTAAGTATACGAGAATAATCTTTTGTAGTAATTTCGCTATCTTCTTTTTGTTTAAATGTTTTATAAACCTTTATCATCTTTGAAACAAGTTCTCTTATATGAACAGGCAATCTTATTGTTTTAGCATATTCTGCCATGTATCTACTAATTGCTTGTCTTATCCACCAATGTGCATAAGTTGAGAATTTATATCCTTTTCTCCATTCAAATTTCTCAACTGCTTTTGCAAGACCAGTTGCCCCTTCCTGCAACAAATCGTTAACATCAGCACCTGTCAACATAGCAAACTTTTTTGCAAACGTCACTGCTAAACCAAGATTAACTTGAATAATTTCCATCTTGTCGTTTTCAATTTTATTTTTAATTTCATAAATTTGTTTATTAAGTTCAATAATTTCTTCTTCGGTCATATTAAGTTCTTTTTTATACTGAAGTAATTTTGTATGTACTTTTTGAAAATTTGCAAACAATGTTTGTGCAGCTGAAACATTATAGCCTGTAATACGTTTAAACTGAGCAGGGGTAATCTTGCCCCTCTTTAAATTTCTAAACAATCTTGCGACAGTTTCATAATTTGCTGAAAAAATATGTTCATATTTCTTCTTTTCTTCAATTAACTGTACAACCTTGTCAGTAACGGTCTGTGTTTTTTTAATCAGCCGTTTAACTTTTTCAGTATTAAGTTTTAAAGAATTAATTTTATCTACAACTTTTTTCTTTATTTTCTCAAATTCTTTTTGATACTTCATCTTTAACTTCAAAGACAAATTTTTGTTTTTTAATTGTTGTTGTATTTTTCCTAATTTTTTTATTAATTTATTGACTGTTTTTACTGTAGATGAAAGTTTTCTACGCATTTTTTTCAATGACCTACGTGTTTTTCTACCACGTCTCATAAGTTCTTTAGGCGACATTTCCTTTTGTTTAACAAGTTCAGCCCAGTGGTTAATCTCACGTAATGCAATAGGCGAACTTAAAACTAGTGATAACAACTTTGCTTCATTTGCTCTTATTCGTTTAGCAATAGCAATCTCTGTCTCTCTATCCATTGGGCCGTATTTGTTAATCTCATTTATAAACATACGTAAAGGTTCGCCTTGGGCAACTTCTTCCGATAGTGTTGTTTGGATATCTTTAAACAAATTTTTTTCTTCTTCAGATTCTATAATTTTAATACCCATATCCATTAACATCTCAACAAAATCGTCCACTTTATCTTTATCCAATTCGTATTCATCAAAAGTTTTATTGATGTCATTATAAGTTAAATAACCGTATTTTTTTGCAAGTTCTATTAAATGTTTAACAATTTTATTTTTACTATTCACTTCTAAACTTACCTCCGTGCAAGCTTCAATGTTTCTACAATTTGTTTAAACTCGTTAATAATCTGAGGGTTATAAACAACTTTTTCTTGTAACATCTCTTCAACAATAGGTTTGAGTTCTAAATACCGTTTTTTTATTTTTATTTTATAAATTTCTGTAAATAATTCTTTAATTTTTTTCTCTAACGAAGAAGGAGTAATTTTTATTTTTCTATCAGTATCAAAAACTAATCTTATAACAATATCTTTTGCTGGTGGTTGAAGTTGTGAAACAACTTCGTTTATATCTTTTGATGATAAAAAACATGTTTTTAAGGTCTTAAAAATTTCTAAATAAATATTGTTATGGGAAAAAATTTCATCATCAATTTCGTTAATTACCTCTGGATAATGTATACATATCCATAACAGTTCTTCTTCAGAAGTATACGGTTTATTCGAAATAACATTTTGTACATCAACAGACTTTGCATAAACCTTATTATATTTTCTTTGTTCAGAACGAATAACTCCTTCATCTATCTTAAGTTCAGTAGATATCTCTTTGATCAACTCTGATTTAATCACTGGATTTGAAACAACATTAAGCATGTCAATGAACTTATTCAACAACGAAATTTTTTCTGTAACAGAAAATTGTGGCTTGTTTTTAGAATAATATTGAACAACATGTTTAACTACTGATACAGAATTCGTTATCAAATTTTTAAGTTGGTCGATACCGTACTGAAGTATATACTCATCTGGATCTTTTTGTTCAATTTGTACAACTTGTGGATACATTCCTACAGAAAAAATACTTTTTGCAGCAGAAAGTGTTGCTTCAACACCTGCTTCATCAGGATCAAATAGTAAATATATTTTTTCACAGAAACGTTTCAAAATTTTTGCCTGTTGTTCACTGAATGCAGTACCAAGTGGTGCAACAACTGTTTTTATTCCTTCTTGAAACATTATTAACACATCCATATACCCTTCAACAACACATACACTTTTTTCTTTTGCAATAAATTCTTTAGATTGAAACAATCCATACAAAACATTACCTTTATGAAACACAGGTGTCTCAGGTGAATTAATGTATACAGGTGGTTCGTTACCATCTGAATAAAAAACTTTTTTAGAAGGGATGATTCTGCTACCAAACCCTACTACTTTTCCAACAAGATTAAATACAGGAAAAATTATTCTGCCTTTAAAATAGTCGTATGGATAATCATATTTTTCTATTCCACTGTGTTTAGATGAAAAATTTATGATCCCTGCTTTATATAATGTTATCAAATCGTATTTTGCAAGTTTAGGTATTGATTTATAATTTTTTGATATAAAATCGCCATCAGGAGCATATCCTAACTTAAATTTTACAACTGTTTCTTGTTTAACACCACGGGAAATAAGATACCTTCTTGCTTCTGCAGCATCTTCTGAATTCAAGAGTATTTCATGGTAAACCTCAGCAACATTTGTTAACAATTCTGTTAACAGTTGTGCTTCATCATATTTTTCTTTTAAAATTTTTTGTTGTTCTTCATCCACATATTCTATCTGAACATTATATTTTTTTGCAAGTTTTTCAACCGCTTCATAATAATTGATATGTTCAATATCTTGGACAAACTTTATAGCATCTGCTGTATATTTGCAACCAAAACAATGTACAAAGTTGTGATGTGGCGAAATAGAAAACGATGGTGTTTTCTCACTATGAAACGGACATAAAACAAAATAGTTTTTTCCCACACGTTTGATGTTTGGAATATACTCAGAAACAACTTCTACAATATCTACAACTTCTTTTAATTTTTTTATACACTCCGGCTTTATCATAGTGACTTATTTTTTATTACTACTTAATTTTTTTATGATTAAATCTTTTAAACCCAGATACCGCAGTAACCTGTAACTCACCAAACTCTTCTTCTATCGCATCTAACATAAGATTGAGTCCCAAACTGTCAGAAGCTATATGTCCTGCTATTACTACGTTTATATAATACTTTTGTGCATTTTTATAATGTTCTTCACTTAAATGCATCGCAACTATTGTAGAGATACCAGCAACTGCAAGTTTCTCAAACACTTCAGTAGAACCTTCAGTACCACCAGTCATATCAACAAAAATTTTCCCTGCTTTTTTATCTTTGCTTCCAATAAGAATAGTAGGACCGTTACCGAGTTTCGCTGCATAATCGTACTCTGGTAGTTCTAACAAAATATCAACTACATCTCCCAAAAATTTTGGCTGCTTTTTATCAAACAAATTCTGCAAATATGTAGCAACACAATTATCTGAAGGAGTGTGACAACACATAAATGGTAAATTTAACAAAGCAGCAATATCTACTGCACGGTTATGATTCAACGGCATAAGTTTTCTTTGTACTTCTTTCATTCTTGGTTCTAAAATTCCTTCAGCAATATTTATAGGAAGACCAAACCTATTAAGTATATCTGCCTGCATACCCATAACTTCATAAAAATCTTTATATCCCTTACCTTCGGGATGATGAGATAGTATCAAATCAATTTTTTTACCATTTAAATTCAACAGATACGCTAACAACACTTCAGGCATCTCCATGTCTATACCAACAAGAATTGATTTTATCTCTGTATCAAAATCACCATATAATATTCTTGTATCGTTATATGGATTTGTTAATTTTTCTATATCAAAATATTTTTTTTCTTTCTCAGGAAGTTTTTCAAACTTTTCTTTAACTTTGTTAAGATACTCTTTTACTTCTTCTTCACCACGAGGATCATTTTTTATACCATAAGAAACAACAAAATCATATAACTGTTTTAACTTCATTATTTTCCTCCAAATTTTTTAAAATAATTTAAATAATGTTTACTTTCCTAACATTCGTTTTTTTCTTTTTAGTTCAAGACGTCTTTTAATCTGTGCCATTCTTTCTTTTTTTATTACACTTGGTGGTTTATAATACATTTTTTCTCTCGCAAGTTTTAAGATACCTTCTTTTTCCACTTCTTTCTTAAATCGTTTCAACGCATCTTCTAAATTTTCACCTTCTCTAACTATTACTTCTACCATTATTTCACCTCCTTCATCCTTTAACATCTATAATTGTGTAGACAAAAAAATTAAACTTACCCTTTGGACTACAACAACCGTGTTGTTGCATTTATTACGCAAGCTAAAGTCCCCGGCAACTAAATTATATTTTTGTATTTCAAAAAACATCATTTTTAGTTCACAGAACTACCTTTTATACTTTTATCCTGGCGGCCAAGAAAACTGTCGTCCAGCAAGGAAATGAAAATGTATATGCAGCACTGCTTGACCAGCATTACTACCTGTATTAACAACAATACGATATCCATCTTTATCAACATTAAACTTTTTTGCAAGTTCTTTTGCAACTACAAAAATCTGCCCTATTAAATCTTTGTCGTTTTTATCTATATCATTAACACTTTGTATATGTTTTTTAGGAACTAACAATAAATGAAGTGGTGCTTGCGGATTTATATCTCTAAAAACCACCATTACATCATCTTCATATACAATTTCACTTTTTATCTCTTTATTTATAATTTTGCAAAAAATACAATTATTCATTTTCTAAAATTTTTCTTCTTCATCTAAAAAATAGCGTTTATAAGGTAAGATATGACCCGAAGATTTTAGTTAGGAGAACAAATATATATTTTAAACACAAAAATAGAATTTGTCAACAAAATTTTTAAAAAAATATAAGAAAGAAAATTTTTGTAAACAATTTTGTTTAAAAAATCAATAGGTTATACTACTCATATTTTTCAAAACAATTTTTGTTATTCTACCCCCCTCTTGTAGAAAATAAAATGTTTTTAATCACAAAAATTGTTTGCTGTATCTCTTCTTTAGAGACCCAAGTAATAATTGCTAAAATTGTTAAAATTAGCAAAAATATAATAATATGAATCCGTCTGATGATCATAAAAAGATAGTGTAATCCATCTGTGGAAATATATTATCTTTATATTCTAACCAATCTAAGAAGCCAATATCAATCCTGTTTTCTTTAAGTTGGTAATAAAGTTTAAGGAAGTTTGTTATATGTTCTTTTGTTCTTCTGTGAGCGTATTCAACCATTGTGCCAGTAGTCATTATAAACGCCCAATCTGAAGATTGTGCTAAAAATAATTCTCGTGCAAGTTGGTTTAATACACGACGTTTCAAATTATCTCCAGATAAAATATCATTGTGATATGTATCTACTGCTAAACACATAAGTTCTTCACATTTATGCAGATGTCGGTATATCCAATCATTTGCACCATTGAGCCATACTTCATAATATCCTTTATCACCCCAAGAAGATGCAGTTGGTTGTAAAACCTGATTTTTTGGGTATCTTTCTAAATATTCAGTAGGCAAGATAGGTTTAAAGGTGTTTTGATCATAATGTATTTTTCTAAACAAATAATTTAAAAAATCTGGTCCTTCAAACCACCAATGACCAAAAAGTTCTGCGTCATACATTGAAACGACAATTGGTTCTCTGTCAAATATGTTTCTTAAATATCTTATTTGATGTTCACGGTTAAACATAAAATTTCCTGCATGTATTGCAGCTTTATTTTGGGCCCATTGGACAACATATGGTTCTTTTTTATCAAGACCTACTTTTCCCGTCACACGATAGTATTTAATTCCCACATTTCGTCTTACACCATCAGAATGTAGATATGGCTTAATATATTCGTATTCTAAATCATATCCTACATCTCTATAAAATTCTCTATAGTCAGGGTCTCCCGGATACCCAACATCTGCTGACCATACTTGATGTGCTGTCTCCATATCACGAGCGAATACTGCAACACCGTTTGGTGTGTAGACCGGTGCAAATATTCCATATCTTGGTCGTGGTTCACCATAAAGAATACCATGTGCTTCTACAAAGAAGTATTGTAGACCACATTCTTTAAGAAGTTTATCAACACCGTAATAATACCCACATTCGGCAAGCCAAATACCTTTTGGCTTTTTACCAAATTTTGCTTCATAATCAATTATTGCCATTTTAATTTGTGCTTTTCTTATCCTATCATTACTCATTAATGGTAAAAACCCGTGTGTTGCGTTACATGTTATTATTTCTATTTTCCCAGTATCCATCAAAGATTTATAGATGTTCAACAAATTTCTATTTGCTTGTTCATATACTTGCATACAATGAGTAAACTTTTGTAGATACATTTTAGCAGTAGTATAGAACGGCTCTTGGTTATGTAGTCGCCAAGTTTCTTTTTCTGCAAGTTCTATAAGTTTTAAGAGACGTTTGTAATATCTGTCTTGAAGAAGTTTATCAGCCATCATATTAGCTAAAGGAGGTGATAAAGACATTGTCACACGAAAATCAATATTCTCTTCTATCAACTTCTGAAACATCGACAATAATGGTATATATGTTTCAGTCATTGCTTCGTAAAACCAATCTTCCTCAAGGAAGTCTTCATATTCAGGATGGCGTACATAAGGTAAGTGTTGATGTAAAACTAAACACCAATAACCATCAGGCATTTTTAATTTAACCTCAGTGAAGTTAAAAATAAAAACACTCCGCGGGCTGGACTCGAACCAGCAACCACCCGGTTAACAGCCGGACGCTCCACCGATTGAGCTACCGCGGAATAGAGAATTTTTTATAAAAATTTTTGTATCAAATCAATGTTTTTTAATATTTTTTTATATACAAATTTACCTAAACCTACACCTACCGTATCAAAAAATAAATCAAATATATTACAATTTCTTGTAGGGACAAAACTTTGATGTATTTCATCTGTTATTGCATATACTATGCTAAAAATGACACTAAACAGATAAATTTTTTTATCAGACAATTTTGTTGTGTTCTTTAATGCACGAATGTAAAATATACAAAGAACAACGTATTCTGTTATATGTGCAGCTTTTCTTAAAACAAAATCTAAAAAACCAAATTGTGATATTTTTAAATTTGGAACACTTGAAAAATAAAAAATTATTCCTGACCACAAAACAACTAATACCCAACTTGAAATCTTCTTTATCATAAGTACAAGTTGAATTTTTTATCAAAAAAAAATATATAATTTCAACTTATGATAAAAAAATTTATTTATTTATTTTTATTTTCTGCTTTCATTGCTTTGTTAGGATACAAATTCTTATCATTAAACCTTCAACAATTTTTTATTATTTGGATTTTTTTTATCTCAATTTTTGGCACATTATTTTTTTGGGAGTTCAGAGTTGGATTTGTATTTGTTGGAAGTGGAATTCTTCTTTTAATTCATGCAGTTAATCTTGAAGAATTTGTGAAGTATGCATCGTTGGATGTTATATGGTTTCTAATGGGTATGATGATAATTTTAGCAATGTTAAAAGAAGGAGGTGTGTTTTATTACATAATTACGAGATTGTTAACAATAAAAAATATAACAGGATATAAACTTTTTTTAACTTTAACATTTATAAGTTGGTTATTATCAGGGCTGATGGATGAAGTAACGTCTATAATTCTTATTTGTTCCATAATTTTTACCTTATGTGACTTTTTAGAAATCTCGCCGATACCTCTTTTGATCTCTTGTATTCTTACAACAAACATAGGTTCTTCATCAACAGTTTTAGGCAATCCAATCGGAGTACTTATAGCATTACGAGGTAAACTTTCGTTTGAAGATTTTATAAAACATGCATTACCAGTAAGCTTTGTAAGTTTTCTTACAACAGTTGGTATTTTATCATTTTTTTATAAAAAGTATATTTCTGAACTTAATAAAAAACTAAAACCACATGTTGAAAATCGTATATTTTTACATCTCATATCTACACCTATTGATAAAAAAACCTTAAAGTCTATTCTAATATTTATTACAGCAATAGTTTTTATTGCTCTACATAGACAATTTGAACTTTTACTATCTTTAGAAGAGAATACTATCTTAGTAATGATACCTATTATTTTTGCTGGTTTTGTTTTAATTGTAAACAATAAAAAAGCAAAGGAATATATTGAAAAAGAAATTGAATGGAATTCATTATTATTTTTTATATTTTTATTTGCGCAAGCTGGTGTGTTAAGAAGTTCTGGTGTTGCAGAAAAAGTAGCATCAAGTATCGTATCATTGTCAAAAAACAATATTAACATTTTAACTTTTGGTCTTCTTACATCTTCAGGTATACTTTCAAGTATGTTAGATAATGTAGTAGTTGTTGCATCTTACATACCAATAGTATTTGGCTTAAAAACTAATTTAGGCTGTATCCCTGAAAAACTTTGGTGGAGTATATTATTTGGTGGATGTTTCGGTGGCAATATCACAGCAATTGGTTCTACTGCGAACATTATTGCATTAGGTCTTCTTGAAAAAAATTTTAACCAAAAAATTAATTTTTGGCAATGGATAAAAGTAGGAGCAGTAATAGGAATAATAACAATAATTTTATCTTTCCTATTCTTACTTTTCTATGAATAAAATTGAAGAAATTTTTAACTCAGATAAGATACACCTTACATTTTCAGAAAAAAAGTTTGTTAAAGAAACAACAAAAATTTTAAAAATTTTTTTTAATAAAACTGAAGAAGTAATTTATAAAAAGTTTAAAAAAATAATTGCTAATTCTAACGATAAAATAAAAAACAAAACAGAGTTTTTAGATTTCATATATTCATTACGATATCCAATAAGTTGGCAAAAAATTAAAGAGTTAAAAAAAATAAACAATAAAATACCATTTAACCTTGAGTTTGATGAACAAAAATTTTTTAAACACAATATAGAAGAAATTAAAAAAATAATAAACAAGATTGAATAAAGCATAATGCAAAGAAAAAATAAGTTTATAACAAAATATGATTTTGGGAATAATATAGTTAGTTTTGATGAATATGTTATTTCCTTCGGCACATCTTGCAGTTTAAACTGTGAGTATTGTTATTTAAAGTATTCCAAAACACCTGATACTGCTGTGTTATACAAAATACAACCTATTGAAATTGAAAAAGAATTAGGTGAACTATTTCGTTGTGGAAAAAAATTCTTTTATTTCACAGCTGGTGAAACAACAGAACCACTTTTATCTGAAGAACATTGGGATAACCTTTGTAAAATTATACAAATAATATCAAAAGAAGCTAAAAAATATAATATCAAATGTTTAATAGAAATAAGAACTAAAACTGATAATATTTTAAAATTTAAATCTTTACCTTTGCAAGATGAAAATATAAAAATTGTTTATTCTGCAACACTTTCACCACAAGAAATTATAAATAATTTTGAAAAAAACACTGTAAGTTTGAAAGACAGAATCGAAGCATTAAAATATGCAGCGAAACTTGGTTTTCTTCTGTCAATAAATTTTGAACCAATAATTTTTTGGCCTGTTTCAGGAATACAAAAGAAAAAAATTTTGCATTCACTACATATACTACTTAACAACTATAAACAAATTATAAACCAAGTAGGGGACATCTTTGAAAATCCAAATTTTTTTCTATTAAACCTTTCTTGTTTAAGATTGACAAAACAACAATATAAAACTTTGTCAGATAAAAAAAGTAAACTTTGTTTTTTTGAAATGTTTCTATGTGAAGATGGGAAATACAGATATTCACGACCTTTAAGAATAACTATTTATAACGAACTAATAAATTTTGTAAAATTTTTATGGCCAAAAATAGAAAACAAAATTTTTTTATCGTTTGAGTTTGACTATATTTGGCGTGCTTGTGGATTAAAAATAAACTTGTCAAATTTCATATTCTAAATTTTTATGAAAAAAAATATTGCTGATTTACCACTACATTATGGCGAAGCACCAAAGTGGCTTTTTGAACGACAAAAAAAACTTTTGTTTGAACTTCTAAGAGTAGTAATTATAGAGTTTGGGACAAAAGAGTTAATAAACCGTCTTTCAGACCCTCTATGGTTTCAAATACTTGGTTGTATCTCAGGGTTTGATTGGCACTCATCAGGTGTCACAACAACAGTTACTGCTGCGATAAAAGAAGCGTTTAGAGATAAAAAGGAATATGGATTTTATGTTTTTGGAGGTAAAGGAAAAACCGCAAGAAATACACCAAACGAAATTCTTAGTTGTAAAGAAATTAGTAATCCAGAAAATTTTATAACAATATCTCGTCTTACAGCAAAAGTTGATAATTCTTGTATTCAAGATGGATATCAAATTTATCATCATACAATT
>Ga0185307_1001416_pt1 | contig 13365 bp, 19 predicted proteins | sample LHCtaG_FD_128010 | JGI IMG/M metagenome (GOLD analysis project Ga0185307, IMG submission 128010) | Hot spring microbial communities from Little Hot Creek, USA to study Microbial Dark Matter (Phase II) - LHC4sed_matched (SPADES... | ecosystem: Environmental > Aquatic > Thermal springs > Hot... | reverse complement strand
GGCTTCCCTGGCAGACTCTCTCATCTCGAGAGGCTACCCTGCCAAGAGAGCCTTTGAGACAGCCATCCTCAGTATGGCTCCAAGCTACACACCAGAGTTAGCGGCGTTGATAGAGTCGGTACTATCTAGGTACATGGTCATTGGGCTGCGCGGCAGGTAGCACGCTAACTTATCAGTAAAGTTTTATACTCAGCGGATTGCACTCTACTAATGAAATGATTCCCAGTGCTGAAAGCGTGAGCGTGTGGCTCCAGATAAGCGAGCAACTAGTAGTGGTACTATTGGTCTTCATGAGTATAAACCTAGGGATATCGATAGGGCTTTTATTCCTCTACATTTTCTCCGTACGCCGCGGAGTCGAGAAGGAGAAGGGGTTGAGCACAGCCGGAGACGAGCTTGTGAGAATGCTTGAAAGTATGAGGAATGATGTCGCGAGCGTGAGAGAAGCTCTCTCTAAAGTAGACCTGGAGCCCGTATTTGAGAGGTTTTCATCGGTAGAGTCTAGGATCTCGTCGCTTGAAAGCAAAATTGCCGTACTCGAGCGCAGGCTGTTAAGACCTGCTGAAGCACCAGTAGTGCCGAAAGTGCCCGTCAGGAAAGCGGTAGAAACCGTCGTGCCCAGTATCAGCAAGCTGAGCGATATACATCTGGCCTTCCCTCAGGTCAAGTATGCGGGGATTATAACCTCGCAAGGCTACGTAGTGGAGAGCTACGGGGTATGCAGCGAGGAGCCGGCGAAACTTCTCGAGATAGTGAGGATATATGGCACAAACTCTGCATCAATCATGAGAGGTAAGAGCAGAATTGAGATATTCCACCTAGGCGAGGTGAAAGATCTCTCGAACTACGGCATTCTGGAGTTCATGGATGGGTCTGAGGTCTCCGAGGAAGTCGTCGACGGAGCTAAGAGAGCGATAAGCAAATATTTCATGTCCGCGATAGCATCGAGGTAGGTTGATAGCGAATGAGCGGGGATGCTTTAAATTCCATCAGAAGCATACTGGGGAAGATAGTTAAAGAGACGCACGACATGGTGACAGTCATAGTCTACGCTTGGCGTGACGGTATACCTCAGGCATTTCTGTCGCCGGACCAGATGCAAGCGGAGTTCTTAGCAGTTTCTTCTGCTGCTGCCTTAGGCTCGCTGGACGCCATAGGTGATATATTCGGCTCCAAGGTGAAGAGAGTGGACGTAGAGCTAGAGAACGGAGAGCATATCATTATCTCCGCGGTGAATGGCGCCTTTGTAGCGTTATCCACGATCCCCAGGCCGAACCTCGGGCTGGTACACCTAGTACTGAGGAAGTACGAAGATGAGATCGTGAGAGCCGCTGGTGTTGGCTATGCAGGCCCCCAGAAGCTACTTAAAGATTCTAGTGAGCGGGCCGTTCGCTAGCGGGAAGACCACGTTCATCAAAACAGTATCGCAGTACGTGCTACAGACAGAGGTACCGATATCATCACCTAGAGAAGCGAGCGTGAAGCAGTACACCACGGTAGCGTTCGACTATGGAAAGCTGTCTCTGGACGGCTACGATGTATACCTGTTCGGGACACCTGGACAGACGCGGCTGCAGTTCATGTGGAAAGTACTTGCCACCGGAATGCACGGCTATATCTACATGATTGACAGTAGCTCACTAGTAGAAGTTGTCAGAGGTAAAACTCTCTACAACTACATGAAGTCGCTCGGCGATTATCCTCATGTGATCGCCGTGAACAAACAGGATGTAAAAGGCGCTGTACCCCCAGCGAAAGTTGCAGAGATCTTTGGGGTCGACTCCTCCATCGTGGTCCCTTTAGTAGCCTACAACAAGGACTACGGAGTGCAGCTGCTTAAAAAACTCGTGAAACTAATAACCTCCGGAAGTTTCGCGGAAATCGAAAGCCAGCAATTCATTTATTAGCAACAGTTTTAACCCTCCTCCAGGAGCCTGGATGAGCTTGGACTTGGAGAGTGTTAGGAGGCTTGTGGAGCCTGTGACTAGGGTTAGTGGTGTGGAGGGTTTTGTGGTAGCTACTGCTGATGGTTTACCGCTGGTGAGTAGCTTGGCGGACAAGGAGCTTGAGGAGAAGGTTGCGGCGCTCACAGCTGTGCTCAGCGAGGTGGGTAACAGGGCGAGTACTGAGCTAGGGAAGGGGGAGGCTGAGTGGATTAACGTGAGCACTCCCGACGGCTCAGGAATCATCTACACAAAGCTCGGCGAGCTGGGCTACCTCGCAGTCTTATACTCCAGAGAAACCAGGCTCGGAGTCCTCCTATACACGTTGAGGGACATAAAGAAGAGAGTAACCGGAGCGGTCTAGCCTAAAGGTAGCTGCTCACGAAAGCGCCTATCCTCTTGATACCCTCCTCGATTCTCTCCTCCGGCTCGCTGACAAAGGTCATCCTCACGTGCCCCCTGCCCATCTCTCCGAAGTACTTGCCCGGGATCACTACGACGCTCTTCCGGTAGAGAAGCCTATTCGCGAACTCCTCGTCATCCCTCTGCATCGCCTCCAGGTACTTCTCTATATTCACGAAGAAGTAGAAGGCTCCTTCAGGCAGGGTTGTCTTCGCCCCTGGTAAATACTCCTGTATGAGCTTGTACATTAGATCCCTTCTCCTCCTGTAGGTGGGGATTACAACCTCCCTCAGGTACCTCTCCTTTATTCCGTCCTCGTAAAACTTTATCATCGCAAGCTGCCCCGGTGTATCAGGTGCCAGGGAGACGTACTGCTTGAGCTTCTCCATTCTCTCTATAGCCTCGGGAGGGCCTGTCACGTAGCCGAGCCTGAAGCCCGGTATGCTCGCCTCCTTGCTGAAGCTGTTAATAGTTATAGTCCTCTCCCTAGCACCCGGGAAGGCATCAACCCAGGGCGTAGCTCTCTCGAAGATTATATGCTTGTACACAGCATCGAATATTATCCAGAAGTCGTGCTCCTCGGCGAGCTTCACGAGCTCCTTCACGAAGTCCTCAGTAACTATCCGCCCCGTCGGGTTGTCGGGGCTCAGCAGAATGAAAGCCTTGGTAAGCGGTGATAAAACTTTCCTGACAAGCTCTATACGCGGCTGATACCCCTCCTCCACTCTCACCGGTACCGTGCGCACCCTACCCCCGAACAGCTTGACAGGCTCGCTGTAACCAACATAAGTCGGATCAAGAATGATCACCTCCTCTCCAGGGTTTAGGAGAGCGCCCAGCGCGAGGTAAATTCCCTCGGTTCCCCCGTTCACGATCATTATCTCTGACTGAGGATCGTAAGACACACCCCAGTACTTCTTAAGATCCTCCGCGATTAGCTCGCGCAGCTCTATCATACCGCGGGTTGCGCCATAGGCAACCGCCCTCTGGGGGTTACTCCTCATAACCTCTACGAGGTACTCTACAACCTCCCTGGGCGGGGGGAGGCTAGGAGCTCCACCCCCGAAGCTGATTATATCGCCGCGGCGTCTAGCCTCGTCGAGAAGTGCCGCGATCTTGCGTATAGGTGAGGCAACTATACCATCACACCTGCTAGCATAACCTGGCATGACTCCCTCGTGGGTTATGCTATACCCTCATAAATATAATTTCTCACAAAAAAGCTTAAAAGCATAAAGCTAGGCTTCCTCGCCCTCCTTTAACAAGCCAAGTTTTTCTAGGAACCCCTTTAACCTGCCGCGCTTTTCACCCTCGCGGGCATAGTAGCTGTAAAGCTCGAGAAGCGCCTCCCTCGCCTCGTCCAGCACTTCTCCACCGCACTTGCGGAGTATCTCCTCGACCTCGTTGAACCTTTCCGACTCAGCCAGCATCAGGACAAGCTTCGGTATCGACACTATCGTCAGCTTGCCTCCTCTGCGCACCACAGCTATATTCTCCTCGAAGTCCACCTCGTAGCTTAGCTCCTCCTCAGCTTTCCTGGCGGGCTTGAGCGTCTCCAGAGCCGCCTCGGAGAGTATCCTGGAGAGACCGTAGGCGGCCGCAGCTCTCTCCACCTTCTCAAGGTATTTCTCGCCCAGCCTGGCTATCTCCATTAGATCCTCCTTGCTTAAGGGCAGCTTGTACGTCTTACCCAGGATAGTTATCCTGCCCTCAATCCCCCTGACTCTAGAGGTAGGTAGGACAACGTCGAGAAAGGCGTCGTACGTGAGTATCGGGACCAGCACCTCGCGCCCATCCGGGAAGACCACCTTGGCGCCCTCGTCCCATATCTTCGCCGAAACCTCTCCCAGAACCAGGTGTGGACCGCTCTCGAGCGCAGGGCACCCCAGCTCCTCTGCTAGCACTCCTGCAACCCCTTCCACAAAACCGTGAACCTCGAAAACCGAGAAGCGCATCCAGGATCCCTCCACCAGTACCTCGAGCTGAATCTTCCTCCGGGGGATGTACCCCATCGACTTGAGAAGCTCCTCAGCTTCGGCCTCTCTCTGGCACTCCGCCGAGACACCCAGCCAAGGCAAGACATACCCCCGTAGCTTAAGCTGTAGCTCCTACGCCTCACTAATGGGGAGCAGCACATTTAATAAGCGTAGTGCCGAAGAGAGAGACGGATGATGACCTATTGCAGCGCAGATACATGAAGAGAAGGTTTCCGGGCTGAGCAACTACACTCTTCTGCCTCTCCTGCCTCCCGGCTTCCTTATCGTGTCCGTGGGCAGTGGTGTCACATCCTCTATTCTGTCCACGATCAGACCCGCTCTCACAAGGGCTCTGATCGCGGGACCGGCTCCTGGACCCGGCGTCTTAGGCCCGTAGCCGCCAGGCGCCTTTACCTTCACATGCACCACGCGGATCCCCTTGTCCAGCGCAATCTTGGCAGCTTTAGCTGCTGCCTGCATGGCTGCCCACGGTGAAGGTTTATCTCTGTCGGCCTTGGCGACCTGTCCTCCCGACGCGAAAGCAATAGTCTCAGCGCCAGAGAGGTCCGTTATGTGAATTATCGTATTGTTGTAGCTGGCGTATATCCAGCAGATCCCGACGTCCCCTCTCTGCTGCCTCGCCTTCTCCTTCTCCTCACTCATTCGTGCTCACCTGCGCTCTCTTAGCTATAGGTGAGTAGGGGTAGTAACCTACGAGCTTCTCCTCCTCCCTCGTCACGAGCATCCCCGGGCTCCTCACCCTCCTGCCGCCTATGGCTATGTGCCCGTGCACTATCAGCTGCCTACTGTGGTACATGCTGCTAGCAAGCCCCTTCCTGTAGACGATGGTCTGCAGCCTGCGCTCGAGCACATCCCTCACAGTGAGCCTGAGCACATCGTCGAGCGATGCATCCTCGCTGGGCAGCAGGCCGAGCTGGTAGAGCCTGGAGACTAGCGGCTTCTCCAGCTGCCTCCTCTGCTCTGGGGGTAGTGCCAGCAAGCTTCTCGCGCGTGCCCTAATCCTCCTCAAGAAGGATTTGGCGATCCATAGCTCTCGCTTATTGCGCGTGCCGTACTCGCCTACAAGCCTCATCTCCTCTAGTAGAACCTCCTTGATCCATGGGTGCGACGGCCCCTCCCACTTCTTCCTCGGCTTCTTAGGATCGCCCATGCCTTCTCACCTACTTCTTACCCTTACCCTTCTTCACGCCAACAGTAACTCCTGTCCTGCCGGTGGTGCGCGTGCGCTGTCCACGCACCTTCAAGCCCAGCATGTGCCTAATACCCTTGTAGCTCTTGACCTTCTTCATCAGCTCAATGTCGTTCCTGACGGTTATGAGTAGGTCAGAGGTTATCAGGTGTCTGCTCTCCCCGGTCAGCGGGTCGCGCCTCCGGTTGAGCATCCACTCCGGCAAGCCCAGCTTCTCTATGGACTTCAGGGCCTCGGAGAGCTTGTCCACCTCCTCCTCACTCAGAGTCCCCAGTAGCCTGTGAGGGTCTATGCCAAGCTTCCTCAGCACAGCGTACGCTGTGTTGACCCCTATACCCTTGATGTCTGCTAGTGCGTATGCTATAGCCTTGTCTCCCGGCAGGTCCACGCCCGCCACGCGCACGATGTAGCGGAACTCGCCAGACGACATCGCCCCAGCCCTTGCGCGTGCAAATAAATACCTTGCGCACCTACGGGAGAGTGGCGCCGGGGCCGGGATTTGAACCCGGGCGCCCCGTGAGGGGCAGTGGATCTCAATTGTGGCCTAAGGGGTGTCCACCGCCTTAGTCCACTCGGCCACCCCGGCGCTCCAGGTAGCCGGCGCATCTCACTCCTTTATAGGTTTCGTGAGTGCCGCCCAGAGTTATTTATAGCTGGCATGATATCACTGGATGTGCGCGCCCCGCTCCTGCTCGTGCTCGCGACGGCCCTGCTACCTCTCCTAGCCGCCCAGCCGGACAGCGCACTGGTGGTAGTACACCCGATCACAAGCAGCCTTAACCTGAGCGCGGGTGAGGTGGCACCCTTAGCTTTCGTGATACAAAATTTGGGAGGGGATATCGCTGCTAATGTCACCGTCACTCTCGCTGCCAGCGGATGCGCCCAGCTCCTCAGCTGGAACGGCACATGGGAGAAAAACCTTGCAGTTAGCCTGGGCGACCTCGCTCCCGGCTCGGCTAAGCGGCTTGTCGTGCAAGTACGCTGCCAGGGCGAGAGAGGCTCGATAATAGCGACCGCCTACGGTGACAACGTGGATCCCGCCTTTGCGTCCGCGACGGTCTCGGCTAGAAGCGGCAGTGAGGCACAACCTCTCGTACTCCTCCCGCTGGCGGCAGTGATGCTAGTTGCCATGACCTACGCCTTAGCACGCTCCAGGAAGAAAGGCAAGAGGAGGTAATCCGCTCTGCGGAGGCTTCTCGGGAGAAGTGAGTAAAGGTGCCAAGGTACGGGAAACGGCAGGGATTCCCGTGCGCTGAAAAGTGTACGCACGTACGTGGTAAACCGATAAATGGCTGCAGCTCCACCGCTGGGTGTGCCCAGCTTCGAGATAGTAGTGACGGGAGACCCGGTCCTCCTCCGCCAAGCGATGGATGTGATGGTAGACGCGTGGGCTATGCCCGATTACACCGAGGCGGTGCCTGCTCACGTCCTAAAAGCTCTAGTGGACAACGGGGGTTTTGTCGCCCTCGCCCTCTCTGAGGGAAGGGTTGTCGGCTTCGCGATGGGCTTCATCGGGCACAGCGAGGAGCACGGCTACTACCTGTACTCCCACATGGTCGGCGTGAGGCGTGAGTTCAGGGGCTCCGGCGTGGCGCTCCAGCTCAAACTCTTTCAGAGGGAGTGGGCGCTGAGGAATGGCTACAAGCTCGTCACGTGGACCTTTGACCCCTGCCAGGGTCTCAACGCGCGCTTCAACTTCGGTAAGCTGGGCGTGGTGTGCCGCACCTTCCTGGAGAACTACTACGGCGAGATACGGGACTCGCTCAACGAGGGACTGCCCACGGACAGGTTCAAGGTCGAGTGGTGGATCACCAGCAGGCGGGTGGAGGAGAGAATCTCCGGGAGGGACCGATCCCCCACGCTCGACGAGGTGGAGCACCTCGCACACATTGCTTTAGCGAGCAAGCCCGAGGAGGGGTTGAGGGTACCTGCGGAGCCGCGTTTCGCGGAGGAGGAGCTTGTCCTCGTAGAGTTCCCAGGGGATATTAACGAGCTGAGGAGAAAGAGCCTAGGCCTGGCGCTCAAGTGGAAGCTCGCCCTCAGGAAGGTGCTCTCCTTCTACCTCGCGAGGGGCTACACGGTCGTCGAGCACGTGCCGCACGTGGAGGGCGGGGAGAGGAGGAACTTCTACCTCCTCTGGCGGGCGAGCCTCGAGAAGGTGCTCTCGGGTGAGTACCCGTGGAGGTGAGGAAGGTAGAGCTCCTCCTGCTCGAGATGAAGCTCAGGGAGGAGTTCAGAACCAGCGTAGAGGCTCTGAGCTCGAGGCCCGTGGTCCTCGTCCGGGTGGAGGAGAAAGGTGGGGAGGAGGGGTGGGGAGAGCTCGTCTCGGACTGGGGCCCCTGGTACAGCTACGAGATGTACGAGGTAGACCTACTGATCATGAGGAAGTACCTGGTACCGCGGCTGCTCGGCGCGCGCCTGGAGAGCCCCGAGGACTTCCACGCGCTCACGTCCAGGGTGAGAGGCTACCCCATGGCGAAAGCTGCCCTGGAGGAAGCACTGCTCTCGCTCTACTCGCGCCTGACACGCAGACCCCTTGCGGAGCTAGTAGGCGGTAAAAGGGAGGAGATAGACTCTGGAGTAAGCATAGGTCTCAAGCCCACTGTCGAGGAGCTCCTTAGGGAGGTCTCCAGGAGGCTCGAGGAAGGCTACCAGAGAATTAAGATCAAGATCGAGCCCGGTCTAGATGTAGAGCTCGTTAGAGCCATTCGAAGCCGGTTCGGCGGGATCAGGCTGCAGGTGGACGCCAACGGCTCGTACACGATGGAGCACTTCCCCACGCTCAGGAGGCTGGACGAGTTCGAGCTGCTCATGATAGAACAGCCTCTCGCGTACGACGACCTGGTTCAGCACGCCATACTCTCGAGGAAGCTCTCCACGCCTATATGCCTGGATGAGAGCATTAGAGGCGTCCAGGACGTCGTCCTAGCCTCCACCCTGGGAGCAGCCGAGATCATCAACGTGAAGCCTGCTCGTGTCGGTGGAGTGCTCAAGGCTAAGGAGCTCCTGGAGGCCACGAGGGCTCTGGGGCTCGGGGCCTGGGTGGGCGGTATGCTCGAGTCCGGCGTGGGCAGAGCATTCCTCGTAGCGCTGGCATCCCACCCGGCGGTCAACTACCCGAACGACATCTCCGCGAGCAGCCGCTACTGGGAGGAGGATATCGTCGAGCCTCCCTGGGAGCTGACTCCCAGGGGCACGCTCAGAGTCCCTACAGCCCCGGGTCTCGGAGTCGAGGTCAGGGAGGAAATGATTAGGAAGTACCTCAAGGAGAAATGGTCCGCGGTGCTTTGAGCCTTGCTGCTGGTCTCCGCGAAAGGAGGGCACGAGAAGGCTGTTCTGAGAGACTTGCTCGACGCCCTATTCCCCTACGATAACACCGTCAGCGGGCGGCTCGAGGACGGGCTAGTCCTGGTCAGCACTTCTCTGGGCCTGGAGCAGCTGGAGAAGATCCTCAACATGCTGCCCATCAGGAACATCCTCTCCGCCCGGTACGTGCTGGGGTTTCTCGAGGGAGCGCGGCCGGAGATGCTCGCCGATGAGCTGGGCAGAATCCTGGAGAGCTCTGGCATCAGGGCGAGCAGGGTCAGGGTGAAGCTCTCCAGCAGAACCGGGTGGTCGCAGGAGCACTACGGGCCGCTGCAGGCAGCGCTGCGCAGGAGGGGGTTGCTGAGCCCCAGTGGGCGCCGCGTGGCTCTGGAGGAAGTCAGTGGTAGGATCGCCGTAACAGTTGCGCTGGTTCTGTGGTACTCGGGCGAGCACGCTAGGCAGGGAAAACCTCGAAGTCCTCCGCCCTCGCAACCGCCGCAATAGCTGCAATGCACAGGAGAGCAGAGAGCAGAGATAGCTCGACGACGGGGATTCCCTGGAAGCCTAAGCTCACAGACTCGGTGCTCGTGGCGAAGGAGTAAGCCTCCCTGCCCCCCACGACGCACCTGTAATAGGTGCACTGCAGCACATCGGTGTCCATGCTCCCCCTTCCGCTGCTTAAAAGGCCCCACTCGTCGTAGGAGAGCTCCGCTTCCAGAGTAACCCTCACTGGAATCCCCTGAACCTTGGCGCTTTCCGACAGGCTGATGCTGAGCGTTTTACCAGCGCTGGGAGAGCTGTAGATGAGGCCTAGCGCGTTGAGCCTGTTGACAACCACCCGCACCCCGCTACTGGCTATAGGTGATATGCTCAGCCTGCCCCCGTCGAGCAAGACGATTATACTCTCACTCTCCTCAACCCCCCCGTACCCAACGCTCACCGTGAGCACCTTGACCACGTTCCTCGCCTCCGGAGCTGTAGCGGCACAGTATGCCGCGCCCGCGATCACCGCGAGCAGCAGGGCAGCCAGGACGGCCTTAGCGCCTGTGCTGAGCCCCGGCCTCACGGGGAAGATACCGAAGAAGCTTCTGAGGCGCGTGTGTATCCTCAGCATCTCCACGCGCTCGCGCGGGAGCAGCAGCGGCAGGAGCGCGAGCCCACCGACAAACCCCCCTGCGTGGGCGAAGACCGCCACGCCAAGGCTCTCCCCCAGGTAGCCCTGGAGGATCTGTGTTGCGAACCAGAAGGTCAGGAAGACGGAGGCCCTGGTGGTGAAGCAGAGGGGGATGAAGAAGTAGAACACGCACATATGGAGCCTCGTCCCGGGGAACAGGAGCAGGTAGGCCCCTAGGACGCCGCTTATAGCGCCGGAGGCGCCGAGCGCCGGCACGTGGGCGGAGAAGGCACCCTCGATGGGTAGGAAGGCTGTGTGGAAGACCTCTGCGAGTAGACCGCTCAGAAGGTACAGGGTCAGGTACCTCCAGGAGCCCAGCACGCTCTCCACATGCTTTCCGAAGCCGTACAGGAATATCGTGTTGAAGAAGATGTGGAAGAGGTTCCCGTGCAGGAACATCGAGGTGAAGAGCCTGTACCAGTGCTCGGGGCGGCTCAGAAGGGAGGGTACGAAGGCCCCCCACTGCGTCCAGCTCTCCGAGATCTGGAGGAAGCCGTAGTCGAGCGAGGTGATCGCGTACACGACAACATTAGCGATGACCAACCCGATGGTCACGTAAGGCTTCCTAAAGCCTAGCTCCTCGTACGGCTGCGGTATGCTGTATACCATCAGCCTCCTGTACTCCCTGGCGCCCCAAGCAAATAAAGAGTTCGTAAGAGGGTTAGCGGGCGACCAGCCTGAGCAGGTCCCACAGCTCGGGGATCCTCAAGCCCTTCCTCTCCTCCAGCCACCTCAGGTAGGCCTCGTCGAGGTTCTTCGAGCGCGTGATGTAGTTGAACACGTAGTCCACATACTCCCTGACAGCCTCCTCTGAGAGGTCGGCGGGGTCCAGGACCTCGGACGGCGGGTAGGGTAGACCCCAGGTGTCCCGCGCCTGCAGCCCCTGGGGCGCGCGGCTGGCTACGGTAACGTAGCCCTCCCTCACCTCGACACCGCTGCCCCCGAGAACCTTCCTCCACTCTTCCAGGTCTATTCTCCCGGTAACGCGCGCCCTGAAGGCCAGGGAGACGAGCTCCGCGGCGCTAGAGAAAACCTCGGCCGCGGAGCGGAGGTAGCACAGAACCCTTCTCACCCCGAGCCTGGGTAGTGCCAGCAGGAGCGGCTCCTCAACCCACAGCCAGCTCGACGAGAAGCCCTGCATACTCTCCCGGATCGTCTCGACCAGCCTCTGGTAGCCCACAGCTCCCTTTGCGTAGAGGTTCAGCACCCGCTCTAGCTCCTTCGGGTAGGGCAGCACGATGCCCTCGACCTCGCCAGCTAGCTCCATGAGCATACTAGCTAGCTTCATCCTGGCGAGCCTGAGCTTAGGGGCGAGGAGCACCTGCGCAGGCATCCTCTGCTCCTCCGAGCGTACCTCGGGGCTTAAAAGATTCTCCGCGCGTCAGCTTGATATGCCTCTGCAGGAGTCACCACGTCACAGCCGGCGGTACTATGGCGCGTGCAGGCGCGCCGGCTCTGGACTGCGACGTCAAGGTGGACTGCAAGGAGGGGGAGGTGTACTGCGGGAAGTGCTGCCGCAGAGCGTTTGTACCGCTCCTCCGCTCGGACGTCGAGAAGTTAACTGAGAGGCTTAGAGACGTGAGCAGATACGTGGAGTGGGTCTCAGGCGTGCCAGCGCTCAGGAAGACGGAGAGCAGGGCTTGCGTCTTCCTCGACACAGGCAGCGGTAGGTGTACAATCTACGACGTGAGACCTCTAGCCTGCAGGCTCTACCCCCTAGTTCACACCCTAGGCCTCTGGTGCACGCGGACCCCGCCTGCCCCAAGTCAAGTACTGTGAGTGTGGAAACGATAGTGAGGTGCGCCTCCCTTGTGGAAGAGTTCCCCAGGATGCTCGCACGCGACTGGCTGGAAAAGGCTCACGTCTTGGACACTTCATTCCATCGAGAGGTTTTCGCAAAGTCCAGCAGCAAAGTTTAATATTACGTAAGAATGGTTAGCTTCACACGGGATAATGTGAAACTGTTACTTGGGATTTCGCATCTCGCCTCCTCGGGGAAACTCCGAGAAGTCGTGGAGAGCTCGAGGAGCGAGCGGGAGCTGTGCGAGCTTCTGGCAAGCCTCCTGGGAGCGAACGCCCACGTCGTAGTGAACGGTGTCGAGGCCGACCTGCTGCTGGGCACGGAGGCCTGCGAGGTGAAGCTACACCCCTCTAGGTTCTACAGCGGCTTCAGTCAAGCGCTCGCGCTAAAACACGTCGCAGGCTTCGAGGAAGTCTGCATCCTCCAGGTAGTTAGAGCGGTCAGTGAGGAGTACATAGAGGGTCTCCGGAGGCTATGCGCCGCGACGGGTATCAAGGCGGCCTTATTCTCAGAGGTGAGCGGTCTGCATGTCGTCGAAGGCTAGAGTGGTCTCGTTCATATCTGCCTCCGGCGGCGTAGGCAAGACAACGCTGACAATACTCCTGGCGAAGTGGCTGCTGGAGAAGAAGCTTGTCTCGCCGATAAAGCTGCTGCTCGTAGACCTCGACCCTACGGCCGGTCTTAGCCTCTCACTAATGGACGAGGAGGAGTACGAGAAGAGGCTGAGCGATGGTCAGACGCTGGTAAACCTCTACAGAGATTACCAGAGGGGAATGTTGTCGAGGAAGATCAGCGACTACGCAAAGCCGGTGAAGCATGAGGGCAAGGAGCTGTATGTGCTCGTCCCAGGAGAGGAGCTCGAGCTCGTCGCCGATGAGCTCTGGAGGACGGGGCGCCCAGGCCCCAAGTTCCTGGAGATCATGAGGAACAGTGGCGCTTACGCGCTGTACGACTGTGTGATCTTTGACAGTGCCCCCTTCTTTGACACTAGGTACACGGTTCTGAGCGTGTACGCCTCGGAAAGATACGTAGTCGTTCTGAGACCTTCGCTAGTCGACTCCAGGAGGACCCTCAGGATGCTCAGGCGGCTCATGGACTACGCCGGAGATTTCGGGCTCTCGACAGCAGACTACCTCGCCAGGTTTCTGGGGGTGATCAACCTCGCCAGGGGGGGCACGAGAGAGGCTGACGTCCTCTTGATCCTCGGCTTCAAGGGCGTGAAACCTAGCCCTAAGCCCACCCGCGATGAGAGACGGTTAAGCCTCGAGACCTCTATAGATGGGCTCAGAAAGCTCATCTCATTCTCCGACTACGTGCTCCCGCTGAAAGCCGAGATCTCGAGGCTCGAGATGAAGGAACTCGCAAGGGAGAAGGAGGTGAGCGAAGTGCTAAACAAAGTGCTAAACAATATCTGGATCCACGCTAGTAGACCCTGAGGTATGGCCGGGTGCGTACTCAGGTGCCTCAGCTGCGGCCGCGTCTACGAGCTAAGCGATAGAGTCTGGCGGTGCTCCTGCGGCGGCGTGCTGGATGTCGTCTGCGAGGAGAGAGTG
>Ga0185307_1001415_pt1 | contig 13369 bp, 7 predicted proteins | sample LHCtaG_FD_128010 | JGI IMG/M metagenome (GOLD analysis project Ga0185307, IMG submission 128010) | Hot spring microbial communities from Little Hot Creek, USA to study Microbial Dark Matter (Phase II) - LHC4sed_matched (SPADES... | ecosystem: Environmental > Aquatic > Thermal springs > Hot... | reverse complement strand
GGACCGCGACGGGCACGAAGGCCGTCCGAGAGGTGAGAGACTGAATGAGAGAAGGCTGCCCTGCGGGCTCATGCCTTCACAGACTCAAGACAAGGGCTGTTCGTCTTTATCATAGCATTTCTTGCGATCGCAGCGACTTCTTGCCTCGTCGTTGCACGATGGCGTCGAGCTTTGACTAAGTGCTCATTTGCAGTGTTCATAGCCTGCTCACGGGCGAGGTTCAGCTATAAGTTATAAGCTTCGAGCTCCAGATGTAAGCGTGGGGAAAAGTCGTGGAGGACAATTTTGAGGCTCGCGAGCCGTTCAGAGAGGAGGACTTTAGGGAGATATGCGACCACCTCGAGAGGCTTTACAGGCTATTAGAGCTGGGCCGCAAATTCCGCGACGAGGGCCTCGAGAAGAACGAGTTCAAAGAGCTCATCGACTTGATCGTAGAGGCTATTAAGCACAACGCTGAAAGGGAGCTGTTGGTCGTGAGGATGCTTCAATGGCTCAAGGAGGCTATCGATCGCCTCCCCTTAGAGGCCTCCTTCTCCCCGAAGAGGCTTAAGGAGAGGCTGCCGCGAGGTCCCGCCTTCCCCGCGGTTCACGAGTTAAGAGGGGTCTTCAGCCAGGTGATTGCCCCTTGGCTGGACCTACCTCCCCCTCCACCGCCCTTAACCCCATCGGAGCTCGTAGACGAGCTCGACGCGCTGGTCGACGGGTTCATGAACGAGCTCCGAAGGCACGTGCAGCTCCTGCTCCGCTTCTTCGACGTCATAAGCCCTGAGGGCATCCCCTGGATCGTCAAGTTTGTTGAGAAGAACCCCGGCCACGTGAGGACGTCCCTCGGAGAGCCTCTGTGCATTTGGTGGTTGCAGAGGGTTTTGGGCGAGAGTAGGGAGGTCTGGCGAGGCGCGAGGGGGCCCGAAAAGGTTAACGGGGTCGAGGTCGACGCGCTCTCCGAGACTGAGGAGGGGCTTGCCGTAGCTGAAATAAAGATCTCCAAGAGCCTCGATAAGCTCGAAGAGGGCTGCAGGCAAGTGGTTCGAGCGATTGAAAGGCTCAGCTCTGCAAGAACCGCGCCTGGCTACTTAGAGGTCGCGGTGGTGACGCTGTACGATTTGGGAGAGCGCAAAGAGCGAGTAAGGAGCGTGTTGAGAGGGCTCCTCGATGAGAGGGGAATTAACGCTATCGCCGCCGTCTACGACATAAACGATGTGAAGAAAACTTTAGAGGGCTGGAGGTCAGAGGCTAAGGAGAGGTACTTGGAGCTGTTTGATACGCTGGCCAAGATCTTGGAGAGCACTCAATCGAGGCGCGACGAGGCGCCTAGGGGACGTTGATTCGTTGCAGAGGTCTTAGCTAATAGGCTACATTAGAGGCGATGAGATGCGCTCACAGCGCTCGTCCGTTGAGGCCTCTAGACTAAGCCCTAAACATTAAGCGCTCACAGCTTAAAGGTCGACAGGAGCCGGCAAAGCTTTTAGTCGAAAGCTCGCCCAACTTTAAGTGGTGGTCACGTGAGCAAGTGCCCGAACTGCGGCTTCGAGAACGAAGCGCCTACAAAGACCTGGAAGTACGGCTTCTTCACGGTCTACGCCTACGCCTGCAAGAAGTGTGGGACTCTGTACAGGGATTATTACAATAGCAGGAGCGGGAAGCACAGCTTCACCCTGAAGTTCGTTAAAGGGCAGGGCTTCGTCAAGGCTTGAGGTGCGAGCTACACGAGGTCGGGCTTGGATTACGTGAGGACGTAGGGCTCCACTAAATATCGCGGAGCTCTGGGCCGCGCCCTCGCGGTCTATTAAATCTTTTATTTTTCTCCATTCCTATCTCATCTCGGCGGCGCCTGTGGCGCTTCTCGCAAATCCTTGTCCATCTGGAGGTTAGGCCTTGAGCACTTTGATCGAATCACCCCACTTCCCGATAAATGAGGTCAACGAGTTCTCCGCCAGCGAGAAGAGGGGAGGAGGGAGGCCCGACTTCTGGGAAATGGTCTTCTGGTGGACCAGGAAGCCGCTCATAGGCGCTCGATCGGTCATAGCCGGGGCCCTCGTGCCCAGCGACTTCAGCCCCTTCGAGTTCAGGCGGCTCGTGAAGCTGTGGCCCGAGACCAGGTCGCCCCACAGGGAGAACCCCAGCATCGTCCCCCGCCTCAAAGAGCGCCTCCCCAAGGTCAAGCTGTTGGACCCCTTCGCCGGCTTCGGCAGCATACCCCTAGAGGCCGTGAGGCTGAGCGTGGGCGAGGTAGTGGCCGTCGAGCTGTTGCCGACTGCCTACGTCTTCCTAAAGGCGGTCTTGGAGTACCCGAGGGAGCACGGCAAGCGACTCGTGAAGGACGTGGAGAGGTGGGGCGAGTGGGTGCTCGAGAGGCTCCGCGAAGACCCCGACGTGAAGGAGCTGTACGACGAGGACGTCGCGGTCTACATAGGCTCTTGGGAGGTCAAGTGCCCTCACTGCGGCCGCTACACGCCCCTCGTCGGCAATTGGTGGCTCGCGAGGGTCCCCGAGAGGGCTGGGAGGGCCGAGGAGGCTGAGGGCGAGGGTGAGGGAGAAGGGGAGGGCGAGGAGGTCAGGAGCGGCGCGTTTCGAAGGCTCGCCTGGATGGCGCCTTACACGTCTTCGAGCGCCGTCGGCATCAGGGTCGTCGACCTGAACAAGGAGCTGGGCTTAAGGGGGGTGAGGGCCAACGTCAACGCCAGGCAGGGGAGGGTTGAGGCGTCGGGCAGGGTCTACGACGTCCCCAGGCCCAACGTGGACGCTAGGAGGGAGACGGCGACTTGCCTACTGTGCAACAACGCAATTAGAGGCGCTGGCAGGGGGTGGTACGTCAAGGAGGCCTTGAAGGAGTACAACGAGGACCTCGAGAGGTACTTGAGGGGGGAGATGACGAGGGAGGACCTCCTGAAGAGCAGGGCCAGGCCGAGGATTCTGGTAAAGGTGAAGATAGTTGACAAGGAGCTCGAGTTCGAGCCAGCGACGAGCGAGGATGGCGAAAAGCTGTGGAAAGCGTTAGAGAAGCTGAGGGGAATGTGGGGGGACCCAGATATACCGACGGAACCTCTTGCAGAATATGAGAACAGGGCAATATGGGTGCTTCTATACAATTTCGATAAATTCTTCAAACTCTTCAATCCACGCCAGCTCATAATCCTAGTCAAGCTCGTCAAGCTGGTCAGGGAGGTCGGTAAGAAGATTGAGGAAGAGAAGCTCAAAGAAGGATGGATCAGGGAAGACGCACACAGATACGCTGGAGCAGTAACAACATACCTAGCAATGGCACTAGTACATTTTGCTGACTATAACTCGATTGTTACAGCATGGCATCCCGGATTCTGGGGATTAATGAAAGTAGTTCATACCATAACTTTCAGAGGCATAGCTATGACGTGGAACTGGAGCGATGTAAATCCAATAACATGTCCGTCCATTTCATATCCTGACATGATAAAAGGATACATAGTTCGTGGTTTGTCTTATCTTGTTTCTGCTATTTCTGGAAGCCCTAGTAGGGTTAGGGTTCTGCTTGACGACGCTACCAGCCTTAGTAAGTTGGAAGGCGAGAGATTCGACCTCGTAGTGACCGACCCCCCCTACAGGGACGACGTACCCTACGCAGAGCTCAGCGACTTCTACTACGTCTGGCTCAAGAGGGCTCTGAGCGACGTCGAGGAGTCCTTCGGCGTGATGAGGCTCGCTCCTAGGTTTCACAAAGAGGCCTTCTTCGACGACTTGGGCAACGAGATCGAGGCGCAGTGGAAGGCCTTCGCCCTAAGAGAGGTAAGCGAGAGCGAGAGGAGGATCCGGCACTTCGACGTGGAAGGGAACGCGTTTAATCACTTCAAGTCCCTCCTCTCTGAGTCATTCAAGGCCATGGCCTCTAAGCTCGAGGACGATGGCTCGCTAGTCACGTACTACGCCCACACGAGCCCAGAGGCTTGGGAGGCCCTCCTAGAGGCTGGCTGGCTCAGCGGCAAGATGAGGGTTACAGCCGCTCACGCAATGGCCACGGAGTCCGCCGAGAGCGTCCTCGCTAGGGGCAAGGTGAGGCTCGACATGTCGATAGTGGCCGTCTGGAGAAAGGGCGTGAAGGGCGAGGCCCTCGTGGACGAGGTCTACGCCAAGGCCGTTGAGGCGTGCTCGAAGGACGCCCAAGAATACCGCAAGGCCGGGCTAGAGGGGGTGAACCTCTTTGTGGCTGTGCTGGGCAAGGTGCTCTCCCACTTCACGCAGTATGAGCGCTTGATAGGACTAAAGGCAACCAATAAGCCCTTCGTGCAAAACCTCGTCGAGAACTACATCTATCCGGCGACGGCTGAAGCCATAGCGAGGTCCTACGGCGCCGCTAGGGCGAGGCTGAGCCCGCCGTCGATGTTCTACCTGCTGTCGAAGGTCTTGGTGAACAGGAGGCCGAGACAGGCGAGGAGGGTCTTGGACAGGACCTCGGCGACGGTGCTCTCGATAGGGACGAGGAGCTACTTGGAAGGCCTCGGGGATCAGCGAATCGTACAGCGAGAGGGGGACAGCTACGTCCTGCTCGAGCCGAGGTGGGGGGCGAGGGACCTTAGGGACGCGATATGGGATGCCCTGACGGTCAAGGAGCTCAACCCGAGGGAGCCGAGGGTAAGGACGGCCATCGACGTCCTCCACCTGCTGGAGTTCTACGCAACTACGTTGCCAAAAGAGGAGTTTAAGAGGAGGGCCGACGAGCTGAGGGGGAGAAGGCCCGGGTTGTTCGATGAAGCGATGGCGCTGGCTAGGGCACTGGCATCTGGCCTGCCGGCAGAGGACCCTGAGAGGGAGCTGGCCAAGAATGTCGTGGAGGCGCTCGAGCCAGCTGGCCTTGGCACTTTGGACTCGTTCATTAGGAGGTGAGTGGCGTGGTCTTGACCGGGAACAACAGGGTCAGGAGCGACGTGTACGATGAGGCCCTCGACGAGAAGATGGCTCCATCGCTCGGCGGGGTCGTGTTGGGAAAGGAGCACGAGATGTACGTGGACCCCGAGAAGTTCTTCGAGAGGACCCTGATAACGGAGCAAATGGCGAGTATCCTCAAGAACATCGTGAACGTGCTGAAAGGCGAGAGCGGCAAGAAGGTCCTAGCCCTCAACGCCCTCTACGGAGGGGGCAAGACCCACACGCTCTTGGCGATATATCACGCGTTGAGGGCCCCTCACTCGCTACTGAGGGCTAGGCCTGAGAGCGGTGAGATCAAGGAGCACATGAGCAAGCTAGTGGAGGAGATGAGTAAGCTGAGAAGGCCGGACTTGGTGGTGATCGACGGCTATTTCTCCGACTTGGCGCCCTCGCCGATGAGTCCGATAGACGTGAAGGCCTACAAGGTCCGCACGCTCTGGGGCTACATAGCTCACTCGCTGGGAAGCTACAGCGCGTTGAGGGAGTACGACGAGAAGCGAGTGGCGCCGGAGGCCGACAAACTCTTGGGGATCTTCGAAGGCCGGAGCGTCGTAATCCTCGTAGACGAAATAGCCCACTACGTCAAGAGGTTCTACGAAGTGCCCGACAGAGAGTTGCAGAAATACTGCTTGGCCGTGGAGACCTTCATGGAGAGTCTCGTGAAGGCCGTAGACTTGGCGAGGAGCGCGGTCTTAATAATATCGCTTCCAGCTGAAAGAAAAGAGGAAGAGATAGTCGTCGAGGTCACCTATCAGGCCATAAAACAGACGATAGAGAGGATATTCAAGTCGCTGGCTAGGGTCTACGCGGAATACGTCGAGCCAATAGCCCCGAGGAACGTGCCAGCCCTGCTGAGGACTAGGCTGTTCGAAGCGGTGGACGAGAGAAGGGCCAAGGACGTCTTCGACATGCTCCGCAAGGCCTACGAGGAGAACAAGGACGTCTTCGGATATCACATGATCCCGATAGAGGAGATGCTGAGGACATATCCGTTCCACTCGCTCTACGTGGACACGATCATAGAGATCTTGGACAAGCACCAGACGTTGCAGAAGACTAGGGATCTGCTGAGGATAAGCAGGAAGGTCCTAAGAGAAGTTCTGCGCGAGAGCAAGCCCTACGACCTGATAATGCCGTGGCACATAGACCTCAGCAAAGACCCCATAAGGAACACGCTCTTGGTCAACGACTACGAGGGCTTCAAGTCAGTCGTGGAGGAGGACGTCAGGGAGAGGGTTAGGTACTTCGAGAAGCCCCTCTTGGCGAAGACAGTGGCGCTCGCCCTCTTGGCGAGAACCTTCATCTACGGCGGAGGGCTGGCGCTACCACCAAAGCCAGAGGCCTTCCCGTCGGAGAAGGACTTGGCCCAGATGGTCTACGAGCCAGCTATCTTTTACTCAGAGGGATGGGCGCCTAAGGACATAGTGGACGCGGTGAGGTGGATAAGCGGGAACTTACTCTATGTCGTCAAGGACGAGAGGACGGGCAGGCTCTGGTTCACTAAATATGTGACCCCGATTAAGTACGTCGAAGAGCGGGCGAAGAGGGTAGATGGCCCATCGGCTATCGAGAGGGTCCGGGGGTACGCTGAGAGGCTCCTCAGGGAGACGCCTTCAGACGTAGCGAGTAAGAGGAGAGGGGCGAGGGTACAGCCGAAGGCCTTCGACCCAGAGCTGTCGCAAGCTCTCAGGACGTGCGAGCCCATCGACGCGGACTCTAGGAAGTACGTGTTACTGGCTTGCCTTGACGTCCCGGAAAGGGAGGAAGAGAGGAGAGGGAAGCTGGAAGAAGTGCTTTACAAGACCAGGAGCGGGGGCATGAGGAGGTACGCGAACACCATCTACGTCGCCTTTCCCAGCGCTCAAGAGCGCGTCAAGTGGGCCCTGGACTACGCTAAGAGGTTGATAGCCTGCGACGAGGTGGAGAGGGAGGGCATAGTGGAGAAGCTGACGGAGTTCTTGAGAGGTAAGGAGGCAGAGATAGCCAGGGAGGTGTTGAAGAGGAAGCTCGAAGACTATAGGACGGGAGTCATTGAGGGGCTTTTAAGTGCCACGCTAGGCATCTTCGATAGGATCGCCTATCCGCACTATGATGAGCACAAGTTGGCGAATACCGTTAAGGAAGTGGACTTCGCCGTGCGCGCAGACAGCATAATAACCGCTGCCGAGAGGAGCTTGTCCTCGACCGGCGTTGGCAAGCTAAAGACGGAGATGGACTTCGAGACTTTGGACTTCTTCCTGAGGGGGATAGGCGTGGACATATCCGAAGGAGAAGAGCCGAGGACGGTCGGGGCCATAGTCGACTACTTCTACTCGAACCCAAGGTTGCCCGCGGCACCTAGGGGCGTGATCGTAGAAGCGATAGAGGATGGCGTTAAGAGGCTTAAGATCGGGGTCAGGGCCAAGGGGAGGGTCTACTTCAAGAAGGTCTACTCCACAGAGCCCCCTCAAGCGTCTGAGGGTGAGTCGGTCGTCGCGCTGGACGACGGCGACGAGGTCTTGCCGTGGAAGATCGCTTTGGTAGAGCAGATGAAGGCTCTAAAGAGGAGGGAGTTCATCGAAGAAGGGGTGCGCAAGGTAGAGGAATACGTGGTCAGGGTCGACGGAAGGGATTTGACCGTTGAAGAGGTCCTCAACAACTTAGAGAAATTCGACTTGGAGCAGCTCAGGGTCGCTCCTATAGTCAAAGCTGTCAAGACGATGACCGTCAAGCTCGAGGTGGCCCGGCAGGTGATCGAGGCGAAGCCCGGCGAGCTCGTCTCCACAGACATTTACGTCGCTCGCATAGGCCCTTACGTGGGAGAAGTGCTCTTGAGGCCTTCGACTGGAAAAGTGGACAAGGAGAAGCTCAAGATAGACGAGGCATTTACCAAGGAAAGGGTCACTTGGACGATAGACGCTCCTCAGCAAACCGGAGATTACCCGTTCACGCTGGAGGTGGTGGACCTTCAAGGAGCGTCGCTAGATGTGGCGAAGGTGCTCGTCAGGGTCTTGAAGGAGCCGGGTTGGATAAGGGGCGTGCCGCCGAAGGGCGCTAAAGTCGGAGAGCTAGAGGTGAAAGTTGAGGAGAAGTTCTCGCTCAAGCCCTTGGATTTGTTGAAGAGGAAGTTGGAGGGGGTCGCGGTAGTCTCTAGTGCCGGATTTAGAGTAACGATGGAGGCCGAGGAAGGGAGGGAATCGTCGATCGAGCTGAGCATGAACAACATCAAAATCGACGATGCGATAGCGATGGTGTTGGCGGTTCTCAATAGGTTCCAGCTATTCGTGCGCAGGTCCTCCCTAAGCCTAAGGCTGAGGCCAGTGAAAGGGGACTTCTTCACCATGCCGGAGATGACTGAAGACGAGAGGAGGTCGCTCGAGGAGCACAAAGTGAGCTACTTCGCGCGAGGGTGATTAGGTGGCTTAGGCGATGAGCGAGATACAGCGAGTAATAGTCTTTGGCAAGAAGAGGATAGGGAAGGTGCGCAAGCGCTACGTCGACGTCATGAGGATCTACCTCGGCCGGCCAGTCAAGGAAGTGAAGCCGCTCTTCGAGGCCAGGGTCGGCAAGGAGGTCGCTAAGCTAGCCCTACAGCGCTTCAAGGCCAGCTTCGAGGATAAAGGAGGGTTCTTGATGATGGGCGGCGAGGACGTGGACGAGAAGGTCAGGAGGCTCGTCGTGTTCAGCGGGGTGAGGCAGACGGTCAACGAGCTCTTGGGAAGGCCCCTCTTAGAGGTAGTGGCGTCGATGGGCGAGGTGGAGGTGCTCTTCTGGTACTCTAGGTTTGTTGACGCGTACGAGAGGGGTAGCTATTGGGATGTCTACAGGGTCGCCAAGTCCCTCAGGATCTTATACAGGATATAGGCCGAGCGACGCGGCCAGGTCTCTCCTCAAGTCGGTCATCGACGGCTTCAAGTACCACCCCCTCTTCTTCATGCTGAGGGCGAGCGCGACCTCAGAGGACCCGGTGCACCCCTTCGCTCACCAACTAGAGTTGCTCGGCAAGCTGTTTGCCAGAAGACCGATGAGAGTGCTCATAGGCGACGAGATAGGCCTAGGAAAGACCGTCAGCGCGATAATGCTCATCAAGTACCTCCTCGAGACTGAAGGCGTTAAGAGGACCTTGATCTTAGTGCCTAGGGTCTTGGTGCAGCAGTGGTTGGCCGAGCTGAAGAGGTTCGACCTAGCGAACGTCGTTCTGCTGGAGAGGGACGCCATTTCGAGGTACCACGACTTGGGCTTTCCGCAGGGGATCTACATAGCATCGATAGACCTAGTCAAGAGGGAGGGGCACAAGAAGAGGGTCTTGAGCACGACGTGGGACTTGGTGGTCGTAGACGAGGCCCACAGGGTCGGCAAGCTTGGCAATCGCGAGACCCAGAGATTTGCGCTGGTAAGCGAGCTGGTGGGGAGGCCGAGCACGAACGTCATAATGTTGACGGCTACGCCGCACAGGGGCAAGCCAGAGGATTACATCGAGAGGCTCAAGCTCGTAGATCCTTGCCTGAGGGCCAGCCCGAAGGAGCTTGACGACGAGAGGTTCTACAGGCTGTGCATGGGCTCGATAATCTTTAGGCGGACAAAGCCCGACGTGAACGACGTTTACGAGAAGACGAGGATATTCACGGACTGCAAGTTCAAGGCTAAGGTGGTGAGGGCCTCGGAAGAGGAGGAGGCGTTTCACAAGGAGCTCATAGAGTTCCTGCGCACGAAGCTCCTGCAGTACTACAACATGGTCGGCGAGGAGCCCAAGGCTCTGCCCCTCCTCATGACCTTGATAGCTAAGAGGGCCTCGTCGAGCCCGAGGGCGGCTATGATAACTCTAGACAGGATCATCAAGAAGAGGGCGGAGCGCATAAAGCTCCTAACGGCTAAAGACAGAGCGGCCATAGAGGAGGAGCTGGATAGGGACGCGGACCTGATAGTCGACGCGGTGCTGGGGTACTCCTTCGAGGACGCCGGCTTGTACGAGGATGAGGCTGAAGAGGCCATCGACGCAGACGAGGCGTTGGAAAGGTTTGCTGAGAAGTGCAGCGCACTTTTAAGCGACGAGGACGTCAAGGCGCTCAAGAGATTGCACGAGCTGGCTAGGAACATCAAGGGCGATAAGGACTCGAGGCTAAACTCCTTGGTGAACATCATCCGCAACCACGTGAAGAGCGGCGAGAAGGTAGTGGTCTTCACCGAGTTCAGGGACACGGCCGAGTACGTCTTCGAAGAGCTCAAGAGAAGGCTTCCTGAGGTCGCCGACGAGATGGCGCTGATAACGTCGAAGGAGATTGTGCCGCCATCGCCGTACGACAAGCGTGCGAAGAGGTATGACGTGGAGGACGTGAAGAAGTGGCTCAGGAGGGGGAACGTGCAAGTCCTCGTATCGACTGACGTCGCTTCGGAGGGACTCAACCTGCAAGTGGCTAACGTAGTAGTCCACTACGAGCCCACGTGGAGCCCGGTCAAGATAGTCCAGAGGATAGGGCGCGTCTGGAGGCTTGGCCAAGAGAGGGACGTCTACAGCTACAGCCTGCTCTTGACGGTCGAGAGCGACAGGGCGGCGCTCGAGATACTCTACGCGAAGCTCCTCTCGTGGATAGTGTCGGGGATAGAGAGGAACGTGCCCATAGGGGAAGAGGTTGAGCTCGAGTTGGACATGTTGCCAAAGGACAAGTCAGCCTCCGACATGCTACAGATACCGCTTACGACCGAGAGGGGGAGGCCGCGCTACAGCGAGTTTAAGGCTTGGATAGAGTTCATAGCTGGTGGCAAGGAGAGGCTGAAGAGATACGTCGAGGGGATAATAGCGGCGCTCGTGAGGCTGAAAGAGCAAGCGGAGCGCTTGGGCCTGACTAGGATAAGCATGATAAAGGTGGAGAAGCTACTCGAAGAGGGCCTCGGAGCCCTGTACGGAAAGAGAGCCGAGCAGGCCCTCAAAGACTTGCTGATAACGTCTGCCAAGCTCAGCAACTGCGACGTCGAGGAGAGGGAATCGGGGCTATTCGTCAAGGGCACCCGCATGACGGGGCTTAAGACTTGTCTAGACATCTACAGGGCGATGGAGGCCCTGTTCAAGGACGTCAAAGTGAGAACTCCAATAGTGTTGATCGCCAAGGCACCGTCCTTGCAAGACGCCTCCAACATAAAGGAGCTACACCTTTATGAAGTGACGGTCAGCGTCGGCGGAAGGTCAGCGTACTCGGAGGTCATTGGCGTCGCCGTCAAAGAGGACGCTTCGACAGAGACGTACAAGGGCTCAGCCCTCTTGAGGGTCCTCGGCAAGCTGCTACTCAACATCGTTGGCGTAGGAGACCAGCTCTGCTACGAGGAGAGATTCGGAGAACACGTGAGGTTGAAAGCAGTCTACGACTATCGAAACTTAATGGTCGACGAGTTCGTAAAGTACCTTACCGAAGTCGAGAAGGAGTTCAGCGCTCCGCATGGGGAGTGGATCCCGAGAGAAGACAAGGAGAGGGACGCCTCGCACTTCATCTCAGCTTCTCCAAAGCTCTTAGGGATCATAGTCGTGGCCGGCGAAGCGACCAAGGCGCGTCCTCCGCCGATCGCCGTGGAGGAGGTCGAGCGAAAGGCCATGGGGTTCGCCATGGAGTTTGAGAGGAGGAATCAGAGGAGCCCAGAGGACGTGAGCAAGGTGGAGCACTACGACATCAGGAGCGTCGACCCGAGGACTGGTGAGGTCAGGTTCATTGAGGTGAAGGGTCGGTGGGACGTCGACATAACGGTCGAGCTCACCGAGGCTGAGTACGAGTACGCGAAGAAGCTTGGCGAGAGCTATTGGCTCTACATAGTCTACGGGCTCTCGACGGGCAACCCAAGGCTGTTGGCGATAAGGGACCCCGTGAATAGGGCTAAGTGGAGCACGGTGGAGGTAAAGCGGTATCGCCTCTTAGGAGTGTGAAGTTTCGTGAGTCGATCGAGGGTCCTTGAGCGCGAGTACGGCAAGGTCAAGGTCAAGGTCTATGGCGGGCTAGGCGAGATAGGCGGGAACTGCATCGTCATCGAGGACCGAGACAGGAAGATAGTCTTCGACAACGGGATCAGGTTCTCAGCCCTCAGGAAGTTCTACGGCGGGAGGATAGAGCCTCTCGGCCTCTCGGAGTTGCGCGCCATCGGCGTGCTGCCGCCTTTAGACGCGCTCCAAGGGGCCTCGGCGGTTTACATCTCGCACCTCCACTTAGATCACGTCGGGTTGCTCAGCTCGATCCCACCGGGTGTGAGCATCAAGGTCCCGAGCGCGAGGGTCCTCGAGAGCACCTTGGCGTCGTGGTACAAGAGGTCCGGAAGCTGGTTGGCCTACGTACCGCCCGAGTATACCGCCAAGGTCGAAGACGTCGAGCCGATGAAGGAGGACGAGAACGGAGTGACGGCCATGCCCGTGAGCCACAGCTGCTTTCCAGCCTGTTCGTTCCTGTACAGGGGGAGCGACGCGACCGTGTTCTACAGCGGGGACTTCAGGCTCGAGCCCTTGGCCGGCGTTTGCGGCCAGCTAGACGAGGTCGTGAGGGGCTCGGGCGTGGACAAAGTAGACGTGGCCTTGCTCGAGGGGACGAACTTTGGCGCGGAGCACGCCTTGATGACGGCTTCCATGTTCAGGGAGTGCCTCTCCCTCCTGTTCAGGGACTACGAGCTGATCTCCGTCTCCATCGACCCCTTAGACCTAGAGGCCTTCACTGCGATACTCGACCTCTCGTCCCTCATGGACAGGAGCTTAGTGATAGGCTCCGAGAGGTTACTGTGGGCCGTGGAGGAGCTGGAGAGGCTGAGGCCCGAGGCGCTCGACAGGGTCTACGCACTCGAGGAGCTGGAGGTGCCCACGCCTCTGTTGCTCAAGAGCGTCGGCCTCGAAGAGGTCCTCAAGGGACCTCAGGGCTACGCGCTCGTGGTAGAGCCCGTGGGCCTCCTGCAGAGGCTCAGGGTCTTGAAGATGTGGGGAGGGGTCCAGGACCTAGCGGGCTCCGCGGTCGTCTTAATGGACCCGGAGCCGAGGGAGTCAGTGAAGGAGGTCGAGGAGGGAGCTCTAAGAGTGTGGCTCAGATCCTTCGGCGCTCAAGTCCTCAGGCTCAGGCTGTCGGGGCACTACTTGCCGCACCAGTTCCGCCGCATAGTCGAGGCCCTAAGGCCGAGGGACCTGATTCCGATACACACCGAAGGGGCCGACGTGATGAACAAGCTCTTCAACAGGATAGTAACGTCGATGTGACGTCTGCAAACCCCTGCAACATAAATCCACGGCCTTCGAGGACAGTAGAGCCTTTCAAAGCCCTTTAGGGCCTTGGCGGCCTTTACACAGTCCTGATAATCGCGAGGTCGGGCAGCTCCATCAGCTTTCTTCGCGGTAATACCACTTCGCCGTCGCGTCCCCGACCCCTTGCGTGGCTCGGCACCAAAAACGCCCTTTATTCCTCGACCTCGACAGCTACTGATGAGGTGTGCAGGAGCTCTTGGCGCTGGTGGGTAGGAAGAAGGCGTGGGCCCTCGG
>Ga0185307_1001413_pt1 | contig 13374 bp, 15 predicted proteins | sample LHCtaG_FD_128010 | JGI IMG/M metagenome (GOLD analysis project Ga0185307, IMG submission 128010) | Hot spring microbial communities from Little Hot Creek, USA to study Microbial Dark Matter (Phase II) - LHC4sed_matched (SPADES... | ecosystem: Environmental > Aquatic > Thermal springs > Hot... | reverse complement strand
GAGAATATTAATGAAAAAGGGTTAAAAACAGTTTTAAGTAACGGATTAGAAGCTTTAATTGGAGCAATTTTTTTAGACAATGATTTAGAAACAGTTAAAAAATTTATTGAAGATAACTTTTTTGAAGATTTGGATGAGATAGTATCAAAGAAATTATACAAAGACCCTAAAAGCGAATTACAAGAAATCTTACAGGGAAAGTATAAAATTTTACCTAAATATATAGTTTTAAAAGAAGAAGGGCCAGCTCATCAGAAAAAATTTACTGTAGGTTTATATGTAGAAAATAAATTAATAAGCGTAGGAGAGGGAGAAAACAAACAAAAAGCTGAAATTTCTGCAGCTATTAAAGCTTTAAAAAAATTTAAAAAACAAACAATTAATTGAATTAAGTTAATATATGCAAATTTTCCATATAGATAATAAATAACTAGAGGTGTAAGCTAAAGTATCGTTCAGTATATTAAAATATAATCAAAAAGATTAATAATTCTCTTTTATAAATTTTTCAATCCCTTCTGCTATTCCCTCTGCTACTTTTTTGTAACCCAATATTAAAGTTAACAAATCTTTAGTATTTTGTATATTCCCCATTTCTATTATTACAGCAGGTGTTTTAGGATGAATAGCTCTTTTAAATTTCGACCAATTAAAAGCATAATAATGAGTCATATTTACAGTCGCATAATTTATAAATTCCAAATTTGTATGTTTTAAATATGCTTCTATTATACTATTTTTTAATTTATGAGCTTTTCCTGAATAATCTACATAAGGTGTAGAGATCATAAATCCTGAAACAGAAGTATCCGTTGAATTTGCATGAATAGAAACAAAAGCGTCTGCATAATATTCTGGTGGAATAATAGCAGGTAAGATTTCAACAAAATATCCTTTTTCTTCTAATATTTTTTTAACTTCAAAACCGATTAACTTATTAATTTCTACTTCTTTTATAGGCCCTAAAACTCCTCCGGTTCTTGATATTTTCTTAAGTTCTAAAGGAGGAGTAGTATCTAACATATGGCCTACTTGGATAGCTATTTTTATAGGACCTTCAGGTCTTTTCCAGTTATCAAAATTGGGGAATCTAAAATAAAGAGCTTGTTTAGAAAATTCTGGATAAGGCTGAAAATATATTTCGTTGAGCAATTCAATCAATTTATCTTCATCTAATATATTAGCTTGATTAAACGTAAAAAGTATGATTAAAATTTTTGCAAATAATTCAGGATTTTTTATTAACATTTTAAGGTATTATAATATAAAAAATGAAAGAATTCAACATAATATTAGGAGCTGATCATAGAGGATTCGAACTCAAAGAGAAGATAAAAGAAAAACTTGCTTCTCATGGTTATAATTTTTTAGATCTTGGAGCTTATACCTATAATCCACTTGATGATTATACAGATATTGCTATAAGAGTTGCTGAAGAAACTTCAAAGAATAAAAATAATAGAGGAATATTATTTTGTGGCTCAGGAATAGGAGTTTGTATAGCAGCAAATAAAGTAAAAGGGATTAGAGCAGGATTAGGAGAAGAAATAGAAATTGTTAAAAAAGCACGAGAGGATGATGATATAAATGTTCTTTGTATTCCTGCAGATTTTGTAGATGAAAATAAAGCTTTCGCATTGATAGAAGTATTTTTAAGTACTTCTTTTAAAAATCAAGAAAAATATATAAGAAGAATTAAAAAAATCGAAGAATACGAAAGCAAAAATTAATCTTCTAATTCTTTTTTAAGTTCTTCTAATAACTCTTTAGCTCTTTTTGTTAGTTTTTGCGGTATTTTGAAATTTATTTTAAGAATTAAATCTCCACCCTTAATCCCCTTCCCTGGAATTTTTATAAAGCCTTCTTTAAATCCTGCAGGTATATGAATTTTAATTCCTTCTCCAAAATAATCGAAATATAAATCTTTACCTAATAGCAAATCGAAAATACTCAATTCTAATTCGCCTATTATATCTCTTCCTTTAATTTTAAATTTAGGATGTGGCCTTATTCTTATTCTTATATATAAATCCCCAGATTTTTTTGAAAGCGGGTCTTGATCTCCTGCCGCTGGAATTTTAATAATTTCTTTAGGATCAAAATGAGAAGGTAAATTTATATTTATTATTTCATCTTTTATAATATAACCTCTACCTTGACAGTTAGAACATACTCTTTCTGGAATTTTCCCTCGTCCACTACAATTTTTACATATCCTGCTACTTTCAAAAATAAAACCTGTAAAGAAAGACGATCTTGAAATTACTCTTCCTGTTCCATTACATACATTACACCTGATTAAATTTTTTGTTTGGCTACCAGTCCCATTACATACATTGCAAATCACTTTTCTCTTATATGTAATAGTTTTGTTTGTTCCTTTTATTACTTCTTCTAAATTTAATTCTAAATCTAAAATAATATCTCTTACTTCACTTTTTTGTGGATAAAAATCAAAGAATTCTTCGATTAGATTGGATAATAAATCGTCAAATTCTTGTGTCCTAAAAAATGAATGTAAATCTGCAAAATTAAATGGAGAATCAAAAATAAATCCTTCTCTCATCATTTTTCTTTTTTGATCATATTCTGCTCTTAATTTTTTATCAGATAGTACCCTGTAAGCTTCTAAAATCTTTTTAAATTTTTCTGGATCACCTCCCATATCTGGGTGATACTTTTTAGCAAGTTCTCTGAATTTCTTCTTTATTTCTTCTTCAGAGGCATTCTCTGGTACTCCTAATATTTGATAATAATCTTCCATCTTAAGAATTAAAACTTAATGATCTCTTTATAAACAGGTTCTTTTTCTATTTCAAATAACTTTAACTTTTTTATAATATAAAACGGAATTAAACTCAAAAATGCACTGATATATCCTAAAATATACAATAAAGAATTTAAAATAAGAAGAAAAATTATTATAATGGATATTTTATTAAAACTAAATTTCTTTTGACTGTTAGAAATAATAGCTGATTGATTTTTTATATATTGAGCAATTGCTTCTTTTATTGTTGATTCTGGTTTCAAATTTAAATTATATCTTTTATTTATTTCATTTATAGACAGAGCTACAGCTTCTTTTTTTGTAGCCTCATCTAATTCTAAACCAATATTTCTTAAAATGATATCTTCCATTTTTGTATCTGGAGTTATACCTAAATTTAAAATTTCAAAAATAAATTTTGTTTTATCTAACAGATTTGAAAGCTGATTTTCGGTAATTTTAGAAAAATCGAAATAAAATCCTAAATAAATAAATAAAATAATTAAAATAAATAACGCATTAATGTTCCACAAAATTCTAAAAGAATAAAACCAGTTTATCTTTAAGCTATTTTTATCAAAATTTTTAAGTAAAAAATAAGCCCCTAATAATAAAATACCATAGATTAGGGCAAAATAAACTGATAATCCATTTTGAAATTTATAAAATAAAAATAGAAATAGAGAACCTGAGATAGTAAAAATCAAAGACAAAATCCAAATTAAGTTATCTGAGTAAAAAATTATTCCTATAAAAATTAAATATAATAAAAAGCTTAAAAATACATAAGTTACCGTTTCAATAGTAAAAGAAGAAGCATTAATTATCACAAATAAAGTTAAAATCCAAAAAAATAAAGAGAATATAAAAGCAATTGAATATCTTAGCCTAGGAAGATTTATTTTGAAATATTCTTTTTCTGTAATTACCATTATTAAAAATTATATTAAAATTGATGCCCTTCTTGTCTTCCATAAAATTGGTACCCTATTTGAGACAAAGCCACAGAAAGTTCTTTAATTTTTTCTTCGATTAAATTAATATCTTCTCCGTTTTTAGCCTCTTCTAATTCTTTTATTTTATTCTCTATGCTTATTCTTAAATCATCTGTTATTTTATCTTTGTATTCATTTAATATTTTTCTAGCTTGATAAATAAGGTTATCTGCCTGATTTCTTGATTCAGCCAATCTTTTCTTTTTAGCATCTTCTTCAGCATACATTTCTGCTTCTTTTTTAAGTTTTTCAATTTCTTCTTTGGATAAATTAGTAGATCCTTCTATCCTCACAGATTGTGTTTTCCCGGTTGCTTTGTCTTTAGCAGTAACTGTTAAAATACCATTAACATCTATATCAAAAGTAACTTCGATTTGTGGAACCCCTCTTGGTGCCGGCGGAATGCCTTCTAGAATAAATCTTGCTAATGTTTTATTATCTCTTGCCATAGGTCTTTCGCCTTGAACTACATGAATTTCAACAGCTGTTTGGTTATCTTCTGCTGTAGTAAAAATTTCTGTCTTAGAATAAGGTATAGGGGTGTTTTTAGGAATCATCGGATGAGCAATACCACCTAATGTTTCAATTGCCAGTGTTAGCGGAGTAACATCTAAAAGTAAAATTTCTCTTATATCACCTTGTAAAATACCTGCTTGAATAGCTGCTCCAATTGCAACCACTTCATCAGGATTAATATCTTTTCTTGGTTCTTTGCCAAAATATTCTCTAACTCTTTGTTGAATCAAAGGCATTCTTGTCTGACCTCCAACTAAGATAATTTCATCAATATCTTTAGGAGTTAAATTAACTTCTCTTAATGTTTTATCAACAATTTCTATTGATCTTTCAACCAAATCTCTAGTTAATTCCTCAAGTTTTGATCTTGTAAGTTTAAAATAAAGATGTTTTGGCTCTCCTCCTATTGAAGTTATAAAAGGTAAATTAATTTCAGTTTCATAAAGAGTAGATAATTCTTGTTTAGCCTTTTCAGCTGCTTCTTTTAACCTTTGTAATGCCAATGGATCTTTGCTTAAATCTACACCTTCTTGTTTTTTATACTCGTCTATTAAATAATCTATTATTCTTTGATCAAAGTCATCACCACCGAGATAAGAATCTCCTCCTATGCCTTTAGTTTCTATTACATTATCACCTATCTCTAATATAGAAACATCAAAAGTACCTCCTCCAAAATCATAAACTAATATTTTTTGATTTACATTTTTATCTAATCCATATGCTAAAGCTGCTGCTGTAGGTTCTGGTAATATTCTTCTTACATTAAACCCTGCAATTTCTCCTGCAGCTTTTGTAGCAGATCTTTGAGAATCATCAAAATAAGCTGGTACGGTAATAACAGCATCAGTTATTTTTTCTCCTAATTTTTCTTCAACATCCATTTTGATTTTTTGTAAAATCATTGCAGAAATTTCTTCTGGTCGATACCATCTATCTCCCATTTTAACTTCTACACCACCATTTTCTGCTTCTCTTATTTCGTAAGGTAATTTTTGTTTTGCTTTTTGAACTTCTGGATCTGAATATCTTCTTCCTATTAATCTTTTTATTGAAAATATAGTATTTTGAGGATTTGTTATTGCCTGTCTTTTAGCTAAAATACCAACCAATCTTTCACCATTTTTAGAAATAGCAACAACAGAAGGAGTTATTCTATTTCCTTCTCTATTTTCTATTACTCGGGGAACACCAGCTTCAACAATTGCTACCACTGAGTTAGTTGTTCCTAAATCTATTCCTATTATCTTTGCCATTGTTTAATGAATTAAAACTTTTACTTTCGCTGGCCTTATTAATTTACCATTTAAAATATATCCTTTTGCTAAAACTTCTATTATTAAATTGTCATCACTTTTATCGCAATTTTCTTTTTGGCATTTTTGTGTAGCTACAGCTTCATGAAATAATGGGTCGAATTTTTTATTTTCTGGTGAAATAATCCCGAGTCCATGCTTAGATAGAATTTCGTAAAATTGAGATTGAATTAAGTAATAACCTTTTCCTAAAGATGTATTTTTATCTGAATCTGATAAAGAATTAATAGCTAAATCCAAGCTATCTAAAACTGGCAACAAATCCAAAATCAAATTTTCATTGGCATAGGCTACTATTTCCTTTATTTTGTTTTCCATTTCTCTTTGATAATTCAACAAGTCAGCCTTAGCTCTCTTCCATCCTTCTAAGTACTCTTCCTTTTCCTTTTCTAACTTTTTAATCAGCTCCTGGAATTCTTTAATCGTTTCTGGTTCAGATGGTAATTTTTCTTCTATGGGATGTTCTTCTGCCATTTTTAAAAGGGGTTAATTTATAATCTTTCTTTAATTATTTTATTAAATATGCTGTAAATTAAAGGGTAGTTCATTCTTTTTACATTAACAAATATTAGTCTATTTAATCCTTTTTTACCAATAATCAACGAAAATTCTTCAGCATTTCTAAATTTAATTTCTTCACCTATTAAAATTTTAACTTCATTATCTCTTACTGCCAAATTATTCATAAGTCCTTTTTTAATTTCTTTTAATAACCTAGCAAACTTTAATACTAATTCTCTATTTTCATATTCTATATTTCTTAAAGTATACTCTAAACCCCCTTCTATTAATTTCTTATCTCTTTCCATTACTATATAGTACAAGTTAAATTTGTCAGCAACATAGTCAAATAATTCATAGTTATTATATCTTTGCAAATCTTGCCATTCTTGTAGTTTCACTTTATTTTTATTAATTTCCAAATAATATTTCCATCCCTTATCAGTTGGTACCCTTCCAACACTTTTTTTAACTGTAATTAAATATCTTTCTTCCACCAATTTATTAAGATATAATCTGATAGTAGATTCTGCTAAATTTTTAAAATATTTTCTTCTTAATATCTTTGAGCCTATTGGGATTGCTTTTTTGATATATAAATTTATCAATCTATTAAAGATTAAATTTTTAAGAGCTTCAGTAGTCATAAAATTTACTCAACTTTAATTTCTTTACCTTTTTCTTCTTTTTCTTCTTTAGGAAAAACAATCTTTAAAATCCCATTTTCCATTTTTGCCTTGGCTTTATCTTCATTTACCACATATGGTAAATAAATAACCTTTCTAAAAGCTCCTTTTCTTATTTCTTTTCTATAATAATTTTCTTCTTTAACTTCCTTTTTTTCTTCTTTTCTGCCTTCAACAATTAGTTTATCATTTTCTAAAATAACTTTAACATCTTCAGGCTTTAAGCCTGGTAAACCTACTTCCACGACTAATTCATTATCAGTTTCGTAAATATCTACTGGCACAGAAGAAACAGTAAATGTAGGGACCAAAGCAGGAAGAAATTCTTCAGAAAATATTCTTTCGATTTCTTTGAAAGGATCCCATCTAATTATTGCCATTTTAATTTTTAAAAACTTAATTCGACCTTTTAATTTTTTCTCTAATATTAATTATATCAAATTAGCACCTTAAATTCAAGGGTGCTATTCTTCTATTTTTTTAATATCTGCACCTATTTTTTGTAATTTTTCTACAATTTTCTCATAACCTCTTTCAATTTTCTCTGCTTCATATAGAATACTTTCTCCATGGGCAGTAAGTGCGGCTATAATTAAAGCAGCTCCTGCCCTAATATCTAAAGATCTTACTTCCTTTCCTTTTAATAGTGTTGGTCCTATAATAATTGCTCTATGTGGGTCTAAAATTTCTGCATTGGCTCCCATATATATTAATTCATTTATATAGGAAAATCTATTTTCATACATCCAATCATGAATCAAAGTAACTCCTTTTGCTTGGGTAGCTAAAGCACCAAATAAAGGCTGTAAATCTGATGGAAATTTAGGATATAGACCAACTTGGATTTTTGTTCCTTTCAAATCTGAGGGGAAAATTTCTATACTTTTATTTTTTACTCTATATTTAAAATTCATTTCATTCATTGTTATAAAAACTGCATCTAATTCTTCAGGAACAACATTCTTTATAATTAGATGACTTTTAGTAGCTCCAGCTAAAGCTATAAATGTTCCGGTTTCTATATTATCGGGAGGGATTTTAAAAATCACTTTCTTTCTTAATGTTTTCTTACCTTCAATTTCTAAAAATGGTGTTCCTATTCCTCGTATTTTTACTCCTAATTTTTTCAAAAACTTGCATAAAGAAGTAACACTAGGTTCTGTAGCAGCTAATCTTATTCTTACTTTTTTAGGAATTAAAGAAAGGAAAAGAAGTAAATTCTCTGTAGCAGTAACACTCATCTCTTTTAAGATAACTATATCTGATGAAAGTTTCTTAAATTTAACAAAAATATCCTCATTTTCTTTTATTTCACAACCTAAATCTTTTAAGGTATTTAAATGAACTGAAATTGAACGTGCTCCGATAATATCACCTCCGGGTCTTGCCATTTCTACTTCCCTAAATAAAGAAAGCATTGGACCTAATAAAACTATTGATGCTCTTAATTTCTTAACTGCATCAATTATCAAAGATTTATTTTGAATATTCCTACTGTCAATTATTAATTTATCTTTGTTCCAAACTATTTTACAACCCAAATATTCCAATATTTCTAACATAACGTGGACATCACTAACGCGAGGTACATTTATTAAAATATTTATTCCTCTATTTAAAATTGAGGCTGGGATAATTTTCAAAGCAGTATTTTTGGAGCCTGATATTTGAACTTCTCCTTTTAATCTTTTTCCTCCTTTTATAACTAAATAGCTCATGTTATTTTATCTAGTAAAAATATAATTAGACCTATTCCTGCTCCTATTGTATTTATAATCCAAAACTTAAAAACTATATTTGCTTCGTGAAGTCCTTTAGCTTCAAAATGATGGTGGATTGGTGTAGATAAGAAAATTTTCTTTTTAAAAATCTTTTTAGATAAAGTTTGCACAATGACTGAGCCTGACTCTATAACAAAAATAGGAGCAATTATAGGAATTAAAAAATAAACTCCCTCTAATAAAGAAACCACTGCAATATAGCTTCCAATAGCCATTGATCCAGTATCTCCCATAAAAATTTTAGCTGGATAGATATTATACCACAAAAAACATAATATAGAAGCCATTAAAATTACTGTTAAGCTGGTTAAGTTGTAATTTCCATTTATAAAAGAAATAATTGCTAAAACGCCTAAAATTGATAGAGCAACTCCTCCTAATAATCCATCTAACCCATCTGTTTCGTTAGCTGAAAAACTAACTGCTATAATATAAATAATCATAAATAAAGCAAATAAAGTAAAACTTAAATAATATCTACCTACAAATGGAACATAAATATACTTTATTCCTAATTTTGTAATAAACCACCAAACTACTATCAAAGAAAAAGCAAAATAAATCAATAATTTTTCTTTTATTTGCAATCCCTTCCTGTTTTTAAAAGCAAAAATTCCCAGCATATCATCAATAGCTCCTATTATTCCTCCTAAAACTAAAAATCCTAAAGGTAGATAAGTTTCTCTTCTATTAAGAAAGTTTAGCCACTCACTGAATTCTTTATTAAAAAGAGATAGAAATATAATAAACAAAAGAAGCGCTAAAGGTGAAAGCCAAAATATTAAACCTCCCATCGTAGGTGTTCCAGATTTTTTAGCATGTAAAGACTGAAATATAGGAGCATTTTCTTTAGATATTTCTTTTTTAGCCTTTATTTTATTCAAAAATAAAATCACTAAAGGAAACAAAAGCAAAGAAATAAAAATATTTAAAATTCCTAAAGTTAAAATTTTTAATGTTAATAAAAATGCTTCCATTTTATTTGTAATAATCTCTTAATGCTTTTATTATATATTCTCCATCAGATTCTCTATCTTTAGAATTTAATAAACCTACAAATATAAGGGGACTTTTTTCAAATTTAATAATCATTACTAAACATTGACCTGCTTCTTCTGTATAACCTGTTTTACTACCAAATATGATTTCAGGATATTTTTCTGTAAGTTTGTTTGTGTTATATAAATATCTTCTAAATTTTCCTTCCAAAATAAAGCCAGCTTCACGGGAGTATTTAAATATTTCTGGTTTATTTTCGAGAATATAACTGGATAGATTATATAAATCCCTTAAAGAAGATTTATTATTGGGAGATAAACCAATGGCATCCTCAAAAGTGGTTTGATTTAAATTTAATTGTTTAGCAAGCTTATTCATATTTTCGACAAACACCTTGTTGCCTATTTTGCTTTGTATAATATCTGCTGCTGAATTTGATGAAGATATTAACAAAGCTTTTAGCAAATTCCTTAAATGGAATATTTCTCCTTTTTTAAACTTTGTCTGATACTCAAAATAATTTGATTTAATTTCAAATTGTTCATCTTCCGAATAAATATTTAATGCAACTAGGGAAGTCATTAATTTTGTTAAAGAAGCAATAGGTCTTTGTTCTTTTGATTTTTTCTCATAGAGAACAGGTCCTTTTAATTCTTTTATTAAAACATTTTGCGCACTAATTTTAGATGGATCTATTTTGAAATTTTCAACCCTAACAAAAGATTCTGTAGTATACAGAGCATTCTTTTGATCAATTGCATTTAAAGTAGCATTTAATATATTAGAATTTGTAATCAGTAGATTTTTAAAAAATTCTACTAACATTAAAAATTCTAACATTTCTTATTAATTTTAATATAATTTTAGATTAAAATGAGAAAAGTAAGAAACAAAAGTTTAAAAGGAAAAAGATTAGAAAAATATTTTGCTCAAGAATTAAAAAAACTTTTTCCAACAGCAGAAACAGAAATTAAGCCTAGAATAATTAATATGAAAAAAGATTTTTGGGGGTTATTTGATGGATTAACTTTTATTAAAAATAAAAGAAAATTTATTTTTTGGCAAATAAAAGGTGGGAAAATTTCTAAAAAATTAATAGAAAATTATTGGAGGGAAACGAAAAATTTTAAAAATTCTAAAATTCTTATACTTTTAATTGAGAAATATAAAAACAATTGGAAAATTTACATTTCTCAAAAGAAATATTTAAATTCAATTAAAGATATTAAAAAAATAATTTGAATTTTTTATGTTATTTATTGACTGATTTTGTTTGAACCTTTAAAGATATAGCAGCTCCTATAGCTCCACCTATACTTTTTAAAATTTGCCTTACTGCATTAACTGTTTGTCCTCTTTTACCTATTATTAATGCCAATACTTCTCTAGGGCCGTTTACTTCAACTAAAACCCCTCTTTCGTCTATTTTCGCTTCTATCTGCAATTGGTTTACCTTATTTTCATCGACCCACAAAGAAAAAAGTTTTCTTAGCCTATTTTTGATTTCTTCTAATTTTTCGCTCATTTTACAATTACCTTAAAATTACGACCACTTTCTAATAAATGCGTGATAAAAACTAATTTTAACACATTATAAATTTTAATGCAAATTTTTAAGGCAAAATTAAATAGCCTAGAGCATCTATATTCAACATAATGCTTCGTGCTCTAGGCTATTTAAGATCGCGACGAAGAAGAGCTTTCTTCGTCATTCCCTTCCTCAGTTTCAGTTGTATTAGTTTCTTCTTCCTTTTTTTGCTCTTCTTCGCCGTCTACAAACAAAATTTCCTCCCTTGCCATTTTTTTATTAATAACTTAATTACGACCTCAAACAATTTAAAATGGTCCTATCATTAGGACCTTTTAATATTATAACATAAATAAATTCAAAATTCAAGCTTTTATCCTCCTGCTTCTTTTATTATTTTAATATCTTGTTCAAATCTTTCAGCAATAGCCATTACAGAATCTCCATAAAATCTAAATGCAGGATTAGACCAATTAGAACCAGCAAAATAAATCATAGCTGCTTTCCATTCTGCATCATAGGTTTGACGATTAGCTCCTGCCTCTGCTAATTTTACACCAGCTGCTACAAAGGCATGATAAATATTCCAAGGATTAGGAGTTTCTCCTACTAATTTTGCTATTTTATCTTCATAAGCTTTCCATGTAGATGGTATAAATTGAGCAGGGCCCATCGCTCCTCCCCACCCAAAGCTCATAGGACATGAAACAGGAGTATTATAAGGATCTAAACCTAATTTTTTAGTTAATTCTAAAAATATTGGAACATCTCTTGTAGGATGCATTACCCTTTCAACTTTATTACCTGTTTTTGCATTTATTCCTGTGCCAGTTTCAGGATCTGTTAAATAACATTGACCTACATTTCGCCCAAGATCAGATTCTTGTTTTAAAACTGCTAATAAAAATGCAGGCCTAACTCCTGTTAATTTACTAACTAACTCAGCATATCTCAAAGCTTCCCCAAAATTAATAGGTGCAACTCCTCCAGCTAATCTGAAAAGTTGTGCTCTTATTTCTGCAGCTCTTTTTTCTTTTTCTGTAAGCAGTTGCTGATATTTCTTTTCTTGTCCTTTAGTGATAGCTAATAATTGATTCTTTTCTTCTTGCAAATTAGCTAATTCATTTTTTTTCATATCTGCAATTTTCAACAAATTCTCTTGTTCTTCTATAGCATCTTCTAATTTTTGTTTTTGATAATCTAGATTTTGTTTTAACTTCTTAAGTTCTGCAATTTGTTCATTAATAGAATTTTGAAGTTTATTTAAGTAAACTATATTAGAAAAATAATCTGATAAAGTTTGATTGGCTAATATTACTTCAATAAAAGATTTTTGGGAGAGTTGATAATATGTTCTTAAAGCTTTAGTTAAATTTGCCTTAGAACTTTCGATTCTTTTTTCTGCTTCTTTAATTGCTTTTATTGTATCATTTATTCTCTTATTTAAAACATTTATTTCATATTTAATTGCAAGAATTTCTAATTCAGTTTTTCTAATTTGTGCATTTAAGTATTGAATCTCTTGTTCTAATGTTCTTTTTTGCTTTGATAAACGATTTATCTCTGCTCTATAAGTTTCTATTTCTTTAAGAATTTGTTTTAATTCGCTTTCTAAACTTTCTTTTAATTCTTTAATATTTTTGGTGTTTTGCGCTAACAAATTATTATTAATTTTCACATTTACACCGTTGTTAGATATAGGAGCACCAGCATTTAGATTAGAGATAAAAAGAAAAAGAACGAAAAAAAATAAAATAAAAGATTTATAAGTAAACAGAAGAGGGTTTTTTATCCCTTTATAAGAGGATGGATTTTTATAAGAGTATTTTTTTATATCTTTAATTATCTTAGTCATAATTTTTATCAGTTTTATTTATACTTAGGTTTCTCCTTCTGCTGTTGTTTCTTCTGTTTCTTCTGGAAGTATTACGGTAGCTATAGGTGTTTCAGGACTAATTAGAATTTTTACTGATTCTGGTAATTTTATATCCCTTACATAAATAGATTCTCCTAACTTCAAATTAGAAACATCAATCTCTATGAATTCTGGAAGATCTATTATTTTACCTTCAACTTCTAATTCTATCAATGATTTATTTAAAATATATCCTGCTTTTTCTATATTTTCTTCGCCTTTAAAAACAATAGGAATGGTCGTAGTTATTTCTTGGGATAACGAAGGAACATATATATCAAAATGAATAGGTTCAAGTGTTATAGGATGTTTTTGAATTTCTTGCAAAATACCTATCAATTTTTTATTATTAAATACAAATATAAAT
>Ga0185307_1001412_pt1 | contig 13380 bp, 15 predicted proteins | sample LHCtaG_FD_128010 | JGI IMG/M metagenome (GOLD analysis project Ga0185307, IMG submission 128010) | Hot spring microbial communities from Little Hot Creek, USA to study Microbial Dark Matter (Phase II) - LHC4sed_matched (SPADES... | ecosystem: Environmental > Aquatic > Thermal springs > Hot... | reverse complement strand
AACTTCTTGGGGTAAGCCAACCGGCCATAAGCCTCTACAACAAGAAAATGCGTGGAAAAGCCCTAGACCTAGAAAAGGATGAAACAATCAAAACATTAATTGAGGATTTGGCTGACTCCATAGCTAGAAAAAGCTTGTCCCACAAAGATTTTACACTAAAATTTTGCGAAATCTGCAGAACCGCCCGCGCAAAAGGCTTGCTGTGCAACATGCACAAGACTTTAGATCCAACCTTCGACGCAACAAAATGTGAGCTCTGCGTAGAGGCAACGCTGAAATGTTTGGAGTAGCCAACCCTATTCTGCTAAGAACTTTATAATTTTCTCGTAGATGTCCTTATCTCGAAGATCTTCTTGTCCCTTGTATATGCTTGGGTTGTCGTTAACCTCAACCACCACATAGTCGCCGTTGACCTCTTTAATGTCAACGCCATACAACCCCTTTCCAATGATGCTGCAAGCTTTTAGGGCTACTTCCTTAAGCCTTTGGGGTGCGTTGTCCCGCTTTAGGGTGACGGTTCTACCCCACACAAAGCTTGGTTTTCCCCGTCTTTTCACGCCGTGTTTCCATTTGCCCTTAGGCATCATATACTTGCAAACGTATAGTACTTCGCCGTTTAACACGCCTACACGCCAGTCGAAGCGGGATGGCGTAAACTTCTGCACCACAATGTAGTCTGACCGCCTAAAGAAGCGTTTGGCAACTTCGCGGAAACTTGTTTCACATGAGGCTTTTTCCACATATTTCGAGAAGCTTGTGTATGGCGCCTTTATCACGACGGGTTTTCCGAAAACCTCGAATATTTCGGCTATCTGCCTATGATGAAAATCTTCCTTGCTTAGGAAAATTGTCGGAATGTGGGGCACACCATATTTTTCGAAGAGGCGGTACTGGTGAATTTTGTTGGCGCAGATCCTAATTGAAATTGGGTCGTCCACAACCCTTAAGCCAAGCTCCCATGCAGTTTTTGAAACCACATAAGCAGTGTAAAGCGGATCCGTCGTCGCCCTTATGAAAACAGCATCATACTTTTGGATTTCTGAAAGCCCACTTCTAAAAATGAAGTTGAACTCGTGTCCCATGTGCTGAGCGGTCTGCCTAAACGTTTCAAGGGCTTCAGCTTCATCTGAACATGTGAAATTGTATTTTTCAACAAAACAGGCTATCCGCGTCAATCAAACCATCCTTTCCCGGATTTCCGGGAAACCATTTCAGAAATCAGCCCAACATCCGAAGGCGTAATCTCATCAATCTTCAATGGTTGAAGCCCACAAAGGTAAACTTTCCCATCAAAGCGTTGGACGTACAGTTTGCATACTGGAAGCCTAAACGTCTGATAGACTTTTTTGGCTATCTCTTTGATGCTGCTGTCTTCACTTGTGCTTTCTCCGAAAAATGACTTGCACGAGACAATTTCACCGCGCAGTGGTTGGACGCAAACTGCATACCGATAATTCATGCTTAAACTTTTAACAGCCCGGTAAAGGGCTGTCCGGTTTTTGGCTGTTTGAAAGCCGTTAAAAGAGAACGGGTTAACAGCAAAAACAACAACAGGGAAAGCAAATTCCGCTATAATTTGTTTAACAGAGTCCGTAGCAATAAACGGCATGGTTGGCGCTCCATTTTTTGCAGCTCTGGTTAATAAGATTGGCACTCTATAGGCGTCAACAGCGTTTTCCGTTGTCGGTTCAACATCATTGCCGAGGATTTCAGCGTGAAGCGAAACATAATAGCCCGTTTTCATGTATCTATAGTCATTGTTTATGTTGAGGACGAAACCTCTAAAAGAAGACTTGAGGAACTCTGAAGGTTTTGTTATGTGCGTGTTTGTTTTTAGGTCAATGTTTGAAACGACCAGCAAATGGAAGGCACCAGACAACGGAATATCGCTAATCCTTGAGTGTATTTAAAATTAACTGTTTGACTTTGAAAGTTCTGCATCATTCGCTTTAAACTATAAGCTTTATATTTTGGCTGTTGCAACCTACTTTAAGAGGTCTGTCCGTACGTATAGAACCCTAGAGGTTCTAGGTCCAGAACACGAGTTTTCGCTTGTCAATGAATGTATGAAACCCTTGCCTATCGTGGATAAAGTCATAAAAGATGTTTATGGACGTGTTGTAAACTTTGTTGAGTTTGGCGATTTCACTTTTGGCAAAGAGCTTCAACTACACGTTATGGAGGTTAAGCCTAACAAGCCTTTCAGATCGCCTAAAGCTTTCGAGGAAACCATGCATGGGGCGGTTTTAAGGCTTAACGAAATGATTAAGCAGCGTTACAGTGCACGGCTTTTGGGCACTGGAATGCACCCCACGCTGAAGCTTGACGAGACAACGGTTTGGCCGCACCGCCATAAGCAGATTTACGAGGCTTTCAGTCGAATCTTCAACCTTAAACAGCACGGCTGGCTTAACATTCAAAGCTTCCAGCTTAACCTACCCTACGCTAATGAAGAGAAAGCCGTTTTAATGCACAACTTGATGGCAAACATTTGCGCCTATCTTCCAGCCGTCTCGGCTTCGTCTCCCATTTATGAAGGGCGTTTGGGCGAATTTGTGGACAACCGTCTCCATTTTTACATGGAAAACCAGAAAGAAGTGCCATCCGTGGCTGGAAAAGTGGTTCCAGAATACATTCAGTCCTTTAGGCAGTATAGGCGTGACGTTATTGGGCGCTATTCCAAGGATTTAGCCGAAACCGGCGCCCATCCATGCATCCTTAACAAGGACTGGGTGAACTCAAGGGGCGTGATCATACGCTTTGAACGGAAAGCCTTGGAAATAAGGGTCATGGACGAACAAGAATGTGTGAAGTCAGATGTAGCCCTAAGCTGTTTTGTTAGAGCCTTGCTTAGAGGTTTACTAAAAACCAGCGTGCCTCTTTTACCGACGAAGGTTTTGGCTGAAGACTTTAAAGCCGTCGTAAAGGATGGCTTAGAAGCTAAAGTGCTTCATCCCAACGGTCCGACGGCTAGGCATGTGTGCAGACGTTTCATGAAGATTGCTTGGGAAAACGCTACGGCCGAAGAGAAGGAGTATCTCCCCCTCATAGAAAAACGCGTTGAACACGGGAGCCTATCAGACGTTATTAGAGGAAAAGTTCTTGTTAGAGCTCAGAAAACAGACTTAAACGAGGCAATCGTAGACGTTTATTCGAAACTTTTAAAGTGTTTAGAAAGCAATGAGCCGTTCTTTTAGGAGCGCATGCCCCTTGCAGGCTCAAGGAGAAAGGCAGAAAAATTTCTTTGACGTCTGCAGTTCTTGCAAAATAAACTGTTGTTGGGACGCTAGACCACCCATAACATTGGAACGGGAAAAAATCATTATGGAATATTTGAAGGCGCATGGCATACAGATTGACAACCCCTTTGTGCATGCCGAATACACCTATCCAAGAGAGACAGCGGACGGCTACTGCATATTCTACGATAGTGCTACACGCAGGTGCATTGTGCATCCAGTCAAGCCGGAAACATGCGTAGCCGGACCCATAACCTTCGACATAAACGCCAAAACGGGCAAGATTGAATGGTACTTAAAGATGGAGAAGATCTGTCCCCTTGCAGGGGTAATATATAGGGACAAAGCCCTCCTTGAAAGGCACTTTGAAACTGCCAGAAGAGAGATTCTCCATCTCGTCAGACAGTTAAGCTCCAAAGCCTTGAAAACTATTTTGAAAAGGGAGGAGCCGGACACCTTCAAGATAGGCGAAGAAAAGATAGACGTCGCAGTCCTTGACAAACTGTTATAAGCATTTAAATATGTCTCGACATGCAGTTTTATTGGAATGCGAGGTGTGTTGTTTGTCGGTGCTTTGGAGCGGCAAGCCTTTCATGAAAAAGACACTTGTTAAATTCATTATAGTGTTTGTGGTTATTACCATAATTTTGAGCCCCGTCTTAATTCTTGTTCCATTGCTTATCCCGTTTTGGCTAGCCTTTTGCCTTGTCTTCTTTCTACTCTACTATTTCAACAAGAACGCCTACACGTACTTTATAACTGACAAGGCTGTCCGCATAGAAAAGTCTTGGTTTTTCGGAAGCTACACTAGGGAAATAACTTTCGACCAGATTAGAGACGTCCACGTGATGCAGGGGCTTCTGGCAAGAATGTTCAACTGCGGCTCGCTGGTGTTCACAACAGCCACCGGGCTTGAAGTTGGATACGTAGGTGGAGGGGCAGCCGTTGGAAGAGGCGTAATGGTTGGAGGTGGAGCCGCCAAACCTACCATTGTTAAGGCTTGGGGCAACATGTTCTGGGACATCCTAGAGCCGGCGAAAGCACGGGAAATTTTAATGGGCAAGTTAACCGAGTGGCGAGAAGTCTTCCAACAACAAAAAATAGCAGCTTCCGTGGAAAAGATGGCTGAAAGAACAGCGTTTCCAACACCGCTTCCTCAGCAACCCTCAGCAGCCGCCACCGCCACAGAAACCATCGTTGACCAGCTTGAGAGACTTAAAAGACTACTTGATTCCGGAGCGATAACAAGGGAGGAGTACGAAAAAGCAAAGAAAAAGTTGCTGGACGAGAAAATCCTAGAAGGGTATCAAATTACGGCTACCGCAAAGCGTAATTTAGTAGAGGTCAACGATATCAGCTTTTATAAACCATTTAACGCAGTTAGGAAGATGCTAGACAGAAATATTAAGGTGTAGCGACATTAATGTCATTTGGTTTAATTATTGGAGGTGGTAAATTGGCGAGAGTAGCGCGGGAGATGGTGGAGAAGGCTGGAATAAACGTTGATCAGCTTGTTGAACTGCTTGTGAAAAATGCGGCAGCCGAGCTTACAACATACTATTACTACACGATTTTGCGATGCAACCTTTATAGGGCTTGAAGGGGAAACAATAAAATAAATTGCGGAGGTTGCCCGCATTGAAGACCGCAACCACTTTGAGGCCCTTGTCCCTCGCATATACGAGTTAGGAGGCAAATTGCCAGAAGACATGAAAGTTTTTCATGACATGTCGGCATGTCCGCCAGCTAAGTTGCCGAAAGATCCAACAAACGTTAAAGAAATCTTGAAAGTCTTAGTTGAAGCGGAAAGATGTGCGGTTAGGGGATACACCCATATCTGCAACATGACTGCTGGAAAAGACCACCGAACATATGACTTGGCTTTGGCCATTCTCAATGAGGAAATTGAGCATGAGTCTTGGTTCTCCGAATTTTTAGGCGAAGGTCCATCTGGACACTTTATGCGCAGAGGCGAAACCTCACCGTTCGTTTCAAAATTCCTGAAATAGAGAAACCTCCATCTCGTCCATCAAAAGCCCCACTTTTTTATACTTTTAGTTTAGCAATGATTATACTTTTTGACATTAAGGCAGTGCATGAAATTATGAGTTTAGAAACCGTGTGGTTTGGTTCCGTAGCCAGCGCGTTGGCTGGTTTAGCCACTGGTGCAGGAGCCCTTCCCGTGCTGTTTGTTAGGAAAGTTTCAGATAAATTGATGGATGTTATGCTTGGATTCTCTGCTGGAGTAATGCTTGCGGCAACATTCTTCAGCCTTTTAATTCCAGCTATAGATTTTGGCGGCATATGGGTTGCAGTTCTCGGAATCGTGGTGGGTGCTGTCGCGTTGCACTTGGCAGACCGTTTTGTCCCCCATTTCCATCCAACGATAGGCAGAGAAGGCCCCTCCTCAAGGCTTTCAAGGGTTTGGCTTTTCGCCTTAGCAATAACTATTCACAATTTTCCAGAAGGTCTAGCTGTCGGAGTAAGTTTTGGAACCGGAGACATAGCGGCCGGGCTTGTAGTTGCCATGGCTATCGGGCTTCAAAATATGCCTGAAGGCTTGGCGGTTGCCCTACCACTTTTAAGGGAGGGATACAGCCGGCAAAAGTCTCTCGGATATAGCACTTTAACTGGTTTAGTTGAGCCTATTGGAGGACTGTTAGGCGTTGCGTTAGTATCTGTTTTCCATCCGGTTCTACCTTGGGCCCTCGCCTTTGCCGCTGGAGCCATGCTCTTCGTGGTTAGTGACGAAATAATACTGGAAAGTCACAGAAAAGGCTTTGAAAGACAGGCAACTTTTGGCCTTGTCGTAGGCTTTATCGTGATGATGTTGCTTGATTTCCTGTTTACTTGAAAGAAGGATATTGAGATGAGAGTTTACGGAAGAAGAATTGGCCCAGTATAACGGTAAAAATGGAAAACCAATCTATGTTGCATATAAAGGAAAAGTCTTCGATGTGTCAAGTAGTTTTTTGTGGAAAGATGGAAAACATCAAGCCCTCCACATGGCTGGTAGGGACTTAACAAACTCGTTGAAAGACGCCCCTCACGGCGTAGACGTCTTAAAAAGGTTCCCTGTTGTTGGGACTCTGCGTAAGAATAAAGCTAAAAACGTTCAAATCTGAAAAACCACAAAATTGCCTACCGGATAGCATGAAGGTCTTAAAATGCTTTACTGAAGTTTTATCTCTTTGTCTCAATTGTAGCTTTGGCCAATTTTTCTCCTAGTTTTTCCGCCTGTTCAAGGTCTTTTGCTTGGGGTGCACCCTCAACAGCCACTCCAGGTTTTACCCATTTTGGGTTGAAGGCGCCTAGGATTTTTTCTATGTTTTCCAGCGCCGTAACTTGGCTGCCAGCACCCGTGGTGAATACGCAGGCAGGTTTGCCAGCTAACATGTGTCTTTGAGGATATATGTTAGTGAACAACGTTAAGATTTCTCCAGACATTATGCTGAAATGAGAAGGTGAGCCAAAAGCGTAAGCATCCGCGCTAGACATGTCCTCCGGGGTGATATCTCTTGCTCGTTTCAATATCACCTCAACCCCAGGAATTTTACGTGCACCATTAGCCACTGCGTGAGCAAGTTTCTCAGTGTTTCCAGTTCGGCTATCATAAATTACAAGTATTTTGACCATGAAATATTTCCTCACAACTAAAATTATTAGGGGTGTCAATTATATGGCTTTTGCGACGCTTAAAATTTGATTAGTCATCTTACGTAGTTGATTACGTCTTTTCTTCTAGGCTTCGGCGGTGGATTTTCGTCTTTATACCCTAGTGCGACAACGCATACGTGTTCATAGCCTTCTGGAAGGCCTAACTCTTTTTTCAGTTGTTCGCCTTTCTCCAACTTAAACAGGAATTCTGTGGATGTCATTATGATTGAGCCTAATCCCAGAGATTCAGCCGCTATTAGGATGTTTTCGGCGGCTAGGGCGCAGTCTATTTCGGCGAAGCGAGCCGTCTTATCCGCCGTGATTAGGACTACCGTTGGGGCGTTCCAGAAGGGGTTAAAGTTTGGGTCTTTAGCCCTCTGCACTAGAAAGTCTATGCCGGATTCTAGCATGCCCTCCTTCATGATGTTCGCCATTTTATTTAGCATTTCCTTGTTTTGAATGACTGTGAAGTGCCATTTCTGCTGGTTCCGCGCGTTCGGCGCGAGTATAGCGCATTCCAAAATCTCTTGAAGATACACGTCGGGTATTTGTTCTGGCTTAAACTTTCGTATGCTTCTTCTGCGTTTTATAACTTCGATTGTTTCGTTCATAACCTTCCACCTTTTCCGCTACTGACTCTGTTTGAAATTAGCTGGCAATCTATTTATGTTTAATTGAAACGTCAGCTAAGTTGCAAAATGCTTTTACCTTTGGCTTCACGCTATTCTATCAGCGCTTGGGGTTAACTGCGTCTTGAAAGAGCAGCCGAAAAATGCTTTTGACCTTCTAGTGAAACCCGTTCGACGCTTGATCGAGCAGAGGGGATTCTCTAAACCGACTGAACCGCAGGAAAAGACTATCCCGCTGGTTCTTGAGGGGAAAAACGTCTTGCTCATTTCGCCGACGGCCACCGGTAAGACGGAGGCCGCCTTCCTACCCGTTTTAAGCATGCTTCTACAAGAGCCTCAACCTCCGGGCATAAAAGTGCTTTACATCACGCCTTTGCGGGCTTTAAACCGTGACATGCTGGAGCGTCTCGAATGGTGGTGCAACAACCTCGACATTAAGTTGGCGGTTAGGCACGGCGACACGGAAACCAGCGAACGCGCAAGACAGGCGAGAAGCCCACCCGACATTTTGATCACGACTCCGGAGACTTTGCAGGCCATTTTGGTCGGCTGGGTTATGCGGCAGCACCTTCAGCATGTACGCTGGGTGATAATTGACGAAGTACACGAGATGGCTGACAGCAAACGGGGAAGCCAGCTTGCCTTAAGCCTTGAAAGGCTACGCACCATAATTGGAAGGGACTTCCAGATCATAGGGTTGTCAGCCACCATAGGCAGCCCCGAAAAGGTTGCCCAGTTCCTCGTTGGAAACGGCCGACCAGTGGAAATTGTACGGGTTCCAGTTGCCAGAAAAATGCGCTTAAAGATTCTATTTCCGAAGCCCAAGCCGGAAGATTTCGAGTTGGCTGAAAGGCTCTACACGCACCCGGAGGTGGCGGCGAGGCTTAGGGTTATCCGCGACTATATAGACCGCCACCAGTCCGTGCTACTCTTCACAAATACGCGGGCCATTTCAGAGGTTTTGGCAAGCCGCTTCAAGGTTTGGGATATAGACTTTCCAGTCTCAATACACCACGGTTCTTTGGCTAAGCCCTCCCGCATAGCCGCTGAAAGAGGCTTGAAAAACGGCGAACTTAAAGGCTTGGTCTGCACAAGCAGCCTAGAACTAGGCATAGACGTGGGCCGCATAGACCTAGTTATCCAATACATGAGCCCCCGTCAAGTCACGCGGCTCATTCAGCGGGTTGGCAGAAGCGGCCACAGAATAGGCCACATAGCCCAGGGAATAATTGTCACCATGGATTCAGACGATACGCTTGAAGCTATGGCCATAGCTAGACGCGCTTTGCGGGAGGATTTGGAGCCCGTTGAAATTCCGCTGAAGCCATACGACGCTTTGACCCACCAAATCGCCGGGTTGCTTTTAAAACAGAAGAGACTTGAGTTCAGCGAGATTCTTGAAATGTTTAGGAGAGCCTACCCCTATACAGACTTAACCATGGAGGACGTAGAGAAGATTCTGCGGTACATGCATGACCGTTTCCCAAGGCTGGCATGGGTTTCCTTCGAAGACAAGGTCGTTCTAAAACCGAGGAGAACAAAGGCGCTTTTCGAATACTACTTTGAAAATTTATCCATGATTCCGGAGGAGAAACAATATCTCGTGGTGGACGAAACAACAGACTCGGCTGTGGGCATTTTAGACGAAGCCTTCATGGCAGAGTACGGCAAGCCAGGCATAAAATTCATCATCCGCGGAAGCCCATGGCGAATCATTCACGTTTCAGGCGATAAGGTTTACGTCAAACCCGTGGACGACCCAACGGGAGCGATTCCAAGCTGGATAGGCGAAGAAATCCCAGTGCCTTTCGAAGTGGCGCAAGAAGTCGGCGCCATCAGAGGATTTGTTGAAGAACAAATGCGCATAGGTGTCCCGCCAGAAGAGGTTGCAGCCAAACTTAGCGAGCAGTATCCAGCCGACAAAGAAACCATTTTGAACGCTTTGGCTGAAACTGTTGAACAAGTTTCCGCCGGACTGCCTGTTCCAACAGACGAGCGGATACTGGTCGAGGACTGGGAGGATTTTGTGATAGTTCACGCTCATTTCGGCTCTTTAACCAATAGGGCTTTAGCCCAACTTATCGGGCAGATTCTTTCTGAAAAGATTGGCTACGGCATCGTCGTCCAACACGACCCATACCGCATATTCATCCAAACCATGGGCGCAGCCACGGCGGACCAAATAGTTGAGTTGTTTGGCGAAATGGCATTGATGGACGGGCAAACAGTTAGAGACAGCCTAACAAGAGCCACCGTAAAAACGGGGCTTTTTAAGCGACGCATGATCCATGTGGCAAGACGTTTCGGAGCTTTAGAAAAGTGGGCGGACTTCAGCAATGTAAGCCTCCAAAGGCTTCTGAAAAGCTTTGAGGGAACCCCCATCTTCGAAGAAGCCTTAAAAGAGGTTTTCCTGAAAGACTTAGATGTTGAAAAACTTGTACATGTTCTGGAGAAAATCCGCAACGGTGAAATTGTGGTTGAGAAAGTTGAAACTGGCGGAACGGCTACGCCAGTTGCGAGGGTTGGCATTGAACGGGTAAGCATGAAAACAGATTTGATTCCGCCTGAGCGGATGCGCGCTGTGCTTGTGGAATCCGCCAAAGCGAGGCTGCTTAATGAGACTTGTGTTTTCGTTTGCACAAACTGTTGGGGTTATATTGATATGGTACGTGTCAAAGACTTGCCGGCGAAGCCAAAATGTCCAAAATGCGGTTCGGAAGCCATCGGACTTCTGAAAGAGGAGGAAGAGAAGATTTTGCCGTTAATCGAGAAAAAAGGCGAAAAACTAACAAAAAGCGAAGAGAAACTGCGGAGACAAGCCATTCAAACCGCCCGCCTAATAGAAAAGTATGGGAAAGCAGCTGCGGTGGCCCTTTGTGCCAGGAAGGTTCAACCTTCAGACGTCAAAGAGGTTCTGGAAAAAGATTCACGCCTTGACGACAAATTCTATGAGCTTGTTTTGGAGGCGGAACGCAAAGCCATAAGCAAGAGGTTCTGGTAGGAAGGTTCTGGTAGGAAGCCTTTTGAGACTTACAACAACTTTTAAATGGGAGACCACGTTAATCTGGGTGAGCAAGCCAGCTCTAAAAGTGTGGAGATAAGAATTTGGAGATAAGCAGAAAAAAACTACGCGAAGAAGTATTAAACAGAATTAAATACGTTAAGAACTGTGTATTGGCGAGGGAACTCTGCCTCATAATCCGCACGAACAGGGCGGTTCTCGAACCCAAAGACGTGCATGACATCTGCCTCTACATTTCGGGCCTCTGCAAAGAAGAAGGCTGCGAAGAGCCAAGCGAACTGTGCCGCAAGGCCGCTGAAGCCGTGGGCGCTGGAGACGAAGCGAAATACTTGGAACTTTGCGCCCAAAGCGCCATGAAGTGTGGAGAGTCTAGAAGGCCGACGCCTAAAAGGGCAACCTATGTAGCGTAGACCAGAAAGTTTTAAAATGGAGAAGAATCACTGCTAAAATTCTGGAAAGGGAGGTGTCCTAAACTGTTCATAGCCCCCTACGTTCCAACCCCACTACCAGTTGTTCGCCACATGCTTATTTTGGCACAGTTGAAACCTGGAGAAGTTTTCTTTGATCTGGGCGCTGGAGACGGCAGGACGGTGATAATGGCTGCAAAAGAGTTTGGGGCAAGGGCTGTTGGGGTTGAGCTTCGCGAGGATCTTGCCAAAAGGGCTTTAAGCAGCGTTTACGAGGAAGGCCTCCAAGATAGAGTGACTATAGTTAACGGCGACATGTTTAACGTGGACCTGTCCCAAGCCGACGTTGTTTTCCTATACTTGACCACAAGCGCTAACGAGAAGATTAAGCCGAAACTTGAGGCGGAGCTTAAGCCAGGCGCTCGCGTGGTCTCCCACGACTATGAGATTGTAGGATGGAAACCCGTCAAAGTTGAGAATTTCTGTGAAAACCCGAAGCTTGGATATCCATCCCACACCATTTACCTCTACAAAAAACTCTGACCTCAAATATAGCGAAGATTTTGAAATTTTATAGCGCTTTAACCCAAAAAACTTTATAATGTGACATGTTTTCCTCAAAATTTTGATTATAAGGCTGGCGGGAGCTGGTAGGCTGGGAAATGTTGTTTGTTCCATGGAGATACATTGCAGACTGGAAATGCGTCATGTGTGGCTTGTGTTGCAAAGCCTACAGTGTGGTCTTAAGCTTCCAGGAATGGCTGAACATCGTTAAAAACTATGGGGTGGAAACCACAGCCACGGGTTTGAATAAGCTTTATTTGAGGCGGAAAAGCGACGGCTCATGTATATTCCTTTACAGGCTTTCGAACATGCACCTCTGCGGACTACAACACATGAAGCCTACGGCATGCAAACTCTGGCCTTTCAAGGTTTTAACCGCTCCAAAATACGGATATGCAAGGGATGCTGCCTACCCGTACTTGGGTAAAATTCTCTACGTTTACGCAGACTCGATGTGCACCGGACTGCAATATGGAACACCCACTTGGTCGTTCACAAACCAGACGTTGAAAGAGTTTATAGAAATAGCCTTGGGAACTCGCAGAGAACAAATCAAAAGCACAGCAGACATGGGCTTAACTCAACAGTTGTTAACTCCGCTGGGTGGATCATTTAAAACATGGTTGTTAATGCTTTAAATGGATTGATTTGGGAAGCGTTCGTATTGTAGTTCATAGAGTTTTTTAAGTTTTTCAATAGTGTCTATTTCTTCCACAGTTTTGTCTGTTCTGAACCGCACTATTTTCGGCACCCGCAAGGCATAACCACTCGTGTATTCGTCTGTCTCCTGAATCTCTTGGTATGTTACCTCCACAACCACGGTGGGCTTCACAAACACGCCCTCATCATCCGCATCCGTTTTTGTCCGCTCAATGATCGTTGCAAGGGCGTCCATGGTTTGCTCCGGCAGGTTTGAAACCTTCCCAATAGTGTAGAGTTTCCGTTCTTTGGGGTCGCGCACTGCCAACAAGAAAGACGAGTATAAGCCTGCACGTTTTCCCTTCCCATAAAACGCCTTAACAATTGTGCAATCTATGGTGTCGCGTTCCGGCTTCAGTTTAAGCCAAGTATAAGTGCGCTGTCCAATCTCGTAGCGCGAATTCAAATTTTTAACCACAATACCTTCAAAGCCCTTCTTCAAAGCTTCATCGTAAAAACGCATCAACTCAACCTCGTTTTGGCATTCTACACCTTCAGCCAAATACTCCGGTGGAACAACCTCTAAAAGATATTTGCGCCTTTCGGAAAGCGGCAACCCTATAAGTTCTTTCCCATTTAAGAAAAGGATGTCAAAGGCCCTATAGGTAATCCTAACCCTAGCCATCCTTTCAGCAAGCTCTTCTGGCGCAAGCTCCCGAGGCACAGTTCTTTCAAGCATCACTTGGAAAGGCAATGGTCTACCATCTTGATCTACAGCGAAAACTTCCCCATCCACAATGCAGCTTTGAGCCCTAAAACTTTTGGCTATCTCCACAATTTCCGGAAGTGTCTGCGATTTCTCCACACCGCGCCTAGAGAAAAGCCATATTTGGGTGCCCCATTTATGCACTTGAAGGCGGCTCCCATCAATCTTGTATTCAGCTCTAACGGGATAAACAACCTTATCTGGCTCATAAAGGTGGGCTAACTGGGGCTTGATGAACTGGCCTGGACGCATCTTCACCTCCGCAAGCTTAAGCAAGCCTTCAGAAGCCAAGCTTATGCCCTCAGCTAAACCCATTATGGCACATGCACTTTGGATGAGCTCCACCGGAACCTGGTAGGCCTTGGCCGCCGCCCTCATAACAGTACTTGCATAATAGCCAAGCTTCAAATCGCCCAAAAGAAGCCGAACAATGTATTTAGCCTCCAACGGCGTGCTA